>Ga0335069_10008940_pt1 | contig 14288 bp, 13 predicted proteins | sample Lox_Sample_11_FD_206714 | JGI IMG/M metagenome (GOLD analysis project Ga0335069, IMG submission 206714) | Soil microbial communities from Loxahatchee National Wildlife Refuge, Florida, United States - Lox_Sample_1.1 | ecosystem: Environmental > Terrestrial > Soil > Wetlands | place: USA... | reverse complement strand
GCGATGACCTCGCGCGCCTCGTGCCGGATCGCCTCGGCGCCCGCGGCGCGCGCGGCGCCCTGGAGCAGCCGCCGCACCGCCTCCTCCGTCAGCCCGGCCCACAGCTCCTCGAGGTCGCGGGGCGTGAAGCCCTGGCCCTTGAGCGCGGTCGTCCACTCGCGCGCGAGCTCCTGGACGAGGCGGTCCCGCTCCGTGGCCAGCCGGCGCGCACGCTTGACGAGCTCGGGCAGCTTGGGGGCCATCGCTACTCCTTCACGTAGCGGCGGATCGTGTCCACGAGGTTCGGCTCCCACCGCGTGGTCGATACGCAGGCGAAATTCGAGTCCGGCTTGAGCTTGCCCGGCTTGCCCAGACGAAACGTCCGCATCTTGCTGTTGATCTGGAGCTCCGTGGAGCCGCCGTTGGGGCGGACGAATATGGTGAAGGTGACGAGCGCTTCGCCTTCGAGCGGCTTGTCCCCCTTGCTCCCGCAATCGGCATAGACGCCGATGGGCGACACGATGTCATCCGACGAAACGACGCCCGAGTCCTTGGCCACCGCGCGCAGCGGCACATTGTCGTACGCCAGGGCGCGGACGAGCGCGTTCCAGGTGACGTCGTAGGGAGCGGCCACGTGGTCGCGATACGGCGGCGGCTGCAGCGGCGAGATGTACGAGGCGCAGCCTCCCACGGCCAGACCGGCGAGCACGACGCCGGCCCAGCGGGGCAGCCGCCTGGACGATCCGTTCATGCAGGCATTTTACCGCGGGTGGTGGTCGATCCCGCGGTAGGCGCTGATGAAGCGCCGGATCCGCTTCTCATCGAAGTCGTTGAAGGCATCCAGCCGCGTCCACGCCGTGAGGGCGATCCGTGTCTTCATGCCCGGATAGGGCGCCAGGATCACCTGCTCGTCGTAGCCCGAGACGATCGCGGCGAGCTTCGCCACGAGGTCGGGACACGGCTCCGGGCAGTTGTACTGCACCATGACGCCACCGTCCTCGAGGTTGTGCACCTGGAGCTGCCGGGGAACGGGCTCCGTGTGAATCCCCCAGGGCGCGATGTACGGAAGATGCGGGCCCGAGGTCGGCGGGTCCGAGTTGTACGGCGGAATGGGTTCCTTGAGCGTCTGCACGTGCAGGTTGCCTTGATCGGGCAAGACCGTCCCGGGCGGCGAGCTGGCCGTGTAGTAGGTCACCCCGCCCGCGACGGCGGCAGCCACGACCGCGCCGGCGATGGCGATCGGGAGCCACCCGCGCGTCCGGTGCGGCGGCGCCTCGATCCTGCCCTCGGGCCTTCCTCGTGTCTCCATCGATGAGTTCGAGAGGGTGATCGTGGCGGAAGCGTGTGGGAGTCGAACCCACCTCCGACTTGTCTAGAGCCGGACACCGGATTTGAAGTCCGGGAGGCCCACCGGGATCCTAGACGCCTCCGGGCGACTGGCCGCGGACGAATCGCGTGGAGTGTACCATCGGCGCCGCCCACGACGCGGCGCTTGTGCGGGACGCGGCAGCCGGCTCCCGCGAGCGTGATAGGCTCGCGGAGCGATGAGGCGGACGGAAGGACTCCTGGCGTCGGTCATCCTCGCGCTCGCGCTTGCGGCGGAAGCTGCGGAGCCGGTCCTCCCCGATGTCGCCGCGACGCCCGCCGAGCGCACGTTCATCGAGCGTCACTGGCGCGGGAGCATTCCGCCCCAAGGCGCGCCGCCCGCTCGCTTCTCGCCGATCGAGCGCTCGCTGCAGCCGGAGGCGTGCGGCGCCTGCCATCCGGTGCAGCTCGGCGACTGGCAGACCTCGCTGCATGCGCGGAGCATGGGGCCGGGCGTCATGGGCCAGCTCGTCGAGATGCGGCGGCGCGAGCCGGCGACCGCGCGCTCGTGCGCCCGGTGCCATGCGCCCGTCGCCGAGCAGCGTCCGGAGCTCCTCGAGGCGAATCGCGTCGTCACGAACCCCGATTTCGACGTCACCCTCGAGTCTCGCGGCATCATCTGCGCGAGCTGCCATCTCCGCGGCCGCGAGCACTTCGGTCCGCCGCGCCGGGATGGCTCCACGGACTCGCGCGTGTCCCGCGAACGCCTGCCCCATGGCGGCGTGACGCGGACCGGCGCCTTCCTGCGCGCCGAGTTCTGCGCGAGCTGCCACCAGTTCGGCTCCGAAGGGCTTGCCTTCAACGGCAAGCCTCTCGAGAACACCTTTTCGGAATGGCGGCGGAGTCCCGCGGCCCGCCGCGGGTGGCAGTGCCAGCACTGCCACATGCCCGACCGCCGGCACCTCTGGCGCGGCATCCACGATCCGGAGATGGTCCGCGGGGGACTCGACATCGTGCTCCGCGCCGGGCGGGAGCGCTATCGCGCGGGCGAAGCGGCCCGCGCCACGCTCGTCATTACCACGCCGCGAGTCGGCCACGCCTTTCCGACGTACGTGACGCCGCAGGTGCGCGTGAAGGCCGAGCTCCGCGACGCCGCAGGTCAGGTGGTCGCCGGCAGCGTCGAGGAGCGGGTGATCGGACGGCAGGTGCCGCTCGACCTCTCGCGCGAGATCGCCGATACCCGCATCCCGCCGGGCGGCCGGTTCACGCTCGCCTATTCGCGCCGCGTGGACGGCCCGGGCTGGCGACTCTACGTCACCATCACCGTGCTGCCGGACGAGTTCTACACGCGCTTCTTCGAGGTGCTGCTCACCTCGGTAGCCGGCGCCGGCGAGGCCGACATCCGCCGCGCGCTCGAAGCCACGCGCCGGTCTCCCTACACGCTGTACGAGAAGGAGCTCCCGTTGAGCTGAGCGCGCGCGGCGCGCCCGGCTCACGGCGCAGCGTCGTCGGGCGCGGGACTCGGATCCGCGGGCGCTATCTCGCCCATGTCCGGCTCGAGCTGGAGCGTGTCGGCGATCTTCGTGTAGCTCGAGAACATCTGGGTCACGCCGAAGATCTCCATGACGCCGCGCGGGCCCACGCCGAAGCGCCGCATCTGGGAGAGATGCAGGGCGGCCCCCGACGCGGACCGGGACGTCACGGAGACCGCGAAAGCCAGCGCTTCCTTGAACCGGCGCGCCAGGCGGTGATCGGCGAACGCGTGGCGGGTGGTCGCCCACACGTCGGCCGCGTACGCGGCATCGTGGGCGATGCAGCGAAAGCTCGCCGGCACGTCGGCACACTGGTAGAAGTCCCGGATCTCGGCAAAGAGGGCGTGCGTCTCCGGCGGCGCCGCGGCCTCGTCCACGGCGCCCACGACGTCGAGCGCGCTTGCCGCCACGTTGAGCGCGTTGGTGATGCCCACCACCTGCGCGGCCTCGTACCACACCGCGTCTCCGGCCATGCCCTGCAGCTTCCCGGCTGCAGTGTGGGCCTTGACTCAGTATTCGCAGGCGTTCACCCCGCTGACGGCCGCTGCCACCATCTCCTTCTCTCCCCGCGTGAACTCGCCGGGCGCCATCGCGCGCTTCATGGCCCGCCCATGCGGCGTCCCGAATCCGCTGTCCCAGGCCATGACCCGGCTCATGGCGGGCGGCTCGGCGAACTCGTGATTGAACCAGGCGCTGCTCAGCGCGAAGAGCTTCTGGGCGGAGGACGGATACTCGGCGGCGGCTCTGAGTCTGACGGTCGGCATGACCAACCTCCAGGAGTAGGGGCTGCGGGTTTCGGGTTATACGCCTCCAGCCAGCGGTGGAAACATCGAGAGCACGTCGCCGGGAGCCAGCACCTGGCTGGGGGGAGCGTCATGGCCGTTGACGACGGTCATGCAGGACAGCTCGGCCGGAATCTTCAGGCGCTCGACGACCTCCTCCACCGTCGTGCCGGCGGGAACGTCCAGGCTCGCGCCGTCACCGACAGAGCCAGGCGGAAGATACTGGGCGAGGAGGGCGAAGAGCCGGACTTCGATCTGCATCCGGCCGCGCGGACTAGTTGGCGGCGGCGGTGAGACGGAGGCGGTCGCCCGGGCGGAGCCGGGCGCGTTCGTCGAGATCGTTCCAGCGGGCCAGGGCGGTGGCCGAGATGCCATAGCGCCTGGCAATGCTTCCCATGGTTTCCCGCGACCTGACCACGTGGATCTCGGGCCTCCTGCGCTTGATCTCGACAACCTTGGGCTCGCGGTAGCGGGCGTCCATGAAGCGCTGGGATGTGCCGATGGGGAACTTCAGGTTGTAGCTCCCACCAGGTGGCGTCTGCTTCCTCGACAGCTCGGGGTTAAGCTCCCGCAGCGTCTCGAGGCTCACCCCGGCCAGCAGGGCCACCGTGGCCAGCTGCATGCCCTGGGGTACGGGCGCGATCTCGTACGGGATCGGCCCGGACTGCGAGGCGGAAAAGCCGTAGCGCTCGGGCTCGCGGCCGATGAGCGTCGCGGCCTGAATGGCCGGGACGAAGTTCTTCGTCTCGTCGCGGAGCACCTGGCCCCGCGTGAGATCCCAGAAATCCCTCGAGCCGAGCGCGCTCATCGCGCGCATCACTTTCATCTCGCCGGCGTTGTAGGCGGCCTTGGCAAGCTCCCAGGAGCCGAACGTGGCGTAGAGATCTCTCAGATAGCGGGCCGCCGCCACTGTGGACTTCTCGGGATCGAGACGCTCATCGACCCAGCGGTCCACCCGGAGCCCGTACTGGCGGGCCGTCGGCGCCATGAACTGCCAGAGCCCCTTGGCCCCCGCCCGGGACACCGCGAGGGGATTGAAGCCGCTCTCGATCATCGCCGTGAACATCAGATCCTCGGGCAGGCCCTTGGCTCGCAGCACGCCCTGAATCATCTCGGCGTAGCGACCCGACCGCTCGATCCACCGCTCGACAATGGCCCGCCGGTAGCCCGTCTGGAAGTGCTCGAGGAAGCGCCGCACCTCCTCGTTGTCCCTGACCGGAAACCTTGGTGCTACCGCCGGGCTGAATGACTCGCTGCCTGCTCCGTCTGACGGTTGAAGGTCGGGACCGGGGCCCAGCTCAACGAGCCCGCCGGGGACGGCCGCGGCAGGGTCGGCCGGAGCAGCCTCAGACCCCCGGCTCTGGGCAGGCGGATCAAGAGGAGAGCGTTGGTAGACAAGGGCGTCCGGCTCGGCTCCGGCCCCCCGGGGGTAGCCCAGGGCCACGAGTCCGAGCAGCGCGTAGCCTAGCGTGCAGATCCTGAACTGGAAGGACATGGAGACGAACTTTAGGTTTTCTACCACGGGGTGTGACCGGGGGTCAACCCCCCGGACCCGAGGGGGGTTCGGAGCACAGAAATCTTGACACAACGTGTCGGAGATCAGTAGGGTAACTACTCGCAAACTAAGGAAGTTTTGGTGGGTACTCCCGATAGCTGGAGAGGAGGTGAAACCAAAATGAAGAAGATCATCGCGCTGGTGATGGGCATTGCCTTCGCTTTCGGCACGGCCGGCTTCGCGGCCGCCCAAGCCCCGGCCCCCAAGGCCGAGGAGAAGAAGGCAGACGACATGAAGACGGGTGAGAAGAAGAGCACCAAGAAGAAGGGTGGCAGCAAGAAGAGCAGCGACGACAAGATGGAGAAGAAGACCGAGGAGAAGAAGTAACCCGGCCCATCGCTCAGCAGTAGCCAGGGCGCCGCTCCCGCCAAGGGAGTTGGCGCCCTGCTCTTTTTGCACACCGGACGGCTAAGGCCCCGCCGCTAGCGCGGGGTGGGCTGGCTCTTGGGAGCGCTCGGCTGGTTGGGATCCGGAATCTGACGGTCCTCTCGGATCCCGGTCAGCCACTGGTTCCGGTCGTGGAGCCGCACGGCCACGTCTTCCCCGGCTTTGACGTCGACCGGCAGCCGCCAGAAGACCACGGTCGTGTAGCCGAATATCTGAGGGTGCTCCTTGTAGCGCAGGGCCTCGCGAGGCTTCAGCTGCTTCGGGCGCTGGGGATGCGGCGTTTCCTGCCATGCGAGGAGCGTCCAGGCCCCCTCCGGCACGCTGGCGAACCGGAACGTGCCCGCCGTGTCCGAAGACTCCCCCAGGAGCAGGTAGCCACTCCCCGAGTCGATGAGGGCCCGCTCGAAGGCCTGACGGACAGCGCCCAGCTTGGGCTCCGCCTGCAGGAAGGCGTCAGGGGAATCACGATAACGGGCCTTGATCGCGTCGAGATCGGCGTCGAATTCCGCGGAGCGCGGCAGGAGGAGCACTGACACGGAGGCCGACGGCGTGGACTCGGCGCCGCCGCGCTGCCCCTCGGTGTAGGCCCGGCCCGCCACATTGCCGAAGGCTCCCCGTTCACGCGCGGACTGGAGCGGCGCCAGGATCTCGGTGAGATCTCCCGCCCAGGCCGTCGTGACCGAGGCGAGCACGAGGAGAGCGATCAGCCCACGCCGCGCCGCCGGGGCCGTCATCATCCGTGGGGCAGGACGAGCCAGGTGGCGGCCGCCAGAGCGCCCGAGAGCGGAATCGTGAGGATCCACGCCCAGACGATGCGGCCGGCCACGCCCCAGCGCACGGCCGAGAAGCGCTGGGTCGCGCCCACGCCCATGATCGAGCCCGTGATCGTGTGGGTCGTGCTCACGGGAATGCCGCCGACGGCGGTGCCGATGAGCATCACGGCTCCAGCGGTCTCGGCGCAGAAGCCCCCCACCGGGCGGAGCTTGGTCAGTCGCATCCCCATGGTCTTCACGATACGCCACCCGCCCGCCATGGTGCCGAGCCCGATGGCGCCATGGGCGGCCAGGATGACCCACACCGGCACGTAGAACTCGGGCCCGAGAAATCCGCCCGAGAAGAGCAGGATGGCGATGATGCCCATGGTCTTCTGCGCGTCATTCGTGCCGTGGCCCAGGCTGTAGAATGCCGCCGAGACGAGCTGGAGCCTTCGGAAGAGAGCGTCCACCCGGCTCGGGCGCGCGCGCCGGCAGGCCCAGAGCGTCGCGACCATGAAGACGAATCCCAGCGCCATGCCGAGGATCGGCGCCAGCACGATGAAGACCGTGATCTTGATGAGCCCTGTCGCCACCAGGGACCCCCAGCCGGCTTTCGCCACCGCGGCACCCGCGAATCCTCCGATCAGCGCGTGCGACGAGCTGGACGGGATGCTGTAGTACCAGGTGATGAGATTCCACGCGATGGCCCCCGTGAGACCACCCAGGATGACCCACTGGTCGACGACGCCAGCGTCGACCACGCCCTTGCCGACCGTCTTGGCGACCTGCACGCCGAACCCGAACGCCGCCACGAAGTTGAAGAAGGCGGCCCACGCCACCGCCTGCATGGGCGTGAGGACGCGCGTGGAGACGACGGTGGCGATCGAGTTCGCGGCGTCGTGAAAGCCGTTGATGTAATCGAAGGCGAGGGCCACGAAGATGATGAAGCCGACCAGCAGCACGGTACCGCTCATTCCCGGGTCGGTCTGCCCGGCTCAGGCCATCTTGAGGGTGATGCCCTCGATGACGTTGAGCACATCCTCGCAGCGATCGGTGACGGCCTCCATCGTCTCGTACAGCTCCTTCCACTTGATGACCTCGAAGGCGTCCGTGCCGCCCTCGAAGAGCGCGGCGAGCTCGTCCCGCAGCAGCCGGTCCGCCTCGTTTTCGAGGCGGTTGACCTCGATGGAGTGCTTCCGGTATTCGGGCGAGAGCGTGCGCAGGCAGCGCACGGCGCGGTCCGTCTCTTCCGCCGTCTTGACAATGATCTTGCCCATGGCGATGCAGCCGTCCGTCGGTGTCTTGATCTTGTAGAGGAGGAGCCGGTCGGCCACCGCATCGATCAGGTCCAGCACGTCGTCCAGGCAGCTCGCGAGGGCGTAGATGTCCTCGCGGTCGATCGGCGTGACGAACGTCGTGTTGAGCCGCCGCACCATCTCGTGCGTGATGGCGTCGCCGGCGTGCTCGAGGTCGCGGATCTGCTGGACCTTGGCCGCCGCACTCGGGTAGTCGATGGTCAACTCCTCCAGAACCCGCGACGCGGTGACGATATGGCCGGCCTGCTGCTCGAAGAGGTCGAAGAAGTTCTCGTCCCGCGGCAAGAGCCGAAACACGGCTCATCCTCTCCCGGGCCGCCTTCCATGTCAACGGCCCCGGCCCGTTTGACAGTGGCGCGGAGCGATGGCTAGGATGCGGCCGTGGCGCCCGAGACGCCGGCCGCCGGCCCGCACGTGCGTTGCCCTCGATGCGGAAACGAAGCGCCCTGGACGGGCAATCCGCACCGGCCGTTCTGCGGCCTCACCTGCCGGCTGATCGATCTCGGGCAGTGGCTCGACGAGCGCTACCGGCTCGCCGGCGACACGCTGCCGGACGAGCTTCCCCCCGACGATCGGCCGCCGCGCCCGCGCGAATGACCGACCTCTTCGCCAATCCGGCGCTCTTCCTCCAGCGGCTGCTCCTCCAGTTGCCCGCGCTGCTCGTGGCCGTGACGGTCCACGAGCTGGCGCACGCCCTCGTCGCGGATCGTCTCGGCGATCCCACGGCGCGGCGGCTGGGGCGCATCACGCTCAATCCGCTCCCGCACATCGACCCGCTTGGCGCGCTCTGCCTCGTGGTCGCGGGCTTCGGCTGGGCCAAGCCCGTGCCGGTCGACGCGCGGAACTTCCGGCATCCGGTGCGGGACATGTTCTGGGTCGCCGTGGCCGGGCCGATCGCGAATTTCCTGGCCGCGTTCGCAGCGCTCGTCGTCTATCTGTGGCTGCGCCCGGTGGTGGCCGCGCCGGTCCTGGTCGCGCTGGGCGCGGTGTTCCTGCTCAACCTCGCGCTCGGAATCTTCAATCTGATCCCGCTGCCGCCCCTCGACGGCGGCCATTTCCTGCCGTACCTCCTGCCCGCCGCCGCGGCAGGGCTCCTCCGCATGCTGGAGCGCTACGGCATGCTGATCCTGCTCGCGCTCGTGTTCACGGGGGGCACCCGGTACATCGTGAGGCCCGTGACGAACTGGCTGGCGCAGATCATGATCGCGATCGCGCGCCTGATCGTGTAGCGGCGGGCGGACACAGAAAAGCGCCCGGACCATTCGGCCCGGGCGCTCGCTGAATTTACCCCGGCAGCGACCTACTCTCCCACGCCGTTACCAGCGCAGTACCATCGGCCCTGGAGGGCTTAACTTCCGTGTTCGGGATGGGAACGGGTGTGGCCCCTCCGGCATCGCCACCGGGAATCGGTTGGCAATTGTTTACGTTGATCCTCGAGTGCAGCCAAGCGACGTCGAATTGGTATGAGTGCAACGTGGTCAAGCCGCACGGCCGATTAGTACCGCTCAGCTGAACGCCTTACGGCGCGTACACCTGCGGCCTATCAACCTGGTAATCTTCCAGGGGCCTTCAGAGGGCTTACGCCCTGGGAGGTCTCATCTTGAGGCGGGTTTCGCGCTTAGATGCCTTCAGCGCTTATCCCTGCCGGACATAGCTACCCAGCGGTGCTCCTGGCGGAACAGCTGGCACACTAGCGGTCCGTCCACCCCGGTCCTCTCGTACTAGGGGCAGCTCCCCTCAAACCTCCTACGCCCGCGTCAGATAGAGACCGAACTGTCTCACGACGTTCTAAACCCAGCTCACGTACCGCTTTAATGGGCGAACAGCCCAACCCTTGGGACCTGCTCCAGCCCCAGGATGCGATGAGCCGACATCGAGGTGCCAAACCTCCCCGTCGATGTGAACTCTTGGGGGAGATCAGCCTGTTATCCCCGGAGTACCTTTTATCCGTTGAGCGATGGCCCTTCCACTCGGGACCACCGGATCACTAGGTCCTGCTTTCGCACCTGCTCGACTTGTGGGTCTCGCAGTTAGGCCAGCTTCTGCCCTTGCACTCGACGCACGATTTCCAACCGTGCTGAGCTGACCTTTGAGCGCCTCCGTTACCGTTTAGGAGGCGACCGCCCCAGTCAAACTACCCACCTGGCACTGTCCCCGGCCCGGATCACGGGCCCAGGTTAGAACTACAGCACGGTCAGGGTGGTATCTCAACGACGGCTCCACCGAAGCTAGCGCTCCGGCTTCAAAGCCTCCCACCTATCCTGCACAGACCCTGCCAGAATTCCATACCAAGATATAGTAAAGGTTCACGGGGTCTTTTCGTCTAGACGCGGGTAGCCAGCATCTTCACTGGCGCTACAGTTTCACCGGGTCTCTCGTGGAGACAGCGGTCAAGTCGTTACGCCATTCGTGCAGGTCGGAACTTACCCGACAAGGAATTTCGCTACCTTAGGACCGTTATAGTTACGGCCGCCGTTTACCGGGGCTTCGGATCAAAGCTTCGCCTTGCGACTAACCTCTCCCCTTAACCTTCCGGCACCGGGCAGGCGTCAGACCCTATACCTCCTCTTGCGAGTTGGCAGAGTCCTGTGTTTTTAGTAAACAGTCGCTTGACCCAATTCTCTGCGACCCCTTCAGGCTCAACACCTTAGTGGGGCACCCCTTCTCCCGAAGTTACGGGGTTATTTTGCCTAGTTCCTTCACGAGAGTTCTCCCGAGCGCCTGTGGATATTCTCCTCGCCCACCTGTGTCGGTTTACGGTACGGTCGCCTTGGCAACTGGCTTAGAGGATTTTCTTGGCAGCGGGGTATCAGCCCGTTTGCGGCCCGAAGGCCTCCCCATCACGTTTCAGGATAGTGCCCCGACGGATTTGCCTGTCAGAGCTCCCTACGCGCTTGGACCCGCACTTCCATTCGCGGGCGGTGCTTAACCTTCTGCGTCACCCCATAGCTCGTAACGTCACCACGGCGGTGCAGGAATATTAACCTGCTGCCCTTCGCTTACGCCTGTCGGCCTCAGCTTAGGAACCGACTAACCCTGGGCGGATTAACCTTCCCCAGGAAACCTTAGGCTTTCGGCGACCAGGTTTTTCACCTGGTTTATCGCTACTCGTGCCGGCATTATCTCTTCGGCTTCGTCCAGCAGTCCTCACGGTCTGCCTTCAATCTATGGCCGAATGCTCCCCTACCGCTCGACGGTTACCCGCCGAGCTCGTAGCGTCGGTGGCAGGCTTGAGCCCCGTTGAATTATCCGCGCAGAATCGCTTGACCAGTGAGCTGTTACGCACTCTTTAAAGGATGGCTGCCTCTAAGCCAACCTCCTGGCTGTCTGTGCGACTCCACATCGTTTCCCACTAAGCCTGCACTTAGGGACCTTAGCTGACGATCTGGGTTGTTTCCCTCTCGACCACGCAGCTTATCCCGCGTCGTCTGACTCCCACGCTGAAACGAACGGCATTTGGAGTTTGGTTAGGTTTGGTAATCTGGTAGGACCCCTAGCCCATCCAGAGCTCTACCACCGTCCGTCAACACGTGAGGCTAGCCCTAAAGCTATTTCGGGGAGAACCAGCTATCTCCAAGTTTGATTAGCCTTTCACTCCGACCCCCAGCTCATCCCATCCGTTTTCAACCGAAATGAGTTCGAGCCTCCACCGGCGTTTAGACCGGCTTCACTCTGGCCAGGGGTAGATCACTTGGCTTCGGGTCTACTCCGTGCGACTGAATCGCCCTATTCGGACTCGCTTTCGCTACGGCTCCGCCCCTTTGAGGCTTAACCTCGCCACACGGAAGTAACTCGCCGGCTCATTATGCAAAAGGCACGCGGTCAGGCCTTCGTCTTGCGACGCATAGCCCTCCCACCGCTTGTAGGCAAACGGTTTCAGGTTCTATTTCACTCCCCTCACCGGGGTTCTTTTCGCCTTTCCCTCACGGTACTGGTTCACTATCGGTCGCCAGGGAATATTTAGCCTTGGAGGGTGGTCCCTCCGGATTCCCACGGGGTTTCACGTGTCCCGTGGTACTTGGGAACGCTGGCCAGAGAGATCAGCACGATTTCGCCTACAGGGCTTTCACCTTCTGTGGCGGCTCTTTCCAGAGCCTTCAGCTATCGTCTGACTTGGTAACTCTCCGGGCTACACCCTACCAGCGCCCCGCAACCCCGGACCGGCTTGCGCCGACCGGTTTGGGCTGTTCCCCTTTCGCTCGCCGCTACTCAGGGAATCGAGTTTTCTTTCTCTTCCTCGAGGTACTGAGATGTTTCAGTTCCCTCGGTTCGCGTCGCGCCACCTATGGATTCAGTGACGGACGACTGGGCATTACCCCAGCCGGGTTCCCCCATTCGGGCATCCTCGGATCAAAGCCTGCTTGCGGCTCCCCGAGGCTTATCGCAGCTAGCCACGCCCTTCATCGCTTCCTGGCGCCAAGGCATCCACCGTTCGCCCTTAGTAGCTTGACCACGAAAGTCATTGCTTGCCTAAGAAGAACATCGCTTGGCTACACTCGAGAATCAACGTATTCAATTGTCAAAGAGCTTCGCGGCTCATGGCCGCGCCTCTCTCAATCGCGTTCACGCCTGGTGGAGATGACCGGATTCGAACCGGCGACCCCCTGCTTGCAAAGCAGGTGCTCTCCCAACTGAGCTACATCCCCAACACGCCATTCTGGTGGGCCTTCCTGGGGTCGAACCAGGGACCTCGCGCTTATCAAGCGCGCGCTCTAGCCAGCTGAGCTAAAGGCCCAACGGAAGATAAATGTTACTGGCTCACGCGAGGAGGTTTGCACTCGAAGATTGAAGCTGGAGGGCCCGGGATCCGTGTTGGACCCCAGGGCCCTCGAAGCTCCTTAGAAAGGAGGTGATCCAGCCGCAGGTTCCCCTACGGCTACCTTGTTACGACTTCACCCCAATCACCGACCATACCTTCGGCGCCTGCTCCCTTGCGGTTGGCTCAGCGACTTCTGGTACAACCGGCTTTCGTGGTGTGACGGGCGGTGTGTACAAGGCCCGGGAACGTATTCAGCGCAGCCTGCTGATCTGCGCTTACTAGCGATTCCGACTTCATGCAGGCGAGTTGCAGCCTGCAATCCGAACTGAGACCGACTTTGTGGGATTGCCTCCCCCTTGCGGGTTGGGAACCCTCTGTATCGGCCATTGTAGCATGTGTGTAGCCCTGGACATAAGGGGCATACGGACTTGACGTCATCCCCCCCTTCCTCCAGCTCTTCGCCGGCAGTTCCCCAAGAGTGCCCGGCATTACCCGATGGCAACATAGGGTGAGGGTTGCGCTCGTTGCGGGACTTAACCCAACACCTCACGGCACGAGCTGACGACAGCCATGCACCACCTGTGCAGGCTCCTGACTCAACAGGTCGTCCCCGTTTCCGGTTTCTACTTCCTGCATGTCAAGCCCAGGTAAGGTTCTTCGCTCTGCATCGAATTGAACCACATGCTCCACCGCTTGTGCGGGCCCCCGTCAATTCCTTTGAGTTTCAACCTTGCGGCCGTACTCCCCAGGCGGACGACTTAATGCGTTAGCTGCGGCACGGAAGGGACTGAACCCCCCCACACCTAGTCGTCATCGTTTACAGCGTGGACTACCGGGGTATCTAATCCCGTTTGCTCCCCACGCTTTCGCGCCTCAGCGTCAGGAATTGCCCAGAGACCCGCCTTCGCCACCGGTGTTCCTCCCGATCTCTACACATTTCACCGCTACACCGGGAATTCCAGTCTCCTCTGCAACCCTCAAGAACAGCAGTATCGATCGACGTTCTTCGGTTGAGCCGAAGGATTTCACGACCGACTTGCCATCCCGCCTACGCGCCCTTTACGCCCAGTAATTCCGAGCAACGCTTGCCCCCTCTGTCTTACCGCGGCTGCTGGCACAGAGTTGGCCGGGGCTTCCTCTGCAGGTACCGTCAGGTGCCGACGGTATTAGCGTCGACACCCTTCTTTCCCACTGACAGTGGTTTACGACCCGAAGGCCTTCGTCCCACACGCGGCGTCACTCCGTCAGGCTTTCGCCCATTGCGGAAAATTCCCCACTGCTGCCTCCCGTAGGAGTCGGGGCCGTGTCTCAGTCCCCGTGTGGCTGGTCGTCCTCTCAGACCAGCTACCCGTCATAGCCTTGGTGGGCCGTTACCCCGCCAACTAGCTGATAGGCCGCGAGCCCCTCCAAGAGCGGCAGCTTGCGCCACCTTTCCTCCCCAGACCTGTCGATCCGAGGAACGTATCCGGTATTAGCCCCCCTTTCGAGGGGGTATCCCGAACTCAAGGGCAGGTTACCCACGTGTTACTCACCCGTGCGCCACTAGGACCACCAATGTATTGCTACACGGATGATCCCCGTTCGACTTGCATGTGTTAAGTACGCCGCCAGCGTTCGCTCTGAGCCAGGATCAAACTCGCCATAAAAAATCGACAAACTTGAAGCCTGGTCCCTAAAGCCCAACCAAGTTGTTGCATCGGTCGGGCGCAAGGTACTCAGTAGTTACGGATGGTGCTCACACTTCGTCGGTGAGCCAGTAACATATGCGATTTTCAAAGAACGGCGGGGTATGGACCCCTCAGGATGAGGTGGAACAGGTCAGCGTGAGTGCTTCCGACCCGCCGTCTCTCAACACCTACCCTCAGGCGAATCCGCCTATGAGGATGGGCAAGGAGTGATGATACGGATCGTCGGAGAA
>Ga0335069_10008939_pt1 | contig 14289 bp, 15 predicted proteins | sample Lox_Sample_11_FD_206714 | JGI IMG/M metagenome (GOLD analysis project Ga0335069, IMG submission 206714) | Soil microbial communities from Loxahatchee National Wildlife Refuge, Florida, United States - Lox_Sample_1.1 | ecosystem: Environmental > Terrestrial > Soil > Wetlands | place: USA... | reverse complement strand
CTTCAAGCACGATGCTCAGCATGTCGCTGGCCGGTCCAAACAGCAGGTGAAAACCGGCGAAGATGGCTGCGAAGATGCCGAAGAGGATGAGCATGGGAATGGCCAGGACCATCACCAGGGCGATCAGCGCGGCAATGGGAAGAAGAATGCGCAGGACGGCGTAGAGAAAGAAGGAGCCCTTTTCCGCGGCAATCCGTGTGCGGACTGCTGTCCAGGCGGTGCCGGCCGAAGCGTCTTCGAGAGCAAAGTGGGGCAGCATGAAATCGCGCAGGAGGATGTCGATGGAGACGGCGAGCAGGGCGATGACAATCAGCAGCGCGAGCAGCGGGAAGAAGAGCGAAAGGAACAGCGGGACATCGAAGTGCGCGCTGGCGCGCGATGCCTGATACATGCGGATAAAGCCGAAGACAAACGGCATGACGGTGAGCGCGACGAGCAGAAGGAAGGCCAGAGCAACGACCACATTGAACCAGAAGAAACGGTTCGCCTGTTCGCGATAGAGGGTCCAGCCCGGCCGGAGTTCTCTGACCTGGTAGGCAAGGCAGTGGAAGAGGGAGAAACGCAGGCGGGTGATGAGGTAGAAGAGCAGGAATCCAATGACGAGGCTGGCCAGCACGATCGCGGCGATGAGAGCGATCCAACCCGGCGAAAGATGGAAGGGCGAAAGATCAGGCGCCGTCGAAAGAGACGGAGACGAGCCGGCAGGCGGGTGCGGAGCTGCGGGCGTGTGGTTCGAGAAGCTGAAGTTGCCGCCGAAGCCCTCCGTGAAGACCGCGACGGCACAGAGCTTGAGGAATGTTCCCCAGCGGAAGGGACTGAACAAGAGACGCCGGGTGCGTTCAATGGCGGGTGTAAGAGCCTGTGTGGCAGAGAAGACGATCATGCGTGCCCTTTTCTCGTCGGCGAAACTGTAGCACAGCTCTGGAGCGAACGGCAGTGCCCGGTCAGGGCTGCGGAATCCGGTTGGCCGACTTGATCTTTGCTTCCGCGGCGTCGACGCGCCTTTTCGCTTCCACGAGACCGATGCGTTCGCGGGTGCGCAAGAGGGCGATGGCGTCGATCGCTCTGCGCTGGATCAGAAGGGAGCGGATCGACGATGCCAGATCGTCCGGAATCCCGGCGAAGTGGGATTCGGGTGCGGACGGCGACAGGCCGGGTTTGACGAAGGCGAGAATTTGCCGGCGAAGACCAGCGTAGCCGTCGCGGCTACCTGAGTAGGCGAAGGCCATGGGGACGGGGCCTTGTTTCGTGGCGAGCGAGAGACGGTAGGTTGCCCCGTTGTTGCCCATCGATGAAGCCTCAACAGTGACGTCGTCGATCTCGTCGAAGAGAATGGCGCCTGACTGGGACTTGAAGGGCTTGAAGCCGCTCCAGCGCACCGTGCGCTGCATGCCATCGAAGGCGAACGTGGTGGAGCGCGCGGTGATGGTTCCGAAGAGAAGAAAGATCGCCGGGACGAGGAGCTTGGCCGGCTGGGAGATGCCGACTCCGGCAACGAACGCGACAGCGATGGCCGTGAAGAGAACCGACATCCACAGACTGCTGTCTTTCACGACAAGTTCGGTCGGCGATTGACGGACGACGTGCATGGGGTCCTGGCAACGACTATCGCATGTCGCGATGGGATCACGCGCCGGTTTTTGCGTTTGAGACGTAACCGGAGTTTGCCAACCAGGCGTCAAACGCCGCCAGCGCCCGCTCGCACTGGATGCGGTGGCGCTCCTTCTTGTCGCGGGTCGTGCGGCGGGTCTCGTCGTCGAGTGGCTCGAGAAGATCGAAGGTGATATTGGCCGGCTGGAAGTTCTTCGCCTCGGCGTGGGTGATGTAGTGCACCAGCGAGCCCAGGGCAGTCGAGCGCGGAACAGGCGTTGGGGTCTCGCCGCGAGCGATGGATGCAGCGTAGAGACCGGCCAGCAGGCCGGTGGCGATGGATTCGGTGTAGCCTTCGACGCCGGAGATCTGCCCGGCGAAGAGGAGCTTTCGCTCTCCTGCCTTTAGAAGCAGATTCTCGTCCAGCAGCACAGGCGCGCAGATATAGGTGTTGCGATGGATCTGGCCGTAGCGCAGAAAACGCGCGTTTTCGAGTCCTGGAATCAGACGCAGGACGCGCGCCTGTTCGCCCCATTTGAGGTGGTTCTGGAAGCCGACGAGGTTGTAGCTGTCGGCGCGCAGATTCTCTTTGCGCAGCTGCACCACGGCCCAGGGCGTTTTGCCGGTGCGCGGATCGCGCAGGCCGACGGGCTTCATGGGACCGAAGCGCAGGGTGTCGCGACCGCGGCGGGCGAGGACTTCAATCGGCAGGCAACCTTCGAAGTATTTTGCTCCGCATCCGGCGCCGCTGGACGGCTGCGCATTCTCGATCTGCTCCCATTCCTTGCTCTCGGCGGGCTCGGCCGCGAGCAGGGCGTCGAGAAAGCGGTCGTACTCCTCGCGCGTGAAGGGGCAGTTGATGTAGTCGGCGGTGCCCTTATCCCAGCGGGCCGCAAAGTACACGCGGTTCATGTCGATGGAGTCGGCGTCGACGATGGGCGAGATGGAGTCGTAGAAGGCCAGATGTTCGGAGCCGGTGAAGCGCTGAATCTCGGCGCTCAGCGCCGATGTTGTCAGCGGTCCGGTCGCGATGATGGTGCAGCACGTCGTACCGTGTTCGTTTTGGACGAGAGGATCGGCTAGAGACGTGACCTCTTCGCGGATCACGCGAATGTTGGGCTCGGCTGCGATGGCTTCGGCAATGCGCCGCGAGAACTCGATGCGATCGACAGCGAGCGCGTGGCCTGCGGGGACCGCCGTTGCGTCGGCGATCGACAAAAGCGCGGAACCAGCGCGGCGCATCTCCTGTTTCAGCAGCCACGGCGCGGTGTTGGGCGATTCGCTCTTGAGAGAGTTCGAGCAGACCAGCTCGCCGAACTCGATCGTCTGATGGGCCGGTGTGAGACGGGGCTTGCCATCGATCATGGCACGCATCTCGTAGAGATCGACCTGGCAGCCGAGGCGCGCGGCGGTCAACGCAGCTTCCGGTCCGGCGAGGCCTCCGCCGATGACTCTGATTCTCATCGCGGGCCCGCTTGTATCGGCTGCGGCGGGTCCGTTGCCGACCTTGAGGCCGTCTCGACGCCGGCGAGTTTGCGCAGTGCTTCTCCGCCGATGCGGACATTGCGCCAGTTGTCGAGGAACTCGGCGCCCATGGCGGCATAGAAGTCGATCGCGGGCGTATTCCAGTCCAGGACCTCCCACTGCAGGCGCTGACAGCCCTGCTCGACTGCGATGGCGGCGACACGCTGCAGCAAGGCTTTGCCGATCCCGAGGCCGCGAAACTCGGGGTGGACGAAGAGATCTTCGAGATAGAGCCCGGGACGGCCCAGCCAGGTGGAGTAGTTGTAGAAGTAGAGCGCAAAGCCCGCGGGGGCTCCGTCCGATTCACCTATCAGGCAGAAATAAAAAGGATTAGGGCCGAATCCGTCGCGCAGCAGGCCGGCTTCGGTAGCGGTTACGGCGTCGGGCTCGCGCTCATAGACGGCGAGGGCCCGAATAAACTCAAGGATGAGCGGGACATCGGCCGGGGTGGCAGCGCGGATGGTGATCGCCATGAATTCATTTTAGGGTGTGTGACGGAGACCACAATCGCTGTCGCATCCAACTTCTAGAGTGGACGAGGGTCTGAAGAAGGGCTGCTAAGGCGCGAGAACTGCGCCGATGTGTGGTTGCCCTTGTGTCCGATGGCGGGTTGGATTTAACTTGAGTCCTGCTGGAACGCTGGCCTTTACGCGGGGTTGAGATGCTGTGCGCTTTAACCGGCGTTGCAGCGTGTTGTATTCTTTCCCGTTGCGGCAAAACAGGGCAGGCACGTTCTGCCGGGTTCGGTAAAGGGTCGTCGCTCCTCAAGGTCGCGTCGATTGGAAGTTCGTGCTGTTGGGTTCGAGGATCTCTGGTTTTGCGTGGGCGCCTGCATGCAACTGCCTTGGAACGAAGCTTAGCGCACCGCGATGTTGTTTGAAGACTGCAGTTCTGTTGACTGAGCCCGCGAGCTGCTACGTTCGCTGAGGCTCCAAGGAGAAGAAAAATGAAGCGCAACATTTCGCTATTCGCGGGAGTCCTGGCACTGGCCGTCCTTCCCGCTCTGGCCCAGCAGCCAGCCGGTGCACCGGCCGCCGCACCTGGCGCCGAAACCGGAAAGGTGCACGGACACATCACGAACCCCACGGGCGCCCCGCAGACTGCCGGTACCGTCGAGTTTCGGGAGATGCTTCACGCCGCATCGGGGCCTGGAATGCATGCCAGCGAGGCGACGCAGGGCTCGTTCGAAGTGAACTCCAGCGGCGATTACGCGGGCCAGGTTCCTCCTGGGACGTACACGGTGATCTATCGGTCGCCCGGCATGGATAAGGACAAGCAGGCGGATGAACTGGAGAACGTGAAGGTTGTCGCCGGGCAGGATACCGCCGCGGACCTCGACATGTCGCGCGCGGAATACATCGACAAATTGCCTGAGGACCAGAAGAAGCAGCTGCAGGAACTCCGCCAAAAGAACGCTGAAGCGATGAAGGCGAACGAGGTCATCAAGAATCTGAACTCCGATCTCAAGGTTGTTGCCGCGGATCTGAAGGATGTGGACGGCGCGCATGCGGCAGCAGCACAGCAGCTAGGTGCTTCGGCTGCGAAGGCGGACGTGGACGCGAAGACGACGGAGATCAAGACGGCGAAGTACACCGATATTGAGACTCTGATGAACAAGGATACGCAGCTGCGGCCGACAGAGCCGGTGCTTTGGTCGTATCTGGGACAGGCTGAGGCCGGCCTGAAGAAGTACGACGAGGCGGAGACCGCATACAAGAAGGCGCTGGAGATGGATGCCGCTGCGAAGAAGCCGAACCCGGCGATACAAGGCATGGCCAACTCCGGTCTGGGCGAAGTCTACGCGCGCCAGGGCAAGGTGCCCGAGGCCAATGCGGCTTACGATGCCGCGGCCAAGGCGAATCCCGCTTCGGCCGGAACGTATCTGCGGAATCAGGCGGTGATCTTCTTCCAGTCAGGAAACGCCGACGCGCAGGTTGCAGCGGCGGAGATCGCCATCAAGAACGATCCGAACGACGCGCTGGTGTATTACCTGAAGGGCCAGGGGCTGGTCTCGAAGGCAACGGTCGATCCCAAGACGCAGCGGATCGTGCTGCCCGAGGGCTGCGCCGAGGCGTATCAGAAGTATCTGGATCTGGCGCCAACCGGTCCCTACGCCGGTGAGGTGCAGGCCATTCTGCAGCAGGCTGGACAGAAGGTCAACTCAAGCTATAAGGCCGGCAAGAAGTAAGCTGGTTGTTTTTCCTGGAACGAGGAGCGCCTCCGAGGTTGGGAGGCGCTCTTTGTTTTTGCGGCACGAAGGTCCGGGCCGGCTCCCGTTTTCGGGCGCGGCGCCCTCCACAATCCGCCTTCTACAATTCAGGGATGAGCGCTCCGCTGCTGAGTTATGCCGAAGCCGATGCCGTGGTGGCGTCGTTTGCGCGCGAGCTGGGCAAGATCCGGCGAGCGGTGGAACGAATCGAACTGGGCAATGCGGCGGGTCGTGTACTCGCGGAGCAGATCGTTGCCGATCAGGATCAGCCGCCGTTTGCGCGCTCCACGCGCGATGGATTCGCTGGCCGCGCAGCCGATTTTTCGGGGCATGCGTTTTACCGTGTTGCAGGTTCGACCCATGCCGGCGAAGCGCCTCCGGGTCCGCTGCCGCAGGGCGCAGTGTGGGAGATTATGACCGGTGCGCCGGTTCCCGAGGGCGCGGACGCTGTGGTGATGATCGAGCATGTGGAGCGGGACAAAGATAGCTTGCGCCTCGCGGACAGCGTGCGAAACCCGGATCGCGTCCGACTTTCCTCCGACCGGAAGATCAAATCGGGAGACAACATCGTCGAAGCCGGAGCACAGGCAAAGCGCGGGGCTGTGCTGGTTGAGACCGGCGTCGTGATGGGGGCGGCGCAGATTGCGCTTGCGGCTGCGTGCGGGTACGCGAAGGTTGCGGTTTACCGGCGGCCGCGCGTCGCCATTCTCACCACGGGCGATGAGCTGGTTCCAGTCACGGACGAGCCGGGCCCGGGGCAGATTCGCAATTCGAATGCGCCGATGCTGGCGTCGCTGGTGGCGGGCGCCGGTGGCGAGGCTCGTGTTCTACCCACGGCTGCAGACACGGCCGAGGCACTGGATGCGGCGCTTCAAGATGCGCTGGATGCCGATCTACTGCTGATCTCCGGCGGGGTTTCGGCGGGCAAGTTCGACCTGGTCGAGCCGGCACTGGCGCGCCGGGGGGCGCAGTTCCATTTCACAGGCGTGCGCATGCAGCCAGGGAAGCCGCTTGTGTTCGGAGAGGCACTGCGTGCGGACAGAGCTTCGTTGCCGTTCTTTGGACTGCCGGGTAATCCCATCTCGTCGGCGGCGACGTTTCTGCTGTTTGCGGCGCAGGTGTTGAAGGCGCTGGCGGGATGCAGCGATTTCCGGCCGCGGTTTCTGGCGGCTGAGCTGGCGCGCGACACGGACCGCAAAGGCAAGCCGGGGCTGACGCGCTTTCTGCCGGCGCAGTGTGACTTCAATGCAGACCAGAAGCTGCCGCAGGTAGCAACGGTGCCATGGCATGGAAGCGGCGATTTGCCCGCATTTGCCCGGGCCAACTGTTTTGTCGTGATTCCGGAAGACGAGGCAACGCTCGATGCCGGAACGATGGTTCGTGTTCTGATGATTTGAGGATGGAAGATGACCAGGCAGGATGAATTGCATGCGCGACTCTCGCACTACGATGAGGCCGGAAAAGCCAACATGGTCGACGTGAGCGCCAAGGAGTCGACGCGCCGTACCGCGACGGCATCGGCGTTCGTTGAGTTGTCGCGCACGGTATTGGCGGCGCTGCCCAACAACCCCAAGGGCAATCCGCTGGAGGTGGCGCGCATCGCGGGGATCCAAGCGGCGAAGAGGACTTCGGAGCTGATCCCGATGTGTCATCCGCTGGCGCTGACGCATGTCGATGTCGATGCCAGGGTGGTCGAAGGCGGCGTGCGGATCACAGCGACTGCGGCGACGGTGGGACCGACCGGCGTGGAGATGGAAGCGCTGACTGCGGCATCGGTGGCGGCGCTGACGGTCTACGACATGACCAAGGCGCTGGACAAGGGCATCGTGATTCGCGAGGTGAAGCTCGAGGCCAAGTCGGGCGGCAAAAGCGGGGATTTTGTGCGGGTGTAAGTCCTGTCTCAACCCTTCGATGGAGGCGCAGAGCAACTGATGCGGGGGAATCGTGTTCCTATGTGCATGAGTGGTCGCGAGGTGCAACATGACACGCTATCCCCGATACGAAGTTGCCATCAGCGACGCCGACCGCGCGGAGATCGAAGCGATTTTTATTGAGCTCATGCGCGCGGCCGACGCAGCGCAGGGCGGCACTGAGACAACCCCTTCTTCTCCCATCGAACTTCCCAACCACAACGCACAGCAATAGAGACAGCGAGAGCGAGAGTGCATGAGCCGCCTTCGCGCGGCTCATTGGCTACGTCCGGTTCGCGCTCTGGCCATGTCAGTGTTTTCGCGAGTGGAAACACAACTGCCGCATCCATTGGGGACGCGGCGGGCCTGTTGCGCAGCGAGCGCCGACTTCTATCTAGGCATCGGTGGAGGCGGAGCGGGATGATCGTGATCATGATCGTGGTCGGGCGGCGGGACGAACGGTGAAGGATCGAGATGTCCGCGATGGCAGGTTCCGCAGCTGACCGGCATACCTGAGTTGTCGATCTTGCCGATGTATTGCGCATTGATCTCTTCGACCATACGGACCATGGTGCGCGCCGTGGCCTTTTCCGGCTTGGTGTCGTCGGCGAAGTTCAGGGCCGGGCGTCCGTTCGGCATCTTGCGGGTGGGATCGGCGGCGTGGCATGTGCTGCACTCGGTGCCCAGCTCGGCCTCCCACTTGTGCATGATCTCGTGCACCTGTTCGCCGGTGAGCGTTTTGGGCAGCACCTGGAGATTGGTCGGCGGAGGAGCCGGCGGATGCGGATGGCCGCTGGTCGGAGCCTGGGGCGGCTGCTGGGCGTGGGCTGCGGCGAAGAGGAGGACGCAAAAGGCGGCAGCTGCGGAGCACAACGGGGAAGCGATCTTCAAAGCGGAGAACTCCTCGCAGATTGAAATCAATTCATAGAAACAGACGATATTTGTTCGACGAAATCCTATAGAAGATGGACTCGTTTGCCGGATAAATTTCGCGGGCCCGAAACACAAGGATGCTGCGGCAGGGCAAAGCGCAAGGGCCAATCGACCGCGTGCCTGATGCCGATGCGCGCGGTGACCGTCATTTCGTGCACAGCGAATCCATCGTCGCGCACCTGCAGCGGAGATGAACGATTTGTCATGTCGAGCCCGTTGTGTTCCGCTCGCGTGAGACGCAGCGCCTCGCAGAGACGGCCCGGCCCCGAGGTGAGCAGGCGATGCGGCGCGTTCGCTGCCAAGTCTCGATTCTTTGCCATCTGCTCCAACCCAGCGACGGGCTCGAGCGCACGCAGCAGCACACATCCGGCCAGCCCCTCCACCTCGCAGGTGATGTTCATGCAGAAGTACATCCCGTAGATGGCGTACACATACGCGTGTCCTGCGGGGCCAAAGAGCACCTGATTCCGTGGAGTTGGACCGCGATGCGAATGGGCAGCAGGATCAGGCGTGTCATTGTGCGGGCCGAGGTAGGCCTCGACTTCGACGATGCGGCCGGCCATCACTCCGCGTGCCGTCTTGTGGACCAGCAGCTTGCCGAGCAGCCGCGGGGCGACCAGCTCCGGCGCGTGCTCGAAGAAGGTGCGGGGAAGCAGTTTGCCAGAAGCATGGGAGTGGCTCCTCTCGGGCCGAGCGTCTCCGCTAACTTGCTGACTCGCTGACTTGCTGCGTCCTATTTGTGCGCCTTTTGCCATTCCTTCAACAGCTTCAGCACTTCCTCGGCATGGCCTTCCGGCGTCACCTTGGGGAAGATATGGATCAAGGTCTGATCCGGTCCGATCAAAAAGGTTGTGCGCTCGATCCCCCACACCTTCTTGCCGTACATGTTCTTTTCCTTCATCACGCCAAACTGATTGCAGACTTTCTCGTCTACATCAGCAAGGAGTGTGTACGGAAGGTCGTATTTTGCGCGAAACTTGGCCTGAGCCTTGGGCGTGTCGCGCGAGATGCCCAGCACCACGGCACCGGCCGCCTGCAGCTTCTTGAAGGTGTCGCGGAATCCGCAGGCTTCGATGGTGCAGCCGGGGGTATCGGCGCGGGGATAGAAGAACAGGATGACCGGTTTTCCTTTAAAGTCAGAGAGGCTTACTTCCTTGTCTTCGTCGGTCTGGAGCGTGAAGTCGGCAACCTTCTTATTCAGTTCCATCGGGATGTCCTTTGTATGTCGGATCGTCTTCAGAGGCCGGATCGGATGACCACCAGCTTGCATTATGGCCGAGTGGGCCGTGCGGCGTCAGGTCGCAGGCTGTGTGTATTTCCGATGGCGTTGGCGCTCTTGAGCGCGCCGTGGACGTTTGCGCAGTACCCCGGGCAGATCAAGACCGATAAGGACAAGGAGCAGCCGTCATTGCGGGCGGTTGCTGTGCTGGAGTGGACGGGCGATCTGAGCAAGCCCAAGACCAGCCGGCTGGTGCCGATCACCTTGTTCGATGGGGAACAGCTGCAGGACGCGGGGGTTTACCTGGCGCGGCCTGAGCCGCTGGCGGTGGCCGGCGGTGTCGAGTACATCCTGCAGAAGAATGGGGCGAAACTGGGCCTGTTCGACATTCAACGATCCGGCCAGGAGGAGGGATCGTGGGTCGGCCTGGGCGTCTGGAAGCCGATACCGAAGCCCAAGGCAGCTCCGGCCGCGGTGGAGAAGATCGAGGACGACGAGAACAGCGACCGGCCGGTGCTGCATCGCAAGGATGGAGCCGGACATGACGGAGGCGGGAATTCTTCAGGTGCGGGCAATTCAGGCCCTCCGCCGGATCCCGACCGGCCTACGTTGCACAAGGCTCCTTCGAGCGAGGATTCCAAGAGCGACGATTCCGGCCAGAGCGCGGGGTCGGGGTCGGGTTCGGATCGGCCGACGTTGCATAAAGCTCCGGATGGGGGGCAGTCCGGGAACGGTCAGGCTGGGAGCAGCACGACTGGGGGCACCGATGCGGGTGGCGCTGTGCCATCCGGGCAGTCAGATCCGGATCGCCCCCAGTTGAAGCGGGGCAAGGCGAAACAGCAGCCGGACGAGGGGTATGTGTCGTCGGTTGAGAACACCGATCCGGACCGGCCGCGCCTGATGCGGGGCAAGCCGGCCGACAGCGGCCCCTCCCTCACTCCGACCCTGATGGGTTTGCCCGCGGACATGGAGCAGGCGGTGGCCGTCTCCGATCCGCGCAACCGGCCTGAGCACCCCTGGAGCTATAGCTGGGCCAATCTGGACGATGAGGCGAAGATGAAGGAGGCGATGGAGGATGCCGCCCGGGCGGCGTTGGGCATCCAGACGCCTCTGCCGGCGCCGGCCCCGAAGAAGACGGCCGGGGCAAGGGTGAAGGCGGCGAAAGCCAAGCCGGCTCCTCCTCCGCCAGAACCTGCGCCGCTGGCGGACGAGCAGTTTCGGGTGTTTGAGCTGGCGTATGGCGCCGGGGCGACCATGGTGCTGACCGCGCACACCGATGCGCCGCTCGGGCAGCAGAAGTACGTCACCTTGATTGGCCAGCCAGACCTCTACGGCAGCCTGCTGGTGCTGTTCAAGAACGTGGCCGATGGGGCCCATCTGGACGACACGCCGCGGATGCGCCTCGTGGATGCCGTGGATGCGCTGGCCGACAACCGGGGCGAACTGCTGTTTGAGCTGCGTGGCAAGACCACGCGGCAGTTCGCGCTGTACCGGGTGCTGCGGGGGACGGCGACCCAACTGTTCGTTACCGGGGGCGGGGCGACGGCCATTGAGGCGCAGAACTGACCCTGTCCTGTTGATTCGGTCCCGGATCCCGCACAAGCTCGGCTGCCGTTTTTGACCCGGTTAAAGAATCACCCCATTCTCTTATGACTTTAGTGAAATCCGGGGCCGGGGAGCCGGTATACTACTGTTGTCACCGTTAGAATCCACAGAGTAAGAGTGGGGAAGTAAGCCACTCTTCAAGGACTTACTGAAGAATGGCGTCCGTTGTAACCGCTCCCTCTGCTGCGTCAGCCGACGAAGCGCAAGCCCAGAACCCGTCCCTCACCACGCCGGACAACGCAAAGGCCGGGCACGCGGTAGCCGCGCGCGAACTTGTGCATATGGGCAAGGCCGCGACGATACCGGCAGGCATGAACTGGCTCACTGTCGTGACGGTTGCGCTCTTCCACCTGGGCGCCCTGGGGGCATTGTTCCTCTTCAGCTGGCAGCGATTCGCCGTGATGGCAGTTCTCTACGTGCTCGCGATCAACGTGGGAATCGGCATGTGCTATCACCGCCTGCTCACCCATCGCGGCTACCAGACGCCCAAGTGGGTCGAGTACGTGATGAGCGTGTTCGCGACGATGTCGCTCGAGGGCGGACCGATCTTCTGGGTTTCGACGCATCGGGTTCATCATCAGCTCAGCGACCAGGAAGGTGATCCGCACACGCCGCACGAAGGCGGCTGGTGGGCGCACATGGGATGGATCCTGTTTGGCGAGGCGCTGCATGCGCAGACCAAGGTGCTGGCCCGCTACGTTCCGGATCTCAGCAAGGACCGCTTTCATGTGTGGCTGAGCAAGTATCACTGGCTCCCCATCACCGCTAGCGGCGTTCTGCTTCTTGCCGGTGGATGGATCTGGGGCGGATGGGTCAACGGTGTCGCGATGGTTCTGTGGGGCGTGCTGCTGCGCGTCACGCTCGGCCTGCATGCCACCTGGCTGGTCAACTCCGCAACCCACATGTGGGGCAGCCGGCGTTTTGAGACGCGCGACGACTCACGCAACAGCTGGTGGGTGGCTCTGCTGACCGGCGGCGAAGGCTGGCACAACAACCACCATGCGCATCCGGTGAGCGCGCGCCACGGCCTCAAGTGGTACGAAATCGATCCCAACTTCTGGGGTATCTGGCTGCTCTCGAAGGTGGGTCTGGCCAAGAAGATCATGGTGGCCAAGTACGACCCGAAGAATCCCAAGCCGGCAGGTTTGTAAGGGCGAGACGAGCGGTTGCAGAGAGGCCATCCAAGCGGATGGCCTTTTCGCTTCTGGTGGACCAAGCCGGCATCGTCAGCTTGAGGACTGCTTTGCGCGCGGCCAGCGCAGAATCACGGTGAGGGGCATGAGCCCGTAGACCGAGATCGCCGAAATCCAATGGGAGAGCTCTCCATACCGGGAGAGTCCCGACCCTCCGAAGAAATCAAAGATCATGAACGCTGTGAGCACAAGCAGGAGAATCTGGCCTGCTTTGGAGTGCGGGAAGAAGAAATCCATGGCCTGAGGCAGCAGTCGGGCGACGAAGTGCCACACTGCGAGGCAGAAGGGCAGGCCCAGCACGATCGCGACCCACCAGGGCGAGATGTTCAGGCCCTTCTCGACGGTGGCCATATCCGCGTGGGTCGCGAACGTTCGGGCGGGAACATATGAGATGAGATTGCCCGCGTTCATCATGCAGAACAGAAACAGGAAGAGCGACAGCCAGAAGCGGCCGCAGGCGTTCGCGGCTTGGTACATCCGGCGCGAAAGCAGGTAGAAGATCCCGTTGCCGAACAAGACGCCGGCGACAGCAATCAAGGCAGCGAGCGGGCCGCGTCTGGCTGCGAAGATCGGATCGTAATCGACGTTTTCGTCGATGTCGTCGAGCGTGAGGACGTTGCTCCAACTCAGGCGCCCGTAATTGAGTGCCAAGGGATTGGCCTTGTATCCCAGCGCCCAGGCGGTAAACGAATGCGCATATTCATGGACGAGATAACCGATGGCGTGCGAGAGCCACAGCTGGAAGAGAAGAACCGCAACAACGGCTATGGACTTCAGGAATCGGCTTGGAGGATTCGTCGACATACGATGCGGGTCATGGACCCAAGGGAGAGACGGTGGCGCTGCCTCATGTCACGCCAGCCGTGCGCCGCTCATCTTTTCGAGAATTGCAATCGGCGAGGATTCAGGTGTGACCATCGCGGCGGGATCGACGAGAAATGTCTGCTCCAGCGCATACTGGCCGCCGAGTACCGCGTGGGGCACGGTCTCGGTGTAGACCATCCAGCTGGACCCGGGGACGAACTTCACCTCTTCGCGGGTGCAGCTCGATTGAAAGGTCGCATCCTCTTTCATGGTGTTGTGCAGCTGCATCATGAACTCGTCGTAGGGGGTGCGCTTCCATTGGGGTACGAGCGAAGCCAGGCCCGTCGCTTGGGCAACCTGTTTGCCTGCGCGGACGACGGGGCTGTCGGCATGCGGTAGAGCGAGGCTGCGCGGCGTGAAGACAGTGACTACTTTGGCGAATGGGTCGCCCACAACCCAGTCGCGCGTACGCGTGGGATGGATGTTGTGAAAGAAGCGCAGAATGCGCCAGCCGCGTGTCGGCCGCGTGGGAAACGCATCGGTGTGCAGCAGATCGTTACGCCGCCGCACAGGCAGATCGCGGCCCTCTTCTTCGAGCGGGCGGAAGCTGGCGTAGTCGAGACGCCAGCGGCGCTTGTAGGGCGCGAGGAAGTTGATCAGGAAAGTTTCGACGCCGCCCGAGTAGTGGCGCATGATGGTGTGCAGCTTTTCGATATCGTCGGACGAGGTCGACTTCCGATCGACGCCGCTCAACTCGTCGCGATTGGGCTTGTAGGCGATGTTCTTGTGCACGGTACTGCCGGTTTGCCGCTGGCCGAGGAGGAACGCGAGATCATCGGGCGGAATGGGCACCGGAGTCTGCGGGAAATAGATAATCCCGCCAGCCTCCAGGTGTTGGCACCATGCGGGGTTTTGCTGGGACTTGATGTTTTCAAGAGAGAGAATGAGGACCGGCATGGCTTGGTCTACTTGCGGATCTTGGCGCGGACCCAGAGCGTGGCGAAGAAGGGCAGGGCGATGACCAGCACCAGCACGCCGGCCGGGAAGCCGACATAACGATAGGTGTCGGCATAGTCCACGTTATGATGCAGCAACCCGTTCCAGACCAGCAGCGAGTAGATGGCCAAGGTGGTGGTGAGGAAGAACGTGAAGAATGCCGAGGCGAGCGCGAGCAACAGGCTCTGGAACAGGCTGAAGCCTTCCAGAGGAAACCCGAGGATGCGGCCGGCCTGGCGGGGGGAATGGGCCATGGACTGCGTCACTTTCGCGACCTCTTCGCGTATGGATAGAATACAGTTTCAT
>Ga0335069_10008938_pt1 | contig 14292 bp, 4 predicted proteins | sample Lox_Sample_11_FD_206714 | JGI IMG/M metagenome (GOLD analysis project Ga0335069, IMG submission 206714) | Soil microbial communities from Loxahatchee National Wildlife Refuge, Florida, United States - Lox_Sample_1.1 | ecosystem: Environmental > Terrestrial > Soil > Wetlands | place: USA: Florida... | reverse complement strand
CTGACGGTGGAGAACGACGAGCTGGCTCTGGACGGCAACGTCAAGATCATCAAGGCGATCAACAACCAGTACGTGAAGGTGGAGGGCGACATCGACCTGGTCATCGGGTTCGCCCCGGCGTTCGCGGACGGCTCGATTTCCATCACGGCGCTCGCGCCGGGCATGCTGAACGCCACCGCCAAGGTCGAGTTCTACGTCGTGGACGCCAACACCTGGGGAATCGCGGGCGTCATTCCCACGGCCACCCTGATGGACGAGCTCGCGATCAACGACGGCCAGCTGTTCGTGGGTCCCGCGGGCTTCTTCGTGGGCGGGGACATTTCGGGCACCTATTCGTTCACCCTCTTCTCGGTCACCGGGGACTTCAGCGCCAAGCTCTGGTACTTCACCCAGACCAAGGACTGGGGCGCCTACGTCAGCCTCGGCGTCGAGGTCTCGGTCCTGGACGGCGCCCTCACCGCGAAGGGCACGATCGCCGGCGCCCTCGTGAGCGCGCCCCCCGCTTCGCCCCTCATCTACATCTCCGGCGAGCTCACGGCGAGCGCGCTGGGCGAGAGCTGGACCGGCACGGTGTGGGCTCAGTTCCAGGGCGGCAAGCTCTCGGCCGGCTTCGGAGACGACCCGGCGATGGACCAGGCCATCGCCGACGCTGAAGCCCAGGCCCAGGCGATGGTGCAGGCGGGAGCGTCGACGCAGGCGGCGCTGACGGCGGCCCGGCAGCAGGCGAGCCAGGTCGTGATCTCCTCGTCGGCGCTGGCCGCGGCGTTCCAGGCCATCGCCGGGATGAACGCCTGGCAGTACATCGGGACCCTGGGGCTCCTGCAGGACGGCTACGAGAAGCCCAACCTGCCCACCCTGGCCGCGTACTTCCCCCGCTACGACTCCCTGCTGCAGCAGGAGGGCGGGCCTACCGACTCGACCCGGATCCGCATCCTCCACGATTCCCTCACGTCCGAGCTGACGGCGTTGGGCGGCGAGATCGGCACGGTCACGGCGGCATTGCAGCGCCTCACGGTGCAGACCACCCAGCTGAGCCAGACTCCGCTGCCGAAGGTGCCGGCCGCGCCGCCCGTGACCGCGTCAATGACCAAGCCGGTGCTCCCCCAGCACGGGACGGGGGCCACCACGGTGACGGTCACGAACGCGCCGTCGTTCTCGGTGGATCCCGCGGCGAAGCAGCAGTGGGTGTCGGTGCTGACCCAGCGCCAGGCCGCCGCCCAGGCGTACGAGCAGCAGGTGCGGCAGGAGCTGCAGCAGCTCGAGACGGGGCTCGCCGCGGTCCACGCGGCCACCGGAGCCGATACCGGCACCGCGTTCCTGGCCTTCGTCCAGCGGTACGACGGCGCGGCGCGGATGGCGCAGGAGCAGGCGGCCCGGATGGTCAACGCCACGCTGTCGCGGCGCGACTGGGCGCGGGCCCAGGATGGTTGGCTCGAGACGCAGGCGTCGGTCGTGTCGAACGCGATCTACGCCGAGCCGCCGGCCCTGACGCAGAACGACCAGTCCACGGCGGGACGCGTCACGCTGCACAAGGTCACCTCGCTCCGGATGCAGGCGCTCTGCACGCTCCTGGGGTGGTCGAGCCCGACCTGCACCAAGTGGTCGGCGGACAGCATGTCCGCCATCAACAACCTGCCTCCCATCGCCGCGTCCGACACCGCGGGGATGGGCGGGTTCGCCAACATGTGCCACAACATGGGAACGGCGGGGGCCGGCCTGTGCCCGGCCTACCGTCAGGACAGCACCTTGGTCGCGAACCACGTGTTCCACGCGGCCGACTCGATCTACGCCAAATGGGCGGACACCGCGGGGATGGCGCTCTGGTACCGGGTCGCGGACGCGGGTCTCCAGGCCATCGCATCGTCCGCCGACTCCCTCTATTCGGCCGCGGTCACGGCTTTCGGGCAGCAGCTGGCGCCCATCCAGAGCGCGGATCTGTCGGTCTCGACGGCGCTGAACGGGCTGTCGCAGAGCCAGGCGGGCCTGACCGGCAGGCTGCACGACGTCTATGCGCGATACCTGTTCTGGAAGACGGGTCCCGCCCGTACGGCGGCCCCGGCCGGCGGGACCTCCGGGACACTCACGCTCGCGACCCCCGCGACCAAGCTGGTCGCAGTCTCGCCGGTGCCGAACCTCGACGACACGGCCGCGGTCCGGGCGCGGATTTCCGCCCTCGAGCAGGATCTCACGGTGCCGACGGTGACCGGCGTGCAGATGAGCACGTTCGTCACTACGCCCTACATGGCCGGGCTTCAGTTCACCTGGACCGGGCAGCACGCGGACGGCATCACCGAGTACGTCTTCAACGATGCCGCCACCGCCGGCGGCTCCCTCACGCCGGCCTACTACTCGGCGGGCGGGGCCGGGGGCCGGACGCTCTACCTCTTCACCGCGAGCTCCACCGGCACCAATACCGTCTCCCGCACGTTCGACGTGGGCGTGCGGGGCGGAGCGGGGTACGTGGGCTACGGCCGCAGCAACTACTCCGTCACGTTCGACGTGCCGGCGTCGGGGCCGTGTCACGCGGGCGGCGGCTGCGGCTCCTCGCAGGCGACGGGGGGCGGGCTCGTGGCGGACGCCACGCCGCCGTCCACACCGGTCGTGACCTTCCCGAACAATCCCCTGGTCGTGGGATCGGACGGCGTCGCCCGGATCTGGAGCAGCGACCCCGCCAGTATCGAAGCCGCGTGGTCGGCCGTCGACAACGAGTCCGGCATCTCGGAGTACGACTACGAGCTCGCCGGAGGCGTCACGTCACCCGCCTGGATCCCGGTGGGAGGCCGCGCCGACCTCACGCTCGATCAGCTCAAGCTCTCGAGCACCACGCCGTCCTACGTGCTGGTCCGCGCCAAGAACGGCCAGGGCCTGACGAGCGGGGCCGGCGCCTCGGCCGCGATCTACTACGACAGCACCGGTCCGGCCTGGCCCGCGGGCGCCGCCCTGGCACCCCCTCCGACCATCGGCGCTCCAGGCGCCGGTGCCGGCGTATCGGTCATTCCGATCACCGCGACCTACTCGGCCTGCACCGTCACCCCGCCGCCGTTTCCGGTCGTGAGCGCGCCGGCCGGATCGGGCACCACCGCGGTCTCGGGCGGCGGCACCAGCGTCGGCGCCGTGCTCGGCTCGGCGGGCTCGTCGTGGAGCGGCTCGCTCTCGGGCTCGAGCACCGGGTCCACGATGAGCGCGGGCGCCGCCCAGCCGCAGATCGTGCTGAGTTTCCCCGCAGCCACGGACCCCCAGTCCGGTCTCCAGGACTACTTCTGGCACGCCGACCAGACGCCGGATAGCACGCTCGACCCCCATCAATGGGTCAACCTCTATCCGTCGCAGACGTCGTTCACGGTCGGAGGGTCGCCGCTCGATTACCAGCACCAGTTCTACGTGTCGGTGATCGCGCGGAACCACGCGGGTGGCGCGTCCCGTCCGCTGGTGTACGGGCCGTTCCAGGTCGCGGACCCGAGTCCCCCCACGGCGCCCTCCTATTGCGGCGGAACGGGAGCGTCGCCCGGGTATCTCGTCGCCCAGCTGACCACGCCCGCCGCCGATCCCGAGACCGGCGTGAAGGGCTACGAGTACCGGGTTCGCGACGCCGCCGGCGGCACGGTGCGGGCGTTCCCGACCGGCAATGGGGCCGTCGACTGGGCGCCCCAGCCCGCGAACACCGTACTCTCCACGGGCACCCTCTCGCTCGTGGGCGGGCACTCGTACTACCTCGACGTCCGGGCCGTGAACTGGGACAACATGCCGGGGCCCGCGGCGACTTCCGGACCGATCGGCTATGACGTCACCCCGCCGCCCGCGCCGGGCGTGACCGCGACCTACAGCGCGCCGCAGATCACGCTGACGCTACAGACCCAGAACGATCCCGAGTCCGGTCTCCTCGGACTGCAGGTGGCGGTCGGCACGACGCCCACCGGATCCGATGTGATCGGCTGGGAAAACATTCCCAAGATCATCGTCGGGCAGTCCACCCAGGTCCTCACCGCGCCGGGCACCCTGCTGGGCCAGTACTACGTCCAGGTGCGGGAAATCGACCGGGCCGGAATCCCCGGCCCCATCGCTACCGCGACCTTCACCGTGTCGCCCACTCTCCCCAACCGGACCCTCCCCGCGGGGAAGATGCCGTGATCGCGCTCGCGCTCTGGTCGCTCCTGGCGCAGGGTCCCGTGGCGCCCCCCCATCCTGCCGCCCAGCTCCGGCTCGTGCCCCGGGGCGATTCGGTGGTGGTCTTCCTCACCGGCGCTCCGGCGAACGGCGGGTTCGTCCTCTATCGCGCGGCCGGCGCCGCGGCGGCGGCCCGCGTCACGTCGCACCCGATCATGCCGGCGCGGAGTGGCGTGGAAGCCGCGGGCATCATCGGCGCCGACATGGAGGCGGTCCGTCGCGCCCTGCGCGCGGCGACCGCCGAGGACGCGTTCCGCCGGCTGGAGCGGGATCCCCTGGCCGCCGTGGTGATGAGCGCGCTCTATCCCAAGGTCGGCGCCGCGCTGGGCCGGACCTACGTGGACGCCGGGCTCGCGCGCGGCGGGCTCTACACCTACCGCGTGGTGTTCACGGATTCGGCCGGGCGCGAGACGCCGCGGGCCCTGACGGGCCGGGTGCGCGTCGTGGACGCGCCCCCCGCGCCACCCACCGGGCTCAAGGCGCAGGTGGGGGACCGCACCGTCACCGTCGCCTGGGCCTACCCGCGGTATCGCGGAGACTCCGGCGACAACGTCTTCGGCTTCCTGGTGTACCGGGCCGACGCCCCGGCGGCGCCCTTCCACCGCATCACGCCCACGCCGGTGATCCGCGACGATGCGTCTCCCCTCGAGATCAGCGATCTCGACGTCACGAACGGCGCCGAGTACCGGTATCGGGTGACCGCGGTGGACGTGAGTGGTCAGGAGGGCGCCGCCAGTGCCGTCCTGGCGGTGAGCCCGGTGGACCGTACGCCCCCCGGCATCCCCGCTGACGTGGCGGCCACCCCGGTGACGGGCGGCGCCTCCATCGTCTGGCGCATGGCGCCCGAGCCGGACGCCGCGGGCTACCAGGTGGAGCGGGCGACCCGACGCGAGGGTCCCTACACCCGACTCACCGCGGCACTCGTTCCCGCCGGCACCCCGGCGTTCACGGACACCGCGGCCGCCGCCGGGGCGCGGTACTTCTACCGGGTGCGTGCCGTGGACCGCAGCGGCAACGCCAGCGAGCCCAGCAACCCGGCGATCGTCACCCTGCCGGACGTCACGCCGCCCCCGGCTCCGGGCGGACTCGACGTTCGCGTCGCCGGCCGCCGCGTCACGTTGCGGTGGCGTCCCGTGGCCGCCGCCGATCTCGCCGGCTACTTCGTCTATCGGTCGGGTGACGGCGGCCGCCCGATCCGGCTCTTCCGCGAACCCCGGCGCGATACGGTCTTCGTCGACTCGGGTGCCGCCGGCACGGGCCTGCCCCCCGGCGCGCGCCTGACGTGGGGCGTGTCCGCGGTGGACCGGACCGGGAACGAATCGGGCCGGACCGAGGGGATGGCGCAGATCGTGGACGACGAGCCCCCGGGACCCGCGACCGCCCTGACGCTGCGGGACGTGGACGGCCGCTACGTCCAGGTCTCGTGGTCGGCGAGCCCCGCGGCGGACGTGCGGGAGTACCTCCTCCGCCGCTCCGCCGGCGACTCGACCGCGATCGACCTCGGCCACTTCCACGGCCGCCCGCCGTACCTCGTGCGCGACTCGCTGGTGACCCACGGCCGCCGGTACGCCTACGCCGTGATCGCCGTGGACAGCGCGGGGAACCGGAGCCGCCCGGCGCGCGACTCCCTGGTCTTCGCCCGGCTCACGCCCCCGCCGCCGCCGCGCCACGTGGCGCTCCGTCGGAGCGCCGCGGGTGTGACCATCCTCTGGGAGCGAGTCGCCGATCCGGAGCTCGCCGGCTACCGGGTCTACCGGTCCGCTCTCGCCACCGGGCGCTTCGAGCCCGTGAACCGGACTCCCGTATCCGCCACCACGCTGACCGACGCGACGGGGGGCCCCGGCTTCTTCTATCGGGTGCGTGCCGTCGACGTCTCGGGGAACGAGTCGGAGCCCAGTCCGCCGGCGGGTCCGGTGGGGGAGTCACGGTGACGGCGGCGATCGGTCTGGCCCTGCTCCTGGTGCAGGCGCCCGCGCCGGCGCCGCGGGACTCGGGCGCCGCGCGCCGGGCCGCCGTGCAGCGGCTGGTCGATGCCCACCGCTGGACGGAGGCGCTGGCCGCGCTCGCGCCCCTGAAGCTCGACTCGGCGGGGCACGTGCTGGCGGGGCGGCTGGCCGTGAACGCCGGCGTGGACGCGCTCGCCGGCCGGGACACGGCGGGCGCCGAAGCGTTCTGGGAGCGCGCGGTGCGGGAGGCGCCGGGCGTGGCGGCCGGGCCGGGAGACCTGGCCGCGCTTCTCATCGCCCGCGGTCATGGTGATTCGGCATTCCGCGTGGCCGAGCGCGGGTTGCGCGCGAGTCCCGGCGACGCGCGGCTCACCAATCTGGTCCGGTTCGCGAGTCCGCTCGCCGCGGCGGCGCTCTACGACACACTGCTCCACGGCCGGCACCCGCTCGAGGTCACCTATGCCGCCGCGAGCGCGCTCTGGCGGGGCCTGGGGAAGCCGAAGGTGGCGGCCGGGATCGCGGACACGGGGCTGATGCGGTTCCCGGAGTCGGGCTCGCTCCGGATGGAGAAGGCCGAGGCGGAGATTCTGGAGATGGACACCTCGGTCGCCGCGGGAGACACCGCCGGAGCCTTGGCGGCGGCGCGCGCAGTGGTGGCTCACGGCGCGCCCCGGAGCGTGCTTCTCGCGGTCGGCGCTCGCGCCGCCCCGCTCGGCGCCGCCGGTGCCGGGGTGGCGGACACGGCGTATCGCACGGTGCTGCAGCGGGCGCCGGAAGACGCGACGGCGCTGGACGGCGCCGCCGCGGTGGCGCTCTCCCGGGGAGACTCGGGTGTCGCCATCTCGCTCTACCGCCGGAATCTCTCGGTGGACTCGGGCGGGCCCGAGGCGCCGCTCGCGCTGCTCCACCTCACGCGCCCCGCGGGAGACTCCGCCCGTGACCTGCTGCTCGCCGCCCTCTGGCGGGGAATCGGGGCCCTCGAGTCGGCGGAGCTGGCGGGCGCGGCGGCGGCGCGGGACGGACTGTCACCCGAGACCACGGGCCCTCTCGCCGATCGCCGTCGCCGCGAGGGCGACGTCGTACGGGCGATCCTGGACACGGTCGTGTTCCAGACCGCCTGGGGACCGGCGGAGCTCGATCAGCTGGAGCGGGCGCATCCCGGGAGCCCGCTGCTCGCCCGGTACGCGGCGGATCTCGCGGTGCGCCAGGGCAGCGACAGCGAGGCCCTGGCCCGCTACGACGACCTGCTCTCCCGGCAGCCGGCGGACGCCGGACTGCATCGCCAGCGCGCGGGGGTGCTCGAGCGGATGGGGCGTGTGGACGGAGCCCGCGACGCCTATGCCCGGGCGCTCGATCTCGAGCCCGAGGACTCGGTCTCGTTCCGCGCGCTGGTCCGCCTCGACGAGCCCGCGGGGCGCCTCGCCGATCTCCTCGGGCAGGTCCAGCGGCTCCGGATCCGGATGCCCGATTCGCGGGCGGTGGCGGAGCGGGAGATCGAGGTCCTCCAGCGGCTGGGCCGCGTGGCGGACGCGCGGGCGGCCGCCGACCGGCTCGCGGGGAGGCATTCCTGAGCCGGCGCCTCGCGGCACTCGGGCTCCTGGCCCTCCTCGCCGCCACGCCGGCGCGGGCACAGGACGTCGTCAACGCCATCCAGAACCCCGTCCGCTTCTCGGGCGACGTGGTCACGATGGGGCAGGTGTACGGCCACACGGGGATCGCCGGCCGCTGGCCCGACGAGTCGTTCAGCATCGGGTTCACGCCGCAGCTGACGTTGTTCAACGACGTGACGATGGGGCTCGACCTGCTGCTCTCGACGCAGGGCTCGACCGCCCAGCAGAACATCAACCAGCTGGGGTTCAACCCCTCCTGGCGCTGGATCACGCTGCACGCGGGTGACTTCTCGGACGACTACGGCGATCTGACGGTGCAGGGCACGCGGGTGCGCGGCGCCGGATTCGACCTCATGCCCGGCCTCTTCCGCATCTCGTTCCAGGGCGGCCAGTCCCAGCGGGCGGTCTTCGCGGGTGACGGCACGTCGGTGTACGCGCGGAACCTGTTCGCCGGGTTGATCGGATTCGGGCGGTCCGACGCGTCGTATCTGAACCTGACGGTGGTGAAGGCCAAGGACGACCCGAATTCCATTCAGCAGGCGCTGATCGACACCACGCTGCTCGACACCATCCCCGTGGCCCTCCGGCCGCAGGAGCAGACCCGTCCCCAGGAGAATCTCGTGGTGGGCGTGGGGGGCCAGCTGACCCTGCTCGACCGCCGGCTCGTCCTGAAGGGGGAAGGGGACGGCGCCGTGGTCACGCACGATCTGGACTCCCCGCTCGCCAACCCCGACGGCGTGCGGTTCGGCTCCCTCGTGAGCCACCTGATGCCCCTGCGGCTGTCGAGCTCCGGCGATTACGCCTACAAGTTCGACGGCACCTACGCGTTCGCCACCGGCGCCGTGCGGGCGGGATACCAGTACATCGGCCCCGGCTACACCTCCCTCGGTCTCTCGTACCTGATCAACGACCGCCAGGCGTTCACGCTCGGCGGGAACCTCGGACTGCTGGAGAACCGCCTGCTCCTCCAGGGCCAGCTCCAGCACCAGAACGACAACGTCCTGGGCCAGAAGGTGGCGACCACCGACCAGGACGCGGTGATGCTGAGCGCCGCGATGCGGCCCACGCAAAACCTCTCCGCGACGATCACGGCGATGGGCACGGCCGTGGTGAACGACGCCGCCGTCGACACGTTCGCCGTCGACGATCATTCGTACGCGCTCACCACGAGCCTGGCGCTGCAGGAGTCTCTGCTGAACCGTCCCGCGATCTACAGCCTGGCCTACGGGATCCAGCGGACGCACGACATCAGCGTGGTGGCTCCGGTGCCACGCGTCACCGTGCACAATCTCTCGGGCTCGGTGCAGGTCAACCTGTCCAAGGCGATCTCGGTGGCGCCCTCCCTCTCGGTGGCCGCGACCCAGACCGACGGGGCGGCGAGCCAGGAGAACGTGTTCTTCGGATTCCGGGGGAACGGGCGCTTCCTGGAGGGCCGGCTGACCGCGGCCTTCGACGCCTCGCAGACCTTCACCAACAGCCGCGGGGTGATGGGAGTGAACTCCCAGATCACCTATGCGCTGCCCTGGGCCAGCCGGCTGATCTTCCAGACCCGCTACAGCCACTACGCCGCGCTCGGCGGCCAGCCGGCGTTCACCGAATCGTTCGCGACCCTCACCGTGTCGCGGAGCTTCTGATGCGCGCCGTCCGGGCCCTCGTCGCGGTCGGTGCCGGCGCCGTCCTGGTGTGGGCCTGCAAGGACTACATCACCAACCCGGGCGGGGCCCAGCGGCAGGCCCGTCAGGTGCGCCTCGACAGCGCGCAGTTCACCATCCCGGACGGGGATACCCTGCGGCTGACGGCCACGGTGCTCGATCAGAACGACTCGGTGTTCGCCGCGCTCCCGGCGGGCGTGACCTTCGGGTGGTCGTCGTCGGACACCGCGGTGGCGCGCGTGGACACGACCGGTCTCGTCACCGGCGTGGGCCCGGGCCGGGCGGCGATCACCGGGACCGTCACCACCGCGCTCGGGAAATTCGGCGCGAGCGCCGCGGGCACGGTGGTGCAGCCCCTCGCGCGCCTCGTCGCCGTCTCCGGGGGCGGACAGGCGGACACCATCGGGGCCACGCTGGCCGAGAGCCTGGCGGTGCAGGCCCTGGACAGCCAGGGGCGCGGCGTGCCCGGCGTCGCGGTGCAGTTCGCGGCTTCGCACGGCGCACTCTCCGCCGGCGTCATGGTGACCGACGCGGCCGGCTTCGCGCGGGTGACGTGGACGCTGGGGACCCGGGCGGGCACGGACACGACGCGCGCCACCGCCGCCCTCCTGCCGGACTCGGTCGCGGCCTTCGGAGTCCGGGTCCGCTCCGGCGCCCCGGACTCGCTCCTGAAGGTGTCGGGAGACGCGCAGACGGGGGCCGAGGGTGCCGCGCTGGCTGCTCCGCTCGCGGTGCGGGTGGCCGACCGGGCCGGCAATCCGATCTCCGCGGACTCGATCACGTGGACCGCGGCAACGGGCGGGGGCTCACTCCTCCCGGCCCAGGGGCCCACCGATTCCACCGGCCACGCGCAGGCCGTGTGGACGCTGGGCCCGACGGTCGGCGCACAGTCCGCGACGGCGGCCTCGGCCGGGATCGCCGCTCCGGTGACGTTCACGGCGACCGCCACCCTCGTGGTCGGGCCTCCGGCCACCATTGCCGCGAACGCGGGGAACAACCAGACGGCGACGGCCGGCACGGCGGTGGCCGTGCCGCCGTCCGTCATCGTGAAGGATGCTCTCGGAAATCCGGTGCCCGGCGTGGCCATCACCTTCGCGGTAACGGGTGGTGGCGGCAGTATCACCGGCCCGAACCAGACCACGGGAACGAACGGCATCGCGACCGTCGGCAGCTGGATTCTCGGGTCCACTCCGGGCACCAACACCCTCATCGGCACCGCCACGGCCGGCGGCGTGACCGGCAATCCGGTGACCTTCATGGCCACCGGCACCCCGGGCGCGGGCGGGCAGGTGCTCACCTGGGTCGGCAACGACCCCGGCGGGCCCAGCTGGTCCACCGCGGCCAACTGGTCGCCCGCGCTGGTGCCGAACTCCAACGACACCCTCGTCATCGGCGCCACCACCCACTCGCCGGTGCTGTCGGCCCGGTCCACGGCGGCGCTGATCCGGATGAGCGGGGACTCGCTGACCCTGAACGGGCACACGCTCGCGGTGGGCGACTCGCTCACGGTGGGCGGCAGCGCCACGGTGGTGATGAAGCTCGCCGCGGACTCGCTCGTGGTGGGCGGGACGATCACGATGGGCGGCGGTGACGAGACCGGGAGACTCACCGCCGGCGTCCTCGCCGTCTCGGGGAACTTCATCCAGCCTCCCGCCTTCTCGGCCAGCGCGTTCGCCGCCTCGGGGACGCACAAGACCGTGCTGATGGGAACGGTCCCCGAGTCGGTCGTGGTCGCGTACGCGGGCGGCAGCGCCTCACACTTCCAGGATCTCGAGCTCCGGGGCACCCAGCCCCTCAAGTTCTCGGGACGGATTCCGGTGCAGGGCAACGCCGCCGTGCTCGCCGCGCGCCCGGTCACCGGCACGGACACGCTGGTGGTGACCGGCAACGTCACGACGGCGTCCGGGAGCGCGCTGACGCTCGCCGGGCTCGACGTGGCCGGCGCGCTCAGTGTGCTCGGGAGCTACGGCGTGGGCGTCACCAACTTCACCGGGTCGGGCCAGACCATCCCGGTCCTGCCCTACGGTACGCTGGCCGTCACGCAGGGCGCCGCGACCACCGCGGGAGCGGTCACCGTCGCCGGCAATCTCCTGGTCCGGAACCTGGGCACCCTCACGCTGGGCGGTCGGCTGGTCGCGGCGGACACGACGGCCGTCAGCGCCGGGACGCTGACGTTGAACGGCCACGCGCTCGTGGACAGCGCGCTGATCGTGAACGGATCGGGAGCCCTGGTGATGTCCGCGGCGTCCGATTCCGCGGTGGTCCACGGCGGCGCCAGCTTCGGCGGCGGGGACGAGACCGGCAAGCTCGCCGCCGGCGTGCTGCTGGTCGACGGGGACTTCAACGGCCCGGCGGCCTTCTCGGCCACCGCGTGGCTGGCGTCCGGGACCCACAAGACCGTCCTGACCGGCCTCCAGGATCAGGCCGTCAATCTCTACTACACCGGCAACGCGCATTTCCAGAATCTCGAGGTGCGCGGGACGCATACCATCACGCTCGCCACCCGCGTGCCCGTGGCCGGCAACTTCGACCTCTCGGGGAACGCCAACGTCTACGGGATGGACACGCTCGCCGTCACGGGGAACGTCGCTCAGGATTCCGGGGGCAGCGAGCTGATCCTGCCCGGCCTCGACGTGGGAGGCTCCCTCGTCTCGCTCGGCTATTACGACGTCGCGCTCACCAACTTCACCGGCACCAATCAGGTCATTCCCACCGACCTGCGGGTCTTCCAGAACGTGACGGTCAGCGGGCCGGGCGCCGTGCCCGGCGGCTCGCAACCCCAGCTCGCCATCGCCGGCGACCTCCTCGTCACCGGGGCCGGATCCCTCACGCTCGACCGCGAGATGTACGTCACCGGGAAGACGGTGGTCACGGCGGGATCGGTGACTCTGGCCGGGCACCTACTGGCGATGGGCGACTCGATGCGGGTGTCGGGTACGGGCGCGGTGGTGATGACCAATGCCCTCGATTCCCTCGTCGTGAACGGCAACCTGGTCTGGGGTGGCGGGGACGAGACCGGCAAGCTCACCAACGGCGTTCTGGTGGTGCAGAACGGGAATTTCACCCAGCCTCCGGCCAATTCAGCGACCTCCTTCAACACGTCGGGGTCGTTCCGGACCCTCTTCGTCAATCCGAACCCGGTCGTGCTGACGATGACGTACGCGGGCGGGAGCGCCAGTCACTTCAACCACCTGGACCTCACGCCGGCCTTCGGCGGCGTTGTCATGCAGACCGACATCCCGGTGGTCGGCACACTCGCGGACACGCTCTCCACGGTGCTCCCCACCGCGTTCACGGGCAACGGGCATACCTTGTCGGCCGGGGCGATCGTGATGAACGGGGCCACCATGGACCACGTCCTGCTGCGGATCACGGGTCCGATCGTGGCCCTGGACACCGTGACCTTCCAGAACTACGCCCCGGGCGACACACAGCTCGGGATCACGAGCACCGGCAGTTACTCCCTGACCGGGCTCAACTTCCTGACCACGCCGTCGGGCGGCTACTACGTGAGTGCTGACGGGGCGGGGCTGTCCCTCGACATCCAGAGCAATCTGACGCCGTCTCAGGGAGCCTCCTTCACGCAGCAGCTCAACGGAGCCACCGTCACGTGGCACTGATGCTCAGGCGGTTAGGCGGCTAGACGGTTAGACGGTTAGTAAGACTGTAGCTTTGCTGGATGCGACGTGGCCACTGGCTTCCTTGGAGTGCGGGGCTCGTTGCCCTCGTCGGTGTTCTCATCGTCACCGCGCCGCGCGGTCCCGGCCGCACGCCGGACGGGATGTCCTACCTCGGGGCGGCCCAGTCCCTGGTCACGAGCGGGACACTCCGCGAGCCGTTCGCGGACTGGAATGCCTCCGACAGCACGTCACCCCTGTCGGACTATCCGGCCGGGTTCTCGCTCGCGCTCGCCCTTCCGGTCGCCGCCGGCATTCCGCCCGCTCAGGCCGCCCGGTGGGTCGAAGCGCTGGGATTGGCCGGCGCCGTGGGCATCGCCGTCGGCCTGCTCCAGGCGGTCGCCGGCGCGGAGGCCGCGCTCGCGGGGACCGCGCTGCTGCTGTTGATGCCCGCCCTCACCGACCTCTCGCTCTGGATCTTGTCCGAGCCGCTGTTTCTCCTCGCCGTGGCCGCCACGCTCGCGGTGATGGTGCGGCACCCCGGGCGCCCGGGACGGGCCGGCGTCCTGGCCGCCGTCGCCAACCTGGTCCGCTACGCCGGCGTCTTTCTGGTCGCGGGGGCCGGCGTGTGGGCGGTGGCGCAGCCGGCCCCGCCGCGCGAGCGCGCCTGGCGCGGGCTCCAGGCGGTGCTTCCGGGCGCGCTCCTTCATCTCTACTGGGTGATGACCGGCATTTCACCGGGGGGCGGCGTGACCACCAGTCCCTTCGGCGGGCTGGGATCGGCGCTCCGGGAGGGATGGACGACGGGGCTCGACTGGCTAGTGCCGGGGGTTTCGGGGTGGCTCGCGGGCGTCCTCGGCGCGGGACTCATCGCCGCGCTCGCCTGGACCGCGTGGCAGGTGGCTCGGAGGGGTTCTGTGGAGCGGCGGCGGCTGGTCCTGGTCGCCGCCGGGCTCTCCGCGATCTACGCGGGCACCGTCGGGTTCGCCCGGCTCTTCGTCATTCCCGACGTTCCGTTCGATACCCGGATTCTGTCGCCGCTCTTCTTCCTCTTGGCGTTGTGCGTGGCCGCCGTGGTGCCGCGTCGCCTTGGGGCGGTCGTGGTGCTCGTGGTCTGGTGTGTGATGGCCGCCCGGCGAGACCTCGGCACCGTACGGAGTGCGTGGGCCGGAGGCCTGGGATACGAGGCGGCCGAGTGGCAGGAGTCACCGGTGGCGGGGTGGCTGCGCGGAGCGGGGCGAAGCCGCGCGCTCTACACGAGCGATCCCGCGGGTGTGTGGTACCTGGCGGGCCGTCCCTCGCG
>Ga0335069_10008937_pt1 | contig 14292 bp, 10 predicted proteins | sample Lox_Sample_11_FD_206714 | JGI IMG/M metagenome (GOLD analysis project Ga0335069, IMG submission 206714) | Soil microbial communities from Loxahatchee National Wildlife Refuge, Florida, United States - Lox_Sample_1.1 | ecosystem: Environmental > Terrestrial > Soil > Wetlands | place: USA... | reverse complement strand
ATGATTCATCAGTTGCAAGAACAGACGACCCAAACTCCTCCTCTACTTTCTGTTTTCCGGCACACATTCTGCACCATGGTCCCGCATCATCTGCTTTAGTCGATCGCCCTACGGCTTACCGACAGTTAGCCAGAATCGAGAGTTTTGTGGACGCAGATCCTCGTCGATTTTTGACCGGCGGGTGTTCGTGTCAGTGCAGATTCCGGAGTTGCACCACCGTTTTGTTCCGTTCGACGAGTGTTTACTCAACCAGCTTCGAAAACGTCATGATTCCTCCGGGTCGCCGTGCTGGCGAATGGGCGGTAACACAAAGTTTTTCGGAAAAGTAAAATGACAAAGCTTGGCTGGAAGGTATGGGCTAGAAGTGATGGGAATCGAATTTTACGGTCGGCTTTCCGCCGCGCACATTGAACGCACAATTAACGACCATCACGAAGACGCAGATGTCTTTTCCTTTTTCACAGAGTCCTCGTACCACTTGAACATTTCGGAGAAAAAGAATTTCCCGAAGCCAGGATCGGTTTCCGTCTTCGACATGAAAGTCAGGAACTCATCAGCGTTACTCAGGAAAGCATCCTTGATGCTGGCCTGCAATTTCTGGCGCCTTAGGAACTCGATGCTGTTAGTTTTGAATGCGGCCCTCAGCGCATCGTCTTGGTCTAGCTTCGTTTTGATCGCGTTTACCACCCTGTCTGCTTCTTCGAAAGAAATCCCGTAGTCGTCATTCAGCTTCTGAACGATAAGCTTAAGTTTCTCTTTCTCTTCCTCTTTCTTACCTCGGTGGCCGTCGTCGCGCGTCAGTTCCAACGCCGCATCTTCTTGAGCAAGGACAATGCGCCCGTTTTGTTCCTCTTGCACGCGGTATTTATCCATATCGATCATCTTGACTACTTCCAGCGGAAGGGTCTGGTGCTCATAGGGCAACTGTCGTAGCAACAACTTTGTGAACAGATAAAATTTTTCTAGGGCGGTGTCCGTGAAAATCATGATCTGGCTTATGAAGCTGTATTGCCTCACATAACGCCCAACTTCTTTACGGAATTTATCTTTGTTTTCTGGAGCCTGAGGCACGTAGCCAGTGGACACGATTCGCTGAAAGAACGGCTGCAGCCTTTCCGATGTAACTTTCTTCACCACAAAGAGTTCAACAAATTCGGACACATCGTCATGCGTAAACACGCGCATCTGCTCCAGCGCATACTTCAGGTTGTATAGCTTGTTTGGATCGGTGGCTCCTTCCAAGTCCGTGCGCTGGTAATAGTCTTGAAACGATGCCTGAATCACCTCTTGCTCATTTACAAAATCGAGTACCATCGTGTCCTGTTTGAGCGGCGGGAAGGTGCGATTGAGACGACTCAACGTCTGCACAGCGGCCACACCGCCGAGCTTCTTGTCAACGTACATAGTGTGCAGTAGGGGTTGGTCAAATCCCGTTTGAAACTTATTTGCCGCGACCAAAATTCGCTGTGCAGGGTTCTTAAAGGCCTCTGCGATATCGCCCGTGCCGGGCGGGTTCATGGTTTCCTCAGTAAACTTCTGTTCTTCAATCGTCACTGTGCCCGAGAATGCCACTAGCACGCCAAAAGGAAGATTTTGTTCCCTCAACACGTCGTCGATTGCTTGCTTGTACAGGACTGCATGTGCGCGAGAATGCGTCACAACCATTGCCTTCGCTTGAGCCCCGATCTTGTGGGCAGTCTTGCGTGTAAAGTGGTCCACAATGATGTGCGCCTTCCGCTTGATGGCGAAGGCGTGCCGGTCGACGTATTCGAGCATGAGGCGTCGAGCTTTGAGCCTTTCTACTTCCTTGTCTCCCTCTGCTTTCTCGTTTTGGATGAGCTCGAAATATGTTTTGTAGGTCGTGTAGCTTTCCAGTACGTCGAGAATAAAGCCCTCGGCGATAGCCTGCCGCATCGAGTATTGGTGGAAAGGTCGGAAGCCCTTCTTGACACGCTTGTCCGGTGTGCCGAACAGTTCCAGAGTCTTATCTTTCGGAGTGGCGGTGAAGGCGAAGAATGACAGGTGGGGCAGCTTCTGCCGCGCTTTTTGGATCTTCTCCAACTCAGCTTCGATTGGATCCTCAGCCTCTCGCTCATCATCTTTGTCCAGTGCTTTCTTAAGCTCTTCGTCACTGGTCAATACGAGCTTAAGGTCTTTCACGCCTTCACCCGTTTGGGAACTATGCGCTTCATCTACGATGACCGCAAAGCGCTTTCCAGGCATCCTGGCCAATTCCCCGACAAAGCCAAATTTTTGAAGCGTGCTGATGATGATCTTGTCGCCCCTTTCAAGCGCTTTCACTAGCTGGCGTGTGTTGCGGTCGATCTTCGAAACTGTTCCCTTGATTTTCTCGAACTGCTTGATCGTGTCCTGCAACTGTCGATCGAGCACCTTGCGGTCTGTGATGACTACGATGCTATCGAAAACAGGCTGTCCGTCGTCGCCACACAAATTGGCGAGTTGGTGGGCCAACCAAGCGATGCTGTTACTCTTGCCAGAACCCGCGCTATGCTGAATGAGGTAGTTGTGCCCGCTGCCGTGAACACGGGTGTGAGCTAGGAGCTTGCGCACTGCGAGGAGTTGGTGAAAACGAGGGAAGATGAAGCGATCCTTCCCCGTTTTGTCGTCGCGCTCAAAATGCAGGTAGTTCTGAATGAGCGACAAGAGAGAATCCGCTCTCAGGATGCCCATTTGCGGCTCGCCGTCCTCGTCTGAGAAATCATCCCACAGATAACTTGACGCGAAATGGTCGGCGATGATCGGGTTATGTGTGTCGCGGTTAAACGGAAGGAATGCGGTGTCAGCTCCCGCTACTCGGGTAGCCATATACACCGAGTCATCATCCACCGCGAAGTGAACCAGGCAGCGGTTCCAGAACGGTTCCCTAGGATCGCGCCTCCGATATTGTGCAACGCCTTGCTGAACACTCCACTGTCCCGTAAAATGGTTTTTCAATTCCATGGAGACGATAGGTAGACCATTGAGCAAAATTACGACGTCCACGGACTGGTCGGGTGTTTTTGTCGAGAAATGCACCTGCCGAGTCACGGCGAAGCGGTTAGCTTCGTAACGAGCCTGATGTTCAGGGTTGCCACCGCCGGACGGTCGAAAATAGGCGAGCTGCAAGTTGATGCCGTTGAAGGAGACGCCGTTACGCAACACTTCCAGCGTGCCGCGCCTCTGGACAAGCGCGGAAATTTGCGTTGCCAGTCCCTCCCGCTGCGTACCTGGGAACTGCTTTTCGAGCTTCGCCCATTCCTTGGGTTGCGTGGCTTGAACAAAGGCAGCCAGCTCTTCCACGTCAAGAAGGCGGGATGAATCGAACACTTCGGCTGGTCGCTGGCGGTACATAGGGCTGTGCGCAAGCGATGCCACAACCACGTCTTCCAACGCCTTTTCCGATAGTCGGGACCGAGACCGATCTTCGAATTGTCGAGGATCGCTCCGCTCATGCTCCACGTCGACACCAGACACTCCGAGTGAAACTAGTTCGCTGTGCTTGTCAGCCCACAGGCGCTCCAACCGTTCGGCGGCCGGTTCCGGCATTTGGACCCGAACCTTGACGCTCCCACTCTGCACCTCGAGCACATGGAGCTCAGTCTCCTCAATTCCAACAATTCGTGAAACTGCGGTTACCAATGCGCTGCGTTCTTTCGGTCCGAAGTCTTCAAAAGGCCCGTTAAGTGTGATCGTGACCTTGCTAAGCATTGCGGGATTGCCGGAGCTAAGCCGTGCCGCGCTTTGCCTTGCGGATCTAGAAATCGTGAGCTTTCCACTTTTTAGCGCTTTGACAACGAGCGCTACAGCATTAGTCGCTGCGAGCTGTTGGTTCTGGGTCTTGTTTATCCCCTTGTGGCCGTCTGCCCAATCACAGATGGCTTTTACCATTATCCAATCAATTTTTTTCTTTTGACAGGACGTGTAGAGTCCCGCCCCCTCCATTTCCCCACCAATCGCCTCGGGCTCTATGGTTCCCAGTTGTTCGCGAAACGCGACATTGTCTACGAGCTTTTCGCCCGAAAGAATTAAGCCAAAGGTGACAACGGGATCATCCGTGACTTCATGCGCGTCTACGGCTCGAAGAAAACTGAGCAGCCGGGTGGAAGCATCAACGCGCGAACCACGCGGGAGCAGTTTGAGTTCTCCGTTTTCAGTTCCGACGCGCTGCGGTTCATACAGGAGTATTTGCTTCGATACCAGCACATCTCCAATTTTCTGTTTGTCTGAATCCACACCAAAGGCGACCCCAACCATGAAGACGGCTGATGGCTGAAGAGTTGCAATTGCTTCTTCCACGGTTTGCTGTGATGCTCCCAGCGAACCGCTACCCATTTCCGATTGCACCATGACAACTCGATGGTCGTTCAGGGAACCCAAGTCAGAATATGTGCAGCTTTCGCTCGTGAACATGTGTGCTGGCTTCGACGTCGCCTTGGCAAAGGCATCGAGAACGGCCTTCGCCTCGATGCGGTTGGCTGTCACAATGAGAATGTCAGCGGTCACGTCCATAGGTTTCGAATCAACCAGCTGCAAGGCACATAGATTCCGGAATCGTCCGACTTGCGCTGCGCTGCCCGGTGACGTACTCGCGGATCATCATAGCCCGGTACTCGGTCAGGAGCTCTAGCTGGCGACTGTACGATGTGATGATAGCCTCGGTCTTTCCCGTCATCCTTTCGACATACGCAACAATAGCTTCCTGCTCCTCAACTGGCGGAATTGGAGAACGGATCTCAAAGAAAGCGTGGGGGTAGAGTCGCAGACGCGACTCCCATATTCCTGTAGAGTGGCGGATGACCTCCCCGATGAACTGAGGGCTGCGGAAAAGCAGGTCGTAATAGTCAACGTATCCAGCCCGACGAAAGCGGTAAACGTTATAGGAAGGACTCACGATGCCTTTATACCGTGAAAACCCCAAGGCTCCCATCCATGCCCACATAGTATTGATAGCAAGATCGCCCATTTCCACTCGTTTGTACCCTTCGTTCGACTCAGCGAGGAACATGTTGACATCCTCTTTATGGGATCGAGGGGTCACACCCGTAATGTGAGAAACCGTTAGGAGCTCCTCGCTGCCATCGGAAGAGCGCACATCAACCTCTCGAAAGATGAATTTGTTGCGTTTAATCTCCCAATGCTGCGGGATGTTCCCAAGCCAAGGAAGCCCCGAGTCTTTGAAGAAAGCATCTGGGTTGAGCCCGTGAGTAACGACCCTTTGAATGACCGCCGTTCGTTGCTCGCGTAGCAACTCGATTTGGCGTCTCCGGAGAGCCATGAGTTGGTCGATCTTGGACGTCGAGTCGTCCAAGTAATCGACTATCCGCTGTTGTTCAGTGGGGGACGGCAATGCGAGCCAAGTGCCTGCGAGTAGGTCGTGCTCTACGCTTTCAACGGTAGATCCCTCTTTGCACCATCGAGTAAGCAGCTCACGCTCGCAACCTTGGATAAAGTAATGGACGAATCTCGTCGACACGTCTTTGTATGGAATCATCGCCCGCATATCCTGATTTAGAGCGACAGGCACGCTGTTAACGGCGACGGGCAACTTGTTTCGCAAAATCCCGGAGCGAACCACCATCAACAACGCCCCTGGCGGAACGAGTTGACAGGGGCTGTTTGACAAGCCTATCTGCGTGATGTGATCTTCGCTATCAGAAACGACGTATGCCCTCATGTCCTTGGGCGACACCCATGGGATATCGCCGTCCCAGTACTGGGGGTTCGCTTTTGATGGTGTACCGCCTCCCACAAACTCTCCAAGATAACGAAACCGAGTTAATTTCCAACTTTTCGGAGATAGCGCTAGCCAGCTGGGTTTCGTAGGCAAGCCGGTCATGCTTTTGCAATCTCCCGCAGCAAGGTTTCAGTTTCCTCGTCGAGTTTGAGCAACTCAGCTGCGATCTCGGATGTGGAGCGGGGCGTTTTGTATTCGTAAAAGTAGTTGGTAAAGCTGATTTCGTAGCCAATCTTGTCCTTTGTGCGATCCATCCATGCGTCGGGTACGTTCGGCATAACCTCGCGGCGAAAATACGCGTCAATATCTTCCTTTAACGGGACATTCTCGAAATCGCGTAATTGTGAGTCCGGCAGCGGTTGACCGTCGTTGTTGCGGGCCGGCTCGGCGTTTTCGTCGCGCATGCCTAGACAGGCACGGATTGCCTTTACAAGTCCCGCTGACGGTTTGAAAGGAAGCAACTTTGCTAACGCAGCAAAAAACTTAGCGTCGTCTCGCCACGGTGCAGTATTCCTCAGCTCCGCGAGTGCTGCCGTGATCTTCTCCGCCCGATCCTGCACGAGCCTCAGATAATCCTTGTCCAGAGCAAAGGCACGAAGCTGCTCAGGCGTGAGATCGTATCGCAATCTTAAAGGGCGTTCGACACACACCTTGGTGTAGCCGAAATCCGTCGTCTCAAAAAGCTTGCTGACGTTCGTTTCCTCGCATGCCTCGTAGATCCGGAGGATAGCAGTGGACTGATCTTCACTAATCTCGCAACGCTTCTTCCCAAGGTTGCGACGAAGAAGCGTATAGAACTGTTCGCCGGTCGCATTGATAAGCTGCACCCTCCCACGACGCGCGGCGGACTTGCGATTAGTGATAAGCCACACGTATGTCGCAATACCAGTGTTGTAAAACAGGTCATTAGGCATCGCGACAATCGCGTCCAGCCAGTCATTTTCAAGAATGTATTTGCGAATATTGCTCGGCCCACTGTCGGCATCGCCGTTGAAAAGGGGTGATCCGTTAAAGATGATTGCGAGTTTGGAATCGTTAGGTGCGAACTTGCTCAACTTGTGAAGGAGAAAGAGCATTGCCCCATCGTCCACGTCCGGCAGGCCAGGAGCATAGCGGCCAGCGGTACCGCGCTCGTGCTCGGCCTCTATTTCCTCACGAATGTTCTTCCAGTCCTTCCCGAAGGGCGGATTGGAGAGCATGTAGTTGAACTGTTTTCCTGGGAGCAAGTCACGGCTGAGGGTATTCTCGCGTTTCAGGTTCTCGGGATCCTCCCCCTTCATCAGCATGTCGGCCTTCGCAATGGCATAGGTCTTCTCGTTGAGTTCTTGGCCGTAGAGATAAACCTCAAGCGACGGATTGATGCCCGCCAGAAGGTATTCCTTAGCGACGGTGAGCATTCCGCCAGTGCCGCAAGCCGGGTCGTAGATGCCGATCAGCCTTTCCTTCGCCAGCTTCTCGCGATCGGGCTCGAAGACGAGCTTGACCATAAGGCGAATGATGTCGCGCGGCGTGTAGAACTGACCAGCTGCCTCGTTGCTTGCTTCTTTGAACTTGCGGATCAAATACTCGAAAATTGTGCCCATACCGTGGTTATCTACGGTCTGGAGATCGAGGGGAGCCTCGGAAAATGCCTGAGTGATTTTTAGTATTAGCCGCTTCCGAACAAGAGTCTCATAAATCGGGCCAAGCCCCTTTTCCTCTCCTCCGGAGAAGTTGTAGAGGATGTCCTTGACGTTTGTGGAAAAACCGTCGAGATAGGCACCAAAATTTTGGGGAAGGTCATTGGGCCGTTTGATTAGCTCGGCGAGTGAAAACTCGGATGTGTTGTAAAAGCAAAGCCCTCCTGCCGCTTTTGTGAGCAGAGCATCGCGGGTGTGTTCGGGGACGGTCTTGTATTTTGTGGCTGCGATACGCACGGCGGCTCGGCTCGGCTCTAGGACGCAGTCGAGTCGCCGCAAGAGCGTAAACGGCAACGAGCCTCTACCGAAAGGTGCGCACTTCGATTTTCGGATTTCACCAGTGGCCGCCGATGAGGAGATTGCACTCGGCTCTGGCGAAGCGGTTGACGCGTCGCAGAGAGATTTCCGCATCTCCGGCACACTGCCGGAGGGTGCCTTGCCTGGGGAGTGGCACATAAACGTGATTTACCTGTTTCTCCCGGGCAGTGGCTGGACTCACACCACAATTTCTCCGAATGATCTGAGGTTTGAGGTCGAAGGTAAGCCCTATCCCATCCCCACGAAAGCTGAAGTCACAGTTGGGCATTGAAAGCGAGAGGAGATCACAGTGAGGAAGAGCGAGAGTAAGTTTCTGCTGGGGTTGTTCGCGGTCGGGGCAACCCTTCTCCTGCTATCCAATCCGCGCTGTGGGGCTGGATGCAAGACTGTTCTTCAACACCTGCTCGGTCATGAGTTGGACTCGTTGTTCTAGGAGGGACTCGATGGAAAAGCACTGCGACTCTGGGCTGGATGAACGTTGTCGCGACGAAGACGGCACCATCCGCAGAAAGAGATCGGACACTCTCGTTGGAACTCTGCGGCGAGAATATGGCGAAGACTTCGCAGCTGGTATTCGGAGCGACGCAACGCTCAGGACTGTCCTTGATAGGGCTGGCGTCGAATCGCTCAGCGAGTATTTCAGAACGCGAAAAAGATAGCTTCGGAAAAGATGGTCATCGAAGAAGGCCATTGTCGGATCAAGAAGGAGAGGTAAATGGCAGATTGCGAAGTCAAATGCATCACTAAACCGAACCCCCTCAGCGCGCACGAGCACATCACGCACATCGGCAATCCTTACGCCAATCCACCTTGGAAATGGCCTCGCGAGCAAGTGATTGCCAGCATCGATGCAGGTACGAACACTTTTTACGTGGTTGATCCAAGGTCGGGCAAACGCTCCGATGTCGGTGTTGTCAGGTCACCGGGCCGTGCACCGTACCTTCGTACCTATGCGGACGGGGACTGGAACAACAACCTTCTTTCACTGCCCCAGTGCCCGTAAATCGGTGCCAGACGCAGTGGTTACGGCCTCGCTGACGGCGATTTGTGCCTCGCGCGGCATCTGAGCAAAGCTGCTGCCCTCTTCCTTCCACGTGCCTTGTTCGGCCCGGCTGGCGCATACTATCCCCAGCTCCGAGGTTTCATCAGCCTACTGAACCTCCCGGGGGCATTCGCCATGTGCAAAATCACCCTTGGGAGCTTCTTCTCAGGCCGGGTACACTAGAGGCGACGGGCAGGAAGCAGATATTGGCAGTCGGGGAGAGTTTGAACGGGGATCTTAGGGCGGGGGTGTCGATGGCGAAGAAACGCAGCAGTAACGAAGCGCAGTTGGATATCGAACAGTCTTCCCCGGACGATTCTGACGATCGCGTAGAAGCGGGCGAGACAGCACAGGACTCGAAGATAGTAGCGAAACCCTCCAGCCTGGAGGCTCAACCAGCGAGTCAAAAAACAGTTGCGGGACTTTCGGCTCTTCTAACTCCGCCTCAGACTGAAAACGATATCTCGAAGGCTGACCGGCAGGAGTTCTTCCTTCCAGTCAGTGGTTTTGTCTGGCTACTTTCAGACGAGGAAGTCGCGGTGGTGGACCATCCAGCGTTTCAGCGACTCGGTCGGATATATCAGCTCGGTCAAGCCTACCTCGTCTACCGTGGCGCAACCCATAAACGCCTCGAGCACGTATTGGGTGCTGTTCACGTCGTTCAGCGCATGATTAGCGCTGTGGACAGGAATAGCAAGAAGAAGGATGGGGATCGTTCCGAGAGAGCACCTGCTTTGAGTCCCACTGAGCAGCGGTTTGTCCGACTGGGCGCTCTTTTACACGATATTGGGCACCTTGCTGCGGGACACACAGTTGAGGACGAACTAAACCTGATTCCGAAGCATGACGGTGACGAAAGACTTGATTTGATTTTCGACGGGAAGCTATGGGCTGATCAAGAGGGCAGGACACTCGGGCAACTGATCGACCAGAAGTACAATCGATACGTTCCTGGCGAAATAGGAGCAGCAGGAATTACTGCGACTGAGGTGGTCCGTCTGATCATCAGGAAAGAACCCGATCGAGAAGAGAGCGTGGACCCACACGGTGCCCATTCCGAACATTTGAGAAAATCGGCCTCAATTCGTCTAGGGGTTTGCCGGGACATGGTTGGCGACACAATTTGTGCCGACCTGTTGGACTACATTTACCGGGACTGGTATCACGTTGGCAAGCCTCGCACCTTCGATGATCGGTTGCTCCAGTACATGGAGATTCGTCGCGGAGCGCCAAACTGCCAGACAGGCGCAAGCGATTGCAACGACAAGTTCGTCATCTCGCTGGGTAGACGACCGAAAATTAGGACTGATGCCGTCTCAAACATTTTGGAGCTGCTGGAATGGCGCTACCAGCTCGCCGAAGCCGTTTTGTTCCACCGCACCAAGCTGGCGGCAACCGCGATGCTTGACCGCGCGTTGTACGAGCTCTGGGGAGAGACACGTGACCCAAAGATCATTGTTGACACTCTGCTGCCGCTGAGTGACGAGGAGATGCTAAGCCGATGCCGACAGCAAGCAGAAGAAGATCAAAAGAATGAGAGAGCGAGTGCTCAGAAGCGAGAAGGTGCGCGAATCGCTGCGGACCTTCTACGGGGTCTCGAAAAACGCCAGCTCTATGACCATTTGAGCACAAGATTCTACAGCGATCTGCCCGGCGACGTACTCGCGCGCGTCAAGAAGTTTTACGGGAAGGACCCGGATTCGCCTGCTGCCCCAGCAGCGAATCGCAATGTTCTGCTTCGTATGTTGGAACTGGATTTCGGGCTTCCCGTCGGGTCCCTAGCCATGTACTGCCCGGCTGGGGTTAATCAAAAGATTGCTCAAGTGAAGATTGCCGTCAGCGGTGAGATCAAAACGTTTTCAGAGTATGAGGACGAGCATCACGAACAGCTGGCTGGCGGCCATCTGGACGCGCAATTACGGAGATTCGACCGACTCTGGAGAATCCACTTTTTCATCCACCCGAAAGTTAAGAGTGAACTCGGAGAGAGGTTGTACTTGTTGCAGCAGGCGATTGAAAAATTGGGGTTGGGGCATCTAGTTGACGAAGAGGATTACCAGCATGTGGGCTGGTCAATCGCGAGGTCGTTAGTTCAAGTCGAGGATTGCCCTTGGCACGGAAGGCAGGCATATAGTTCCGTGGACGCAGCTCGTGACAGCGGTGCGTCGCCCGGTTCATATCCATTGGGCGCTGCCAGCATACGGAGTTATATCTCCCCAGCATGACCGATCTGGAACGTGAAAATTACGTTTTCCTGATGGACGCGGCTGAGAGACTCGCGTCAAGGCGAGCCATTCCCCTGTCGATTGCAGAGTTGTGTGATGAACTGGGTGTGAAGATTGAGAGAGGTGTGACCGGCCGTGCGCGGGCGCTCTTGATCGATGCGAAGAAGGAACCCAGGATACTCCTGAAAATTCGGGATCGTGCGGACGAAGGTTATACCGCTTGGGAGAGGTTTCTAATCGCCCATGAGCTGGGGCACTTGGTTCTACACCATAAGGACATCCCTAAGCCAAAGAAACCGGGGGAATATTGGGAAGTTGAGGGCCTGTGCGATGCGTTTGCGAGAAGGTTGCTGGCTCCGGAGTCGCGTTTTGGGAACCTCGGCAGGAGCGCAGAGAACACGCCAGTTCAACGGCTTAACTTGGCGCGTTATATCGAGCGAGCAGCCGAGATTACGTGGGCGGCAGCTGCTATGAGAGTTTCTGATTGGCATCCAAGCGCCATCTTCTTTCAGTTGAGGCGTGAGGATGGCGGGCAACTGAAGGTTGCTTTCTCCTCCACGCGGAAGGAGATGGGTCGCAAGATTTCCACGGACGTCCCCTTAGTCAAAGCTCTCGTCGCAGCGTCCCCCGGCAATCGCATCTCAATTCTTGAAACAAGTCTTCTGGAATCTCTTCCGTCTGTGAGCCAGGCCTACTCCTGCGCAGTGATGCGAGGCCAGAACGATTTTCGATTAGTCGTGGTTCTCGACCAGCCCAACAAGGCCGTCCTGATGCACGATTCGTCTGTGGCCTGAGCGCCTTGAAATGGTGTGGGAAAACGAGCAGGACAGGTCGCAGTGTCGTAACTGATCCGATCGGTGGGTACCCGCTATGAAATTCCACCATCCCGAGATTGTCAGCTCGAATCCTCGTACAAGGGAAGGCCTGCGTTACCTCCTGGAGCACCTCTGTGGCGAGACGATAGAGGTTGGATGTAAGCAACCCAAGGGAGGATCAGCAGACTGCGGTAACTGTCAAGCTTGCATGAATTGGGGCGTGCTGTCGGAGCGTTTGAAGCTAGAGAGCCTGAGATTGGAGGACCTAAACGACATCCTGATCCTTGTCGATCAATTTCCTGTATCAGAGCCTTTCTTCGCAACGTTCTTGTCACAGGGAAAAACTGAAATCACTTTCGAGGAGCTGAAATCAGGCATCGCGGCTTTTGAAGGCTTCGCGATTTTGCTTTTTGGCAACGTACGCTTCGCTTACAGAAAACTCAAGAATCTGAAAAGAGATTTGCTCTTAGAGCAGATGCAGGGTCTGGACAGACCTGCATCGACCATCCTGAAGGAGGACTTCGAGCCCCGCAGAAAGTCACTGCCTCTGCCAGCTGAAGTCGACAAGAAATCAACTTGGTTGCTTGGCTATATCGCCAAAAACAAAGCCGACCGTGAAATCACCATGTTCGCAGCGATGGCAGTTCTACTTGGTCGTGAAAAGGAAGGCACCTTCTTGGAAGGAAAGAGTGGGCCAGTCAAGGAGCTGTTTGCACAACTGAGCAATCGACTCAGCTCCACGGACACTTGGAAGCACGCGCACCCTGATTTTGATGCGGTGAAGAGTCGGATCGAAGGAATTCAGGATGAGATACGAGAAAGCCGTCGACGCGGGTGGCTCAACACAAGTCACTATCTTGCCCTTGATTACATGGATGTATACGTCGCGACCTCAATGCGTGAGAGTTGGGAGTTCGAGGACGTCAATGCCATAGCCAGCCAGATCTTCTCTCAACCGGCCTTGCAGAATCTCAACCTGCGCTACTTTGATCCTACACAGTCGTTTCTCGAAAACCGCGTTGACAAAGGAATTGTAGAAGCACTGATGCTCAAGCGGGCGCGATGCACAATCTACATGGCACAAGAGACTGACACTTTCGGCAAAGACTCCGAACTGGCGACAACTCTGGCCCAAGGCAAACCGGTTATCGTCTTCGTCCCGGAGATCAATGTCGATGAATATGCCAATTTGGCCGTGCGCCGCCCCTTGGCCTATTTGCAACGTCGACTCCCCCAGCTATTAGCGGAGGGGAAGATTCAGTCGGGATCTGTTGGCGAGGTTTTGGAATTCCTGAAAAAGGCAGCGGTCTTTGACCCGTTCTTCGAGATAATCGGCGACGAAGAAAAGATCTTTCTCGACGAGAACAAGCTGGAAAAGGAAAAAGCGAAAATTTGCCATATTCTAGCAAAAGCCGAAAAGAATCTCTTCGATGGACGGGCGAAGTCGCTCCAGAAGAGCCACCCGCTCGCTCTCCAAGTCCAGCTCGAGACCGGAGTTGCAAATGGCGTTCTCGTGGTCAGGTCGGTCGCACGTTGCGCGGAGCTGCTTGAAAATCTCCTTACGAACAGTTGCGAATTCACCTTTGATAGCAACCGAGAGAAAGGCATCTTGTGCCTTGTTGAAAACATCTCGGAAAGCCCTTTTCGGGTCGTGACGCAGAATTCGACCGTCTCTAACGCGTTTTGGAGTCGGTACTTAGAGGACAAGCGCACCCGGAATACACAGTGATCGTGCGGAATTTTCGTTGCACGGTGAGTACATTTGATAGACTATCCCGTTGAAATAAAGGGAGTCTTTCGAAAAGACGACTTTGAATTAACATGGAGAATTGTCAAATGTACGATCGAGACTACGTGAAGGCGCTCGAACAAGAGATTGAGCTGAATGGAAGCAATCGGTTTGAAGGATGGTCCTTGAGTACTGAGAGAGGAAACACAGCGGAGCCACGCCGTCCAGAGCAAACCACTGGAACTCCCGAGCAACCCGTCCGCAAATAGATTCACGACAAACCCCGCAGCGGCTACGATGCTGTGGCCCACTTCTTTCCTACAGGTCGAGTAATACCCTCCCCGTACCCATCTCTCACGGCGCAAGGATACGCTCCGTGGCCGGTTGATGAGATTCGCCAGTTCGTTCAGAGAATGCGATCTGCGATGTAATCGGGATGCTTCCCCATTCAAACGAAACTCGGCGCACTTGGTCGCGCAGTCATTCCGGACGTTCGGTTCTTCACCTGCATTTCGACGGACCCGCAGATTCCGTGTCCGGTTGTCACCCTACGTGTTCGGCTTCGAGTCGAGCCAGACTTGTTGACCCCTTGCGCGCGAGCGGCCTCTCTTCTACACGCGCAAAAGGGCTGTGTCGCATGAGGTGCCCGTTCCTATTGGACAAAAGGAGCGGCAAATTGGTCGCGGTAGGGACAACCCTCACGGGTTGCCCCCCGCACAGAACCGTACGAGCGCGTTTCACGCATACGGC
>Ga0335069_10008936_pt1 | contig 14292 bp, 11 predicted proteins | sample Lox_Sample_11_FD_206714 | JGI IMG/M metagenome (GOLD analysis project Ga0335069, IMG submission 206714) | Soil microbial communities from Loxahatchee National Wildlife Refuge, Florida, United States - Lox_Sample_1.1 | ecosystem: Environmental > Terrestrial > Soil > Wetlands | place: USA... | reverse complement strand
CCGCTTCAAGACCGGAGGTCTTGACGTTGACTTCCTGGATGAAGTCGAACGGAACGTTCGTGTGGGAATAGCCACCGATGATGTTGCCGGTGGACTGTCCTTCAACAAGGTAACTGTTTTCCGAGTCAGCGCCACCAGCCACGGAGAAACCAGCGCTGCTACCGTTGGCGCCGTTGCCCGGAGAGTCGCCACCGGTACCAGTACCGAGGCGAGTCGAACCCTGGAGAGGTTCGTTACGGGCGGACGGAGCAAACTGAATGACGGACTGGAACGAACGGCCCGTTGGGACGTTGTTGATCACGTCGTGGGTGATATTGGTCTGCGTGGTTTCCGTCGTGGTATCGATCAACGGAGCCGCGCCAGTAACGTCCAGCACTTCCGTGTTTGCGCCGACGGGGAGCGTGATATCGACCGTGGGAAGGTGACCGACTTCAATCGTCAGCCCTTCGCGCTTTACGGTCTTGAAACCTTTGCCGGAAACCGTCAGGGTGTATGTGCCCGGCGGTAGGTTGGCGAAGCGGTAGTAACCGCTGCTATCGGTGTCCGCAGCTTTCACGCCCACAAGGTTCGGGGCGGTGGCTTCTACGTGGGCGCCTGGTACGACGGCGCCAGTGGAATCTTTTACGGTGCCCTGAAGGGCGCCCGTGGTCTCTTGGGCTAGGGAGATCCCTGCCACAACAAGGGCGAACACGACGAGAATCGTGAGCGTCCTGAGAACACTCAGCTTCATTTCTAGCCTCCTGGAAACTGGTGAAAAGCTTTCGAACTTTTTTTAAGCAATAGCGGCAAACTCAGACTTGCGTTGCCAAAACACTACGCCCCCGCAGTTCTTGACTGTGAGAGCTTGCCGTCTTTGCCATTTCGTTTGTCAGGGAACTCAAAACCTGCGACTCATAAAACTGACCGCTTCACGAACTATCTCTGAAAAAACCCCACCGAGTCCCTGCAGGTCAGGTTGCAAGCCACAAACCAAACTCTTTTAGTCTTGTTTTCAGCAGCTTAGAGATTAAAAGGACAATTACAATCCGGTTTTTCGGAGCCAGATGCCGAACAACCTATGGAATTCGGAATACATCGGGGCATTTCGCAGATAACTTATTGCAGGTATTGATGTTCGCGTTTCAACCAATTACGGGTCGAACGTTTGTTCGGTTACCATCTTATGTAAGGAAGAAACATCTTCCCAAACAGGAAAACCTCGATCGCAACCGAGGTTTTCGGGTAACTCGCGAAACGCAGCTTACGGATGGCTCGCGGACGTCCCGTAAGGCCCAAACTGATGCCGAACATCCGCTCCGCGAACCCAGAAGATCACGTCTTCGGCGATGTTCGTCGCGTGATCGCCCACGCGCTCCAGGTTCCGCGAGATCAGCAGCGTGTTCAGCGCCTGTGGGGTTAGTTCCGGTGACTTCTGCATCACCGCCATCATGGCGTGATACGTCTGCGCGTTCAACTCATCGAGCGTGTTATCGGTTTTTAGAACGGACTCGGCCACATCCGGCCGGGCATAGATGAACGCCTCAAGCGACGTGCGAACCATGGTGGCGGCAACTTCGGCGACGCGCGGGATGTCCACATGCAGGTCCGCCTCGGGAAGCTTGGCGAGTTCAAGCACGCGCTGAACCACGTTCACAGCCTGATCGCCGACGCGCTCGAGGTCGGCATTGATCTTGACCACGGCGATAATGAAGCGAAGATCGACGGCCATGGGCTGCTGCATGGCGAGTAGATCGAGTGCGAGTTCGTCGATTTCGCGCTCCATGACGTTGATCTGGCGTTCGCCTTCGAAGACTCGCTGGGCGAGCGACACGTCTCGGCGGCGATAAGCGTCCACGGCGCGGTCCACAGCCTGTTCAGCCAAACCGCCCATCCGCAGCAGCTTTTCCTTGAGTTCGTCGAGAGACTGATGAAAGCGAGTACGCATTATCCAAACCTGCCCGTAATGTAATCTTCCGTCCGCTTGTCGGAGGGATTGGTGAAAATCTTTTCCGTCTTATCGAATTCGATGAGGTTCCCCATCAGGAAAAACCCGGTGAATCCCGCCACGCGCGCCGCCTGTTGCATGTTGTGCGTAACGATCACGATGGTGTAGTTCTGTTTCAATTCCTCGATGAGTTCCTCGATCTTGCCGGTCGAGATCGGATCGAGCGCTGAAGCCGGCTCGTCCATCAGCAGCACCTCGGGAGCGACCGCGAGCGCGCGCGCAATGCAAAGCCGCTGTTGCTGGCCCCCGGAAAGACTCGCCCCGGATTTCTTCTTCAGCGTGTCTTTTACTTCCTCCCACAAGGCCGATTGCCGCAACGATTTCTCCACGATCTCATCGGTCTTGCTGCGATTGCGCATACCGTTCAGTTTCAGCCCGGCCGCAACATTGTCGTAGATCGACATCGTCGGGAACGGATTCGGCTTTTGGAAGACCATCCCGATGCGTCGACGAACATCCACGGCCGACTGCTCCAGAATACTCACGTCCCCAACGGTGACCTCGCCCTTCATCGTCGCTCCGGGAATGGTCTCGTGCATCCGGTTCAGGCAGCGGACGAAGGTCGATTTGCCGCAGCCCGAGGGGCCGATGATCGCCGTTACACCGTTGGCGCCCACGTTCATGTTGATGCCGTGCAGCGCTTCCGACGCGCCAAACCACGCCTTGAGATCGCGGACATTGATGCCAACGCCCATACGCTATGCAGCTCCTCGATACATTCCCCGGCTCGTGACGATACGAACAGCGGTTACCGCCGCAACGATCAGGATAATGAGTACCAGCGCTCCCGCCCACGCTTGCCGATGCCATTCATCGAAAGGCGAGATCGCGTAAACGAAAACCTGCAACGGCAGCGCTGCAGTCGGCTGGTTAACGTTCCAGTTCCAGAATTGATTGCCGAAGGCCGTAAACAGCAGCGGAGCCGTCTCTCCGGCCGCTCGGGCAAACGCCAGCATGGTTCCCGTGATAACACCGGCGGATGCCGTCTTCAACGTTACGCTCAACGTGGTGCGCCACTGCGGCACGCCGAGTCCCCAGGCAGCTTCGCGAATCGTGCGCGGCACCATCAGCAGCATCTCTTCCGTGGAACGCGCGACCGTGGGGATCATCATAATGCCCAACGCCACACCTCCGGCCAACGCCGAGAAGTGCTTCTGCGTGACCACCACCAAGCCATAGACAGCGATGCCAACCACGATCGACGGCACGCCGTTGAGCACGTCGGAGGTGAACCGAACGATGTTGCCGAACTTGTTTCTGCCGAACTCGGCGAGGAAAATTCCAGCTCCGATGCCGAGGGGAATTCCGAAGCAGGAAGCGATAAGCAGGATGATCGCCGAGCCGACGATCGCGTTCCCCATGCCGCCACCCGGTTCACCCACGGGCTTGGGAATCTGGGTGAGGAACGCCCAGTTAATCGATCCGATGCCCTTCATCAGCAGGTAGCCGAAAATGGCCACCAGGGGCACAATCACCAAGACAGAGGCACCGAGTGCCGAGTATGTAACGAGGTGGTTAGCGATTCTCCGCCGCAAGCTGATGCGCTGTACGCCAAGCGTCTGGTTGCCGTTGCTCATGCCTGCGCCCTCGCCGGCATGCCGCGCGTGCTCGCCCAAACCAGCGCCTGCGCGATGATGTTCACAATCAATGTCAGGATGAACAGCGCCAGCCCGATCTCGACGATGGCGCTCAAGTAAAGATTGTCGGTGGCTTCCGTAAATTCGTTGGCCATCACGCTGGCCATGGTGTAGCCGGGCGCGAAGAGCGACTTGGCGATCTCCGGACGATTCCCGATCACCATGGTGACCGCCATGGTTTCGCCGAGCGCGCGCCCAAGTCCCAGGATGATGCCGCCGATAATTCCTGTGCGCGAGTTGCGCAGCACTGCAATCCGGATCATCTCCCAGCGCGTGGCCCCGAGAGCCAGCACGGCTTCGCGCTGTTGCGAGGGCACGGCCGTCATCACTTCGCGCGTGATCGATGAAATGATGGGCACGATCATGATCGCCAGAATCACACCGGCCGCCAGCATGCCGATACCGTAAGTAGGCCCACTGAACAATCCGGTCCAGCCGAAGAACTTCGACAGAAAGGGTTCCACGAACTGCCGCAAGATAGGAGCCAGGATGAAGATTGCCCACAGACCATAAATCACGCTGGGAATCGCCGCCAACAGCTCCATCAAGAACGACAACGGCGTCTTTAGCCAGCCGGGGCACATTTCGGTAATGAAGACGGCCGCGGCAACCGACAGCGGAACCGCAATCACCAGTGCCAGGATGGAAGAAACGATCGTTCCATACACGAACGGCAGCGCCCCAAAGTCGCCTGAGACCGGGTCCCAACTCGATCCGTAAAAGAATTTCAGCCCAAACTGCTTCAGGGACAACGATGAATTCACGATCAACTGCCATGCGATCAATACCACGATCGCCAAGACCGACATCGCGCATAGTACGATCACCCAACGAAAGCCCGAATCCGCGAAGCGGCTCGCCAACGAACTTCGCGCCGGAAGAGGCTTGTCGTGAGCTTGCGGGATCGCGGCTACGCGAGGTACGTCGGGCATGGGGTTGGGTGAGACACTGCCTTGTGCGGCCAACACAAATCCTCTTTCTGGCACATTACAGGGGCTCTGTTACAGAACCGTTAAAAGCTGCGGTGGGCGATAAAGCCGGTACCCGCAGGCACCGGCTTTCGAAAAAAAACCTAGCCGATTTACTTGATCGACTTGATAACCGCTTTTTCCTTCTCCGCGATCTCCTTTGGCAACGGAGCGTAGTTGAGGGAGGTCACCTGGCCTTGACCCTGGTCGATCATCCAGTCCAGGAAGCCAACCATGGCGTTCTTCTTGCCGCCATCCTTCCAGGCTCTTGGAATGAGAAGGTAGGTGAAGCTGGAGATCGGATACGCTTCCTTACCCGGAGCGTTAGTGATGGAGACGCGGAAATCGTTCGGCGGGAACTTTGCCGACGCTGCGGCAGCCGTTGTCGATTCCAGGCTCGCCTTCACGAACTGTCCCGCAGCATTCTTCACCGGCCCGTAAGGAATGTTGTTCTGGAGCGCATAGATCAATTCCACGTAACCGATCCCGCCGTCCATCTGCCGGATCAGACCAGCAACGCCTTCGTTGCCCTTGCCGCCAAGTCCGACAGGCCATTTCACTGACGTGTTGCTGCCCACCTGCGACTTCCAATCCGGACTGACCTTGGAAAGATAATCGGTCCAAACGAATGTAGTTCCACTGCCATCGGAACGATGGATGACGACAATCGGCTTATCGGGCAGTTTCGCGCCCGGGTTGGCGGCTGCAATTGCCTTATCGTTCCAACTGGTGATCTTGCCTAAGTAGATGCCAGCCAGGATTTCGGACGTGAATTTCAGCTCTCCGGCGCCTGGAACGTTGTACGCCGGGACCACCGATCCCAGCACCGTCGGGAGCTGGAAAATTGGTTGCGGGATCTGCTTGGCCTTCTCGTCGTCGAGCGGCATGTCGCTGGCGCCAAAGTCGACCGTACCCGCAGCTAACTGACGAATGCCACCGCCGCTGCCGATGGATTGATAGTTGATCTGAACGTCAGAATGGGCGGAATGATAGTCGCTGAACCACTTCGAATAAATCGGATACGGAAAAGTGGCGCCGGCTCCGTTGAGGTTGTTTTGGGCTGCCGCGATACCCACAGCGAAAAAGACACACACCAGCACTAAGGAGACACGTTTTGCCATTAAGCTCCCTCCAAATTGTCTGCAGCCCAAGTTTTATGGGAAACGTGTTACAGAGACTTTGCGGAATTATTAAAGTTTTGTGAATGGCTGGAGCTGTCGGCGACCTTTAGCGCTTTTAGAATCGGTAATGCGCCAAATAGGGCGGCAGTGGCTGGTAGCGCGATCCAAGTCAGAATTCCCGAAAGAAACCCGAGCCATTGTGCCGGAGAAGGACGCGCCATTCTGGTTGCCAATACGAGCCAGATAGGGATCATCACGATTGATGGGAACGTCGCCGCTGCAACTGCAGAGGATCGGCTACCGCCGGCACGTCGTGACAAGTAGGCGCTGATGGCTCCGAAAAAAGGCAGGGCGAGAAGCCAAAGAATGTAACGTTGCAGTGAAAGCCCAGCGTGATTGACGAGGCTCGAAGACAGCCCGGCGGTCTGCTGTAGAATAAGCCTCCACACCATCGATGAAGTGAGGCTGAATAAACCGGGGATCCAGAGCGTTTTAGCGCGCTTGTTCATCACTCGTCAACTTCTGAGAAGCTTACTGGCAAACAAACCGCTGCTACGAAACGAGGCGTTCTCTCGGGATGTTCGAAGGCCGCCAGAACGGAATCGTTCCGATCGCGAGGCACAAACCTGGCAGTCCGACCCAGGCGAAAAGTCCAATCGCTGCGTCCCCCAGATGCGACAGAATGTACGGGTTTTTCTCCACCAGAATCGCGAAGGGAAAAAGAAGCGCCATCATCGCCAACATGATCAGGGACGGAAAGATCCCGGAGCCGATGAATTCGAGCTTCCGTCCGCCACCTCGCTTTGACAGCCAGGCACCCAATGCTCCGCAGAAGGGTTGGCAAAGCAGCCACATGAAGTAGGGAAACAGGACGGCTCCCCCGAGCATTCGATTGGTCCCCGTTCTTGCCAGGCTTGTGAGGGTCCAGTTGGTGTGTATGGCGATTACTTGCAGAATGCACAAAGAACCTGCCGAGGCTGTGAAACTCGCTAATCCTGGAAGCCACAACGCTTTTGATCGATGATTCATCTGGTCTCCTCTTGCCAGCTCGATCTGCCTAGCCAGATCTGGTGAACTCGTGAGTTCGTGACGCGTACATTGGAACGCCTCTGCCGCCGGAACACCTTCAGCCAACAAGCGGGCTTCGAAGTCTTGCAGGTGGGCCGACAGTTCTTCAATCACGTCAGGCGCAAGATTCCTGAACTGCGCTTTAACGATAGCTTTCCAGTCAGGCACGGCTCACCCCCGCCAGTTGATCGAGGGCCTGAAAGAACGCGCGCCATTCGCGCTTCAATGGTTCCAGCGCTTTCTTCCCTGCCGCAGTCAGGTGGTAGTAGCGGCGATCGCGGCCAGTGCTATTTTCCTGCCACTTGCCGTCAATCAGCCCTCGCTTTTCGAGGTCGTACAGCATCGGGTAGAGAGACGCCAGTTCAAAGCGCAGAGCACCGTCGGTGCGCTCCTCGATTTGCTTGCTGATCTCGAATCCGTACAGCGGTTTTTCAGCCAGCAGGGCGAGAATCGCAAGTTCTGCGCTGCCCCGGGCAATCTTCGATGGGATCTTCATTGCCATAGTAGGATTCCTATATACTACATAGGAATCCTATATTACAAGAGGAATCTTGAGTTTGTCAGCACTTCAGTTCGTCAGTTATTGAATGACAACGTACGTAATTGGCGGAGCACTACCTGCTCTGATTCCGCATCCACTCAACGAACAGGAGTTCGTACGGCTTGTCTTGGGAACGCAACAAGTGACGAACGCTGCGTCCCGTGACCAACTGGCAGACTTCTTCGGCGAGGTTCTTCGCGTGATCGCCCGCGCGCTCGATGGTCTGGGTCATGAACACCACGTGGAAGCTCTCCTGCCGCGGCTGGTTCTCACGGTTCTCCACGTGCCGCATGAAGATGAGGTTGCGCAGGCGATCGAGTTCCGCGTCGGCGCGCAATACCAGCAGCGTTTTCTGCAGGTCGCGCCGCGAGAACGCATCATGCACGTCGCCCAGCATCTTCTCCAGGATGGACGCCATCATGATGAGGTCCTTGGAGTCCTGGGGATCGAGGCGCCCGGCCACGGCAGAGGCGCGGTTCGCAAAGTTGAGCAGCAGGTCGCCGATGCGCTCCAGTTCGAGGATGAACTTCAAACACGCCAGCAGTTCGCGCGCTTCGGTCGCATCCACCTGCGTAATGGCCTGCGTAACTGTCTCGTTAAGATCGTGGTCGATATTGTCCAGTTCGTCTTCGTAGGAGCGCATACGCTCCACCGATTCGGCGGAGCCGGCCAGGCCCTCGGCACAGGCGCCCGCCGCCGCTTTTGCCACCTCCACCGCGTGCAGCGTTCGCTCGACAATGTTCTCGTTAGCCGCATTCTGAAGATTTTTCGCCGAAGCCGAACTCATCAGGCCCTCCCGATTGGCAACCCCTAGTGCTCACTCTGGACAGCAAAACCACAGAACAGGATAACCCGCAGGGCCGCCCACGTACATCGTTCGAAAGCGTTAGAAGCGGCTCGGGAACGGCTACGCTCTCGCCATCTCCGCGGGCGTTAACGCTAACGGGAGCGAAAACGCAAACTCAGAGCCGCGATTCAGCGCACTGTAAGCCGAGACTGAGCCGCCGTGCTTGCGAACGATGTGCTTCACGATTGCCAATCCCAGCCCCGTGCCGCCGGACTCACGCGAACGCGCCTTGTCCACACGGTAAAAACGCTCAAACAGCCGTGGCAGGTGTTCCGAGCCGATTCCGGGACCGAAGTCGCGCACGAAGAACTCCACCGACTTCTCCACCAGGCGTGCACCGAGCTGCACCTCGGTTCCCGGGGCGTACTTGGCAGCATTGTCCACGAGATTCGCGAATACTTGATGAATGGTGTCGCGGTCGGCCTGCACCATGTCATCGAGGCTTTCGACGATGCGCAAGTCGGAACCGCGCGCCCGCACCAACTCGCGCAAAGTTTCCGCCGCATCTTGTAATAGCGAAGACGCCGGAACCGCCTCGAAACGGAAGCTCTGCTCCCCCGATTCAACGCGCGCCAAGGTCAGCAGATCTTCGGTGAGCCGCGACATGCGTGCCGCGTTCTTGCGGATGATCTCCAGGAATTCCATGGTCATCGCGGGATCGGGCGGCAATCCGTCCAACAGCGTCTCGGTATAGCCCTGGATGGAAGTGAGTGGTGTGCGCAGTTCGTGAGAGACGTTGGCGATGAAGTCGCGCCGGGTCTTCTCCAGGCGCTCTACCTCGGAAAGGTCGTAGAGCACCGCGACCACGCCTCCGTCGGGCATCGGCGCCGCCGTGACGCTGAAGCTCTTTCCGGCGGAAGCCCAAGTAACGCGTTCGGTATGAGCGATGCCCGACTGATTGGCGTCTTCTACCGCTCGCAGCAGATCGGGATCGCGCAACGTTTCCACCAGCGGCGCGCCGATCCGCACCCCGGTCGGAACCAACTCCTGCATGCGGCGATTGGCCCAGATCACGTGGCCGTCAGGACCCGTCGCGATGACACCCTCGCGCATGCTGTTCAGCACAGCTTCCAGCTCTTTGCGGCTGGTATCGAGCGCGCGAAAGCCTTGTTCCAGGCGCCTCGCGGTGCGGTCGAGCGCTCCGGCCACCATCGAGACTTCGTCGGAAGCGTCGCCGGGTTCGATGCGCGCCGTGAGGTCGCCGGCAGCAATCTTCTCGGAAAAGTGCATGATGGCGCGCAAGCGTCCGCTTACCGAGCGGGACGCAAAAAACGCCAGCAGCGCCGCCACTACCACGGCCAGCAGGCTGGCCCGCAGCAGGTACCCCATCACGGTGGCGTTAACGTCTTTGATCGCGGAAAGCGGATACGCCAACCTCACCGCGCCGTTGGGAATGGGAGCCGCCACATACAGGAAATCGATGCCCACCGTGTGGCTGGTGCGTGAGTTCTCGCCGACCTTCCCGTGCAAGGCGGCCACAAATTCGGGTCGCGTCGAATGGTTCTCCATGTCCGACGGGTTCGCTTCCGAATCGGCCAGCACGTGTCCTTGCGCATCGATAATGGTCGCGCGGGCGTCCGCGGCGTCCGATGCTTCTTTCGCGACCGCCGCGTACTGGTCAGGCGATGCTGACTTCACCCGGTTGGCAAACATCAGGACTTTTTGCGAGAGATTTCGTTCGATCGTCGAGAACAACGACTGTTCCCACGCCGCGCGCACCGTGAAGTCAAGGGTGACTGTGCACGCCGCAATAACCACCAGAAAGGAGACAAACAGCTTGAAGAAGATGCGCCGGGTCACCGTGCCGCCTCGAAGCGATATCCGGCTCCCCGCACTGTTTTCAGCATGCGCGGGGTTTCCGGATCTCGTTCGATTTTCTCACGAATGCGGCGTACATAGACGTCCACCGAGCGCGGTGTAACGAACTGGGTATCGCGCCAGACCGCGTCAAGGAGCTGATCTCGAGTAAACACGCGCCCGGGATGTCGCGCCAGGTAATCGAGCAACCGGAATTCGGTCGCCGTCGTCGAGACCTTCTTCCCGCGGACGGCGAGAGTCATGGCGCCCGTATCGATCTCGATATCGCCGGCTTTAAGCAACTGCGGAGCCAACGGACGCTCGAAACGCCGCAATACGGCCTTCACGCGCGCGACCATTTCACGAGGGCTGAAGGGTTTAGTGATGTAGTCGTCGGCGCCAAGTTCCAACCCCAGCACGCGGTCGGTTTCCGACGATTTCGCTGTAACGAAAATGATGGGGATGGTCGCCAGAGCGGCGTTCTGCCGGATTTTCCGGCATAACTCCATGCCGTCGCCGCCGGGAATCATAATGTCGAGCAGGAAAACTTCCGGTGGCTGCTTCTCCGCTTCCGGCAACACGCCAAAAGCCGAGGGATACGCTTTCACGTCGAATCCCGCTGCTTCCAGGTGGTGCTTCATTAACCGCAGAATGTCCGCGTCGTCTTCAACAATCGTAACCATGTTTTTGCGTCTTTATTATTCGCCAAATTTGTTACAAATTCGTGAAACAAGCCCCGCTTTTCCGGCGGGTTGAGATCGCAAATACCCGTAATGAGCCCCCTCGCACAATGCCTTTCGTAATACCCCCTGTCTCGCCAAGGCCGCGAAAGCTGGGCATAATCGCAAAATGCAGCGGCCGTCCATCGCGGGCTCCATTATCCTCTCCATCTTCGGCTTGCCGTTCGCGGCCATGGGACTGCTCTTTGCCGCATCGTCTATTCGTAACGACGCTGGCGCACCGTCCCCATGGGTTGGCGTAGTTATCGGCCTCGCCGTTGCCTGCGTGGGATTCTTGCTGATCGCCGCAGCCGTTGCGGTTTATCGCAGTTCGAAACATCTCTACGACCTCAAGTCGGCGAATCCCGATTGCCCCTGGCTTTGGAAAGACGACTGGGCTGCCAGTCGCGCCAACGGTTCGAATTCCAAGATCAACATCACGATTTGGGTGGTTGCGGCGTTGTGGGACGCCGTGAGCTTTGCCCCAACCATCGCCAACCTGCCGCAAGTCCTCGCCCATCAGGATCCGGTCGTAATGATCATGATGGTGTTTCCGCTAATCGGTGTCCTTATCACCTTCTTCGCGGTCCGCGGAACCATGCGAACCCTGCGCTACGGACACACCCGGTTCTGGTTCGACTCGCCGATGTTTGCACCAGGATCGCATGTCAAGGGCGCCATCCATCTCAAACTCGCTACCGATGTTCCGCACGGCTTCGATCTCACGCTTGCGTGCAAGCGGCGCCTCACCACCGGCACCGGCAAAACACAAACCACGCAGGAGTTCGTGCTTTGGCAGGACACCCAGAATGTCCCTGCCGGTTTGATCGTGCGTGGCCCCGTGGAAGCGCAGGTTCCGGTCGATTTCGCCCTTCCGCCCGACGCTTTGGAAACCGACGAAGACAACTATCGCGACCGCGTCTTTTGGCAACTGCATGCCAAGGCCGATGCGCCTGGTGTCAGTTTCAACGACCACTACGAGTTGCCGGTGTTTCGCGCAGCCTCAGGCTCTCAGCCAGATACGGCCTTCAATGCGTCTTCGGAATTCTCAATCCCAACATCGCAGCCGGCTTCCGCGCCAACTTTCGTCGCGCCGCCGCAAACCAAGATCGTCTGCCGGCAGGAACCGAGTGGACCCAGTTTCTATCTCCCGGCTTTCCGCCGCCCAGGGAGCGCACTTGCCGTCTTGTTCGTATCGGCGCTCTGGAGCGGCGTCGTTTACATGCTGTGGAGAGATCCGCACGCTCCGATGCTTTTCCGCGCGCTCTTTTCCGTCGGCGAAGTCCTCGTGATCTACTTCTTTCTGAACGCCTTTTTCGGCAGCAGTCTTTTGCGGGTGCGAGACGGCGCTCTGGAAGCCAAAAACGCAATCCTCGGGATCGGCAGCCTGCGGCGTATTCCTTTCCAGGAAATCTCAGCAATCTCTCCGCTAAGCCAGGCACAAACCACAGCTTCCGGCGAAATGATGTACGGAATCCTCATTCGACGTAATGACGGGGCCGAGGTCAAAGTTGCCCCCAACTCGATCACGCGCGCCGAAGCTAATTGGATCGTTGCTACCATTGATCAAGCCATGGGACGGGCTTCGGACACAAAGGTTGAGTACCAATCCCTCTCCGGACGGCCGCCACAACGGACTTTCGCCGCGCGCGGCGAGCGGCGCTAACCACGCCAGGGATTAGGGAACCCCACCCCTGTTTACCCGGCACGTAAGTTTTTTGGGCTTGCATTTCCCGCGCTGCCCCAAGTTAAGGCACAATAGAGGCATCGATGCATCTCGAAAGGCTGTCCCGTTCCATGAAGAAGTTGTTGTTCCTACCTGCATTTTTCCTGATCACCCTATTCGCCGCTGCGCAGATTCCCGTTCCGTCACCTCCGCAGCAAACGCCCGAACCGCAAAAGACTGCGCCGCTGCCGTCGCCCGATCAGGCTGTTCCTGCACCCGGGCCGAAGCCGCAGCAGACGGTTCCGCTGCCCGACAAGCCGAATCCGCAATCGCCGTCGAAGTCGACCGAGCCGCCGCCCGATTACTCGCAGGAAGCCTACATTATCAAGGACTTCGAGTATCTAGCGCGCTTCGAAAATGATGGAACCGGAACGAAGACCTATAACGCCGTGATTCAGGTGAATTCCGATGCCGGCGTGCAGCAGTGGGGACAACTCGTCTTCGGATACAGCTCTGCCAACGAGAAGCTCGACATCAATTACGTTCGCGTGAAGAAGGCTGACGGAAGTGTCGTCACCGCGACGCCCGACGCCGTCCAGGACCTCACTGCCGGCGTGGCTCGCTTTGCGCCGATGTACACCGATTATCGCGAAAAGCACATCACCGTGCCGGCTCTGCGGCCCGGCGACACCCTTGAGTACTCCATCGTTACCACCACCGTTAAGGCGCTCGCGCCCAACCAGTTCTGGCTCGACTACGACTTCGACCGCAACGTGATCGTCCTCAAAGAGGTCCTCGAGGTAAACGTTCCCAAGGACAAGGCGATCAAGCTGAAGACCGAAGACGGTTACACGCCCCAGATCACGACCGAAGGCGATCGCAAGATCTATCGCTGGCTAAATGCCAATCTGAAGCGCAAGACCGACGACGAACTGAAGAAGGAATGGAAGAAACGCCGCCTGCACCACGATGACGATCAGCCCTCGGTGCAGATGACGACCTTCCAGAGTTGGCAGGAACTTGGCAAGTGGTACGCGCCACTACAGGAAGAGCGCATCAGCGCCTCGCCGGAACTCCGCGCCAAAGCCATTGAGCTCACGCAGGACAAAAAGACGGAACTCGAGAAGATCAAGGCTCTCTACGACTACGTGGCGACCCAATTCCGCTATGTGAGCCTGTCGTTCGGCGTCGGACGTTACCAGCCCCACTCTGCGAGCGACATCTTCGCCAACAAGTACGGCGACTGCAAAGACAAGCACACGCTGCTTTCCACCATGCTCGACGTGATCGGCGTCCATGCCGACCCGGTGCTGATCAATTCTGAACGGAACCTCGATCCCGATGTGCCATCGCCCGGGCAGTTCGACCACGTGATTACGCTGGTGACGCTCCACAACAAGCAGCGCATCTGGCTGGACACGACGACCGAAGTCGCGCCGTTCCAGTTGTTGTCGTTCCAGATCCGCGACAGGAAGGCGCTCTGGGTTCCGCTCCCGAGCGGCGATGCGCAGGTCATCACCACGCCCGCCGATTCCCCAGTTCCCAATACGCAAGACCTCACCATCGACGCCAAGATCAATGATGTGGGCACCCTCGCGGCCAAAGTGCATTTCAGCTTCCGCGGCGACAGCGAACTGCTCTTCCGGTCGGCGTTTCGCAATTCCCCGGAAACCGAGTGGAAGAACCTGTGCAGCAATCTCGGATTGAAGGGCGAGGCTTCCGACGTGAAGGTCAGCGATCCTGCCAACACCAACGAGCCCTTCGAACTGAGCTACTCAATTTCAGTGCCTAACTACATGGCGTGGTCATCGAAGACACCGGCGTTCAACGTTCCGCTGCCGCAAGTCAGCATGCCGGAAGTCGACGAGAACGACGAAGATCAGCCCGACCCGATCACGCTCAACGGCGCTCCGGTTAACGCTGACTTTAAGATCACACTCACCG
>Ga0335069_10008934_pt1 | contig 14293 bp, 11 predicted proteins | sample Lox_Sample_11_FD_206714 | JGI IMG/M metagenome (GOLD analysis project Ga0335069, IMG submission 206714) | Soil microbial communities from Loxahatchee National Wildlife Refuge, Florida, United States - Lox_Sample_1.1 | ecosystem: Environmental > Terrestrial > Soil > Wetlands | place: USA... | reverse complement strand
AAGAGCGCGGACTTGATCCGCTGCACTTCGAATTCACACGCCTTGCGTGGCCGTATTAGCTCCCGCTCTACCAGGCCAGGCGGAGCGCCATCTGAATGCTCCGGGGCAGGTTCGGCTGGGTCGTGATCTTGCCGAACGCCGAGCTGGTCACGCTCAGGTTCGGCGGGTCGAACGACGGCCGGTTAAACGCGTTGAACGCCTCGAAGCGGAATTGCAGCTTCAGCCTCTCGTTGATCGCGGTGTCTTTGAGCAGCGAGAGGTCCACGTTGTCCGCGCCATCCTGCCGCAGGCTGCCGTAGCGGCTTCCGAATGTCGCGATGTTGCTCCCGAGCTGCTGTGAGCTGTTGGTATTGAACCGCGTCACGTCGAAGATCGGGGCATCGAGGTTGCTCGGGTGCGGGTTGTTGTTCAGCGGGCCGCCGTAGTAGATCAGGTTATTGCCGAACCCGAGCGGCGCGCCGATCTGGTTGGTGTAGATGCTGTTGATCACCCATCCGCCCACGATCCGGTTGCCGATGCCCGAATGCGTGTCGAACCGCTTGCCCCTTCCGAAAGGAAGTTCGTAGCTGCCGCTGAGCACGAAGCGCAGCGGACGGTCATCCGCGGCCACGCGCTTCTCCGGCTTCAGGTCGGTATTGTTCTTGTAGCTGTCCTCGGCGATCAGCTTCGAATAAGTGAAGTTCGCCAGCACCGTCAGCCCATGGGAATAGCGTTTCTCCACACGGATATCCATGCTTTCGAAGTACGAGCTGAACGCGTTCGGAGCTTGTAGCGTGATTCCCGTGAATTGCGGGTAAGGCATCAGCAGAGTCTGCCGTGAGACCGTGGCGCCGTTGAGGCTGGCACTGCCCGGAATCAGGCCGGCGAAGGGATTCGTCACCAGCGCTGAAAGGTAATCAATGGTTGCCTGGTCGCGGAACGGCGACGTGCTCAGGTACGACGCGGGAATATAGTCCAACTGCTTGCCCTGCGCCGAGCTGCTGCCGCCGCTCTGGCCCTGGCCGAACAGGTGTACCGAGTGGTTTCCGATATACGCCAATTCGAGCACCAGATCGTTGTGGAGTTGGCGCTGAATACCGAGCTCCCAACGAATCGAGTACGGATTGAGGACACCGGGATTGAAGTAGCTGAAACTCTTTCCCAGGTTCGTCGCGATGCCAAGTGAAGATCCCGTCGGCTGCTGGAAGCCGCTGGGGAACGGGTTGCCCAACGTCGCGGCGGGAGTCAGGTAGCTGTCGTTGGTGACGATCATGCTCGTGGTCTGACTGAAGCCGTCCTGATAATAGTTCGGGTTGTTCATGGGGAAGACGAACACCCCGCCGCCGCCGCGAATCACCGTCTTGTTGTCGAACGGCGTCCATGCAAAGCCGAGCCGCGGGCTGAAGATGTGCGACTGCGGGCTGAAGATGGCGCGGTTCGACGAGGTGGGGAAAGTCGGCCCGCCCAGAACCTTGAACTGGCTGGCCGGGATCACGTCCGGATGCAGCGCGTACGCTGCCTGCGCCGCTGCCGCGATCGGGCTCGGCGTAGTACTGTCGAACCCGCTCAGCGCCCGGTTGTAGCGTTCGTAGTTCGGGAAATCGTGCTCGTACCGGATCCCGAGGTTCAGGGTCAGATTGGGCCGCACGCGCCAATCGTCCTGCACGAAGAACGCGCCGTACTTCGCCGTATTTGTGCGCAGCGCGTTGAGGTCGAATCCTCCGGCGGTGGGCATTCCCAGCAGGAACGCCGCCAGATCCTGTCCCACTGGCGCGGCGGTGGAATTGTCGAGCGGTCCCCGGGTCCAATTGGTGCTGAAGGTGTACACCCCCTGCGAACTGCCGTAACCCTGGTTGCTGTCCATCACTTCGCGCCAGTCCGTGCCGATCTTGAGGCTGTGATTGCCGATGATCTTGACCACGTCGCCGAAGATCTGAAAGATGTTGAACGGCCGATTGGAATCCGTGTCGCTCGTGATCTGGTTGTAATCCTGGCCCGCCGTGGTGGAAGCGAATCGGATAAGAGGCAGCACCTGCTTGGGTGACGCCGCCGCAACGTAGGACGGAAAGCCGAGAGTAGTCGCACTGATGCCGTCGCCGTAGCTCACCGTGGCTTCGCGGAACCGCGTCCAATTCAACCGCACGTTTGCCACAGTGGTGGCGTTGAATGTGTGCACGTCGTCCAGCGTGCTGCCCCAGTTGATGCGCAACAGGTCGCGGCCCGTGGCCTGATTTTGGAAGAGGTTGTTGCGGTCCTCGATGCGGTCGTTGTGGCGGAAATTCCAGAACATCCGATTCTTGCTGCCCAGGTTGAAATCCAGCCGCCCCATCTCGGAGTTGTAGGTGTCCTTGCGCACGGCCGGCGCGAGATAGTTGTTGGTGCCGTCCCGTCCGCCCGCCTGGTTGGGCAGCGGATAGTAGTTGAAATAGTTTTTCGCGATAGTGCTGATGCGGTTCGAAGGAATGAGATTGCCCGCAAACGGCGTGCGCGAGATACGCGATCCCGAAAGCACGCCGCTGAGGGGGTCGTAGACCTGGTAGTTGGCGCCCACCTGCAGCAATTGGGAGAGGTCGCCGGTACGCTGCGCCGCCGTGGGCACCATCACCGTCTGAGGCTCCGGAAAATTGTCGTTGATGAACTCCATGGCGTAGAACCAGAACACCTTGTTCTTGCCGTTAAACACCTTCGGGATCCACAGCGGCCCTCCAGCCGTGCCGCCCCATTGGTTGTACCGGCCTACCGGTTTGATCTGGCCAGCCTTGTTGGTGAAGAAGTTGGTGGCCTGCAGTGCGGAAACCTGATTGAACTCGTAAAGGCTGCCGTGGATGCTGTTGGAGCCGCCACGCATAATCACGTTCGCGGTACCGCCGCCGGTGTGCCCATAAGCTGCGTCCGCCTCGAACGCGTGCACGCGGACTTCCTGCACCGCATCCACTGGCGGGTTGTAGGAGACGCGCATGTCCCAGGTAGTATCGGGCGAGCCATCCACCAGCAGCTCGTTGTTTTGCGCCGGCGCACCGCCCATCGAGAAGCCGGACGGACCAGCGTTATCGAACGGCCGGTTGAATTTTGGGTCGCTGTTGGGGACCACGCCCATCGCGAGCTGCGCCAGCACCAGCGGCGTGCGCCCATTCATGGGCATGTTCTCCACCTGCGCGGAATTGATGACCTGACCGGCGGTCGCGCTGGTCGTATCCAGCATGGGCGCGTCCGCTGTCACGCTTACCGTCTCGCTGAGCGCTCCGATGGTCATCTCGATGTCGAGGCCGACCCTCTCCCCGGCATTGACTTCCAGACCATCACGCTGGTACCGCTTGAAGCCGGAAGCCTCCGCTTCCAGCTTGTAGGTGCCCGGTGCCAGGAACGGAATGGTATAGAGACCGTCCGGGCCTGTGGTGGTCTGCGAACGCGCACCTGTGGACAGCAGCGTGACCGCAATCTTCGCGTTCGGAACCGAAGCGGATTGGGCGTCTGTGACTCGGCCCGTAATCGTTCCCCGGAATTCCTGGCTGAATCCGGGCACAGTGATCAATAGCAGGCACACCCCAAGGCCTGACACTACGCGACATAGCATAGGCAACGCACCTCGTTAACGACTCAACTCACCCCAATCGGCGGCGATCCCCGTGGGCGCTTTAAGTACGCTCAAGATCCGCCGACCAGTCTGGGGAGAAGTATATCGGTATCGAATGTCAAAACCAACCAAAAAATCGGTGGACGATCGTCTTCTCCAGTCCGCCTCCTGGGGAACCGGGGAAGCGCGGATGGCGTCTCAAGCCCAGATGAGAGGCAAGCCGGCATTCTGGCTGCAACTGGGTAGCCTGGCGGCAACCGGGTGGCTCCTCTGGCAACCCGCGCTGGTGGCGCATCTTCCGCACCACTCATCCGCTTGGATTCTGTTACAGGCGGTGCTGTTCGCCGGTGCCGCCTGCCTGGCCGGCGGGCTGATCACGCTTTTGCTCTATAGCCTCGTTCTGAACGATCCGGATTACGTCCTGCAGGGACCGCTGCGCACTTCCACTGCGGCCATCTGGTTCGCACCCGCGGTGATTCTTTTTGCGCTGCGTTCGCCGGCGGCGATTGTCGCGGCACTGGTGTTTGTGATCAGCGCTACCAGAATCCTCTACGAGCAATTGCAGCCGAGTCTGGCGCCTGCTCCGCCGCCGCCGCGGGCGGAGTTATTCGACTTGTTTCAGATCCCCACGCCCTTCTTTTGGAGGCAGGTGGCGCCGTCAATGGCCGCGTCGCTCTGTGCGCAAACCGGCATCGCCGGAATCATGCTGCACCGCCCGGCACTGGCCGGGCTGGCCCTGGCGATGAGTGCGGCAACCCTGACCATTTTCGCGCTGAGTTCGCGCGCCGTGGAGCCAAAGCGTCCGGCGAGTCTGCCTCGCTCGATCCTGGGTTTGCTGTTGACGCTGGTGCTGGCGATCGGGTTGACTGTCGGAGGAATGATGCCGCGGTTCGCCGGACGAGGTTTTGGCTTCGGCGACGGCGGCACTGCATCCGCGCCGCAGCCGTTGGGGGTGCCCTCACAACCTGCCGGTTCATCGCGTGAACCACCTCGCGGCCTGGCCGATGGCGGTTTCTTCGGGGTGATCCTCTGGCCGGAGCTGAAGCCGTACACCACTCTAATCGCACCGATGCCCCAGGGGCGGGGAGGGTTGGGAAACGCCGCTCCACCCCGGCCCTTGAGCATCCCGTTTTCCGGCGAATACTGGATGTTCCGCTGGCCGTTTGCCCACCCACCCGACAACTCTTTGGTAGAGCGAGGAAACCCGGCCGACCTGTCCTTCAGCACCACCGACCACCAGGCTCTCCAAATGGAAGCCCGCCACAAGATGGACCAGCCGATCGCCGTGGACTGCTGCCGCGCTTTTCAGATCGAAGTCCGGAACGCCGATCGCTATCCTGGCACGGTCGCCCTGGAACTCTACCTGGTGGATAGCCACGGCCCCCGCCAGTACCAGATGTGGGTAGGCCGGGCACCGGTGCTTTCGACACCCGATGTTTCGGGTGAAACGGTAACTCCAGTAGGCGAAACCCTCGAATTCGCGATGCCCCCGCATCCGCCCATCCAGGAATTCGACGAATTCCGCCTTGTTTTCAACCGCGACCGCCGGCGCGCCGACCGGAGCGCGAAACTCGCCATCGACCGCTTCATATTGGTACCGTACTAGAGGCTCTTAGTACTTTCGTTACTTATGGATCTTTTCGCTTATCTCGGCCCATGTGATACTGATGGCGTCCCGAGAGCTGTGTGCCCGGGTGCAGGAGAAGATCCGATTGGCCATGAGGGCGATTCACCGCATTCTGTTGCTAGTGCTGTTAGCCGGCATTCTTGCGAATGCGGTGGTCGCGGGAACAATCAGTTGCGACAGCTCGCCTGGCAATGTAATCGTGAACTGCGGGTTTGAGTCGAATGCAGGACCCGCCCCCGCAGATTGGGTAACGAACGCGGCCTTCGATGCTCACCTGGGGGTCTACAACTCAGTCGAGAACCAGATTTTCAATTCAGGCACGAACGCGCTGATGTTCGGGAATTTCGATAGCGATCCCCTGGGGCCCGCAGGGATTTCACAGGCCCTGAGCGGTGATGTCATCGGCGCGACTTACACGGTTACGTTCTACCTGTTCTACAATACGACGAGCTCGAATCTGGATCCGAATGCTTTCGTCAAAGCAACCATCAACGGAGTAACTCAGCTGACTATTCCCGGTGACGATGCCGCACCGATTCACGGCTTTGTACAGTACCAGTTCAACTTCACCGGGACGGGGGCGGACACGCTTGGTTTCCTCGCGCAGACCAACCCCTCAGAATGGTTCCTGGACGATGTGGTCGCAACCGATGCCCCACCCGTGCCGGAGCCTGCTCCGTGGGTGCTGACCAGCGGTGGCCTCCTCCTGGCGGGTCTGAGCAGAATCCGCCGCAAATAAGCCGCGGCCCTACGATTTCCCTTCGGTTTTCGGCGCCACCAGTCCCACCCGAGTGGGTTTGTTTCCCGCGGCAACCTTCATTACCTTGGCGACGAGCTGCAGCGATTCCACGGGCGATATGACTCGGGTGAGGGCGCGCTCGGAATCCAGTCCCGTCAACACGGCGAGCTTCCACGAAGGAAAATAGATCTCCAGCACGCGAATCCTGCCGCTGCTGCCCTCGAACCACACGGTCAGCTCTTCGTCCTCTTTGACCGCCTTCTGCATGGCGTGGATCTGCCCGAGTACGATGTTCCCCAGGTTTTCCGCCGGGGCCGGTTTCTCCGGCTTCTCCGCAGCCGAAAGAATCGCCTGCTGCGCAAGTTGCTTGGTGAGATCGGCGAGTGCCATCTGGTGTGATGTTAGCATGCGCGCGAGTGGGGCCCCTAGAAGCAGCGCCAATCGGGCCATTCGGTGGGTACCAGCACACGGTTCTCACCGCTGCGGGTAATACGAGCGGCGCCTGCGATCGGATGCCACCGCTTCAACACGGCGCGAACGTGAACACCACCACCCCCACCACGAACCAGATCACCGAGAACACCAACCCGTAGCCGAAGAAGCTGCGGAAGTCCACGCGCGCGATGCCCGCGATTACGACATACCAGAAGGGCGTGAGAAAGTTCCCCATGTGGTCGCCGACTCCCAGGGCCAGCATTCCGCGCGGTACAGAGACCCCCACCGCCATCGCGGTCTTCACGGTCACGAAGCCTTGCACTGTCCATTGGCCTCCGCTCGACGGGATGAAGCAGGCGAACACCGTGCCTGCGAGCGCGGTAATCAACGGGAACGTCGAAGTGCCGGAGATCGAAGCGGCCGCCAGCGTCGCCTTCTCCCCCACGTTGGTGTACTGGACCATGCCCGCCACGCCTGCGTACAGGTGATAGAGGACGATCACGGCCCAGCTCGCGCCGATGCCGGCCTGCACGCCCCGCGCGAACCGTTGCACGCTGCGGTAGAGCAGAAACGTGAGAAGCAGGAGCGTCACGTTGAGCGAGTTGATATCCAGGCTTGCCCTCCGCACCACGAAGTGGTAGCCCAGCCAGATGGCGAACATGCTGCAAAGGACCGCCGGCACTGCAACACTTCGCTCCAATCCTTCCGACAGGCTGCCTGCGCTCTCGCTCCTGGGAACAGGAGCTTGCACGGCCTTGGTCAATGCCAGAGACTCGGGGAATTGCGAGATCGCCCGGCAATTTCGCGGCATGAGCCAGCATGCAGCGATCATCGCCGCGCCGGCATAGACTGCCTCATGAATCAAGGCCGCGGGCGACCAGATGGTGGCCGATAGCGGAACGATCCCGATCACAGGCTGGAGGAAGTGTCCGGCCGAAGCCACCAGCAGAGGACCGCTGGACGAGATGCCGTACTGCCATACCGCTTGTGCCGCCGTAGTCACGCCCAGCAGAAACGGGAAGTCGATGGCGATTCCCCGGCGTTCCGCTTCCGACGCGCAGTAGATGGCGATCATCGGGCCCAGCGCATAGCCCAGCCCCCAGTACAGGTACGACGCCGTGCCGGCCCCGAGGAACGCGGTCACGATCACCTGGTTGCGTGAGCGCGGCAACCGCGCGAGCCCGCCGATGGCCCGCCGGAGAAACGGCGTCGCTGCCAGCGCCGAGCTCAACACGATGATCAGGGTCATCTGCATGGTGAACGGCAGGAGCATCCACAAGCCCTTGTAGTAGGCATCCGCCACCCGTTCCACCGTGTTTCCCAGGGCAAAAGCAACCAGGGTGACCGACAGCGTGAGAACCACACTGGCCGTGATCGCATCCGGCACCAACCCGGCGATCAGGTGAGAAAAACGCTCCAACCTCGTGCCGCCCTGCGAGTCGCCCATTTCGCCCCCCTGAATGCAGCCATTGATTATAGCCTTGAAGCCGGGGGCTTCGCGCGTGGCAAGACGATGTGCGGTGTTTGACTCTCAACCCGCGGTTTGAAACAATGAAGTCTCCACCACGTGTGCGGATGTGGCGGAATTGGCAGACGCGCTAGATTCAGGTTCTAGTGGGGGCAACTCCGTGGAGGTTCAAGTCCTCTCATCCGCACCAAAGTCCATGCGGCTGCGCGGCCCGCTCACTCCTGGCAGCTCAATAGTCCAGCTTCGATAGAAAACCGAAACTCTGCCGCAGACTATCCACCGGATTCCCAGGCGCCTGATCCTGCTCCACGAAGTAGCGCTCCACCTTCGCTGCTTCCGCCGCTTGCAGAATGGCCTTCCAGTCCAGCGTACCGTTGCCCACCTCTTTGAATGCGCTCCGCTCCACCGATTCTTTGTACAGCAGCGGCGTGCCCGCCTGCTTATCCTTCAGATGGACCAGCGGCACCCGCCCCGCGAGTTCGCGCAGCATGGCTGCCGGATCGTGCCCGGCCACGCTCACCCAGAAGCAATCCAGCTCAAATCCACATAGATTCTTGTCCAGCCGGTCCACCATGACCTGAAAACCGGTGGTCCCTTCCATCGGCTCGAACTCGAAGGCGTGGTTGTGGTAACAGAAGCGCAATCCGGCGGCGCGGCACTTCTCGCCGGCGCGATTCAGCTTGTCGGTGAGCACGCGGATCTTGTCCAGCCCCCCGCGTTCGGCCGGCGGCAGGTACGGGAAGACCGCGAATGCGAAGCCCCACTTCTTCGCCTGGTCGATGGCACGCGCCAGGTCGTCTTCCTTGCCGGCGTTCATGAGCGTGTTGTCGAGATGAATGCTGACCGGTTTCAGCCCCGAGCTTGCGACCGATGGCCAGATGCGGTCCAGTCCGGCGTAGGTCGCTTCGATCTCCGTGTATCCGATACTCTTGATCGCCGCCAATATGTCCGCGGGCTGTTTGGGCAGGATCTCGCGCACTGTGTAGAGCTGCACTCCGAGATTTCGGAGGCGGCTGGCGGAAAGCCGCGACCCGGCTAGCACGGCAGCCGCCGGCGCGGTGTGAAGGAACTGTCGCCTGGAAAGCATACCGTCATTCTAAGACCTACCCAGGCGACGTGCGCGGTCCGCATCGCGTCTCGGTGGGGGCCGGCAGACCCGCCACACTAAGTTTCTAGTGCCAGCGGTGCCAGCCGGGGCCCCCGATCACGACACCCACACCGAACCCCGGACCCCAGTATCCCGGATATCCGTAGTAATACGGGCTGTAGTAGGGGTAGGGATAAGGATAGGGGTAAGCCCCATAATAAGGCCCGGGCGCGTAAGCACCGGGGGCAGGCGCGGGTCTGGGCCGCGGCTGCATCACGCGCGACTGCACCGGCTGGTTGTAGTCTTCGGGCCCAGCGTAGCGGTAGGCATACGTTGCGCGTGTCGTGTCGACGACGACCGGTGCGTCGAGACGAAAAGTCAGGGCGGTCTCCGGATAAACAATCGTCGGGTGCCCGCGGGTCAGCAGGACGCCGATCAAGCCGGCTGCCGCGCCGGCGCCGGCGCCAATCGCCGCGCCTCGACCCCAATCGGCCATGGCGCCAATTGCCGCGCCCGTGGCAGTTGTAGCGCCTACGGCAGCGACATCGTTGCCCACACTGGTCGGGCCGTTACGGGTCGCCAGAGAGGACTGCACGTTAGCTTGCGTGCCGTCTGCCAGCGTAATTCCAGTCAATTGCAGGGAAAGGCGGCTAGTGCCTTCGACGCGGCCCGCCTTCTTGGCTTCCGCCACGCGTCCTACGACGTTCTGTCCGCGTTGGGCGACGACCACACCATCCACAACGATGGGCTGGTCCAGAGTGGCAGTAAAGAGGTCGCCCTGTTGATTCCGATCGCTGTTCAAACCTTGGCTCATGCGCACGGTGACGAAGGTACCCGGCTTAATGGTCAACTCCGGCGGAACTCCGTACGGCGGAGGAGACTGTCGCATAGCGGAGGGAGGGCGATCATTGGGCTGTTGCTGGGTGTTCCCCCAGCCATCTGCCGGCGGGCGCGCTACAGGCTGGGTGGGATCCTGGCCGGTGACCTGGGGTTGCTGAGCTGCTTCGGCGGGAGCCGGAGGTGGGTCGGACGCGCGGCGCCAGCCCCCAGACGACTGGTCCTGCGCCCACAGCATCACGGTTCCAGCGATCAGGGTTGTTGCCATCAGACGAATGCAAGTCATAAGCGTAGCCTCGTACTGCTCCTGCAAGCCGTATTGCACGCGCTATTCCACTGCTAAATGATTGATAAAGCTAGTTTACACAGATGCCGCCGATGGCCGGTTTGCACCTTGCTGGTGGTTTTCAGCCAGGGGCCCGGGCGCAGGGCTGCCGCGTGCTATCTTATGGAAGAACAGAAACTTGGGCAGGGCGCGGCGCAACTTGCGCGAACTCCGCAAAGATAGCTAAAATCAACGCGTTCACAAAAATCCCAGGAGGCATCATGGCAGTTGAGCAGAAGGTGAAGCAGATTATTGTCGAGCAACTGGGCGTCGATGAGAGCCAGGTAGATAATAACGCGTCGTTCGTCGACGATCTTGGCGCCGATTCGCTGGACATCGTGGAATTGGTCATGGCGTTCGAAGAGGCCTTCGAGCTCGAAATCCCCGACGAAGACGCAGAAAAAATCACCACGGTGAAGGACGCCATCGACTACATCGAAGGCAAAACCTCCAAGAAATAACTGCCGTCCGGGAGAAGATTATTGTCACGGAGAGTGGTAGTGACCGGCGTCGGATTGGTGACGCCGCTGGCGATTGGAACGGAACTGTCCTGGGATGCGCTGAAAGCTTCAAAATGCGGCATTGCAGCCATTACGCAGTTTGATGCCAGTGCGTTTTCCTGCCGCATTGCCGGAGAAGTCAAAGGTTTCGACCCCTCGTCGTACATCGAGAAAAAAGAGATCAAGAAGATGGGGCGATTTATCCAGTACGCCATCGCGGCGTCGGATTTCGCCCTAAGCGATTCCGGTCTCAAGGTCACGCCGGAGATTGCCGAAGAGGTAGGAGTCTATATCGGCAGCGGGATCGGCGGTTTCGAGGTGATCGAGCGCGAGCACCAGACGCTGCTCGAGCAGGGACCGCGGCGCATCTCGCCCTTTTTCATTCCCGCAACCATCGTGAACCTCGCCTCGGGACACGTCTCCATCCGCAGCGGCGCCAAGGGGCCGAATTCGGCTACCGCGACCGCCTGCACCACCAGCGCCCACTCGATCGGCGATTCCTTTCGCATCATCGAGCGCGGCGACGCTGTCGCGATGATTTGCGGCGGCACCGAAGCAGCGGTCACCCCGATGAGCATCGGCGGGTTCGCAGCCATGCGCGCGCTTTCCACACGCAACGACGAGCCGGAGCGGGCCTCCCGCCCGTGGGACAAAGACCGCGACGGATTCGTAGTCGGCGAAGGCGCGGGAATGCTGGTGCTGGAAGAATTGGAGTTCGCCCGCGCACGCGGCGCCAGGATCCTGGCGGAGATTGTCGGGTACGGGATGAGCGCGGATGCATTCCACGTCACCGCTCCGCCCGACGACGGCGACGGCGCCTACCGGGTGATGCGCAACGGGCTGAAGGACGCCGGCATTCAACCCGAGCAGATCGACTACGTCAACGCCCACGGCACGTCCACCGAAGTAGGCGACCGCGTGGAAACCGCGGCCATCAAGCGCGCGTTTGGCGATCACGCGTACAAGCTGGCGGTCAGTTCCACCAAGTCCATGACAGGCCATTTGCTGGGCGGCGCCGGGGGGCTCGAAGCCGGGATCACCGTGCTGGCCATTCGCGATCAGATCGCACCGCCGACCATCAACTACGAATGCCCCGACCCGGCGTGCGATCTGGACTATGTTCCCAACCATGCGCGCCCGATGAAAATCGACTACGCGCTTTCCAATAGCTTCGGTTTCGGCGGCACCAATGGCTGCCTGATCTTCAAGCGCTACCAGGAGTAGCTCCAACCCCATGAAAATCGTAGTTGCCATCAAGCAGGTCCCCGCACGCGATTCTCAATTGCGCATCGCTGCCTCGGGACGGTGGATTCAGGAAGACGACTTTACTTTCGAAATCAATGAGCCGGATGCCTACGCGCTGGAAGCCGGCTTGCAACTGAAGGAAAAGCACACAGGCGAGGTAGTGGTGATGTGCCTGGGTCCGGCGCGGGCTTCGCAGACCATCCGCGAGGCCCTGGCAAAAGGCGCCGACCGTGCCATCCACATCGAAGAGGAAGATCTCACCGGCCTCGATCCGCTGGCGGCCGCGCGCCTGATGGCGGCGGCGCTGAAAGCAGAAGCTCCGGACCTGGTGCTTACGGGGCTGCAGTCGGACGATCTCGGTTACGGGCAGACGGGTCCGATTCTGGCCGAGCTGCTCGGATTGCCGCACGCCACGATCATCATGGAAGTGGAGAAGCAGGACAGCGGCATTCGCGTGAAGCGGGAACTGGAGGACGGCTGGTTCCAGCACGTCGAGATGCCGCTGCCGGCGCTGCTCTCCATCCAGTCCGGCATCAGCAAGCTGCGCTATGCCACCTTGATGGGAATCAAGAAAGCCAAGACCAAAGAGGTGAAACGCCTGACCGCGGCCGACCTGGGCGGGGCTTCGGGGCCCAGCATTACGATCGACCGGGTCTACCTGCCCGAGCGCACGAAGCGGACGCAGTTGTTCGAAGGCAATCCGCAGGAAGCCGCGGCAAAGCTGGTGGAGAAACTCAAATTCGAGGCGCGAGTGCTATGAGCATCCTGGTGGTGATGGAACAACGCGGCGGCATGTCGCTGGAGACGCTCGCCGCCGGGCAGCAGATGGCCAGAGAGCTGGGCACGACGGTAGGCGCGGCGCTGGTCGGCGGAGACTCCGCGGAGCCGATTCCCGCCGCATTGGAAAAGGCTTATTCGGTCGAGCATGAGCTGCTGAAGCAGTACACTCCTGACGGGTACGTGTCGGCGCTTCGCCAGCTCATCGCGCTGGCAAGACCGACGTATGTCCTCTTCCCGCACACTTACCAGGTGCGCGACTTCCTTCCCAAGCTGGCGACCTCATTGGGAAAGGTCGCGGTCAGCGACGTGATCCACCACCGTGTGGAAAACGGCGCTCTGGTGCTGGTTCGCCAGCTTTTCCAGGGGAAGGTCAGCGCAGACGTGCGATTCCAAGGCGACGCCCCGAACTTCGCATCGCTGCAGGCGGGCGCCTATCGCGCGGATCAGGTGGCGGCAGGTTCGACGGCGCTGGAGAAATTCGTTCCCGCCCTGGCGGCGGGGGACATCCGTACCAAGCCGGGCGAGCGCTTCCGCGAATCGGCACGCGCGGTCGACCTGGGAGCAGCGGAGCTGATCGTTGCCGTTGGCCGCGGCATCAAGGAGGCCGACAACATTCCCCTGGTGCAGCAGCTCGCCGACACGATCGGCGCCGAGCTGGCGGCATCGCGGCCGATCTGCGATGCCGGATGGCTGCCAATGGAGCGCCAGGTGGGCAGCTCGGGCCAGACGGTCGGACCCAAGATGTACATGGCAGTCGGCATCTCGGGGGCGATCCAGCACCTCGTCGGGATGAAGGCCAGCCGCGTCGTGGTGGCGATCAACAAGGACGCCAACGCGCCGATCTTCGAGGTGGCCGATTACGGGATCGTGGGCGATCTGTTTCAGGTGGTCCCTGCGCTGATCGAGGAGTTCAAGAAGACGCGATAGCTTTGCTATAGCTGGCGCCTACGCTACACCGCCGGAAGTTCATACCCCGCGCGATACCTCTTGGTCATCATCGCCTGCGCTTCCACATCTCCTGGAAACGTTTCCGCCTTCGCGTCCCACTTTACCTTGCGGCCAAGCCGGTAGGCGATCACACCCACCAGACACGCGGAGACCGAGCGGTAGCCGATCTCCACATCGGCGACGGGGCGTTGCCTCGATCGGACGCATTCCAGAAAATTCCGGATGTGGGCTTCCTGGCAGCTCGGGTCGATGTGCAGCCCGGTCTCGCCCATCGCCTTGGTACGTGGCACAGGCGGCACACGCGCGTTGCGGTCGTAACCCGCCGGCCAGGCCACATTGCCGGTCTTCAGGAACGCGTCGATGCGGTCGAAGTCCTGGCCGAAGCGGGACTTGTTTTCGGGAATCACCTCCCAACTGCCGCGGTCGACCACCAGCGTGCCGTCGGCTCCGTAGAACGCGATCCCGTTGGGCCGACCTTCGAACCGTCGCGAATTGCCCTGGTGAACGGTGTAGCGCGCGATGAAGCCGGGGTACTCGAACGTGGTGGAGAGCGTGTCCGGAGTTTCGCAGTTGTCCAGCAGGCAATAGCGCCCGCCGGACGCGGTGGCGGCCCGCGGTCCGGCCACCTGCATCGCCCACTGGATGATGTCCATGTGGTGCGCGCCCCAGTCGGTCATCATGCCGCCCGAATAATCCCAATACCAGCGGTAGTTCCAGATGAAGCGGTTCCGGTTGTAGGGCACCTGGGG
>Ga0335069_10008933_pt1 | contig 14294 bp, 6 predicted proteins | sample Lox_Sample_11_FD_206714 | JGI IMG/M metagenome (GOLD analysis project Ga0335069, IMG submission 206714) | Soil microbial communities from Loxahatchee National Wildlife Refuge, Florida, United States - Lox_Sample_1.1 | ecosystem: Environmental > Terrestrial > Soil > Wetlands | place: USA: Florida... | reverse complement strand
GTGGGAGCGAGATCGGGTGCGCTACGTCGGCATCGAGTTCGGCGAGTCGGGCATCGTGCCGCGCGGGCCGACCGAGACGCTGAAGAACGGTTACGGCGATTGCAAGGACCAGGCGGTGCTGCTCGTGGCGCTCCTTCGCGCCGCGGGGCTCCAGGCGCGCGTCGCGCTCGTCGACGCGGGCTACGGTGAGGACATCGACGCGAGCTTGCCGGCCCTCAACGTGTTCGACCACGCGATCGTGGTCGTCCCGGGCAAGGACGCCATCTGGATCGACCCCACGTCCACGCGCGCGCGAGCCGGCGAGATCCCGGCGCAGGACCAGGCGCGCTACTCGCTCGTCGTCGACGATGACACGACGGGTCTCGTGCGCACGCCAGGTCCGTCCGACGGCCTCAACACGTACCGCGAGATCCGTCAGGTGTTCCTCCCGGCCGCGGGCGGCGCGCGCATCGTGGAGACCTCGTCGGCGACCGGTTCGCTCGAGCGCGGCATGCGAGAGTCCTTCGACCTCAGCACGAAGGACAAGGACAAGTGGCTCAAGGACTACGTGTCCAAGACGTACGACTCCACGGAGCCCGGCGGGCTCGAGATGCAGAGGGTGGAGGACCTGTCGGCGCCCTTCCGCATGGTCGTCGAGGCCAAGAACGCCCAGGTGTCCACCGCGAACCTGCTCTCGGCCTCGGTCAACGCGACGCCTTCGCCCGTCTTCTCGTGGGTCCCCAAGGCGCTCAGCGACGGCGAGGAGCGCCAGACGCCCTTCGCGCTCGCGGTGCCGTACCAGGCCGAGATCGTCTACGAGATTCACCCCCCGCCGGGCTTCGTGCTCGACGACGAGAGCAAGCCGGACCTGGCCGACGTGCCGATGGGTCCCGCGATGCTCACGCGCAAGCTCGAGCAGCGGTCCGACGGCGTCGTCGTCGCGCGCTACCGCTTCGTGCTCCCCAAGCCGCTCTGGACCGCCGACGAGGTCAAGGCGTTCCGCAAGGCGTACGACGCCTACGGCGCGACCTCGGTGCCCGTTCTCTCGTTCGAGCACCAGGGCCAGAAGCTGCACAAGGCGCGCGACTTCGTGAAGGAGCTCGACGTCTACAGGCGCGACGTGCAGGCGCATCCCGACGCGGCGGCGCCCAAGATGCGCCTCGCGCAGGCGCTGCTCGAGCTCGGGTTCGGCACGAGCGCGCGCAAGCTCGCCGACGACGCGACGAAGATCGCGCCCGACGACCTCGAGCTCTGGAACTACGCCGGCTACATCCGGACGAGCGACACGCTGGGACGCTGGCACAAAGCTGGGTGGGATCGCGACGGCGCGATCGCCGCGTTCCGCCAGTCGCTGCGGATCGAGCCGACGAGCCTCTATGCGGCGACGCAGCTCGCCGCGCTCTACGAGTACAACCCGACGGGTCACCGCTACCAGGTGGGGAGCAACCTCGAGGACGCGGCGAAGGTGCTCGACGGGGTCGATCAGGAGCAGCTCGCGGCGTACGAGAAGGGCGACTGGGCCTACAACGCGGTCTTCGACCTCACCTACGCGCGCCACTTCGACGACGTGCACGCCCGCCTCGCGAAGATGGACGCCAAGAAGGTGCCGATGGTGCCGTCGATCGTCTCGGCCGGCATGCTGAGCGGCGTCAACGCGGCCCTGTCCGAGGCGCAGCGGCTCGCGCCGCAGGGATCCCAGCGCGCCGCGGTGCTCGAAGGGGCCGCCGACGTGTTCATCGCGTTCCGGCACTACCCCGAGGCGACGGCGCTGCTCTCGGCGGCGGCCGCCGGATCGAGCGACGCCAACCTGCGCCATCGGGTGGAGGTCATCGGCAAGTCCAAGGTCCTCGATCCGGCGAAGATGCCCGTCGCCAGACCGGAGGACGCCGTGCGCAAGGTGCTCGCCATCTGCACCTTGCGCGCGCCGACCATGAAGGACGACCTCCGGCCGCTCCTGTCCAAGCGCGAGATCGATCCGGCGGGCGAGTCTCTCTTCTCTTCGTTCTGCGACGGCATGGGCATCACGCCGTCGAACGCGCACGACGTCCCGCGAGAGGCCCTCGCCGACATCGTGGCCGCTTCGATGGACTCCAAGACGGAAGGCAGCGACGCGCTCGGCTACCGCGTCGCCGTCACCATGGGTGAATCGAAGTTCAGCTTCTTCGTCGTCCGCGAGGGCAGCGCGTACCAGCTCCGCACGTCCTCCTTCTCTCCCCCCGACGTGGGCTGCGAGGCGCTGACGATGCAGCGAGCCGGCCGCAAGCCGGCGGCCCTGAAGTGGCTCGGGTGGGCGCGCGAGCTCCTGACGCCGGCGGGGGGCGACGATCCGCTGCGCGACTCCCCGTTCCTCCAGATCTGGACCGACGGCAAGGGCGACGTGGAGCTCTCTGCGGCGGCGCTGTGCGCGGCGAGGGGACGCTTCGATCTGACGGCGTCCACGCTGAACGCGTCGCGGGCGAGCGCGTCGGGCGATCGCCTGACCGCCATCGACCACGCGATCGCCCTCTCGTACACCGGCAAGGGCCACGAGGCGGACCTGCTGACCGCCGCGACGCAGCTCCGGCGTGACGTCCCGTCGTCCGAGAGCGCGTGGCTCCTCGAACGCAGCGCCCTGGCGGAGCTCGGTCGCCTCCAGCAACTCCGCGACGAGTCCGCGGCGTGGCTGGCCAAGGCGCCGAACGATCCGCAGCGCTTGTGGGATCTCGCCGACGCCGAGGATCGCCTCGGGCACTTCAAGGAGGCCCACGCCGTCGGAGAACGATGGATCGCGACGGGCAAGGGAGGCGCCTGGGCGTATAACCAGCAAGCGTGGCGCAGCCTGTACCTCGGCGTCACCGACAAGGACCTCGAGTACGCCCTGAAGGCGGTCAACGCGGAGCCCGGCGAGGCGACGTACCTCAACACGCTCGCCGCCGTGGACATCGCCCTCGGTCACACGGCCGACGCGCGCGAGCGCTTCGTGAAGTCCATCGAGCTGAGGAAGGACGAGTCCCCGAACGACGGCGACTGGTACGTGCTCGGCCGCATCGCCGAGCAGCTCGGGCTACCCGACGAGGCGAAGGCCGCCTATGCGAAGGTGTCTTCCGGCGACAAGGCCAAGGGCCAGTACACGATCTCGCGTCTCGTGCAGGCGCGCCTTCGCGGCTTGCACTGAGTCGTGACTGCGGTCACTTCGGCGTGACCTTCCAGACGCCGCCTCCGTAATCGCCCCAGTAGACGCTCGTGGCGTCGACCGCGATGGCGTCGGGAGCGGAGTTCGTCGCTGCGAGCGTCGTGACTGCGCCGCCCCCGAGGGGGACGGCGAGCACCGCGTTCCCACCGTAGTCGGCGACGTACACGTTCGTGCCGTCGACGGCGACCTCCGACGGCTTGACGAATCCGGACGCGAGCGTCACGGCAGACCCTCCCGTGAGCGGGACGCTCTGCACCGATCCGCCGTCGGCCTTTCCGTTGCTCGCGGTGAAGTATGCGTTGCCCCCGTACAGCGCGATCTTCGACTGAACGCCGATCCCGACGCCGGAGACGAGGGTAGTCACCGTGCCGCCCCCAATCGGGACCGCGAGCACTGCGTTGGCGTTCGCGTCCGTCCAGTAGACGTGCGTCGCGTCGATGGCGAGGCCGCCGAGCAGTCCGACGGCGAGCGGATCCGGCGTCCCGCCACCGATGGGGATCTTGCCGACATGACCGTCTCCCGTGTAGTCGCCCCAGTACACGTCGGTGGAGTCGACCTGGAGGCTCACCGCGCCCGCCTGTTCGCAGAGCGACGCCGGGGTGCCGCCCGAGAGTGGCACTTGCATGACGTAGCCCGGCGAGCCGTAGAGGACGAAGTACGCGTTGGTGGCGTCGACGGCGAGCGCGCCCGGCTGGAGGAGCCCCCCGGCGATGACCGTGGGCGTGCCGCCGCCGATGGGGATCTTCATGACGGCGCCGTTCATCGTGGGCGGCATGCCCTGGTCGGTCCAGTACACGTTCGTCGAGTCGACGCGGATGGCGACGGCAGCGTGACCGAAGCTCTGCGCGACGAGCTGCGTGATGCACGGAGGAGTGGTGCAGGTAGGCCCGGCGTCCGGCGTCGCGCCCGAGCTGCTCCCGGAGCTGCCGCCGCTCGACGAACCCCCACTGCTCGAGCCGGAGGAGCCGGACGACGAGGACGAGCCCGAGGAGGATGACGAGGAGGATGACGAGGAGGACGCCCCATCCCCGCCGGCGCCGGCGTCGCCCCCGGAGGAGGACGACGAACCGCTCGAGCTCCCGCAGCTCGCGCCGGCGGCGGCGCCGAGGAGCAGGGCCCCCATCCCCACGAAAAGCGTCCGCGACTCAGTCTGCGAAGTCGTCCTTCAAGTAGAGCATCTCTCCGACTTCGAGCAACCGCCTCTTTGGGTCACACGGCTCGCATGCCGCGACGGTAGCCCACCTTGGTCAGCGCTTCGTCGACCACGCGCTCGCGGGCCTTGGGCTCGGCCTCGGCGTCCGCGGTCATCACCAGGCGATGGGCGAGGACGCTCTGGGCGACGGCGCGCATGTCATCCGGGGCGACGAAGGGGCGCCCGCCGATCATGGCCCACGCTTTGGCCGCCTGGACGAGGCCCAGCGTTGCTCGCGGGCTGGCGCCGAGGGCGACGCGCGGGTGGCCGCGCGTGAAGGAGGTGATCGCGACGGCGTAGTCGAGGAGGTCGTCCTCCATGTAAACGCGCGACGCGATGGCCTGGAGCTGCACGACGTCGCGCGCGTCGAGCACCGGGCGCGCGACCGGGGCGTCGAACCCGTGCGTCTTGAGCATCTGCGCCTCTTCGCGCGCGCCCGGATAGCCCATCGACACGCGCACGAGGAAGCGATCGATCTGCGCCTCGGGCAGCGGGTAGGTGCCCTCCAGGTCGATCGGGTTCTGCGTGGCGAGCACGAGGAAGGGCAGGGGCAGCTCGAAGCGATCGCCTTCGATGGTGACCTGGCGCTCCTGCATCGCCTCGAGCAGCGCGCTCTGCGTCTTCGCCGGGGCGCGGTTGATCTCGTCGGCGAGCACGATGTTCGCGAACACGGGGCCGGCGCGCAGCGCGAAGGTGCCGTCCTTCGGGGAGAGCACGTAGGTGCCCGTGATGTCTGCCGGCAGGAGGTCCGGAGTGAACTGGATGCGACGCGCGCTGCATCCGAGCGCCGTCGCGAACGCCTTCACCAGGGTCGTCTTGGCGACGCCGGGTACGCCCTCGAGCAGCGCATGTCCGCGCGCGAGCAACGCCACGAGCATGGTGTCCACCGGGCGGGACGAGCCGACGTAGACGCGAGCCACCTCGCGCCGCACGTCGTCGATGCGTTCGCGCGCGGCAGCGATCTCGTTCGTGGCGGCTGCGGTCACGGCTGCTGGTTCGAATGTACCACGACGGCCTCGCGCAGCTCTCGTACGCGCGCGGCGATGGCGAAGACGTCGGCGTCGCGCACCCGGCCCCCTGCTGCGCTGCCGCTGCCGCCGGGCCATCCCCCGCCGCCGGCGCGGAGCTGCGTCTGCAGCGACATCTCGACTCGCGCCAGGGTCCCGAGGACGCGCACGAGCGCCTGGGTCTGCTGCGCGTCGAGCAGCCCCGCCGCGTGCGCCTTCGCCGCGAGCTCCTCGGCAGAGGGCACCCGGTCGAGCCCCAGGCGCATCGCGAGATCCTCCTCGAGAGCGCTCTTCATCTCGAGCAGCGCGAGCGCACGCCTCGTCCCGGGCGCCGCGAGCACCGCAGCGTGGCCGGCGACGCCGCCCTGGGCGACTCCCGGCACCGGGCGCATGAAGCGCGGGGTCGCCGATCTGTGCGTTCTCCCTGCGCGCACGCTGGTCCACACGATGACGCCGAGCCCCACCGCGAGCGCGAGCAAGTACGCGGCGAGCGGCGGCATGCCCCCGTGCCGTAGCGTCTCGACGGCCTCCTCGAAGGCGCGCCGTGCGTCGTCGAGCGCCGACTGGTCCGCGCTGCCGCCGTGGTAGCTGCCGGTCTGCCCGAAGTCGTTGGCGAGGACGTAGAGCTTCCCCCCGCGCTTGCCCCACACGTCGTCCTCGATGGCGTAGCGGATGACCGACATCGCGAGCGAGTGGTTGCCCGGGTAGCGCATCATCGAGTTCATGAGAACGGACGAGTCCCCGATCGCCATGAGCCGCCCCTGGCCGACCGCTCCGGCGACGCCGACGAGCACGTCCGGCTCACCATCGCCGCGCACCACGAGCACCGGCGATAGCGCTTTGTGCTCGAGCCCCGTCGCGTGGTTGGTCACGACGCGGCCGACGTCGCGCACCGTCGCGTGGGCGCTCGCTCCTTCGGCGATCGCCAGCGCCGGGTTGCCTCGGAGCATCGCCAGCGGTCTCTGCGGCAGCGGCACGCGGCGGATGCCGAAGCGTGCGAGGAGCGCGTCCCCAGTCCCGTAGTCGTCGAGCAGGATGACGCGTCCCCCGGCGCGCATGAACGCCGAGAGCTCGTCGACGTCGAGGGCGTTCTCGGGGTGGACGAGGACGATGCCGTCGGTTCGGTCGAGCTTGTGGTAGTCGAGGGTCGTTGGCGTGAGCGCGTGAGAAGCACCGAGCTCGTCTCGCGCCATCTGGACGAGCTGGGCGTATCCCTCCCAGTCCTGCCCCTTCGGATCGAGCGGTGTCGCCGACGCCGCGCTTGCGACCGCGATCAATGCGGCAACAACGCCAGCGAACAGAGTGGCGGGGGAGGGGCCCCGCCACAGCGACAGGAGAGTGGCGGGGGAGGGGCCCCGCCACAGCAACGCGACGCGCACTGCGTCACGGTAGCACCGGATGGCGTGCGTTTGCCTTGACCCTGGCACCTGCGTTGCTACTTTTGCTACGTAGACGGCCCGAAGACGTAGAACCCGATCAACGCTTGCCCTAGGAGGTGTTCATGCTGCCTCCGTTCATCATCGAGCAGATCCGGCGGCGGGAAGAGGAAGAGCGGGCTCGCCAAGAGCAGCCGCAGCTCGAGATCCCCGCGGATCGTCCGGCGCCCAGGCAACCGAGCGCGCCGGCCGAGGAGAAGGGCGAGCGCGGGGTCGTCATCATCGACCTGATGGGCTGATGCCTGCCCTGCGAGGGCAGAGAAGGCTCCCTAGTCCCTCCTCGACACACACGCTCGCGCTTACTAGGCTCGGCGCGTCATGGCGCTTGCGCTTGTCCTGCGGGCCAGGAAGATGGCCCGCTGGCTGGTCCTACCTGGGGCCGGCCTAGCCACCGCGGTTGCGGCTGGCTGCTTCACGGCAGGGCAAGGGACCCAGCCACCCCTCAACAGCTTCTACTTCCCGACGGGCCTCACGGTCTCGCCGGATGGGAAGTACCTGTACGCGATCAACTCCGACTTCGACCTGCAGTGGAACGGCGGGACTCTCCAGAGCTACGACCTGGCGGGCATCCGGCAGAACGCGACGGCGCTGGTGCAGGCGAACGCTTCGGGCGCGCAGAAGGCTCCCGACTTCGGCAAGTACAAGGTGCCGTTCAATCCGAACTGCCAGGTGTCCGCGCCGCAGAGCCTCGGCAACCAGCTCGGCGTGCACGTCGGCGCGAACTGCGCCCCGCCGGTCGACTCGACGCAGTACGTGCTCGACCGCGCCATCGTCGGCGCCTTCGCCGAAGACCTGAAGATCGTCGAGCTGCCCTCGCAGGACTGTCCCGGGTGCCTGCGACTCTTCGCGCCCATGGCGGGCAACTCGACGGTCACGTGGGCCGACGTCGGCAGCATCACCACGCCCTCCTCCTCGTTGCACTGCGGTCAGGGGTCGGACAGCCGATGTGACGGAGCGCACGAGACGGGCAACGACCCCAACTCGCCCGGCAACACGCGCAACCTGACGATGCCCGGCGAGCCCTACGGCATCGCGGTCAGCGAGGACAACACGGCGCTCGCCGTGACGAGCGAGACGGACACGAAGGCGTCCCTGCTCACCACGAGCTCGAAGCTCCCCTGCGGTAGCTCGTCGACTTGCCCCACGATGCAGTTCGTCGTCGAGAACCTTCCCTCGGGCGGAATCGGGATGGGCGCGGTCCCTCACGACAAGAACGCGGTGACGCGGTGCCAGGACGTCAACGATCAGGAGTACTGCATCCGCCCGGCGTTCCTCGAGACGTTCGTGGGCGCCGCGGAGGTCGATCTCCTCCGCTACTACGACGACGACAACTCCGGGACCTTCAGGCCGTTCCTCGTCCGGGAGCGCGCCGTGTCGATCCCGACGAACATCGGCAGCGACTTCCGCGGCTTCGCCATCGATCCGACGCCCCGGTATCGCTGCGAGGCCAGCGCGACGACGCAAGATCAGCTCCTGCAGTGCGGGCGCTTGTCGGCCCGCGTCTTCCTCGCGAGCCGCACGCCGCCATCGGTCGTCTACGCGGACCTCGGTATCTACGCGGGCCCGCAGTACGACCCCGACGCGCTCGTGTTCCTCGGCAACATCCCGCTCCCCGCCGGTCCGTCGAAGGTGTACCTGGCCCCGGTCATCATCCAGGACACCGCCGGGGCGCACTACGAGCCTCGCATCTTCGTGACGCTCTTCGACACGGGCGCCATCGTCATCATCAATCCGGAGCTCCAGCCGCCGGCCGTCGAGAACTACGTGTACGTGGGGCAGAACCCGTACTCGATGACGTTCGATCCGTTCGGCGATCTCCCCGCCTCGGCCAAGAACCCGAACGCGCCGTCGATGACGGACATCGCCACGCACAAGGCCGTGCCGCGGCTGTCCTCGGCTGATGCGAACAGGTACAGGTTCGCGTACGTGGGCATCTTCACGCAGAGCTACGTGCAGATGATCGATCTCGACGACAGCGCCTTCACCGGCACGTTCGAGCAGGTCGTCTTCAACCTGGGGCAGCCGACGATCCCCAAGGGACAGGCGAACAACAACAACGGGAGCTTCCTTTGAGGCGCGCCCCGGTGCTCGTGGCGGCGGCAGCCGCCATCGCAGTGGTTGCGGGGATCTCGGCGGCGGCCACGAGCTGCTCGCAGACGCCGACCAACGTGCCGGTGCGCACGTTTCAGCAGGCGACGAAGATGGACGTCGTCTGCATCGAAGTGAACGACGAGAACGGAAACCCGCTGCAGGCTTCGCAGATGAAGCTGGTCGACCGCGACACGTGCACCATCGTGGCGACGGGCGGCAACGGCTACTACTCGCAGTACCACCTCTACGCCGTCGTGATTCAGTCGACGCCCGGCGAGGTGGCGGCGGTGGATCTCACGAACGGCAACGTGATCGACGAGGATCACGCCACGCCGGGCATCAACTTCATCCCGGTGGGCGCCGTGCCGACCGACATCGCCGTGCCGCGCGCCGGCACGATGACGTTCGTGTCGAGCGCCGACCCGAACAAGCCCGCGATCTACGGGATCGACAACCGGCGCGTCCTCGGGGATTCGACGGGTTTGCACCCCCCGCGACCGTTGACCATCGCCGACCTGCCCGCCTGCGCGCTGCCCCAGCCGCCGAGTGCCCTGGCGATCGCGCAGGTGACGCCCGAGAGTTTCGTGCTGCTCGTCCAGCTGCGTGCCTCGAGCGGGCAGGCGGCGCAGGTCGTCGCGATCGACCCAGGCCCGCTGATGCGTGGCGCAGGAATCGACGCCGGCGCGACGGTGGACGGGGGGAGCACGGGCGTCGTCCCGCCCGGCTCGCTCGTGCCCTGCACGGCGCTCGGGGCGGTGACGCTCAACGGGACGCTCCCGCCGGCGTGGACGCCCGCACCGCCGTGGCCCGACGGGGTGCCGTACTACGAGCCGCCGCCGGCGATGCCGGTCGCGGACGCCGGCCCCGATGCGCCGCCGATGCCAGGAGTACCGGCGGGGGGTGGCGTCGTCTTTCCGGACGGCAGCTTGCCTGCTCCCGTGCCTCCCGGCGCTCAATGCGTGAGCACGGTCAACGTGCCCGACGGAGGGGTCCCTCTGACGGCGCCGCTCGGAGCCGAGGGACCCTCGCCGAGCGCGATGACGATGCGGACCGATCGGCCCATCCTCTATGTCGCCGACGGCGCTCTTCCGTTGATTCACGTCATCGACGTGGCCGATCCGACCCATCCGGTGGAGCAGCAGCCGCTGCTCGCGACCAGTCTGCGCAGCCCCGGAAAGCCCATCGGCGTCGGCCCGTTGGCGGTGAGCCCGGCGACGCGCGATGGCATCGTGTACCTCTACGCGACGGACATGAGCGACGGCACGCTCATGGTGTTCGACGTGACCGACCCCGCGAGCACCGTGCGCACGCCGCTGCTCCGCCCCCACCCCGAGCTCAATCCGTTCCAGCCGCTCGACCGCATCGCTTTCTCTGCGCCGGTCGCGTCCGTCATCTTCGTGGAGCACGACTGGCAGCTGCCCTCGCAGGCGGACAACAACCACTACTACGGGGGGATTCTCTGCAACCCGAATCCCGGGGCTCGACCGTCGAGCGATTCCACGAAGTGGGCCAAGGGAGCCTTCTACCGGGCCGATCAGGCCGGGACCATCGAGACCAACGGAACAGTCGAGGGCTTCCCGCAGCGGCTGCGAGGCATCTTCGCCTTTGCGACGCTGTCGAACGGCAACGTCGTCGCCGTCGACGTCGACGATTGGGACGCTCCGTGCCGCCGCCCCGATCCCATGGTGCTCGGCCCCACGATGGTCGGCCCCGGCACCTACTACGGCAGAACGGGCCTGCTCGACATCCCGCAAGATGCGGGGCCCCCGGACGGCGGCGAGTACCGCGCGCCCTGGACGTACCAGAACGAGGGAGGCCTCAGCGGTACCGCGGCCGTCACGATCGAATCGTTCTTCCCCGTGTCGTCGCCGCTCAGGACCCGTTCGAACTTCCTCCTGGAGAACGATCCCAACACGGGCAATCACGCGCCCTACCTGGTCAGTCCGCCCACGCTCACGGACGTCACGGGTGCCGCCGTCCAGACCGGGCCGCAGAACCCCAGCATTCCGCTGATTCAGCCGACGACGCTTCCGGATGGTTGGATCGACCCGACGACTCTCCAGAACCCCACGCTGCCCGATCCCACGGGGCGCCTGCCCATCATGCCCACTTCCGGCGTACCGGGCGTGCGGCTGTCGCTCGACGATCCCACCGCGCACATCGATCAAGACTGGACCGTCACCTTCGAGGGCGTCCTGCCTGGTGCGGGCCAGATCGAGACCGACGTCAGTACGAGCGACGGTTATCACTCGCTCACCCTCTCGACGGGTACGCAGCCGCCCTCGGGGGCTGCCAACGGTCTGAGCACCCCGGGCTATTGCAGCCTCGGGATCGAGGACTGGACCCTCGGCCAAGCGCGGGCCGAGTGGATCCAGGCGAACAACCCCGCGGACGCTTGGACGTCCGACTACATCGAGATCGCGGACGACCTGCTGCCCGAGGGTGACGAGTACTGGGGGCAGCCGAGCGCCTGCTGGGACTCGAGTCTCTCCACCGCGCAGGAGCGGTACGACGCGTGTTCGACGCGCTTCGGCGCGAACGGAACGGACGCCGGCGCCACCGGCGTGGGAACCCTGGCGGATACGTACCTGTCGCGCGACTTCCCGATCATCCACGCGTACGACGACCACCTCGTGCTCGGTCGCTTCGGCTGGGACCCGAGCAAGTCGCCAGCGGAGCAGACCACCTCGCGCGTCGTCGTCGGGCCCGACCCGAGCAACGCCCCGTTCCTGAAGATCGCCCAGTGCTGCTTCCACAACCAGATCGGGTTCAAGGTGCGCACGGGTGGGGAGTGGGTGGCCGTGGGGACGAACGGCATCAATCTGCTCCACCACGTGCGTGTCGCCGGGGACGGTTCGTGCGTCCTCTCGTGCGATCCGCAGGACGCGCTGCTCAACGGGCGCCTTCTCGATACGCCCACCTTCGTTCCCATGTCGGGCCAGACATGCGGCGGCGACGCGGGAGTCGGCGCAGGCGGCGGGCAGGCCCCTGACCGCAGCCTTCCCAACGCGATGCGGAACCCGATGTTCTCCTTCTACATGCAGGCGGGGTGCATCGCCAAACTGCCCGACGGTGCGCACACGACGACCGCGCGCGATCTGCAGTGGCACTTCTCGGTACGCGGTGGATTCAACCCGCTGACGCTGTCGATCACGCAGGGTGCCAACGTCGCCGTGAGCCCGCGGTCGATGTACTTCATCGAGCCGCTCAGCCGGCTCGCCGTGATCGACGGAGAGCAGCAGGGGCTCGTGGTGTTCGACCTCTACACCCTCGAGTTCGCAGAAGGCCCCTTCTACTGACGAGTGCGACCCGGATGTCGAAGGCCTCGCAGACGCCGGTGATGCGGCAGTATCTGGCCGCCAAAGAGGCGCACCGCGATGCCCTCCTCTTCTTCCGGATGGGGGACTTCTACGAGCTCTTCTACGAGGACGCGGTGGTCGCGGCGCGTGCGCTCGACCTGACGCTGACCGCGCGCAACAAGGGCGCCGAAGACGAGGTGCCGATGGCGGGCGTGCCGTATCACGCGGCGAGCTCGTACGTGCAGCGGCTGCTCGAGCAGGGATTCAAGGTGGCCATCTGCGAGCAGATGGCCGACCCGTCCAAGGTCAAGGGCATCGTGCCGCGCGAGGTGGTGCGCGTGGCGTCTCCCGGCATCGCGTACGACGACGCCGGGATCGACGCGCGGCAGAACCACTACCTCGTCGCGGTGGAGCGGGCGGCGGCCGTGGGACCGTTCGGCATCGCAGCGCTCGATCTGTCGACCGGGGAGCTCTCGGCTTGCGAGGCGCCCGACGTCGCCGCGGCCGTCGCGGAGCTCGTGAGGCTCGCACCGCGGGAGGTGCTGCTCGGGCCGGAAGCCGCGGGGGAGCTCGCGAAGCCTCTCTCCGAGGGCCGTGCCGTCGTGAGGACACCGAGCGACGCCCTGGATGCAGCCGGCGCCGATGCGGTGCTCGATGCGCAGCTCGGAGCGGGGGAAGCGCGCGCGTCGTGTCCGTCGGTCGTCGCTCGACGCGCGGCGGCCCGGTGCGTCGCCACGGCGCGCGCCTGCGAGGCAGGGAGGCCGCTGCCGGTCGCGAGGCTCTCCGTCTACGCGCTCGGCGACACGCTGATCCTCGACGAGGCGACCCAGGGGCACCTGGAGCTCGTGCGCGCCGTGGACGGCGGGGAGCGGGGCTCGCTCCTCGAGCAGATCGACGTGACCAAGACGGCTCCCGGCGCACGCTTGCTGCGCAGGCGCCTGCTCGCTCCGCTCGCGAGCGTCGCCGACATCCGCCGGCGCCACGACGGGGTCGAGCTCTTCGTGCGCCAGCCGGGGATCCGCACCGAGGTGCGCGAGCTTCTGGAGGAGGTGGGCGACGTCGAGCGCCTGGCCGTCAAGCTCGCCCTCGATCGCGCAGCACCGAGGGACCTGGTGGCGCTGCGCCGGTCGCTGGCGGCCCTTCCGAAGCTGACCGAGGTGCTCGCCCGCTGCCCCGACGCCGATGCGCGCGAGGCGCTGGGCGTCGGGCCTGCGGAGCCGTGGATCGACCCGTGCTCCGAGATCCACGAGCTGCTCGCGAAGGGCGTCGCGGACGACCCTCCGGCACGCGCCAGCGAAGGCGGCGTGATCCGCGACGGCTTCGATGCCGCGCTCGACGAGGCACGTTCGCTCATGCGCGGCGGCCAGAGGCTCATGGTGGAGCTCGAGGCGCGTCTCCGCGAGACCTCCGGCATACCGAGCCTGAAGCTGCGCTTCACGCGCGTGTTCGGCTGGTACATCGAGGTCACCAAGACGCACCTGTCCAAGGCGCCTCCCGAGTGGCGTCGCAAGCAGACCATCGCCAGCGGCGAGCGCTTCACGTGCGACGCCCTCGACGAGCTCGCCGACAAGGTGGCCCACGCCGAGGAGCGCGCGACGTCGCGCGAGGCCGAGCTCTTCGCGGGACTCGTCAGGCAGCTGGCGGCGCACACCGAGAGACTTCGCGGTGTCGCGTCACGCCTCGCCGCGTGGGACGTCGCCGCGGCCCTCGCCGAGGTCGCGCATCGCGACGACTGGACGCGACCCGCCGTGGACGACTCGCTCGAGCTGGTGCTCGAGGACGGCAGGCACCCGGTCGTCGAGAAGCTCGCGGCCGCGGGGAGGTTCGTCCCCAACGACGTGGCGCTCGGCGCCGGGGAGGGCCGCCCGCGCCTGTGGCTCGTGACGGGCCCCAACATGGCGGGCAAGTCGACCCTCATGCGGCAGACGGCCCTCGCGGTGATCCTGGCGCAGATGGGCGCGTTCGTGCCGGCGCGCAAGGCGCGCATCGGAGTGGTCGATCGCGTGCTCACGCGCGTGGGCGCGAGCGACAACCTCTCGCGCGGCGAGAGCACCTTCATGGTCGAGATGAAGGAGACCGCGAACGTGCTCCGCCGGGCGACGCGCCGGTCGCTGGTGG
>Ga0335069_10008930_pt1 | contig 14298 bp, 37 predicted proteins | sample Lox_Sample_11_FD_206714 | JGI IMG/M metagenome (GOLD analysis project Ga0335069, IMG submission 206714) | Soil microbial communities from Loxahatchee National Wildlife Refuge, Florida, United States - Lox_Sample_1.1 | ecosystem: Environmental > Terrestrial > Soil > Wetlands | place: USA... | reverse complement strand
GGCGCGCTGACCGTGCGCGTCGCGCTCGTGTTCGATCCCGACCGTCGCCCCTCGAAGGAGCTGCGGGCCGCGCTCGCGGAGCACGAGCTGACCGAGGTCCCGATGCAGGCGGACGCGACCCGCACCCTGACCGAGATCCTGCTCGCGTCGCCGCGGGTCGTGTTCCTCGCGTGCGTGCGGCCGCAGCCCGCGCTCGCGGCGCTCCTGCACGAGTTCGGGATCGCGTACACCGGCGCGTCCCCGAAGCTCGCGCTGCTCTGCGAGGACCAGACGCGCGTGCTCGCGGCGCTCGCGCGCGACCGCGTGCCGACCGCGGACGGCGCGCCGGACCTCACGGCGCTCGTCATAGGTGCTAACTCTGGTTTGCAGGTCGTGCTGCCGCGGCTCCCGCCCGCGCTGCTGCCGCACCGGGCCGCGCTCACGGAGACCGCGAAGCGCGCGTGCGGCGCGCTCGGGCTCGACAGCTACGGGCAGGTCGAGATGCGGCTCGCGGACGGCCGGCCGGCCGTGGTGGCGGTGCGGGCCGCGCCCTGGACCGAGGCGCTGACGGAGGAGCCGTACTGGACCGCGCTTCTAGCGCGCGGCGAGAAGGTCTCGGACGTCGTGGACCGCCTAGTCGGCGCGGCCGAGGAGCGCAAGCGCCGCTTCTAGGCGAATACCGCCGTCTGGAGCGGTTTTCAGCCTCGGCCGGCTGTCGGACCGCTAACCAACGCGCGAACGCACGCAGCAGGCGGTAAAGCGGTCACGGCGGCGCTTGCGGTTCGCGGGCGGCCTCGTCCTTCTTCCACCCCTCCCAGGCTGACCGGAGCGCCAGTAGCGAGTGGCAGGCGAGGATGCAGGCGAGCACGCCGTGACCAAGCTCGCCAAAGACTATCGCGAGCGCCGAGTAGATGATGAACCCGTCCGCGTGGGTGAGCGCTTTGTGATCAGTCATGGCCATGGCGTCGGTGGCGCCGGCGCGGTCGGGTCGCAGGCCGCGAGCTTGACGGAGCAGCTGTACGCCTGATCCTCCAGGCGCTGGAGCGAAGTCTCACTGCACCAGCCCCATCCGAGCGGCGGCACGGGGTCAGGCCGCGCGGTGAACACATGGCCGAGCAACACGCCTAACGTGAGCCCGAGCAGCCACACTAGCCAGCCGGTCATGGTGGCTTGAACGCGGTCAGTCATGGCTGCATCGGCACCAGGCTATAACCAGGCGGACAGACATTCCCGGCCTCATCGCTCGGCGGCGGTTTCCCGCTTGCGTCCATCGCTGATTCGACGGGACCGCCGAGGTCCCAGCGGCGATAGACGCCTGTCTCGGGAGGCATGGGCTCGCTTGCGATAGCTGATGGGGTGTGTGGGGTGTGTTCGTTGTGCCATTTAGACCAACCGATAAACATGACAACGCCGCCCTCCACGCCGACGACGAACGCTGCGGCCATGAGAATGCCGCGATGGGTCATGGCTGCACGACGCCGGAGATATCCGTACCATCCGATATGGTCCACGTCGGCACCGGCGTCAGTGAGGGCGGCAGCTTAGTCGCCCCCATCACTCTGACGCAGTGAACCGCCGCCGTGATCGTGGTCGGCTCCTCGCTGTGCTCACACGCGGCCAGCACCAATACGGCTGCGATGACGAGGGCGCGTCTCATGACTCCCTGGAACGGCGGCGCGCGCGGACGTGACGCAGCAGCACGGCCTCTACGATGGCCCACACGATCCCGATCGCGACCGCGCACGCGCCGACAGCGAGCCAGCCGGTCATGGCTTGACGAGCCAGAGCGTGGCCGCGGTCACCGCGATCACGAGCGCGACGCCGGCCACGATGACGCCGATCGGCGTGAGGCCGAGCGCGTACATGTCGACCGGGGTCTCGATCGGCTGCGGGTTGAGCAGGCCCGGCGGGAGCGCGTCGGCCGCGAGCGCGATGAGGCTACTCGCCGTCATCAGCATCGTCCTCGTCCTCGTCTTCTCCTAAGTCTTCCAGCCAGGTTTCCTCATCCTCGTCGTCCCAATCCTCCTCCGCCCAATCCTCCTCCGCGTCATCCTCGATGTCGACCTTCTTCATTGGCACCCCCTCACACCTTGCGCTTCTCGGTGCTGACCGTAAACGCGTCCGGCGTGACGACGTAGTCCGCGAACAGGTTAGGCGCGTGCCTGCGCACGGCCTCGTAGACGAGACGGCCAACGAGCCTCGCCTCTTCCTCAGCGGCCGCGTCGGCCCGTAGCTCGATCACGTGCCGTAGCGCGCGGAGATTCGCGCCCCACACCATCGAGGTCCCGACGCCCATCGGGCAGAACCGACGGACGAAGCTCGTCATCGCCTTCTTGTGCGCGAAGCCGGCGGCCGAATCGTTCACGCCGAGGTGCTCGTTGAGGAACGCCATGAACCGCTCGTCCGCGTCGAGCTTCCTCGCGATCTCCGTCATCAGTTCAGGGTCGTTCCGCGCCCACTCCGGGACCCAGAACGGCAGCTCGTCGAGTCGGACGTATCTCATGGACTCTTGCGAGATCGAGATCCCAACGCGGTGACGGACCCACTCGTGCGTGAGCACGCGGCTCACGCCATGCAAGATGAAGACGTAGTACGCGTGCTCCAGCACGCTCCCGTGCCGCTGGTTCAAGATGTTCGCTAGGTACTCAGCGCTGTCCTCGCGGACTTTCGTGACGTTCTGGTTCAGGCCGGCCTCGAAGCTGCGGTAGCAGAGACGCGCGGAGAACTCGACGAGCTGTTCGCCGTCGGTCGCTTCCTCGCTCGTGACGCGATCGAGCCACGCGTTCGATGCACCGATTTCCGCGAGGTACGCCGCGATCTCGTTCGGCACCACGCTCGGCGTGCCGATCAGGTAGACCTTGGGCTCGATCGACTTCATTTCGCCGCACGGACCTTCGTGACTTCCACGATGATCTTCGCATCGAGCTGCTCGACGAGTTCGTAGCGCGCGATCGTGCCGCGCTCGATCGGCGAGAGGCAGTCCTGTACCGTCGTCTCGGCGAGGAAGTACGCGTCATCGCCGTCGCGCTCGATGCGGACGAAGAGGTCCTTCGGAAACTCGTGGTTGCGCTTCATGACTTCTTCCCTCCAGAGAGATCGCCGATGCGGTCGTAGAAGAGTTCGATCCCGCTCGCGATGATGTCCATCGCCTCCTCGGCCGACAGCCGCGTGGAGGCCGTACCTACCGTCAGCATGTAGGGCTTGCGTTTCGCGATCGATCGCGCCGAGACGCCGGCGTTCTCCGCGCGATTGATCGTGATGTAGCACTCGCGCTCAGCATGACGACGGAAGCGCCCAACCGCTTTGGCGAGCCGGCCGCGCGGCATGTCAGCTCCACGGCATGCCGGCGCCGGCTAGGAACATCACGGCCCCGATCAGGAACACGATCGCCGCGAGCGAGAGGTCGTCGCCGGCCATCAGCGAGAGCGCGCCGACGACCCAGCTCCCGAGCATGAGGGCGCCGCCGAGGCGCTTGAGCCGCGTGCTGGGCGTCACCGGCGCGTCTCGTGCAGCGCGATCAGCTGCGACTCCGCGACCGAGTCGGGCGCGTACTCGAACACGAACTCGCGGCCGGGCCGACGCAGCAGCTCGGACCACCCGACCGCGCCGCGGCCCGTGTGGAACTCGCCGGCGTCCGTGTGCGTGCCGGTCACGAGGTTCAAGGCGTGCATGCGGCCCTGCGTCTCGGGGCTCGCGTGCAGCACCATCTCCTGCTTGTACTTCTGGCCGAACTTGCGCGCGTGCGCGAGCGTCATGTTGTGGACCGCGAACGAGGGCTCGCTCTCGATCTTGCCGGTCGCGGTATCGCGCCAGTGCCCGCGGAGCCGGTTGTAGCCGTACCCGCTCGACTCGATGTCGCGGCGCAGGCTCTCCATGTTCTGCTGGTTCAGCTCGCGCGAGAGGCTGCCCTTCCAGGCCGTGATCAGGGTGAGGCCGTGCGTGCCGGCCTGCTGCGCGTGGTGCAGCACTCGGCTCAACGAGGCCTCCGTGAGCGCCGCGCCCGCGCGCTCCCAATCGCCGGCCCGAAACGCCTCGCGCGCGTGCGCGAATCGCGCGTGCCAGGTCTCTGCGTCTGCGTCCTGCATGCGGTCGTCTCCCTACGTCACTCGGCATTAAACATCGCCGGCCGATCGCCGTCAAGATTTCTCCGGCGCGCGCGGCCGGGTGTATCATGGCTGCAGACCCTCCCGCAACCCCCTCAACGAAAGGAGCCGCCGTGAGCGAACTTATCCTGCCAGGACAGCCTCGCCTTCGCGAAGTCATCGAGCCGGAGCCCGGGCCCTCGATCGCGGAGCGCCTCGGGCTCGAAGCGAACGATCTGGTCGAGATCGACTCGGTCGAGGACCCGATCGTGGCGTACCACTACCGCCTGCGACCGCGCGCGCGGTGCGTCATCGTGCCGCACGACGAGTACTTCGCGCACCTGCCGGAGCTGCTCGTGGGCGACCCGAAGCACCTGATCGCGGTCAGCGACATGAACGAGCCCTTCAGCCTCGTCGTGCTGGAGAAGCGCTACGTAACGTGGCGCCGCCTCGGGCGCGGGCGGAAGCCGACGTGGACCTGATCCCGCGCGCGCTGCTGCTGATCGAGCGCGACGCGCTGCGCGCGCGCGGGTTCGCGCGCATCGAGGTGCAGCCGACGCTCTGTCCCGCGATCTGGGACGGCGAGCAACGCATGCGGCCGGCCGTGCGCACAAGGCTGCTCGCGATCGCGCACGAGTTCCTCACGCGCGAGAACACGCCGCCGCTCGCGCTCACGGACGTCGTGCTCACGGGCTCGCTCGCGAACTACAACTGGTCCTCGCAATCGGACCTCGATACGCACCTGATGGCGAGCTTCGCGCCCGACGAGGCCGGCCGCCTCACGCAGCAGGTCTACACGCTGCTGGCCGCGACCTGGAACCAGGAGCACAACGTGACGGTCGAGGGCTTCGAGGTCGAGCTGTACGTCGAGAACGACACGAAGCCGTTCACGCACGATGCCGGCGTGTACTCGCTGGAGCGCGACGCGTGGGTGCATCGGCCGGAGCGGATGGCGGAGCGCGCGATCGATTGGGAGACCGTGTTCAAGAAGGCCTCGCGCGTCGTGGATCACGTGGATCGGCTGGAGCGCCTGATCGAGCAGAAGCGGTTCGCGGACGCCGAGCAGCTCGGGCACGCGATCCGCGCGCGCCTGAAGAAGCATCGGCAGGCCGGGCTCGAACGCGGCGGCGAGGCCTCGACGGAGAACCTCGTGTTCAAGATCCTGCGCCGGCACGGGGACCTGAACCGGCTCCGCAACCTGCGCACGCGCGCGAGCGACAGCGCGCTCTCGTTAGCGTAAGGTCCGGTACAAGTAGTCCACGAGGAACGGGTTGCTGTATAGGCCGTCCGCCGCGCGCGCGATCTCGGTCGAGAAGTCGGCCGAGAGGCCGAGCAGCTCGCCGGCGCGCATCCAGTACGAGATCGAGAGCGGGCGCCCGCGCAGGGACCACGCGCTCGCGCGCGGCAGGTTCCAGGCCGCGCCCGTCAGCGGGCAGCAGAGCGCCCCGTTCGCGTCCGAGTACCGCAGCGAGAGGCCCTCGCGATCCAGCACGCGCCGCCAGTGCCCCAGCGTGTTGCAGGCGTCCAGGAACCGAACGAACGCGTGCGGCGTCATGGGCCCGGCGTGTTCGGCGGGCACGGCGCGCAGCCGCCGCACCCCACCACGGTCGGTGGCGGCAGCTGCGTCTCGGTCGCGGTCGCGCTCGCGGTCTGCGTGGCGCTCGGCGTGCTCGTCGGCGTCGCGGTTGGGGTCTGCGTGAAGGTCGGCGTGCTCGTGAGCGTGCTCGTGAAGGTGCCGGTCGGCGTGCTCGTCGGCGTGCTGCTGGGCGTGCTGGTCCATGTTGGTGTGCTGCTCGCGGTCGCGGTCGGCGTCGTGGTCAGCGTCGCGGTCGCCGTGAAGGTGGCGGTCGGCGTCTGGCTCGGCGTCGCGCTCGGGCTCGCGGTCGCGGTCGGCGTGAGGGTCGGGAGCGCGAACGAGACCTCGTTGCTCAGGACCGACTCCTGCGAGGCGCTGAAGGCCGTCATCGCGACCCCGATCGGTGCACCTGGCGCGAGCGGCGGGATCAGGACGCTGCCGGCCAGCTGGCCCGGCGTGGCGCCCGGCGTCGGCGTGATAGCGATCCCGGCCGGCGTGCGCGTCGTGAAGGGGCCGCCGATCGTGGGCCACGGGGTCGGCGAGACGCGCGTGTATACCTCGTACCCGATCGCGCCGTTCACGACGGTCCAGATCAGGTTCAGCTGCGTCATCGAGGCGCCCTCGGACGACGTGGCGGGCTCGGCGCCCTGCACGCGGAAGCCGGGCGCGGCGCCTTTGACCGCGCATCCAACGATGGCGCAACAGATCGCGAACGCGAGGAGCTTCTTCATGCCGGGCATCGTACGCCAATACGAGTTCGCTGTCTAGGTTTGGGAGGGCCAATGCGTCTCTATGAGATCCGTCTCACGAACCGCGCCGGCGAGGTCCGCGTGATCCCGAACGTGGTCGAGTACGTGGGCGGCTTCGAGTACTTCTTCTGCGCGATCGCCGGCAGCCGCGAGGCGTTCTCGTTCCCGCGGCGCGACCTCGCGCTCGTGGAGCGCCGGCTGCCGGGCCAGCCGTGGCTCAGGGTCGTGCTGAAGCGCGCGCCGCCTCAGGAGGCTGAGGACGCGCCGAGCCGGGCGCGCTCGCGCGTCGCGACGCGCGCGTCCGCATCGAGCCGCGCGAGCTGATCGGCCGCGCTACGCTTCGCGCGCTCTTCAGCGCGCGCGGTCGCGTCCTCGCGTCGTTGCGCGCGACGATTGGTGAAGTTTTTCCGGAGCATCAAACCTCCTTTCTCATGGCTGTTGCCATCCCTTCGGGCACCCCTTCTGCCCCCACACCAGCAGCGAGACATGGTCGGGGTTGTAAGCGGGCTCGCACCGATGGTAGCTCGCGGTCGGCGTGGGATGGAAGTGCTCCCACTCCTCCGCATCGCTCGGTACGCGCGCCCAAATGAAGTAGAGCCAGCCGATGAGCGACGCCACGAAAACGAAGGCGTAGAGGCTTCGAGTGCGCTCGGCGTCGGTCATCACCGCGCGCCGGCCGCTTCCTTGATCGCGCTCACGATGCTGCCGAGCCCGTTGTGGAGCATCGTGTGCGTTTTCCTCGGCCCCAGCTCCTGCAGCATCTTCTGGCTCCACTTGTGCGGCAGGAACCGGGTGCGAATGCAGACGTCAACGTTCGGGAGCCGCGCCGGCGGCCGGCGGCCGGTGCAGTCGATGAACTCCAGCTGCACGTTCGGCAGATCGGTGCAGGCCTGCCGCACAAGCTGCTGCTGACGCGTGATCAATCCGACAACCAAGATTTTCATTACAGTCTCCTCAAGTGAAGGCCTCGCGACATGCGAGGCCTTTTTGCGTTTCTACGGCAGTCCAGGGTGCTTCGGTGGCATCTTGAACGGCGAGGGCACGAACGTCGTGCCGCCGTCCGGCCGGCGTTCAACCTTCCAGTCCGACAGCTTGCCCGTGCGCCCGTCGCGGAACCGCACGGTGCCGCTCGAATCGCGCTCCCACTTCCCGACGTTCTGGCCGGCCTCGTTGCGGACCTCGCCGTCCGGCAGCGTGGTGTACTGCTGCGCGCCGCGCGACTGCCCGTACGCGACCGAGAGCAGCAGGATGGTGAGCAGGATCGTCGCCACCACTAGCATGACGATCGTAGTCGGGTTCGGTCTCGCTCGCTCGTTGGTCTCGTTGTAACACATCGCATCCTCCCTCATGGCTTCCGCGTGAACAGATCGAAGTGCATTGCCCAATGCCCCTTATCAGGCGCGTACGGCTTCTGTCCACCCCACGATGAAATAATGGTTCTGCCACACACGTTGTTGTCATCGCACACGCGACCGAGGAACCAGTGCTCCTCCCACGCGTTCGTTCCGCCGCACGGCCCCGACTTCCAGGTCGCGGACTGCTCGTTGTGAACGTAGATGACCGGCTCGGTCGCGTCGACCTGCGGGTCCGGCCACACGGCGCCCGCGGGCTTGTACGTGCTCACGGTCCACTTGTAGGTGTCGACGCCCACGCACGTGCCCGTCAGGGGCGGCGGCGCGGTGCTCGTGACGCGCGAGGAGCCGGAGCCCGAGACCGGGCCGCCGAGCGTGTTGAAGAATCGCGGCGCGTAGACGATCGAGTCCGGGAACGCGGTGTCGCCGGCGCACTGCGCGCCCCAATCGGTGCAGGCGGTCCTGGTCTCCAGGTACCGCAGCTTCGAGTCGGGCGCCGCGCTCCAGTACATGATGTCGAAGTACTCGGACGGCACGGCCGAGAAGTCCCACCGGAACCAGTCGGACCCGTCGGCCATCGGCGCGTTGCTGCTCTCCCACCGGATGGCGGGCGTGCACGTGTGCTGCCCATAGAACCAGGTCTGGAGCCCCACGTTGCCCGGCACGTACGTCGAGAGATCGACCACGCCGCCGGCGGCCGATACCGGCCCCGTCCGCGCGCTCGCGATGACCAGCGCAAGAATCACGCCGAACCAGACGAAGTCGTTGGAGAGCAATCGCGCGAGCTTCGTCATGAGCGGCCGCCGCCCTTCAACCGATGGCGCGGGCGCGCGCGCGGGACGACGGCGCGGCCCGCGAGCAGGCTCGCGCGCGTGGCCCCCACGTCCAGGCCGAACTCCTCGCACACCTTCGCGAAAGAGAACGGCCACTTCTCGTCGTCGCTGACGCCGCGGACCCACCGCTCGGCGTCGTCGCGCAGCGCGTCGGCCCCGCGGCCTTGCGCGGTGATCTGCAGATCGAGGATCGCGAGCTTCAGTATGGCCGCCTGCATGCGGCGCTCGCCGGTATCGCGGCGCGAGACGTGTACGCTCCGCGCGTCAAAGACGTTCGTTGGGTCGGGCGCGAGGGCCCAATTCGTCGCTGGCGTTGGCATCGATGGCACCGTCATCATTCCCCCTGCACTTCCACGGCCAGGATGGTTGCCCCGTCGTCCCACACGTACGCGCGGAGCTGATCCTCGTACGGCCGGCAATCGAACGCGCGGCACGTAGTGACGACCCGCTCGTTGGGCGTCGGCGCGTCCCACCCGCGGCCCGCGCGCGGGTCCCCGCGCCGCGCCTTCTCGATCCGCTTCCAATTCTTCTCCTCGCGCGCGGGCGCCTCGAAGTCTGGCCCGAACGTGTCGTCGCCGCCGTCGAACTCGTGCGCGACGTGCCCCGCGTGCTCCGCGACCCACTTCACGATCGCGCGCTTGCAGTCCTCGGTTCGAATCATGGCTCCTCCCGATCCGTCCAGAACGCGAGGCGCACGCCGCCCTGCGAGATGTTCTGGATGAACGCGCGACAGTGCTCGCGATTGATGTACAGCACGCGCCACCGGTCACCGTTGTTGCCGTCGTAGAACCGCGCGCCGCGGCGCGCGTTCCGATGATTGAAGTACGTTCGCAGCGCGCGGTCCTTGTACCAGAACGGGTCCGCCTTGCTGTTCTCCACGAGGCTGATCGGGATCTCGTCGAGGATGCGTTGGCCGTCCACCGCGAGCCACGCGAGCACGCGCCCGTGCCCGGACAATAAGGACGCGTCCCCGATCAGTTCGTACGGCCTCAACCGCCGCCCGCTCATGAGACTTCCTCCTCGGCCGCACGCTCGTTCGCCACGCGCCGCGCGTCAGCGCGCGCGGCTCGCGCGCCGGCCTCGCGCTTGCGAGTCTTGGCACGCTTCGCGCGCCGGCGCTTCGTTTCGTACTGCGCTCGTTGCTCGGCCGACGCCATCAGTCCTCCTTCCCCTCGCGCGACTCGCGGACCGCCGCGCGGATCGCGGCGAAGTCGATCACCCACCCGGTGCCCTCGCACGCGGGGCAGTTGTCGCGCTGCCCGCCGCGCTTGCAGCCGCAGCGTGCGCCCGTCTTTGGTTGGTAGCTCATCGTTCCTCCTCCAGTTTGCTCAGGATCGCCTCAACGAAATCCGGATCCAGGTGCACGCATCCGTCGGCCTGCGTCGGGTCCGACTCTGACCACTTCATGACGTGCACGAGACGCGAGACCAAGTGGTCCACTCGGGCCTGCCGAATCCCGCTCTCCCTCAGTTCGCGCTGCACCTTCTCTCGCGCAGCGATGCGGCGGCGCGCGCCGTTGAGATGCATTTTGCACAGCCATTTGCCCTCGAATTTCTCGACAGCGAGTCGCCGGCACGGGTAGCTGTGGAACCCGGTATGATCGTACACGGAGCGCGAGCACTTTTCCTGGTCAGCCATCGGTCGGCTCCTCTGCCACGATCGTCACTTCCGGCAGGCCCCCCGCGTCCGTGAGCGCCGTCGGCAGCGTCACGGCGCGCTCCGACTGCGATCGCACCGCGACCGCGAGGCACGCCCGGATGCACTTCTCGCAGTGCCAGAAGTGGCACTCGGCGGTCAACTCGGCCGGGTGGCCGCACTCGCACGCTTCGTTCATCGGCGTTTGCTCTCGTCCAACCGGTCGAGCAGCTCCTGCGTCAGCCGGTCGCGCCGCGCGCTGCGAGCGCCCATTTCGTTGAAGCCATCGACCACCTTGAAGATGTTCTTGACGAAGTCGAGTATCACCAACGTGAAGATGAACACGGGAACAGACACCATCAGAACGCTGGCCCAATCGCCCTCGCGAGTTATCCATATCACCATGCCGGCCATGCAGGTAAAATACGCCGTGGCCCTGACGTCGGGATCGAGCACGTGCGTGATCCACAACGCGACGAGCCCCACGCCGGCGGCCGGCAGCGCATCGTCCCACCCGCGCGCGTACCCCGCCAGGAGCACGCAGCCCGCCACGATGATGATCCGCGCCGTGGTCTTGGCATCGAAGAACCGTCGCAGGTAGCACACGGCGCCCACGAGGCCGATCGCGACCGGCACGAGCAGGTATTCGAGACCATCGCCTTCGAGGATCTCGCCACGCAGAGTGATCGAGGCGATGATCATCAGGACCACGCCGATCACGGCGCCTGCGTTCTCGCGCGCCGCGAGCTTGATTAACGTCTCGGCACTGACGAATCCTCGCACGATGAAGATGACCCCCGGAACACCGAGCGCCATGGGCAAGAGAACACTGTCGCCGGCCTGCACCGCGCACCGCATAAAGAACGCGGACAACATCACAATGATCAGGCCGAACGCCGCGGCATCGCCACCCCAAGCCTCCGCGCCGCGACGGAGCGGGATCTCTCGGGTCGGCAGACGGTGGGCGATTTGGAGTTGCTTTTTCTTGCTCATAGTTTCCCTCTCTGAATTTCTTGACTTATCGTGCTGGAATCAGTACTGATAGCCGCACGCCGAAGCTGGGGCGTGATGCCAGCAACTTGTGCCTGCGTTGGGGCTTGGTACCAACGACCCCTTCAGATCGTACAGCCTCCTGTATGATGGGACACAACTGAAGGAACGGATCGGGGAGCGCTCGCACCGAATAGGTCGGGGAACGCTCGTACCCGCGTCCAACGATAGCCATCAGGACCGACAGGGGCGCGAACACCGCCATCGCTTCCGAACCCGTCATGCGTCCTCCGTGACGCCGAGCACGAAGTCGGCGGCCTTCTGCGCCTCGCTCGCGGCCTGCAGGATCAGGCGGTGGTCGCCGCGCAGGCGCTCGGCCCAATGCTGCAGGTACGCGGCCGACGTGTTGACCGTGCGGTTCTCGATCCCGACCGCGCCGCAGAGGAACGTCGCGCCGAGTTCGGCGATCAGTTCCTCTTTGGAATATGATTCGTCGCCGAACGCGGTGCGCTCCGCGATGCCGGGCCGGTTCAACCGCGCCGGGTGCCCGGTCCAGTGCGTCAACTCGTGGAACAGCGTCGAGTAGTAGTGCTCGGCCGACTCGAACGTCTCGGGACGCGGGATCTGGATCCGGTCCGTGTTCGCGTGGTAGTACGCGCGCTGGTCGAGCCGGTGCTCGATCACGACCGGCACCTTCAGATCGCGCACGACGCGCTCGCACTCGTCGAGCGGCGCGAACGCGCGCTCCACGATCGACTCGTCGGCCGGCACCTTGTGCTCGATGCCCTCGACCTGCGCCACGTTCCACACGTGCGAGTAGCGCGCGAGAAACATAGTGCGCGTCTCCTCGGCATCGAGGTCCGCGTTGTAGGCCTCGAACTCGCGCGCCTTCCAGAAGATGATCGGCGTGCCGGTCTCGCCCTTCCGCACATGCGCGTGCTTGTGTGGCTTGCGGCAGAACCCGAGGTCGCACCCGTTCAGCTTCTTCAGCTGGTTGATCGTGAGCCACCAGGGCTCCGTGAAGCCCTGGCACGCCGTCACGAACACGTTGATGCCGTGGTACGGCTGCTTCGACACGAGGTTCCTCGGGCGCCGGCGCGCGCCGCCGGACCACGGCTTCTGCCACGGGACCGTGCCGGCCTCCAGCTGCGCGAGGACGCGCTCGGTGATTTTTGCGTAGATGTCAGCGTTCCGCATTCCAATACCTCCTGCTATCGATGAAAAGGTGCAGGAAGCGTGCCAAAGTCAGCGTCCCCTATGGGTCGATTACCGACAGATCGGCCGCGAACTGCTCAGTCATTGCGAGCAGCTTGCGCGCTCGGGCCAGGTCGCGTTCCCTGCACGCGGCTTCCTTGCGGAGCCATTCGACCGCGTAGGCGACCGCCTCCCGCGCCGTCGGGCGCCAGGCTAGCCTGCCGGCTTCGTAGGCAGCGCGTTGGAGGGTGTCGCGTCCGGTACACGCAGTGTCGCCGAACGTCTCGTTGTACTCGACGATAGCTTGGATGAGCCCACAGCGCACGACGGTACCCTCCTGGAGCACCGGCCGATCGCCATCGAAGCTCACGCGATGGAGCGTGTCGCCGCGCTCCATCACGACCGCCGGCCGCGCAGAATCTTCCTGGCCCACGCCGGCAGGAAGCCGCCCTGAGGACCGTCGGTCGGCGCCTCCTCCGGGCCGTGCTTCGCGCGGTGCTTGACCAGTTCCGGCAGCGTGTCGAACCGCTCGCTCAGGCCAGCGCGCTCGCACGCGCGGCAGACGTAGGCGGCCTCGGCGCATCGACGCATAACGGTTCCCTCCTCTACGGCGTCCAGGTACTCGCGGACCGGGTCGAGCAGCGACGCGAGCTGCTGCTGGAACCGCGGCGACAGGTGCACGACGCGCTCGCGCGCGCGGTACAGCGTTGCGTGGATCTCTTGCTCAAGCATGCAACCTCCTTCGGAATCGTTTGAAGATCGAGTCTCGCGGCGTCTCCGGATCGACGATATCGAACACCATGTACCACCCGCTGCCGTAGTGCGCGAGCGAGCACTCGTCATTGAGGACGCTCGGGTCCAATCGTACGAGACGGTGCCTAGTACCCTGCAGGGATCGGAAGCGCGCCTCGCTCTCCATGTACGCGAACGCCTTGCCGCCGCTCCGTTCGATGATCAACTTCATTTCTGCACGCTCCCGAAACGGGTGTTCTCCATCCAACCGATCAGGCGATCGAGCAGGTCGTCCCGCGGGCCGCTGCCGTCCATGAGTACACGCAGCATCTGCTCCGCCAGGCCGCGGAACTTGGCGCGGCAGCCGGTGGCGAGCGGCCATTCGGAGTAGTAGAAATCGCAGTCCGCGCCGAGATGCAGCAAGCGATGCAGGCGGTCAGCGAACCGCTCGGCCATCGTGAAGGCCTTGCGACGCTCTCGCTCGATCATGAGGCGCTCAAACGTCTCCTTCGCGCTCGCGAGCCGCTGCTCCAAGATGTCGTCCGGCATGCCGGCGTCGGACCCGTAGTACTCCTTCGCCTTATCCTTCCCCTGCTCGGTTTCCATGATCATGATCATCTCCGCGATCACGCCCAATAGATGTGCGTCGCGCCGCGCGCCGCCACGATCTCGATGAAGCGGCCGAGCCGCTCTAGGTAGCTCCGCATGCGGTCCACGTCGAGCCCGCCGCCGAAGAACCGAAGCGGGCGCAACTCGATGACGCCGTCACCGCGATCGCGCGGCGCGCCGTACTCGCGCTCCTCGGGCCGCACGTACTCGTCCGCGCGCGACTCGAACGTCGCGCTCGCGCGCATCACGGCGCGACGCGCTTCCGCGATGCTCGCTGACCCGCACTCCTCGGTCGGGAGCCCGAGGAACCGCAGCAGTGCGACCGCGTTCATGTTCGCGAGGTTCAACTCGTCCGCCTCGTCCGCGCGCACGGGCTCCGCGTACTGGTACGACACGCCGGCCGTGCTGACGCAGGTTAGCTGGCGATCGCGGTTCTCTCCGTAGAACGTGTAGCTCACCTTACCTCCTCTTCCTCACACTCGACGTCGGCCCACTTGCCGATCAGTGACCAGAACTCGTCCACGTAGATCGCGCCCCACCCGAGCTTGAGGCTGATCGCGATCAGCC
>Ga0335069_10008929_pt1 | contig 14300 bp, 12 predicted proteins | sample Lox_Sample_11_FD_206714 | JGI IMG/M metagenome (GOLD analysis project Ga0335069, IMG submission 206714) | Soil microbial communities from Loxahatchee National Wildlife Refuge, Florida, United States - Lox_Sample_1.1 | ecosystem: Environmental > Terrestrial > Soil > Wetlands | place: USA... | reverse complement strand
AACAACGAGTTCGGCTTCGACTACCTGCGCGACAACATGAAGTACTCCATCGCCACGATGGTTCAGCGCGGGCATTCATTCGTCATCGTCGACGAAGTGGACTCGATCCTGATCGACGAAGCGCGCACGCCGCTCATCATCTCCGGCCCGACGCAGGACCTGACCGAACTCTACCGCAAGGTGGATTCGCTCATTCCGAGCTTGGTTCCGCCGAAGAAGGCCAAATCCGGGGGCCCGCAGCTCACGGCGCGCGCCAAGCAGATTCTGGGCAAGGACGACGAGGACGAAGCCGACAAAGGCGACTACGAGCTCGACGAGAAGCAGCGGCAGGTCACCCTCACCGAAGCCGGCAACGAGCACATGGTGGAGCTGCTGCGTCAAGCGGGGCTGCTGGAGCGCGGCGATCTCTACGACATCGACAACATCGCCATCGTCCACCACGTGAACCAGGCTCTGAAAGCGCACAAGCTGTTCCAGAGGGACAAGGACTATATCGTCAAGGGCGACGAGGTCATCATCATCGACGAGTTCACCGGCCGCATGATGCCGGGGCGCCGCTTCTCCGAAGGCCTGCACCAGGCCCTCGAAGCCAAGGAAGGCGTCACCGTCCAGCCCGAGAACGTCACGCTGGCCTCGATCACGTTCCAGAACTACTTCCGCATGTACGACAAGCTGGCGGGCATGACCGGCACCGCGATGACGGAAGCCGCCGAGTTCATGGACATCTACAGTCTCGACGTGATGGAGATCCCGACCAACCTGCCCGTCAAGCGCGACGACGGGGACGACGAGGTCTACCGCTCCGCGGCGGAGAAGTACGAAGCGGTCATCAAGCTGATCGAGGATTGCCAGAAGCGCGGCCAGCCGGTGCTGGTGGGCACCACGTCGATCGAGAAATCGGAGGAACTGTCCGCACTCCTCAAGAAGCGCAAGATCAAGCACAACGTGCTCAACGCGCGCTATCACGAACAGGAAGCTTCGATCGTCGCCCAGGCGGGCGTCTCCAGCACCGTGACTATCGCCACCAACATGGCCGGTCGCGGCACCGACATCCAGCTCGGCGGCAATCCCGACATGCGGATCAGGAACGAGCTTGGCGGCATCGTCGACCAGCAGGAACTGGCGGAGAAGGCGGCGCAGATCCGCGCCGAGGTGGCGGCCGACAAGGAGAAGGTGATCGCCGCCGGCGGCCTCTACATCGTCGGCACCGAGCGCCACGAGAGCCGGCGCATCGACAACCAGCTGCGCGGCCGCTCCGGCCGCCAGGGCGACCCCGGTGCCTCGAAATTCTTCCTGTCGCTCCAGGACGACCTGATGCGCATCTTCGGGTCCGAGCGCATGGACTCGGTGCTGACGCGGCTCGGCCTGCAGGCGGGCGAAGCCATCACCCATCCGTGGGTGAACAAGGCCCTCGAAAAGGCGCAGCAGAAGGTCGAAGCCCGCAACTTCGAAATCCGCAAGCAAATCCTGAAGTTCGACAACGTTCTTAACGATCAGCGCAAAGTCATCTTCGAGCAGCGCAAGGTCATCATGTCGGCCGACGACGTGTCCGACGAGATCAAGGAGTATCGCTCCACCGTCGTCGACGAACTGGTCCAGCAGCACATTCCGCCCAAGGCCTACGCCGAGCAGTGGGACGCCAAGGGCCTGCACGAGGAAGTCCAGAAGATCTTCGACCTCGACCTGCCGATCGTGGACTGGACCCACGAGGAAGGCATCGCCGACGAGGAAGTGCGCGAGCGCATCAGCAAGGACGTCGAAGTCCGTGCGGCGGAGCGCACCGCCAGATTCTCGGCCGAGATCATGCGCTATGCCGAAAAGGCGATCCTGCTGCAGACCCTGGACGCATTGTGGCGCGAGCATATCGTCAACCTCGAGCACCTGCGCCAGTACGTCGGCCTCAGGGGCTACGGCCAGCGCGATCCACTCAACGAGTACAAGAGCGAAGCGTTCGAGTTGTTCGAGTCGCTGCTGTCGCGGCTCAGGATCGACGTAGTGCGCCAGCTCATGCACATCATGATCAGCGTCGAGCAGCCGCCGCCCGAAATCCCGCAGGACGCTCCCGTCGAGATGCATGCCACCAAGATCGACCCGCTCACGGGCGAGAACGAGATGGCGGGCAACGGCAACGGCGGCGATCCCTACCGCGGCCAGCGCACGTTCGTTCGCCAGCAGCGCGACGTGCCGGTCGATCCCAACGATCCGTCGACCTGGGGCAAGGTGCAGCGCAACGCGCCCTGCCCCTGCGGTTCGGGCAGGAAGTTCAAGCACTGCCACGGGGCGTTGGTTTAGGAAGCGCGGAGGTTGGCTCGCCCCAGCACGAGCCCGTGGCTGACGACCCACAGGATCGAGGCCGCAAAGCATATCCATTCGAGCGGGGCGGGAGTCGTTTTCGGCACAAGGCCGGCTCCCCACGCGCCCAGCATGGCCGCGAAGGCCGCGTAGACGATCACCGTCAACCCGCTCATCGCCGCGAGCAGGCGCGGCACGCCGGCCAGCCGGTATTCCACGGTGCCGATCAACGACAGCACGAAGACCGTACCGCAGAAGTACAGCAGGATGCCCAGTTTGTGCTCCGCCGGGCCGAAGTTGTACGGCGATGCGGTCATCAGAACCGTGCCAGACGCGGTGATGAACGCCAGCGCAACGATCAGGTGCGCTGTGCGTGCGGAAAGTCCGAACTCGCGCAAGCGCAGCGCGAGCAGGACGGCCACGAGAAGGCGAAGCGGCGCAACGATCAGGAGCCCCGTGTTGAAGAAGGCCGCCGGCCAGCCTCCCGCGCCGCCGATCTCGCTCAGGTACGTCGTGGCGGGCGAAAAATCCGGATGCGAGGGTTGATAAAACCACGCGGCCGCGCCGGTGGAGCACAGCACGATGGCGGCCGACCAAAGGCATAACGCCCTCAGCGCTTCGGGAATCTCGATACGGACGGCTTTCGCGGTCATCGGTTCGTCTCCTTCGGCGCGGGGCTCACGAGAAAAAGCCTGCATAGCGTTTCCACGAACTGGTCCTCCGCCCGTTTGCCTTTGAGGCCTTGTTCCCGCTCGATCCGCCGCACCAGGGCGAGATTGCCGAGCCGGTAGTCGATCACGGCACGGATCAGGAACGGCACCTGTACTGCCGTGATGTCCGCCCGCACGATCCCGGCCGCCTGCGCCCTGGCTACGGCGTCTACCAGCGCGCGGGTGAAGCGTTCTTCGGTATCGTTCAGGAACGGCACTGCCTGAAGCTGCGCCCACGCCCGCAGACGGCGCATATCGGCGTGCGCCTTGTAGTAGCGGTACGAAGCCCGGATCGTGCCGCGCATCAGTTCCGGGAACGGCGCGTCGAAGGCGGCCCCGCGCTTGAGCCACGCGGTGTAATCCTCCGCGGCGTCCTCCAACACGGCTTCATAGAGGCCCAGCTTGGAGCCGAAATGATGCAGGATCAGCCCTTTCGAGACGCCGCTCTGCTTCTCCACCAGTTCCAGCGCGGTGCCCGCAAATCCATGTTGGGCAAAGACGCTCCTGGCCACGTCGAGGATCGAACGTATGGTCAAGGCGGCATTGCGGGGGCGGCGTCGCGTCGTCATATTTACTTTCTGGTTGGTAAATATAGAAGCACGGCAAACTGCCCCTGTCAACGCGCCGCCACAACGCGTTCAGGCGGCCGGGACGACCCCCGCCCCGCTCACTTTCTGAGCAGGAACCAGGTCAGGTCGTCGAGCGGAAAATAGTTGTCGCGGTGGTAGGCGAAGCCGTAATCGACAAGCTCCAGCGGATAGCGCTCCAGCATTTCGCCCGCGAAGTCGCGCTTGAACAGACGGTCCTGGTTGCCGCGATAGGTCACCACCGTCGGCGTCGGGTTGTAATACTCGCACACCATGATGTAGCGGTGCGAAAGCGCGAACAGGTTGTCGTAGACCTTGCCGAGCAGGTCCGGGTTGATGTGGATGAGCACGCCCTTGGTGAACGATAGATCATAGGTCTTCGCGGCGGGGAGCGGCTCGACGATGGTGCCCTGGGCGACCTCGGCGATGCCAAGTGCATTCGCCATCTGGGCGGCCTTCTCGTTGATCTCGAAGCCGCCGAGTTCGAAATCGCCGTCTATGCGGCTCAGTGCCTGGAGGTTGAGGCCCGCGTTGCAACCCAGCTCGACGATCGACCTGACGTGCGGAGCCGATCGCAGGATGCGGGAGAACAACGCGGCGTTGGCGCGGACGACCCGCTCGCCCTGATTGCGGTCGGTGTATTCATTGCCGAAGCTGCCGGCCCAGAAGTGCTCCTGCTCGCTCTTGAAGTTCTTGTCGTCGGGCATGCGTGCCTCTCTCGGAATCGCGCCGATACTGCGCGAAGCGCGCAGGCCGATCAACCAACACAGCGAAATGCGGACGCAGCCGTCACTCAACTTCCGGGGATGCACCCAGCCTCTCTTCCCGTGTGCAGCCGGGATTCGGCGACCGCGCCGCGACGGGCCCGGCCCGGTTTCGCCGACTCGCGCCTGTCCCCGTCAAGCTGAGACGCGATCTTATTGCGCTGCAGACCGGCCCGGGAAATCGTCGATTTCCCGTCGTAGTGCGGACGTTACGACGTGCGCATGACTCGCGAAATGGGCCGTGCGCCTACATTTACCATCGCATTGCTTTGCACTAATGTGCGCGCCGCGGTCGTTGCCGCGACGTTGCCGGCGCTGGGGCCGGCGGCGAGGGGCCTAGAGGGAGATTTCACCAATGCGTCTTTCGACGTCGTTTCGTCTTTGCGCAGCGATCGCCTTGGCGGCGGCGGTTGCGGCACCCGCATTCGCCGAGTCCATCCAGGACAAGACCGAGAGGGCAAAATCGGAAGTTCCGATGTGCTCGCACAAGATCGGCACCGCCGCCATCTACGAGCCGCAGAACAACTGGTGGGGGCCGCTGGGACTGGAATCGCCCGAAGCGCTCATCAAGATCATCGTGATGCGCTCGGGCTGCTTCACGCTGCTCGACCGCGGCAAGGGTTTCGACGTTGCCCAGCGCGAGCGCGAGCTGGCCGGCAGCGGCGAACTGCGTCAGGGATCGAACATCGGCAAGGGCCAGGTCAAGGCGGCCGACTACGTGATCGTGCCCGACATCGTCTCCAAGAACCGCGATGCCGGCGGCACCAACGTCGGCGGCATCCTGGGCGGATTCATCGGCGGCGGCGTGGGCGCCATAGTCAGCAACATTGATGTCCATTCGAGCACGGCCGACGTAACGCTGACCGTGACCGACGTGCGCTCCTCCGAGCAGGTGGCGATGGAAGAAGGCCACGGCTCGAAGACCGATGTCAGCTTCGGCGCGGGCGCGGGCGGCGGCTGGTGGGGCGGCTTTGCGGGCGCGGGCGCGTCGCACTACGCCAACACAACGATCGGTCAGGTCGTGACGCTTGCTTACATCGACGCCTATTCGAAGCTGGTCTACGACCTGCACGGCGTCTCCGACAACGCCTCGGCCGACAATGCGGCCCAGGCCGTGACGATGAGCAAGCCGGGCCACATGTACAAGGAGCCGGGCGGCAAGGGCGGCATCGTCCGCAAGCTCGACGCCGGCATGATGCTCTATCCCACGGGCAACAAGGACGGCGCGTGGTGGGAAGTGAAGGACGAACTCGGCAACCAGGGCTGGGTGTCGTCGATGCTGTTCGAGCTTTCGAAGTAGCTCGTTCCCGGGCAGTCGAATTGAAGGGGGCCTTCGGGGCCCCCTTTTCTTATCCCTTCACGCGGAGCCGCGAAGCAACAGTTCTTTCCACTCCGCCGCGACATAGAGCACGCCCGCCAGCGCCGTCAGATCGATCACGTAGAGATAGCGGTAATCGCAGGCGATCGAGATCACGAAAAACGTGGCGGTAAACACGCCCACGGCCGCGATCAGCGAGGCAAACGCGATGTCGGCGGGACGGCGGCGGCGCAAGAGGAGCACGAACACGATGAGCGCGGCGAGCGCATAAAGTCCGTGCCAGAACACCGGCGTGTATTCGAGGAACTCGCCGTAATGCCAGAAGGCGATGTCGCGCCGGTCGAGCCGCGTGGTCGCGCCAAGCTCCTGCATATCCTCGGCGTTGCCCTCGTCGCCGACATGAAACGGATGACATTGGCCGACATCGGGCGATTGGAACACCCACCGGAAAAGCTGCGCACGCAGGCGCAGGTAAAACCAGGGATTGGCCGCAACGCTGTCGCGCCACTGGGCGGCCAGCACCGGCGCGGGGGTGGATTCCAGGGCGTCGACGATATTCTGGTCAAGTTCCAGCGTGTCGTTCTTGACTGGAGACCAGAGGCGCACGCCGTCCGAGCGCATCAACTGCGCAAGCCGCGGCGCGCGGGCGGAGAGAACATCGAGCCGCAAGTGCGGATCGTGTTTCACCATGCCCGTGAGATCGTAAAGGCGCAGGATCTTGAACTGCTCCTCGCGCGCCGGCGTTCCGTCCCAGCGCAACTCCAGCAGCGCGTTGGCGCCCAGCGCCAGGCCGCCGGCAACCGCGAGCAAGGCCGCACCGTAGACCGCGCCTGCGCGTCGTCGCCCTTCCCGCTTGGCGGCGACGATCCACAGGCCGACCACTGCGAACGGCAGGATCACCAGTCCGTTCTGCCGCGCGAGCATGGCCAGCGCCAGCAGAACGGCGCAGGCTGTCAGCATCGCAATCCGAAGCCTCACGCGCTGCCAGTGCTCCCCAGCCAGTGCGAGCGCGACAAACCCTGCCACGCAGGCGTCCGCGAACAGCGCGTCCTTCCACACGATGCCCTGGAACATCATCAGTTGCGGCAGGAACAACATGGCACCTGCTGCGATGGCCGCCGCCCACGACACGCGCCGTGCCAGCCACAGCACGCCGATGAGCGCCGCGAAGGCGACCGCCGTGTCGAACAGCACGAACCATGCCTCGGGCGGCCCCGGCAGCGCATCGGAGACGCCGAGCATCCATGACATGATCGGGGGATGCCAGAAACTGTAGCTCCCGGTGCGGCCTTCGAGCAGTTGGGCGAAGGAATCGTCCTCCATCGAGCCGGGGAAATCGAGGACGTAGATTGCCAGCCCGCCGGCGCCGAGGATCGCGGCAGCGACGGCGCGGGGAGAATGGATCAGGCTCTTGAAGGTCGGCACTCCCCCCTCCGTCTCGACGCTTCGCGTCTCGACACCTCCCCCGTGAACGGGAGAGGAAAGAACCGTGTCACTTGCCGAGATCGCGGCCGATGGCGAGGAATTTCTCGCGCCGCTGGCGGCGCACCTCGTCCGGCGACAGACCCGACAATTCTGCCAGTCCGCGCGCGATCTGCTCGCCCACCATGCCGATCGCCTCTTCCGGCGCGCGATGGGCCCCGCCCACCGGCTCGGGAATGATGCCGTCGATGATGCCGAAGCCGAGCAGGTCCTGCGCGGTGATGCGCAGCGTGGCCGCTGCGTCCTGGGCTTTCTCCGGCCGGCGCCACAGGATGGAAGCGCAGCCTTCCGGCGAGATCACCGAATAGACCGCGTTCTCGAGCATGTAGACGCGATTTCCCGTGGCGATGGCCACCGCCCCGCCCGATCCGCCCTCGCCGATGACGGTCACGACCAGCGGCACGCGCAGGTTCAGGCACGCTTCGGTCGTGCGCGCGATGGCTTCCGCCTGGCCGCGATCCTCCGCCGCCACGCCCGAATAGGCACCCGACGTGTCCACCAGCGAGATCACCGGCAGTCCGAAGCGATCCGCCATTTCGAACCTTGCGATAGCCCTCGGGCATCGCCATGCCGAAATTGTGCTGCAGGCGGGACTTGGTGTCGTTGCCCTTCTCCTGGCCCACCACGGCCACGGCGTGACCGCGAAAGCGCCCCAGCGCGGTGATGATCGCCTGGTCCTCGCCGAAGGCGCGATCGCCCGCCAGCGGCGTGAATTCGTCGAACAGTTGTTTCACGTAATCGGAGAAATGTGGGCGGGCCGGATGGCGCGCCACCTGCACTTTTTGCCACGGCGTGAGCTTGGCGTAGGTGTCCTTGACGAGCTGGTCGGCCTTCTGCTGCAGGCGCGCGACCTCCGAATCGATCTGCATCGTCGGATCGGCCGCCGCGAGCTGTCTGAGTTCGACGATCTTGCCTTCGAGCTCGGCGATGGGACGTTCGAAATCCAGGTAGGCGTGCATACGTTTTCCCCAAAACGGGGCGGAAATTGGCAATGTCCTTGCGGCAAGTCAACTTGAGGAGGAGAACGCGGCAAATTCAGGGCGCCGGGGCCTGAGGTTTGCGCCCGGCGTTAGCATTAATCGGCGGCGTCGGTCGGCTGAGCGTCCGTGATAGCGAGCGGCGCGTCGATGGTCGCATAGCGGAACTGCTGCTCCGAAACATCGGCGCCTTCGAAGGTCGGCTTCAAGACGGAACCGTCGCGCAGGGGCAGGCTCAGGAGCTTGCTGCCCTCGAAAACCGCGTGGCGCAGTTTGGCGCCCTTGAACGAAGCTCCGCTCAAGTCCGCGCGGCTGAAATTTGCCCCTCTCAGATCGGCGCCGTCGAACTTGGCGCCCTGGAGCTGGCATTCCGAAAAATCCATCGCCACGCCGATAGTGTTGCGGGCGGAGAGTCCGGTGAGGCTCAGGCCCGCTATCGCGTCGTGAAGCGGCCGCACGTCCAGTCCGTCCATGACGGCTCCGGCTCCCGTCCTGCCGCCGGAGTTCACCCATCGCTGATGGTCGGCGAGCATCGATTTCAGCCTGCCGGAGATTTCGCCGTCCTCCGGCGGGGAATCCATCACGCAGCCGTCGAATGCCTCGCGCGGCAGATGCAGTTCCTTCACGTCGGTGCCCATCAGCACCGCGTCGTGGAAGCATGCATCCGTCATGCGGGCGCCGCGGAAGCAGACGCCTATCAGGATCGCACCGCTGAAGTTCGCGCCATCGAGCTTGGCATTGCCGAACGAGGTGTTGCGCAGCGAGCAATTGGAGAAGTCGACGCCGCCCAGCGTGCCGCCCGGCGTTTCCGAACGGTCGATCACGGAGAACTCGTGGCGCGAAACGAAAACCATCGTCGCTGCCCGCAAGTCCGCGCGGTCGAGTACCGCATTGGCCAGATTGGCGCCCCGGAAACTGGCGCCGCGCAGATCGGCATTGATGAGCTTCGTGTTTCGCAGATCGCAGTTGCGCAGATCGGCGCAGTAGAAACTCGCGCGCACCAGACTCGAGCCATAGAGATTGGCTCCGACGAGCGAGGCCGCGGTGAATTCCGCCTCGTCGAGCATGCGATTGGCCAGCACCAGGTCGGCGAGATCCGCGCCCTTGAACTGCGCACGCACACCACCCCGTCCCGTCGCGTATCGCTCGTGCGCGGCCAACGCCCGCACCAGATCGGCGTGCGAGACCTTCACCTTTTCCTCGTTGAGCTCTTGCAGCACCTTCGATGTCTCGTTCCGGCCAAGCAAAAACACAGCCGGTGATGGCTTTCGTAGGCGGAGTTTCCCGCACTGGGTGTATTCTCGGCTGCGAATTCCTAAGACGAAGTTACGGTGCGGTCCGGTTCTTTCGCCGGGCCAGAGGGTGGGCGGAGGCCACCGTGGCGGCGAGGCGGTCGCGCGCGACGTGGGTGTAGATCTGCGTCGTGGCGATATCCGCATGTCCCAGAAGCGTTTGCACGCTTCTCAAGTCCGCCCCTCCCTCCACCAGATGGGTCGCGAAGGCGTGCCGGAGCACGTGGGGCGACAGCTTGTCCGGATCGAGACCGGCCTCCAGTGCCAGCGACTTCAACATCTGGTGAAGCCGCCGTCTGGTCAGGTGGCATTCCGCCGAGCGCGACGGGAACAGGAACCGTTCGGCGTGGCGGCGGCGCTCTCCGCGCGGCAGAAACCCCTCGCGGACTTCCAGCCAGCGCGCAATCGCATCGCGCGCGTGGGGGTTCAGAGGTGCGAGCCGCTCCTTGCCGCCCTTGCCCTTGACCAGCAGAACGCCTTCGGGGTTGCGCACGGCCGAAAGGGGCAACGTCGCCAGTTCCGACACCCGCAGACCGGAGGCGTAGAGCATCTCAACGACGCAGGCCAGACGCACGCCTTCGGCGCTCTCCTCCGCCTTGCGATGGGCCGCCTCGGTCAACAGGTCCATGTCCTCGCGGGAAAGCGTCTTGGGCAACGGGCGGCCACGCTTGGGCGCATCGATGGCGACGGTGGGATCGTCGGAACGCACGCCGTCGGCATAGAGAAACCCGAAGAACTGACGCAGCGCGGACAACCGCCGCGCCTGCGACGAACCCGCGATGCCCGTCTGCGCCTGCGCCGCGAGATAGGCCCGAACGTCATCGCGCCCGGCCCGTTTGGCATCCTTGCCGCGGCCGGCAAGCCAGCCGTGGAAGTCCAGAAGATCGCGGCGATAGGCGGCAAGCGTGTTGATGCTGGCGCCGCGTTCGGCGCTCATCATGTCCAGGAAGGACTCGATCAATTCGGCGCGGCTCATTGCGTGGATGCGGTCGGCTGAGGCGGCAGCGGCGGCGGCACGTACTGCGCCAGCGCCTCGAAGGCGAGTCCGCGGGCGGCTCTGGCCTCGCCCATCGAAGCGATCAGGCGCACGAAGTCGATGGTCACGTCGGGCGCCATGTCCCGCAGGCCCTGCTGGTGCATCGCGTCCAGCATCATGAGCAGAACCTCGCCCCTGCGATCGGGCTGGGAGGCGAGTTCCTCGATCGTGCGCATGGTGCCCGGCCCGGGCCGCTTGCCGTCCCAGATCTGGGACTCGACCGCGGTCGCCTCGGCCTTCGCGTCCGGCGGCATCGGCAGTCCGAGCGCGTCGGCAATGCCGAGCACCAGCGCCTTATACTGGCGGTCAGGGTCGACGGTGTAATGGGGGTCGGTGAATCCGGCAGCGAAGGCGCTCATGTCCTGCTGTGCGGCGGCCGCGCGCGCGGGATCGGACGACATCAGCCCGGCGACGGCGTCGAGCACGGGGTCTTTCGCGGCCCAGCGGGCGGCCGTTTCGGGACGGCCCGCCAGAAGCAGCGCCCGCGCGAAGCTTCGCGCAAACTCGCCGTTCGTCGGCGACGGTTTGATCGTGGCGATCACGTCGGCCTGCAATGCCGCGGCGAGCGGAAGCATCCCCTGCCCGTCGGCGAGCGCGAGCGCCTGATCGATCAGTCTCGCCCTCTCGTCGGGACGCGGTTCGATGGTGGCGGCGCGGCGAAGCAGAACCTGCCCCATGAAGAACGGCAGGCTCGGCGCATCGACCGAGGCGGAGGCCACCTTCGACAGCGGCAGATCCTGGGCGTCGGCGATCACCTTCAGATCGGACGGCGAAACGGCGCCGGTCATGACCACGCGTTCGGCCGCCTCGAAGCGCGCCCGCGCCGGATTCCGGGCGTCGCGCAGGGTGAGCAGGTTCGCCGCCGTGCCCATCTGGCCGGACAGCACTTCGGGCACCGGCAGTCCGGCCTGTTGAAGCAGATAGAGATGGATGGCGGTGGGATGAGCGATCGCCCCTGGCGGAACGGCGCGATGGTTCAGGACATCGTCGATCAGCGCATCGTAGGCGGGATCGTCGTTGCCCTGGGCGGCGAGCACGTCGCGCGTAAGCTGCGCCGTCGCCGTATCGCCGGCGAGAGCCGAACAATACGCCCGCAACTGCATCCAGAACACTTCGCCGGAAGAGTCGCGCGTGGCGGTGTCGCTACCGCACACGTCCGCGGAGCGGTCGGCGATGAGCAGGGCATCGGCCTGCACGCGCGCGAATTCCGGATCGTGCTCGACCTGGGCCATCGACGCCAGCGCGCCGGCTTCGTCGATGAACCCTGCATCAAGCAGCTTTTCGAGGCGCACCGTCGTGAAGGCATGCGGCGCGGAACCCGGCGGTGCGTCGGCGCGCGTCAGCACGATCCGCCGGGTCAGATCGCGCATGGCGGGATCGGCGACCGCAAGCGGCGCCCGATTCAGCAGGTCTTCCACTCTGCCGCGGTCGGAACCGCTCCAAAGACGCGCGCCCAGGCCGCCGCTTGCCGTTTCGAGCGTGCCCACGGGCGGACCTTCGGGCTTGCCGAGGGAATCGACTTCCACCGCGGGAGGCGGCGGCGACGCGGCATCCGCAGGCACGATGTTGGCCGGGGCGCCCGAAGGCGGTGGCAGAGACTGCGACGTGGTCGTTGAACCGGTCCCCGCGGGAGCCGCAGCCGCCTGCGAATCCTGATCGGCGACCGGAGGATAATCGTCGGGCCCCAGCACCGGAGGCTTGTCGCTCGACCACTGCGCGGCCGCCGGCGCAGCCAGCGCGGCGATCGCAACGGCGCAGACGAGCCACTTACTTCGGGAAGCGGTCATTCGAAAGCACCTGTTCCATCTCATGCTGCTGAGGGGTCACGGTGCTGCCGTAGATCGTCAGAGCGATGCCGCCGGCAACGACCACGACGCCGACCAGAATCGCCAGCCACGTCCCCCAGCCCAGCCCCTCCGATCTTGACATACCGCTGCGCATTCGCACACCTCTCGACTGCGCCGTATTTCTCGCGGAAATGCCGGTCCCGGCGCAAGTGCCCGCTGGCGGCGAAACGCCATCCCGTGTAATGCGGTAACCATGGGGCACCTGACGCGCACGATAGCACTGGTCGGGATGATGGGGGCCGGAAAAAGTTCGATCGGCCGCCGCCTGGCCGCGCGTTTGCAGGTTCAGTTCCGCGACGCCGACCACGAGATCGAGGCCGCGGCCGGTTGCGCCATCCCGGAAATCTTCGAGCGCTATGGTGAAGCGGCGTTCCGGGACTGTGAACGAAAGGTAATCTCGCGTCTCTTGAACGAGCCCGCGCACGTGCTGGCGACCGGCGGCGGCGCCTTCATGGATGCCGAAACGCGCATGCGAATCGACGACAGCGCGGTGTCGGTCTGGATCAAGGCGCCGGTCGAAGTCCTGCTTGCGCGCGTCAAACGCAAGGACAACCGTCCGTTGCTCAAGTCCGGCGATCCGCAGGAAATCCTCACGCGTCTGCTCGCCCAGCGCGAGCCGACCTATGCGCTTGCCGACCTGACGCTCGAAAGCGCGGACGGACCGCACACGGAAACCGTTGAAAGGCTGGTCGCGGCGCTCGCCGAGCGCGGCATCTGGGAGGATGCACCATGAAAGCGACCATTCCCATCGTCCTCGGCAAGCGCAGCTACGAGGTCCATGTCGGCCCCGGGCTGATCGCGGAAGCGGGCGCACTGCTGAAGCCGTTCGCGCGCGGGCCGGTTCCCGTCGTGACCGACGCCAATGTGGCGCGGCATCATCTGGCGGCCTTCATCCGCGCGCTGACCGGCGGTGGAATTGACGCCCGTCCGATTGTGCTCGAAGCGGGCGAAGGCACGAAGAGCTTCAAGTGGCTCGAGACGCTGACGGGCGATCTGCTGGCGACCGGCGTGGACCGCGGCGGGCTGATCGTCGCTTTCGGCGGCGGAGTGATCGGCGACCTTACCGGGTTCGCGGCCGGTGTGCTGAAGCGCGGGATCGATGTCGCGCAGATTCCCACGACCCTGCTGGCGCAGGTCGATTCCTCGGTCGGGGGCAAGACCGGCATCAACGTCGCCGAGGGCAAGAATCTCGTCGGCGTGTTCCACCAGCCCCGTGTGGTTCTGGCCGATACGAACGTGCTGCGCACCCTGCCCAGGCGCGAGCTGCTGGCGGGATATGCCGAAGTGGTCAAGTACGCCGCCCTGGGCGACGCGGACTTCTTCGGATGGCTAGAGGCCAATGGACCGGCCGCGCTGGCCGGCAAGCCGGAGGCCATCGCGCACGCCGTGGCGCATTGCTGCCGGATGAAGGCCGACATCGTGGCCCGCGACGAGCGCGAATCGGGCGTGCGCGCGCTTCTGAACCTCGGCCATACCTTCGGCCACGCGCTGGAAGCGGCGACGGGCTACTCCGACCGCCTTCTTCACGGCGAGGGCGTCGCGGTCGGCTCCGCCCTCGCCTTCCGGCTCTCCGTCTGGCTCGGCCTGTGCCCCGAGGCGGACGCGCAGCGCTTCATCCGCCATCTCAAGGCAGTCGGATTGCCCACTGAAATCACTGGCATTCCCGACGGCCTGCCGGAACCGGATGTGCTCCTCGCCCACATGGCCCATGACAAGAAGGTCAAAGACGGCAAGCTCGTGTTCGTCCTGGTCCGCGGCATCGGCAAGGCGTTCGTGACCGCCGATGTGCCGGCGGAGGCAGTGAAGCAGATTCTTTCCTCCCCCTGAAACGGGGAGGTCGCACGGCGAGGCCGTGCGGGAGGGATGACCCCTCCCCGATTGGTCTGCGGGGCGCTTAGCCCCATAGACCCACCCCGTTAAACCGGGGGGAATTCCCCCCCGATACAACCCCCCACACCCCCGGGGTGGCATGGGTTAGATGGTGCGGATCAAAAT
>Ga0335069_10008928_pt1 | contig 14300 bp, 11 predicted proteins | sample Lox_Sample_11_FD_206714 | JGI IMG/M metagenome (GOLD analysis project Ga0335069, IMG submission 206714) | Soil microbial communities from Loxahatchee National Wildlife Refuge, Florida, United States - Lox_Sample_1.1 | ecosystem: Environmental > Terrestrial > Soil > Wetlands | place: USA... | reverse complement strand
GTTGAGGACGATCTGTTTGCCGATGATAGACGGATCTTCGGCGTACCGGCTGCGCCACAGATCGTGGTTCAGCACCACGACGGCGCTCGATCCCGGCGCGGCACAATCGCTCGAGGAAAACGTTCGGCCCATAGCCGGACGCTCGTTCAGAACATCGAAGTAGTTGCAGGATGTAAGTTGCCCATAAAGCTGCTGCGGCTGCTCTCCTCCGAGCGTCGCCTCCAGGAATGGACCGTAGGCCAGGAGTCCTGAGAACACACGGTTATCGTCGCGGTAGCGTTGATATTCCGAGGTCGAAAAGAAGTTCCCGGAGCCGTGGACGTTGCGCGGCAGATTGCCGCTGATTGTTTGATACACGCTGACCATTTCCGTGGCTCGGGGCACCGGAAGCGGACGCAGGGCGGCGCCGTTCAAAATCGTGAAGATGCCCGTATTGACGCCAATGCCCAACGCGATTGCCAGTACGGCGACTGCGGTGAATCCTGGATTGCTACGAAGCGTTCGAGCGGCGTAGCGGAGGTCATTTGTGAAAGATGCGAAGACCATCACTTTCTCCTGAGATTGCCTATTGTTCGCGGATGGGACTGTGGAGGGCCAAAGGGTGCTCAGCGCCTGAAACCAAAGCCAGCGCCGGGGCCGTTGGCCGGAGTTGTATTCCTCCATCAGATCGCCGACTATAAACTCGGCGCTGCGGCCGTATCGCGCGCGCAACAGCCACAGGATGAGCCGTGGAAATCTACGAGCCATGCGCCACCTTCGGTAGTTTCACGCCCTCCCACATCGCGGCGAGCTCCTCTTGACTTTGCCGGAGAGCTCGGACGGCTAACGGTTCGAGGCGGAAGTATCGCTTGGAGCGGCCCCCGCGTTCCGGCACGGGATCGCTGAACCAGGAGGCCACGTAGCCCTTCCCTTCCAGGCGGTCTAACGTGCGATAGAGAGCCCCGACCGTGAGCGACCGGTGGGTTCGTTTCTCGATTTCACGCCGGATCGGGACGCCGTACGCGTCACTACCCAGCCGGAGTACAGCGAGGAGAACGATTTGTTCGAACTCGCCGAGGTGTTCGCGGGAGGACATATGTTCTGCTTAGTATAACTAACGGAGGCCGAGCGACGCCTGTTCCATAAAAGCGGCAGATTTGCGATTGCCTACGCGATCTTGGCGGGTTTTTGTAGACTTTGCAGCAACCGGTCCGTTACCGCTGCAACTTCTTGAACTGCATGATCGAATGCAGCTTGGTTGGCCTTGGACGGAGCGCGGAAGCCGCTCACCTTGCGTATGTACTGGAGCGCTGCCGCGGAGATTTCTTCGGCTGTGACCGGTGTGTCCGGTCGGCGTAGAACTTTAATGCTGCGACACATAATTCCGTGCCTATTTTATCGTTCCTTTGGAGGAACAGCGGCGATGAGTTCCGCCAGTGCGGCGTTCAGCGTTTTCATGCCGGCGCGATCGCCTCGGAAGTGACCCAGTCGTACAACGACGAGGTCATGCGAAGGGATCACGAACATGCGCTGGCCGCCTGCTCCAGCGGCGAAGTACGCGTCCTTGGGGATCTTCCAGGCACCGTCCCCATTCACCCAGAACAAACCGCCATACACCGGCCGCTTCCAGGCGGGCGCGAGCGTGCTTACAAACTTGGCCCATCCTTCGGGCAAAATCCGCTGACCCTGCCAGACACCGTCCTGCAAATAGAGCTGTCCGACGCGAGCCCAGTTCCGCGCCGTGCCATAGTCATAACCGGTCATTACGAAATTGCCGTATGGATCGGTTTCCAGCACCTGGCGGCGAATACCGATGCGATCGAACAAGGCCCGCTGTGGGAACGTTAAGTATTCTTCGCCGCGCTTCGTGACTGCTTGTTTAACAAGCCATCCGATGGTCAAAGGATCACAATTACGGTAGCGTCCTTCCGTGTTCGGCGGAAACTGTAGCGGCCGCGAGAGAGAGTATTTGAACACGTCGACCGCGCCGGTGTAGATGTACATGTGATCCGGATAGCCTTCGTCGGGCGTGTAATCGGGATCCTGTGTGGCGATGAAGCGAAGCCCGCTGCTCATATGCATGAGGTCGGCGATCTTGATGCCGTCGCGCGGATCGCCGGGCTTGTGCCAGTCCGGCACCGGTGCGGGATCTTCTAATTTGTACAACCCATCTTTTACCAGTAGCGCGAATAGAGTCGCGGTCATGCTCTTTCCCATGGACCAGCATTCGAGCTGCGTGTCCTTGGTGATTCCGGACATATAACGCTCGCCGACGATGTGGCCTTTATACAGGACAAGAAAAGCTGCTGTAAGACCGGCCGGATCGGAGAACGCCAAGTCAACCGCTTTCTCGACCCGAGCCGCATCGATCCCAATCGGCGCTTTTTCTTTCGATGCCTGATCGCCCATCGGCCACGGTTGCGATGCCGCATCGGGCAATCGAGTCTTCACCGGAACCGGCGTGAAGTAGATTCCTTCGTGATCCTTCGATTGGATGATGCAGCCCTGGTCGCCATAGAATTTCGCCGATCTGGAAAGGCCGTTCCTTGCCACCGTGACCACTCGCTTCTCGCGATCGACATTGTACGTGACGCCGTCCTGCTGGTCGCTGGGCATCATGAAGAAGCCACTGTTGTGGAAGGCTTCAACCGGATCGCGGTTAGATACGAAAACTGCTGAACAGAGCACCTTCGCGTAGCCCGCCAAGCCGAGTTCCACGGAGGTCCCGGCGGGAATTAAACCGGATGACCGCTGTTGACCGCAGACAGGTAGTGCAGGCGCGATGGATAGCAACAGCAAGGTTCGATAAGGCCAGTTACGCATAGAGGAGAGTATATCCCCGGAGCAAGGGAGTTGGATTGTTACTGTGCTGATTACCTCACGGACGCTAGGATGCGCGAGCCGTTCAATGCGGTCTTCGACACGCTGTATCTCAGATTTGATCAGGCGTGGAATCGCGCGAATCGTCGATGAGCCAGTCCGATGACTAATGGCGCGGCCCTGAAATAGAGCCGCGTCAATAACCCCGCCACAATAACGGCGACGAACCTCCGCGTTCGAGAGGAACGTTATTGCGCCTTCCCCGCGCTCAGGAAATTGGCGAAGATCCGGTACGCGCCGGGCACTCCCGCCGGCAGCTCCCGGAACCAGGAGAACGCGGTGAAAATGTACACACCCTTGCCGTAGCGCACGTACAGATTACTGCCACGCTGCGGCTTTTCGCCTGGGTCGTGCGTCTCGAAGAGCGCCTGATAGTGAGGGTCCCATTCCGAGGCGAAGTACAAGCCGCGCTCCTGTACCCAGTCGTGAAAATCCTTGGCCGTGATTTCGTTTGGATGATGCAGCAGCGGACTGTTGGAATCGAGCGGCTCAACCGGGGCCTCTTCCACGGTCACGCGTTCGCTGCCGGTCTTGAGTGGATATGGACCGATATGCGCAAGAATCGTCGGGTCGCCACCAAAGAAAGGCGAATCCTGGGTGTTGTACTGCACGATCACCGTGCCGCCGCTTTTCACGTACGCAAGAAGCCGCTCTTCGTTGGCTCGCAAATCCGGGCGCGTGTTGTAAGCTCGAACGCCCGTGACCACTGCATCGAATCGGCTGAAGTCAGCGTGTGCAAGATCCTGCGGACTCAGCAATGTCACGTCCGCACCGAGCTGGCGCAGCGAGTCCGGTACTTCGTCGCCGGCGCCCATCACGTACCCGATATTCTTCGCAACGAGCCGAACGTCGGCTCGGACCAACCCCGCTTCCGCTCGCGGGAATAACACCTGAGGCGGAATGTGCGGATAGTTGATCACTTTCATTCCCACTGCGACCGATTGATCTCCCGCTGTAGCACTCGCCTCCACGATACCTCTGACATCGTTCTGCGATGCGGAGACATCGAACGTCAGCGATTCTTCCTGCCCGGTCTCGGAGATGTGGAACTCGGCCGAAGAGGGACTGGCGGCAAATCCCGCAGGAATTTGAATCCGCACAGTCCCCGACGCATTCGGTACATTGGCCTGCACTTGTATCGCTAGCGATTTCGCGCCGCTATTGGGAAATAGCAACGGCCGATCGGGCAGACGCAGCGCAACCGGCGGCTCAACGACAATGGGGCGGATCAGTTCGCCCTGCGACCGTTCCAGATAACGATAGACAACCGGCCGCGCAATATCGACGTCGCTTCCATCGATACGCACGTGGAATCGCGCCCGCAGCAGCGGTGGATTCTCAGCCAAGCCAATCTCATTCTGATCGGAGACCGTGTACGTATCGCCTTGCTTTGGCTCCCGAAGCCAGTAGGGCTGCGAAAGCGGCTGATTCGGAGAAACAGTCACGGTCGCTGCCAGCGTCTTCAGATCGTTGAACGGGAGCGCTTGAGCGCCCGTACTCGCGACCGACGACTTCGCCATTCCCTCAATCTCAACCGACGTTAACTCAATCGGGAGCTTTTCGCGATTGATCGCCGTAGCGTTGATCTTGAGACTTCCGCCGGGAACAACGGCGTAGCGGTCCGCGATTGCCTCCAGCCAGAGCCCTGAGCAGAGCGCGATCGTATCGTCAAGATCCCGTTGCTTCAATTCCACCGCCGGATGGTGCAATTCCGCCATCATCTTCCTGGCCTGTAGCAAGAGCGGAACGATCTTCGCAGGTTGGTCCGGATCGAAGGTCTTGTACGCCTGCTCGAAGATTTCGCCTAACCGGGCCCCGCCAGGTATTCGATTCCAGGACAGGTCGATTCCGTCGAAGACATCCTGGGTCGCGGGTTCACCAGCCACCAGGACCAGAAAATTCCGCGCCGATCCCCTCCGTTCGGAAGCGCCCATACCCTGGCTGCGATGCTGGCTGCGAGACATGCCCGCGATCTCGGCGTAAGAGTGGCCCAGTATCGCATCGTAATCCCCCGGATCGACAACGATCTGGTTCTTGGCCTTCGCTGCTTCGGCTTCCTGCTCACGAGTGAAGGTGAACGTGTTCCAGAAAACTCGTTTCGCCTGCCACGGCTCGACCCACTTCAGTTGTTCCGGAAACCGCTTGGGATCGGCGGCTGCTTCAAAAGCTTCTTTTCCAAGGATCGCGGAGACCTGGTGCTGGCCATGCCCGTCGCGCGCCGTGCCCGTAAATCGGAGTACGATCACATCCGGCCGAAACCTGCGGATCACCCAGACCACGTCGCTCAAAATCTTGTCGTGACCGCCCCATTTTGCGAATACTTCATCGGTCGTTTTCGTGAAGCCGAAGTCAATCGCTCGTGTGAAGAACTGCTCAGCCCCATCGATCCTGCGAGCCGCCAGCAATTCTTGGGTTCGGATCACGCCCAACTCGTCGCCCTGTTCCGGCCCGATCAGGTTCTGGCCTCCTTCCCCTCGGGTAAGTGACAGGTAGCCGGTTCGGACCTTCCGGCCACGGGCAAAATAGGCGAGCAAAGCGGTGTTTTCGTCGTCGGGATGAGCGGCGATCATCAGGACGCTTCCGACCGCATTCAGACGGGCTAGTCGAAGCTTAACCTCTGCAGTTCCAGATACTTCCCTTTGTCCAAGACCTGGAGTAATATAAATTACAAATATTGTGATGAAGATATATAACGATCTGGTCGCTAAGTTGCATCTAACAGGTGTGAGCGGCACGTATATTCAACATCATACGTGAGCCGAAGGGGGTCTGTATGGCAGTCGAAGAAACGAAGCCAGCCGATAGTTGGTGGGAGACGGCCAGAGCTTGGGTTCGAACGGGGAAGCGAAAGGAACTCAAGCGCCCCAAAATTGGTCTTGCGCTGGGCGGGGGCTTCGCGCGAGGAATCGCGCACATCGGCGTGCTTCGAGCGCTGGAAAAGAACAACATCCCAATCCATGCAGTCGCCGGGGTCAGTTCTGGATCGATCGTCGCGGCCGCTGTTGCAAGTGGGACCACCGCGGATGAGATTGAGGCGGTGGCGTTGTCCATGAAATTCCGGGACGTCGCCAAGTGGACAGTCAACCTGATGGGCTTGGCCGGGAGCGATCGCATGATCAACTTCCTGGCACGGTTGCTCAAGACTACTAGGTTTGAAGAGATGAAAATCCCTCTGGCGATCGTCGCCACGGACCTGGTGCGCGGCAAAGCTGTGACGTTCCATGAAAGAGGCGACGTAGTGGTTCCAATTCGCGCCAGTTGCGCTTATCCCGGGCTTTTCTTGCCATTGCGGCACGACGGAAAGCTGCTAGTGGACGGGTTCGTGGCGATGGAGGTTCCAGCACCCGCGCTGATCAGCATGGGAGTGGAGCGCGTGATTTCGGTCGCGATTCCCAACCAGGAAGGAGTCGAAGACTACGGCAACATGCTGTCCGTCGTGAATCGTTGCTTCCAGGTGATGAGCGCGCGCACGGAGAAGGACTGGCGGCGGTACTCGAGTGTGGTAGTCAGTCCGCCGGTCGCCAACATGTCGTGGGATTCGTTTGCGAGTGCCAAGAAGATGATCGAACTGGGCGAGCAGGCGGCCATGGCGGTCATGCCGACTATCCGGAGGTGGTTGGGTCAGCCGGAATCCGCTCAGACTGAACCTCTAACCGAGAAAGCTCGTACTTGGGCGGATGCTCGCGCACCTCTTGCGGCGGCTCTTAATCCAGCGAAGGAGCCATCGACAGCGGCCTGAGCCGCGAAGTACTTCTAGCCTTGGCAGTCCCCAGGCTTGCTTTGCAACATGCTGGCGTACAATCGGGATAGTGGCGAATAACCCAAATTCAGCACCGCGTTCGAGCGTATTGATCGCTGACGACGAAGAGAACCAAAGAGCCGGGCTCGCGAAGATGATCGAGTCCTGGGGCTACGACGTCGATACGGCCGCCGACGGACAGGAAGCGCTCGAAAAGCTAAGCCAACATCCCGCGCACGTTTTGGTCACCGACCTGATGATGCCGCGCATGGATGGCACCGAATTGCTTAAGCATCTCAAGAACCAGGGCGATGCTCCAACGACCATCGTGCTCACGGCTTTCGGCAACATCGAAACCGCCATTCAAGCGGTACACGATCTGGGGGCATTTTGGTTTTTCGAGAAACCGATCCAGCCCAGTCAGCTCCGCGTACTGCTCGAGCGGGCCGCGCTCCAAGGCCGGATGGAGGAAGAAAAGGAGAGGTTGGAGCGGCAGCTTTCCTACAAAGGGGTTCTGGTCGATCTGGTGGGTTCTTGCCCGCCAATGCAGGAAGTATTCTCGTTAGTTCAGCAAGTCGCGCCATCCAAGGCAGCCGTGCTGATCGCCGGCGAGAGCGGCACGGGAAAAGAACTGGTGGCGCGAGCAATCCATCATTTGAGTCCCCGCAGCGACGGCCCCTTCGTGGCCATCAACTGCGCGGCTTTGCCTGAAACGTTGATGGAAAGCGAACTGTTTGGGCATGAGAAGGGCGCTTTCACCGGAGCCGTTGAGCGCCGCGCAGGTTGCTTCGAACTGGCGCAGCACGGAACGCTGCTGCTCGATGAATTGGGTGAAATGCCGGTCGGAACCCAGGCCAAGCTGCTACGCGTGCTTGAAGATTCCTGTGTCCGGCGCCTGGGCGGCCGAGCGGAGATCGCCGTCGACGTGCGCGTAGTCGCCTCCACGAACAAAGTGATCGACGAGGCGTTACGGAAAGGCGAGCTCCGCGAAGATCTGTACTACAGGCTCAACGTTTTTCAGATCACCTTACCTCCGCTGCGTCAGCGCGACGGGGACTTGCCGCTCCTCACCGAAGCTTTGATCGAGGTGATGAACAAGAAGCACGATACCCGCGTAGTGGATGTCAGCCAGGACGTGATGGATCAGTTCCGGCGCTACTCCTGGCCGGGCAATGTGCGCGAGCTGCGCAATGTCTTGGAGCGGGCAGTAATTCTCGCCGGCGAAGGCTCGATTCTGCCCTCGCATCTGCCGCACGATTTCGGCGCACCCGCGGGCGCGCGCCCGGCACAACTATCGAATGAACCCGATGTTGTACGGCTTCCCGTTGGCACCACCGTCGGCGAAGCTGAAAAGGCGTTGATTCAACTGACGCTGCAACACACCAAGAACAACAAAACGCGTGCCGCGGAGATCCTGGGAATCAGTCTCAAAACCCTATTCAACAAATTGAAGGAGTACGGCGCAGCCGAAGCGGAAACCGGTACGGCTACGACATAGATGTCCCTCAAAACGCGGCTCCGAATCGCGATTGTGGCGTTGGTCACGCTAGTCGTCATCGCGATGGCGGCGCTGTACCTCTACGATTTCACCCACATCCTTTTCAAGAATGCGGCCGATCGCGCGGATCTGGTCGCGAAAGAAGTCAGCAGCGGTTTGTCCGGTATTCTGAACGCCGGCGTCGCAGCGCGTCAATTGCATCCCGCCTCGCTCGAGGAATGGAAGTTTGCTTGGATTGATGTGATCCGCAGCGATCCTTCCGTGAAAGCGCTGCTGCAACGTTCGTTAACGGGCGCCGATCTGGTGGTCGGCATCCAGATCCAAGACGAGACCGGGCGCGTTCTGGTGGAATCGGATCCGCGTCAGACGAACGCCAGCTCGGGAGCGGATTTCCGTACGCTCCAGAATGGTCTCTGGATTTCGAACCTCTGGGACCTAATGCGGCGGCGCGAGGATTATTCGGCGAGCAACAAAATCGGTGTCGGCGGACAGAGCGTTTTTCAAGTTACCGTCGTGGTTCAATCCGTGCTTCTTCGGCATGCGGTTCAACCGGCATTGAACAACCTCGCGTTGGCCTTTGGGGCATCGTTGTTCATTGCCGTGTTCCTTGGGTCAGTGATTCCGAATATCGTTCTCGATCCCCTCGAACGGGTCAGCCGCAACATCGATTTGATCCGGACGGGTGAATTCAACTCCGCTACGTTGCGTCCGCAGCATGAATCGATCGAATTCGCTGCGGTCCAGTCGAAACTGAGCCAGTTGGGTGAGCAGTTCCAGGGAGCGAAGAGGGACGCGATCGAGTTGCGCAGCAATGTAGAGCAGTTGCTGCGCCGCCTGGAAGAAGCGGTGCTGCTCTTCGACAATTCCGGCCGCCTGGTGATGGCGGGCGAACCTGTCGGCCGTTTGCTCGGCAAAGAACGGTACGAGATGATGGGGCACAAACTAGATGAGTTGTTCCCAGTTTCGACAACGCTGGGTGCGGTGATCGGAAAGGCGGTCCTCGCCCGGCAGCCAGTGCGCGATCTTCCAATCACGATCCCGCGGGACGGCTCTGGGAGCGCACGCGTTCTGGTGAGCGTACAGGTACTCGAAAAGAATCCGGGCCAGGAGCAGATGGGAACGCTCGTAACCCTTCGCGACGTCGAGAGCCGCCGTCAGCTGGAAAAACAACTGGATGTTTCGTCGCGTCTGGCCGCCATAAGCCGCTTGACCGGCGGCGTTGCACATGAGATCAAGAACCCGCTAAATGCCATGGCGCTACACCTGGAGGTTTTGCGTAGCAGGCTTGGCGCTCCGGATCCTGAAGTCGACGTGATCGGCCGTGAGATCAAACGGCTGGACAAAGTGGTCAAGACATTCCTGAACTTCAACAAGCCTATCGAACTGAAGGCCAGGCCGATCGATTTGAGTCAGGTGGTGGAACAAGTCGTATCGTTGGTCTCTATCGATGCGAAAGCCAAGCAGATTGAGCTAAAGACAATCCTGGAGCCCGCGCTGTGGATCAATGGCGACACGGACCTGTTGAAGCAAGCGATCCTGAACGTCGTCAATAACGGCATGGAGGCCATGCAACAGGGTGGGGCGTTAACCATCCAGACGGTTTGGGATGGCGAGGAATGCCAGCTCAGCATCACCGATGCGGGCCCCGGAATTGCGCCCGAAATTCAAGACCGAATCTTTCATCTGTACTTCACCACCAAGGAGCAGGGGACCGGAATCGGGCTAGCCATGACTTTCCGGGTGGTTCAATTGCACAGTGGTACAATCGACTTTGTCAGCGATCAAGGAAAAGGCACTACTTTCCGATTGCGCTTCCCTGGGATGTTGGATTATCAGGGTGAAACCGCAAGCTCAGCAGCAAGCAGCTCTTAGCTCTTTCGCAATTTATTGCAGGCGTGGTTTCATGCAGCGTCGTCTGAGCGCCATATCGTTAGTGGTTCTGTTAGGAGTTGGGGAATCTGCGTGCCACAAGAAACGCGATGTGGTTCTGTTACCGGCTCCCGCCCCAGCAACAACCCCAACGACGATTCCCGATCATGGCCCTCCTACGCCGGCGTCGGAGTCGACTCCTGTCCCGCCGCTGGTCGAGAATCCCACGCCTCCGCAGCCGAATCCGCCGCCTCCGCCCGAGTACCAGAAGAACCGCCCAGGGCCGCAGACTACGACTCCAACATCGCGGCGACAGTCACCACCGCGTAACAGCACTCCTGCGGCTACAGCCGCACCGGCCAGTTCCGCGCCGGCCATCCCGGCCCCTGCTCCAGCCGAGCCGCCGCGCCTAGGTGACATGCTGACGCCCGATCAGCAGAAGCAGTTTAATACCGCTATTGATCAGAGCTTACAGCACGCGCAAAACAGCTTGGGTGCGATCCGAAACCGGCAGTTGAACAAGGAACAGCAGGACAGGTTAGCTCAGGTGAGGACTTTCATTCAGCAGGCCCAGGCAATCCGCGCGTCGGATCTGCCAGGCGCTAAGAGCCTGGCAGAACGCGCAGAAGTGCTCGCCCGCGATCTAGCGGCGGGCTTGCAGTGAGAGGTTAGAACTGACCGGTGGGCTTATTCATCGACTCGGTGGAACCTTGTCCAGTCAAGTCCAGCGAATAGATCTTTACATCAACTCGACGATTTTCCTTGCGGGCCGCGCGAGTCTTGTTATCGGCATCCGGGAAGTCGCTCCCAGCGCCTAGCTGACGAATCGAACGAAGCGGGACATTGTGTTCTACTGCCAGGTAGTGCACTACAGCGTCAGCACGCTTGCGGCTCAGTTCCCGGTTGTAGGTTTTATCGCCGGTCTTGTCGGCGTAGCCTTCGATTTCGACCAGATAGTTCTTCATGCCCGTGACCTTCTGGATCGCGTCATCGAGCTTCTGCTGCTCGTCTTTCGTGAGCGCGCTGCGGTTCAGGCCAAAGTACACCTGCTGAGAAGCTACTAACTTGTAGTTGTCCAGATTAGAAAGAGAAGTATCGAGCTTCTGCGACGTCTGTTGTGCAGCGTTGTTAGCGGCATCCGCGCGCTGAGCTGCTTCGGCAGCAGCACTGTTCGCTTTCGCGGCGGCGTCCGCGGCTTCGGCGGCCTTCTTGCCGGCGTCGGTTGCCTTTTCATCGGCGGTGGCTACTTGCCGGTCGAGATCGCCGATCGATTGTTTTTGTTCGTCGGTCTGCTTCTGCAGTTTATCGACTTGACCTTGTGTCTGATTCACTTGGTTTTGCACCGGGGCGATGGCCTCGCGCACGTGCTTTTTCGTAGCGCAGCCGGTCCCTACCAGGCACAGAGCCGTGAAGGCTCCCAAGAACCCAAAAGTGTTGCGGAGTGTCATACGAGCTAATTCTCCTCTCCCCCGGAAGAAAGCAAAACCTCTGCCAAAGGGCTAACCCCATGATCCTTAAAGAGATGCTTAATTGTCAATCCGCAAGTTCTTGTAAATCTTGCTTTCTAGTAGTGCAGCTTTGACACGGTTAAGGTCTAAACCCTAGGGTTAGTTCTCTGGTTAGCTCTAATAGATATATGATGCAGGACTGGCCGAGGGTGGCGGTAGTGGGCGCTGGAGCGGTGGGAGGATACTTCGGTGGATTGCTGGCTCGATCCGGCGCTCCTGTGGTCATGGTCGGCCGACAACCGTTTGTTGATGCGGTGCGAACGTCCGGCCTGCTGCTCGATACGCTACATTTTCGCGAAGTGGTGAAAGTGGAAGCTACGACGGAACTCAGTGCCGCTCGGGGGGCAGATCTAGTCTTGTTTTGCGTGAAGACACCAGACAACGCACGGACGGCACGGGAACTCGCTCCGGTGCTTGGGCAGCATTCCATCGCCGTCAGTCTGCAGAATGGTGTGGACAATGTGGATCAGCTTCGAGCTGCCGCAGGAATTGAGGCGACTCCCGCGGTAGTGTACGTTGCGGCGTCTGTACCAGGACCAGGACAAGTGAAGCATGTCGGACGCGGCGATCTAATTGTAGGCTCAGTGAACGAACGGGCCAAGAGCGCTGCCGAAGTGTTCGAGCGCGCCAGTATTCCATGCAGGATCTCGGATAACATCGACGGCGAGCTGTGGACAAAGCTCATCTGGAATTGCGCGCTGAACGCGATATCCGCTGTCGGGCAAGCGAGATATGGCCGGATCGCCGAGAATGCCGATGCACGCGCGCTGATCGCGGAAATCGTGGACGAGGTATTGGCGGTGGCCACCGCGGCACAGATCCGCCTTTCCGGGTTCGAAGATCGTCAGGCTGCAATGGCAGGTGCGATGCAGGTCGCAACGCAAATGGCGAATGCGTTTTCTTCGACCGCGCAGGATATTCAGCGTGGTAGAAAAACGGAAATCGATTCGCTGAACGGGTTCATTGCGCGGCGAGGGGCCGAGCTTGGGGTCGCGACGCCGGTGAATCGAGCGCTCGCGACCCTGGTGAAGCTGCGGGAAGGTACCTAACTTAACCTGCGCCGACCATCGTTTGAAGCTGTCCAACGATCTGATGCATTGCCGCCGACTGGGCGGCGATTTCTTCACTTGCTGACGCAGTTTCCTCAGTGCTCGCAGCGGCGCTCTGGGTGACTCGCTCCATTTGTGTAATCGCTTTGGTGATTCCGTCAATGCCACGAGCCTGCTCCTGACTGCCGGAGCTGACGTCGTCAACCAGGACTTTCACCTGAGCCGTGCTGTCGACAATGGAACGTATGGCTTCCGCCACCTGTTGCAGTTTGGCGCTTCCTTCATTGGACTTCACGATGGAGTCTTCGATGAGAGATGCCGTGTCCTTGGCTGCTTGCGCCGAACGTTGGGCCAGATTTCGGACTTCGTCGGCAACCACGGCAAAGCCCATGCCAGCTTCCCCGGCGCGGGCAGCTTCCACAGCCGCATTCAGGGCCAAAATATTGGTCTGGAAAGCAATCTCATCGATGACCTTGATGATTTTAGAGATGCTGTTGCTCGAAGCTGTGATCGCGTCCATGGACGAGAGCATCTGTTCGAGCAAATGGTTGCCATTCGTGACATGGGTATCGACGGTGCTCATCAATTGAGCGGTGGAGCGCGAGTTTTCGGAGTTCTTGCGAACCATGGACGAAACCTGCTGGGCCGAGGCGGCAGTTTCCTCTAAGGCAGCGGCCTGCTGCGAAGCGCCTTGGGCCAAAGACTGGCTTGACGAGGAAATCTGGGCGGTAGCGCCGCTGATCTGACCGGCGCCCTCATTCAACTCCGTTGCGATCTTACGCAATCCTTGACTGACACTGCGCACACTGCTCAGCATGATCGGCGCTCCCGCCAATGCGATGAACAGAATGATAATCGCGTCCCAACGAGCCTCTTTTACGCGCAAAGCTCCAGCCGCCTCGCTGTCTTTCATCAGTTGCACTTCGAAATCCATTAGATGGCTGGCTGCTTCTTCCATCGCTGCTCCAGCAGGCGCACCCTTTTCCCGATAGAGTGCTGCCGCTTCTTTGACCTTGCCGGACTTGCAAAGATCGTACACCTGCTGGAAATAATTGACGTGATCTTGAATGCGAGATTCGATCGTTCGAACCAGCTCTTGGCCCCTTTCAGTCACGAGGAGGCGCTTGATCTCCGAAATCAAACCGCGAGTCTTCTTCTGGCGGGCTTCGTAGTCTTTGCGCGTAGTCTCGAGGCCCTTCTCATCGTTTTGAAGAGCGTTCACCAGCAAGCCCCGCTGACCGGTCCGCATGCCGTTGGCTGCCGCTTTCAGATTACCGGCCAACGACAGTGTTTGGGCCAGGGGGCCTGTGGACTTGGCGAGCTCGTCGCCGACTCTTTCCACTGTGTATACCAAGGCAGCCGTCAAGCCCGTCATCCCCAGCACCATGGTGCCGATGCATAAAGTCAGTTTTTTCCCGATGGTCATGTGCTTGCGCATCGCTCGACCCCTTCATTCTGTGTATCGGCACGGGGCACGCCGATAATAGTCACCATCGTGAAAGGGCGGGCAGACCGAGCCCAACGAGACATATGCGTGTTTTTTGTGGGGCGGACGTCCGCGCCGGACCTCCCAGTCCGGATCTTCACGCTACCCAACCGGCCGACGTGGACGTCGGCCGCGGTCCTGGAGGACCGCCCCACCTTCACCGGCTGAAGTAACATAGTCTTCATATGTTCAGCCGCTTGACCATTTGTCTTTTTGTCTCGATTGGAATCGCCGCGCTAGCGCAGACGCAACAGCGTCAAACGCCGGCACAGACCGCACCACAGACTACGAC
>Ga0335069_10008927_pt1 | contig 14300 bp, 14 predicted proteins | sample Lox_Sample_11_FD_206714 | JGI IMG/M metagenome (GOLD analysis project Ga0335069, IMG submission 206714) | Soil microbial communities from Loxahatchee National Wildlife Refuge, Florida, United States - Lox_Sample_1.1 | ecosystem: Environmental > Terrestrial > Soil > Wetlands | place: USA... | reverse complement strand
ACGACACACCGAGGCTCCCGCCGCCGCGGGTCGTCGTCGCCGACGGCGCTCCGATCGACGCCGGCCGGAAGGCGCTCGTGAAGCGGCCGGTCGTCGCGATCCCGCTCGTGCTCTGGCTCTTCGCCTGGTCGTTCTGGGCACTCTGGGGGGTCTTCGTGCCGCTGATGGTGCTCTTCGTCGGCCGCAACCCGCGGCCGGTGTGGAAGGAGATCGCGGGCTTCCTCCAGTACGTCCTGCGCGTCACCGCCTACCTCTCGCTGACGGTCGAGCCCTTCCCCGGCTACCGGAACAAGAACCACGATGACTACCCGGTCAGCCTCGAGCTCGCCTACCCGGAGCACCTCTCACGCTGGCTCGCCCTCGCCCGCATCGTCCTGAACCCGCTGCTCTCGGTCGTCGGCTTCGCGCTGATCCTGATCATGGCGACCGCGACGCTGGTCCAGCTCCTGACCGTCCTCGTCCACGGCCGCCCGGACCCGCGGGTCACGGCCTTCCAGGTGCGCCAGCTCTCCGTCCACGCGCACACCTTCGGGTTCCTGCTCTCGCTGACCGACGAGCTGCCCTGGCGGCCTCGGCCCGTGAAGTCCGTCGACGGCGCCCTGGGCGGTCAGTGAGCGCGGACGTCGTCGAAGGCGACTCGGCTGTCCTCCTCGTAGAGCCCGATCGCCCCTGACGGCAGCGGGCTCGGGTCGGTGTAGGTGAGCAGCGGCACCCCGTCGACCGCGACCGAGACCGTGCCGGCGGTCATCGAGAGCTGCACGTGGTAGCGGCGGCCGATCGGGAAGACGGGCTCCGAGCCGGTCTCGAGGAAGACCTGGGGCGCGCTGCCGTCGAGCGGGCCGCCGTCCTTCTTGCCGAGCTCCCAGCCGTTCGGCTTCAGAGCGAGCCAGTAGTAGTGGGCGAGATCGGCGTAGCGGAAGAGCACCCAGGCCACCTCCCACGGGTTGGGCGTCGACTGCCTGAGCTGGGAGAGGGTGGTGGTGTCGAACGAGAGGCTCAGGTCGCTCCAGGTCAGACGGCTGAGAACGAGGCTGCTCGCCGACTGCGACGGTGAGGCCGGCGGCGTGCTCGAGAGCTCGAGGCGGCCGTCGCGCACGATCGCACGTCCCCAGGCGCCGAGCCACTTCCCGCTGTCGAGCGCCTTCCCGGAGAACATGTCCGAAAGCGTCGGCGCCGCCCCCGGCGAGGCGCCCGCAGCCTCGTGGCCGAGCGATGCGGCGGCAACGGCTGCGAGGGCGGCGATGACGGCAAGGCGCGGTGTGCGCATCGCTCCGAGTCTCGGCAGACCCCGGCTCTGCGGTCAAGCCTCGTTCGGGGGCTCAAGTCCGAGGGCGTGGCCGATCGGCTCCAGGTCAGAAGATGAACGGTACGAGCATCTTGGTCCGGTGCTTGTACGCCGTGTAGGTGTCCGGGAACTGCTCGGTCATGTAGCGCTCCTCGACCGTCGCGCTGTAGAGGAAGTAGACCCCGGCCAGGGCCACGGCAGTCAGCCACATCCAGCTCAGCGCCACCGCGGTGCCGACGCCCGCAACGAGGAGGCCCGAGTAGATCGGGTGGCGTACCAGGTGGTAGGGGCCGCTGGTCACCAGTTCTGGCTCGTCCTTCCGAGTCATCGGGGTGCCCCAGTTGCGCCCGATGTGCACGCGGGCCCAGATCGCGAGCCCCAACCCCAGGGCGAAGAGGACGAGCCCGATCCCAGCGCGCCACGGATCGGTGTTGAGGCTGTGGCCCCGAAACGCTCCCACGCGAACCAGGAGGATCACGACGACAACGAGCACGGCCCTGATACGCAGCTCGCGGGACCACGGCACGCGGCCCCTCTTCATGGAAAAGGCCGCCGCGAGCCAGTACAGCCAGAACGCCGCCCATCCGACCGCGAAGACGAGCTCGACCGCTCTCATCGCGACTCATCCTTCCACGCAGGCGCCGAGCGCTCTCGATCGGGATCGGAAACGAGCCGCGATCGTCGGGCGGAACCCGAGTGTTCAGGAATGACCCCTGTGGCAACTCTCGTCGAGCAGTTGGACGGCTAGTGGATCGACCAACGATTGGGCGGCCAGTAGGTGAGCAAGACCGGGCCAATCAGACTGCTGCGGGGAACTGTCCCCAAGAACCGAGAGTCGCACGAGTTAGAGCGGTCGTCCCCGAGAAAGAAGTAATGACCGGGCGGCGATGAGTCTCTTGTGATCTGTCAGTCTCTAACGGGACGCGGGCGGAGTAGGCCGCCGGGACAAGGAGCCATCAGATGACGCGATACCTGATCTCGTTCGATGCCCACGCGATGGACTACATCCCCAACGAGGACATGCCCGCCGTGGGCAGGGCCGCGCACGACGTGGTCGAGGAGGCCATGAACGCCGGCGTGTGGGTTTTCGGAGGCGGACTGAAAACCGAGAAGGCGAGCGTCGTGGCCACCGACGGGACGGTCAGCGAGGGCCCGTACCTGGAAGCCATCGGCGGGTTCTGGGTCGCCGACGTCCCCTCACGCGAGGAGGCGCTGGCGTGGGCTGCCAAGACCGCCGTCGCCTGCCGCTGCGCGCAAGAAGTCCGGGAGTTCATGCCAGACCCCGCCGTGGGGAACTGATCGGGGGCGTGCTTGGTCGCCTGCCCGAGTGTTCCGGAATCACCCCTGACGCGCCTGGCGAGGCTATTGACTCGCTGCGCGCCGAGGGGTGAACAGCTAAACGGCCGAGTTGATCGTGACCGTCGACTGTGCGAGCTTTCTCCGCGGCGGGTCGTGCGAGCGGCGTGAGGAGACGGGAATGAGCGTGATGGCGATCTGGACGTGGTCATCGAAGAACGAGGACGCCGATGACGTTCGTGGCGCGCTTGACGAGTTGGTCAAGCACTGCGAGACCGAGCATCCCCTGATCACGCGGGTCGGCTGGTACTGGGCAAGCGCGAAGGACGGAGAGCAGGTGGAGTTCCGCTGGCTCGAGGAGTACGAGAGTCGAGAGACGATGGCAAAGGACGAGTTCACGGAGGTCTGCGATGCCCTTTGGGAACCGGTCAAGTCACGGGCTCTCGACGGCTCCTTCGCGGGCAAGGCTTTCGACCGCGGCGGCCTTGTTGAGCGTTGAATCGCCCCCTCGGACGAGATGAGGGTCGCCTGGGCCAGCGTTTGGGAATGACCCCTGAACGAGTCCCTTCTAGACTTCAGCCGTGGCGCGACCTGTAGACCCGAACTCGTACTTTGCCGAGCGCGGCTTCGCGCTTCGTGTCGAGGTGCGGAATCTCGATAGTGAGCTGCCGCGAGCCGCAAAGCGCGGCTCGGCGCACTACGCGGATCTCGTGTCGCTCGACGACGGGAGGATGATCCGGCAGGCCTATGGCGCGGGGAGCAGTGACGAGGAGGCCCGCGCGAGCGCGCTCAACAGGTGGTGGGTGGAGGAGGAGCGACCTGAACCTCCGCTGCCACATCGACTTCCCTAAGCTAGGAGCAAGGCAGCCGGCGTACTAGACCCTGGGCTGGGCGAGTGTTCGGGAATGACCCCCGAGCCCGGAGTGAGGTCTATCCTTGGTTCAAGCTCGCGGGAGTTGGGATGAACCTCGTTCCACAGATTGCTCGGCGTTCAGGTGGGTGGGGTTGGTTCTTCGGTTGGGCGTTGCTTGGATCGGCTGCAGCGTTAGGAGTGGTGTCGCTCGGACCGCTACTGCTCGTTCCGACGGCTTTGCTCGGCGTGATCGTTTGGCATCGGCCAGGAGCCCGCCGCTCGGCCTTCGGGCTACTAACCGGGGCTGGAACGCTTCTTCTGTATGTGGCGTGGGTGCAGCGCGCTGGTCCCGGCACGACCTGTTGGCATACGGCGACCGGCTCAGGCTGTGATCAGCATCTGAATCCGCTGCCTTGGCTCGTCGCGGGCATCGCCCTGGTTGTCTCTGGCTTCATCGTTCACGCCCGTCGGGCCTGAGCAAGCTCGGTTGCGCCAGTGTTGGCGGATGAACCCTGAGCAGCGTTGGCGAAGCTGTGATCGGAGCGGGCTAATGAAGCACGCGCTGTGTGCCAGGCGCGATGTCCAGCGGGATCGTCTGAACGAGACTATTGTGGCGCCCGTAGACGGCGAGGTGTGACGGAGTGCTCGGTGTTGGCGTTACCGCGCTGAACTGGCCCCAGTTCCTCCCACGTTGGTAGAGCACCATCGAGCGAGATCTTCGGCCGACAAGAACGACGCGGTAGACGTCGCCACGTGCGATTCCCGCGAGGTAGATCGGATGGTTGTTCGTCCCTGGCCAAGCGAACGATGCGGCGGCGATCAGCACACGTGAGTGCGCGATGTTATTTGGTAGGGATGGCGAATCGGCTGGGCACTGCCAGCTAATCGGTGCGTTCCCCAGCAGGACGGCGGCGAGGCAGGTCTTGGGTAGCGAGCTGTCGGCTTGCGGCGCCGCCAGGATCATCAGTGCGCCTTGTCTGTTTCCGCGAATAGTTGAGAGGACCCGTACGTCCGAGGCATCGAGGCCCTGCCGTGCTGCTGCGAGTTGCGCTGGCTGGATCTCAATCGGCTGCACGCCGGAGAGCGGGTAGTCGCCGAGCATCTGTCCCGCGTCCCAGCCGGGTACGCGGTCGGGCCAGACCCAACCGGCTGCCCCGGAGGCGTCAGCGGCCGGGGACTTCAAAGGAATCTTGATCGTCTCGCCGCCACCCGGCGGGTGGTAGGCGGGCCGAGCGAAGAGGAAGAAGCTGCCCGTGGCGATGACTGCCAGAAGCACGAAGCCGAGGGCAATGATGTGACGGTTAAGCCAGGTCACCGTTTGCGTCACGACCACTGCATCGTCACCTACTCCCACCGACTTGAGGCTCAGCGCCGACCCGGTCGCCTGCGCCAGCGTCCGGGTGGAGTTCCCCCGGTTTCGTGGACACCTGAGCGCTTGGTCGGCGTTGTCCGATCGGGCAGGAAGGATCGTCCGCTATGCCAAGGGGATCGAATCCACGAAGGCCGTACTCGGAGGAGTTCCGGCGTGATGCAGTTGAGCTGTATCGGAGGGCTGGGAGGCCGCTGAAGGAGATCGCGAGCGATCTCGGGGTGTCGACTGAATCGTTGCGGGTTTGGACGCGGCAGGCTGCGATCGACGCGGGGAAGCGTCCGGGGCTTGCGAGTGAGGAGCGCGAGGAGTTGCGGGCGTTGCGGCGCGAGGTGAAGCTGCTCCGTGAGGAGCGCGAGATCTTGAAAGAAGCCGCGGCCTTCTTCGCCAAGGAGAGCGGCGGCCGGTAGCGGTCTACCGGTTTGTCGCTGCGCAGAAGGCCGATCACTCCGTCAAGACGCTCTGCCGTGTCCTCGGCGTCAGCCGGTCAGGCTTCCACGCCTGGGAGCGGCGACCGCCCTCGGACCGAGGTCTCGCCGACGCGTGGCTATCGGAGCGGATCCGGCGGATCCATACCGCGAGCCGCGGCACCTACGGCGCGCCGCGTATCCACGCCGAGCTGCGCTTCGACGGGGTCAGGGTCGGCCGCAAAAGGGTCGAGCGGCTGATGCGCCAGCAACACCTCTCCGGTCTCGTTCATCGGCGGCGAGGCCGCACGACGGTGCGTGTTCCCGGTGTGCGAGTCGCGAATGATCTCGTCGGTCGTGACTTCCGCCCGCCGGCACCCGACCGGCTCTGGGTCGCCGACATCAGCTACCTGCGCACCTGGGAAGGCTGGCTCTATCTCGCCGTCGTGGTCGACTGCTACTCGCGCCGCGTCGTCGGCTGGTCGATCGCCGACCACCTCCGCTCCGAGCTCGTCGTCGACGCGCTCGAGATGGCCGTCGACCGACGCCGACCAAAGCCCGGACTTGTTCATCACTCAGACCAAGGCTCGCAGTACGTCTCGCTCGCGCTCAGCCAACGCTGCCGCCGGGCCGGGATCGAGCTCTCGATGGGAAACCGCGGCTGCGCCTACGACAACGCCGTCTGCGAATCGTTCTTCAAGACGCTCAAGACCGAGCTCGTCGACCGTCGCTCCTGGCCCACCAAAGCCGAAGCCCGACACGCCGTGTTCGAGTTCATCGAGACCTTCTACAACCGACGCCGACGCCACTCAACACTCGGCTACCTCTCACCAGACGAATACGAAAGAATCGCTACACAGACCTAATCAACCGGTGTCCACCGAACCGGGGGAACTCCACGGGAATGATGCCCGAGGCGATGGACTACGCGCTCAACCGACGCCTGAGCCTCTCCGCCTCGATGCGAATGTCGGCCTCGTACTCAATGCGGTTCGCAGGGTCGTCTTCCCACTCCGAGGCAAGGGCCACAAACGGCCGTATGGCGTCTGCCAACTGGTCGAGGTCTCTCGACAGCCGCCAAAGCTCCTGCGCTCCTTCATAGGGCGTTCGGGTTCCCTGGAGCACGTCATTCGCACACTCGACGGCACGGGCCGCGAGGGCATCGACCTCACTCATGCCGAAGAGGCTATCCAGTCACCGAGAGACAGACGTCTCGGCTGCCCGAGCGTGCTCTCGCCTGGAACCGCTGACGCGTCGCGGGTCTGGCGCGCGCGCTACTTGATCAGCGTCAGCATCTTGAACATCGGCAGGTACATGCTGATGATGATCACGCCGACCATCAGACCCACGCCGATCATCATCAGCGGCTCGATGATGGAGGTCAGCGACTGGATCGCCGCGTCGACCTCGTCCTCGTAGAAGTCGGCGATCTTCGCCAGCATCTTCTCGAGCTCTCCCGTCTCCTCGCCGATCTTCACCATCTGCGAGACCATCGCGGGGAAGACGGGGTTCTCGATCAGCGGCTCTGCGATCGGCACCCCCTCGTGCACGCGCGCGCGGACCGTGGTCAGCGCGTCCTCGATCACCCAGTTCCCGGACGTCGTCCCGGTGATCTCCAGCGCCTTGATGATGTCGACGCCGGCCGCGACGAGCGTCGAGAGGGTGCGGGAGAAGCGCGCCATCGCGACCTTGCGCACGGTGTCGCCGATCTTCATCGGCACCCGCAGCAGGAGCCGGTCGTAGATCCTTCGGCCGGCCTCGGACTTCTTCCACTTCCTGAAGGCCCACACCGACAAGATGATCGTGGGGATGATGATGTACCAGTCCGAGCGCATGATGTTCGATGCGTGGACGACGTACTGGGTCAGCGTCGGCAGCTGGCCGCCGAGCTGCGCGAAGATCTTCACGAAGATCGGGACGAGGAACATCAGCATCCCCATCAGCACGAGGGTCGCGAAGATCAGCACCATCGTCGGGTAGATCATCGCGCCCTTCACGCGGCGCTTGATCGCCGTGTCCTTCTCGATCTGGTACGCGACGCGGTCGAGCACCTGGTCGAGGATTCCTGCCGCCTCGCCTGCCTCGACCATCGAGACGTAGAGCCGGCTGAAGATCTTCGGGTGGCGCCCCAGCGCCTGGGAGAGCAGCAGGCCGCCCTCGACGTCGGCACGAAGCTCCTTGATCACGGCGCCGAGGTACTGGTCGTCCGTCTGCTCCTCGAGGATCACGAGGGCGCTGACGACGTTCAGGCCCGCCTCGATCATCGTCGCGAACTGGCGCGAGAAGATCTGCAGCGACTTCGGCTTGATCTTCTTGAAGACCGTGCGGGCGCTGTCCTCGCCGCTCGCCGGCAGCTCGACGAGGTCGATCGGAAGCAGGCCGCGCAGGCGCAGCTGCTCGCGCGCGGACTTGAAGTCCGGGGCATGGACCTCGCCCTTGGCTTCGATTCCCGCAGCGTTGATCGCCTGGTACGTGAAGGCGGCCATCCGCACTGCGTATCGGCAGAGGGATACGAGCGCTTGAGTCCCCGGCGGCTGGTGCCGATAGGCGGAATGTGAGCGGACGCCTGCGCGGACAGAGCGGCTTTGGCCTGATCGAGCTCCTGATGGCGATGGTGATGCTGAACATCGGCCTGCTTGCGGTCGTGGCCGCCTTCACCTCGGGCATGTGGGGCATCGCACGCGCGGGGAACATCTCGAGTGCGGCGTCGCTCGGCGACGAGCAGATGGAGCTCTACCGCGAGCTTCCGAACCCCTGTATCTACGTCAGCTCCCCGCCGTCGTCGGGGACGTACTCCACCGATCCCGCCTATTCGACCTCGAACCAGGTCACGAGCGGCACCGGAGCGGCCGGCAACGGCAACTGCTCCCTGGTGAGCTTCCCCACCAACTCGACGAGCCCGAACCGCACCGGAGTGCTCGGGCCCGACCACCACAAGTACGAGGTGGACACATACATCAACTACCGCTGCACGGACCTGACGTTCCCCAACGCGACGACGCCCCTCACCTGCGACCAGGGCCACGGCGGAGTCGTGACGCTGGTCACCGTCGTCGTCCGGGACGGCCTCGTGACGACGAAGGTGCTGAACCGCCAGAGCTCGACGTTCGACCCGTCGAACGACCTCCGCTGATTCCCCTCTAGCGCCGGGCCGCGACGCGCGAGAATGTCGCGTGCATGCTCGACGTTCGACCGCTCACCGAGAGCGACCGCGGCTGGGCCGTCCAGCTCGAGGCCGAGACCTGGTCGGCGCCCGTCGTCGCACGGCTCGGGGAGCTCGTCGACCCGAGCCTGCTGCCCGGCTTCGTCGCGGTGCTGGAAGGACAGCGGGCAGGGCTCGCCTCATACGCCGTGCGCGGCGACGAGTGCGAGCTGGTGACGATCCGGAGCCTGCGCGAGGGGCACGGCATCGGGCGAGCGCTCCTCGACGCCGTTTGCGGCGCCGCGCTCGAGGCCGGCTGCGCGCGGCTCTGGCTGATCACGACCAACGACAACCTCCGCGCGCTGGAGCTCTTCCAGCGGTGGGGCATGGACATCGTCGCCTTCCACCGCAACGCCGTCACGGAGGCGCGCCGCGATCTCAAGCCGTCGATCCCGGAGCACGGCGCCCACGGCATCCCGATCGCCCACGAGCTCGAGCTGGAGCTGCGCCTCCAGCCCCGTGCACTCAGCCGACGGAGACGACCTTGATGGTGAACCTGGTCCCGTCGGCGGTGTTCATCAGGGTCAACGTCTTGCCGACAGGGATCGTCACCGTGTTCTGGCCGTTCGAGAGCGAGCCGCCCGCGATCCCGATCCGTGCCCCGCTCCGGTTCACGGAGACGAGCTGGAAGAAGGGTTGCGGCGCCGCGGCCGGGAACGTCTTGCCCACCGCGACCGTCTCCGAGGTCCCGTTCACCGAGATCACCGCGCTGGTCGGCGGCCCCGCCGGCGCCGTGGACGTCGTCGCCCCTCCGGGCGGCGGGTTGGGAGGCGCCGGCGTGGTGGGCGTCGTCCCGGTCGTCGTCGCGGCGCCGGTCGGCGTCGCGCCGGTCGCGCTCACCTGCTGGACGAACGGGTCCTTGCTGACGAAGAGGTTGAAGGAGATGAGCTTCGCGGTCGAAGCGGTCACCGGGGAATCCGTCTGGATCGCCTGGCCTGCGACCACCGCGGTCGCGGCGGGCGCAGGCGCCGGGCCCGTGCCGGCCAGCGTCGGAGGCGCGAGCGTCCCCGGCGCGGGCGTCACCGCTGCAGGCGCCGCGGCCGCGGGCGACGGCGCGGTGTCCGTCCTGGGCGGATTCAGCTGCTTGAGCGTGCTCGGCAGCGTGAAGGCGAGAATCGCCGCGAGCAGCACGAGGCCGACGACCACGAAGATCTTCTGCCGCTTGGCCTTCGCCTTCGGATCGAATTTCTTGGCCATCTACCCTGTCGCTCCCGATGCCGCGGAGGCATCCGTCGGGCTCGGCTCGGTGCTGGTCGTCGTCGCGGCCGCCGGCGGTGCGGCGGTTGCCGGCGCACCGGTGCCGTAGACGTACGCGTTCACGACGAGCGTCGCGGTGATCTGCGGGAAGCCCTCCTTCGCCTGGGCGAAGCTGAGCGTGTTGATCGAGAAGAGCCGGCCGTTGGCGTCGAGCTCGCCGTTCTGCACGTCGACGAGGTTCCTGAGGCGCAGCAGGAAGTCGACGAGGCCGTAGTAGTTCCCGGTGAAGGCGAGCGTGATCGGGACGACCTGGTAGCCGGCGAGCGGCGACGAGCCTCCCGGCTGGATCGAGTCGAAGCTGATCCCGGCCTGCGACGCCACGAGGTTCAGCTGCAGCAGGATCCCGGCCATGTCGGTGTCGTCGGGCATCGCCTTCGTGAGCCGGAAGAGCGAGGCGACCTTGATCGGCTGGACCTCACGCGACTGCTTCGAAAGCGCGCGCGCCGTCAGGATCTGGGCGTTGGTCGCGTCGATCTGCTTGCTCAGGCTGCTCGCCTTCCCCTTCTGCGGCGAGACGAGCAGGAAGTAGCCGAGCAGGAGCATCACGACGACGCCGCCGGCGACGAGGGCGATCTGGGCCCGGGGCGAGAGCTTCTGTGCGCGGTTCACGACGGCGCTCCGCCCGGCTGCCGGATGTTGGCGACGACCTTGAACTCGACGACGTCTTGCGTGCCGACCTGGGAGGACGCGCTCGACGTGAGCTGGACGTCGGAGAGATCGGGCACGACCTGGAGGCGGGAGAGCACGCGGGCCACCCCGTCCACCGAGTACGTGTAGCCGTCGATCACGAGGCCCGACGGCACTCCGGCCACAGCGGGAAGCGAGCTGCCGGAGAGACTGACCAGCCAGACGTCCTCCGGGAGGACGAGCGTGACCTCGCGCAGCACGCGATCCCAGGCGACCCGGGTCGACATCACGGTCGAGAGGGCGCTCACCCGTGCCTTCTGCTCCGCTGCGAGCGCGGCCTGAGCCGAGCTCTGCTGCACCGGAGGCGGAACGACGGCGAGCTCTGCGCGCGCGGAGTCGAGCTCCTGCTGCCGGTCGTGTACCGCGCCGCTCGCGGACATGTACATCATCCCGATCAGCACCGTGGTGAGCACGGCGCCTGCGACGCCGACGACGACCGGGACGTTGGTCTTGGTACGACGGTTCGGATCGTCCCTGGGGAGAAGGTTGACGGCTTGCACGGCGGCTAGTCCTCGATCCCCAGTCCGATCGCGATCGCGAGCGAGCCGAGCTGCTCCGGCTCGTGGACGCGCTTGCCGACCTTGACGCGGACGAGCGGGTCGCCGAGCTTGACGCGCACGCCGATCAGGCGCTGCAGCTCTGCGGCGAAGCCCGGCAGGTGTGCGGTGCCGCCCGTGAGGATGATCTCGCCGATGCCCAGAGAGCCGGGCTGGTTCTGGTAGAACTGGAGCGAGGACACGAGCTCGCGCGCGAAGGTGTTGATCTGCGCCTTGACGGCGTCGCGCACGACGGCTGCGACCTCCTCGGAGATGCCCTCCGGAGCAGGCCCGGGCTCGAGCGAGATCGAGTGCTTGATCGGATCGGTCTCCGACGGCGTCATGTCGAGAGCGCGCGCGATCGCGACGCTGAGCGTCGAGCCGCCCCAGTCCAGCACGCGCGTGAACTCGCAGACCCGCCCGTCCGAGACGGCGAAGGTGGAGCGGTCGTGGCCGACCGCGACGGCGACGAGAGCTGCAGGTGCCGGCCCGTCGTCCTCGCGCGGCGCCGCGAGCGAGCGCAGGAGCGCGAAGGCCTCGAGGTCGATCCCGACGAGCGAGAGGCCGGCGTCCCGGCAGGCCGCCACGTAGCGGTCGACGAGCTCGCGGTAGGCGACGACGAGCAGGATCTTGCGGACGGTCTCCCCCTCCGGGTTCGTCGTCTCGGAGAGGATGTGGTAGTCGAGCACCGCCTCCTCGATCGGGATCGGCAGCGCCTCCTGGGCACGGAAGCGGATCGCGTTGTTGAGCTGCTTCGGATCCTCGATCCCGGTGATCTCGAAGGTGCGGACGCCGATGCGGTTGTTGGCGATCCCGAGCCGGATGCCCTTCTTCGGCATCTTGTTCGCCCGGAAGAAGTCCTTCAGCGCGACTGCGAGCGCCTCTGGGTCGCGCAGCTCGCCGCCGACGACGATCCCGGGGTCGAGCCCCTCGCGCGCGACCTGGGTGACCTCTGCGACGCCGTTGTTCGAGACGCGGGCGGCCGCGATCTGCGACGCGCCGATCTTCAGGCCGACGAGCTCCTTGTGGCGCGCGTTGCTCTTCCGGGGGCCGGGCCTGGACGGCAGCTCGAGGCGGGGCATCGTGAAACCGCGCTTCTTCAGCGGCTTCTTGGCGCCGGGCCCGGCCGGCTCGACCGCGGCGGTCTCGCCCTCTTGCTTCTTCTTCTTCTTCGAGCCGCCGAGCTCGAGCTTCCAGAACGGCGTCTTCGCCGTGACGTTCTCGGAGTCCGCGGAGAGCGCGACGGCGGCTGTCGCGACCGCCGCGCCGGCGGTCTTCTTGCTCTTGCGCGAGCCGCCGAGCTCCTTCTTCCAGAACGGCACCGAGGCGCCCTCGGGCTTCGGCTCCTTCGGCTCCTTCGGCTGCTTCGGCTGCTTCGGCTCCTTCGCTTGCTTCGGCTGCTTCGACTTCTTCGAGCCGCCGATCTCCTTCTTCCAGAACGGCACCTTCGGCTCGTCGGGGACCGGCGGCAGCTCGGCCGCGGGCACCGGCGGGTGGACAACCGCCGCAGCGGCGACCGGGACCGCGGCAGCGGGCGCGGCGACCGGCTCCGGCGCGGCGGGGACTGGCGGGGGCTCCTCGACCGCCGGCGGGAGCGTCGGCACCTCGGCGGCGGGCGGCAGGACGGGCTCGGGAGCGGGAGGCGCCGGCGGCGCGGCGGCCGCGGCATCCTCGGCCGCGCTCGCGTGGAGAACGGCGTCCACCCACGAGACGGGGTGCAGAGACTCGCGCTCCAGGGCGGGCTGCTCGGGCGTCTCGGCGACGGGCTCGGGAGCGAGCGCCGCCTCGGCGACGGGCTCGGGAGCGGGCTCCGCCTCGGCGACAGGCTCGGGAGTGGGTGCGGCTTCGGCTTCGGCCACGGGCTCGGGGATCGGAGCCGCCTCGGCCGCGGGCGGCTGCACGGGCACGGGCTCGGGCTCGGCGGCGCGGGGCTCGGGCTCGGGAGTCTCTGCGGCGACCTCCGGCTCCGGCGCGGGCGGCGCCTCGTCCGCAACCGGGAGAGCCGGCTCCTCGGGCGGCGGCGGCGGCAGCTCGTCCGCGGGAGGTGGCCCGTCGGCCGCCTGCGCGGCAAGAGTCGCGAGCGCCGCCTCGAGCAGGCGCTCCGTTTCGGCAGGATCGGAGCCGTCCGCCGCCGGAAGCGGAGCCGTGAGGGGCAGAGGCTCTTCGAGGACCGGCTGCTCGTCGGCGTCGGCCTTCGCCTTCCGGCCCAGACTCACTTCCTTCTTCCAGAACGGGGCCTTCGGCTCGGCCGGCTCGTCGGAAGTCTCCTTCTCGGCCTGCTCCTTCGGCTTACGCCCGACGGAGACCTCCTTCTTCCAGAACGAGACCTTCGGCTCGGCCGGCTCCTCGGAGGTCTCCGGCTGCGCCTCGGGCTGCGCCGGCTCCTTCGGCTTACGCCCGACGGAGACCTCCTTCTTCCAGAACGAGACCTTCGGCTCGGCCGGCTCCTCGGAGGTCTCCGGCTGCGCCTCGGGCTGCGCCGGCTCCTTCGGCTTGCGGCCGAGCGAGACGTCCTTCTTCCAGAACGAGGTCTTCTCCGCCTTCGGCTCCTCGGCCTCTGCCTGGGTGGGCTCGGGCTCGAGGTCGCCCTCGGGCTTGGGCTTGCGGCCGAACGAGATGTCCTTCTTCCAGTCGACCACGCCTAGCTCCCCGCAACCCTGAGACCGCCGCCCATCGCGAGGTTCTCGGGCTCCTCTTCTTCTTCCGGGAGCTGGTAGCCGGCGCGCTCGAGCAGGCCGAACAGCTGGTCGGGGCGGCTGGAGCGCGAGCGCGCGACGTCGAACGTGACCACGTTCCGCTGCACGAGCTCGGCGAGGGACTGCTCCATCGTCTGCATCCCGCGCTGGGTGCCGGTCTGCATGATCGAGTAGATCTGCTCGACCTTGCCCTGGCGAATCAGGTTCCGGACCGCGTCGTCGGGATAGAGCACCTCGAGCGCGGCGCAGCGGCCCTGGCCGTCGGCGGTCGGGAGGAGCGCCTGCGTCAGGATCCCCTGCAGCGAGTTCGCGATCTGGATCCGGATCTGCTCCTGCTGCTCGGCCGGGAAGACGTCGATCAGGCGGTCGACCGTCGAGGAGGCGCTCTGCGTGTGCAGGGTGCCGAACACGAGGTGGCCGGTCTCGGCCGCGGTCAGCGCGGTCGCGATCGTCTCGAGGTCGCGCATCTCGCCGAGCAGGATCACGTCGGGGTCCTGGCGCAGCGCCGCCCGCAGAGCCTCGGCGAAGCTCACCGCGTCGGGGCCGATCTCGCGCTGGTTGACGATGCAGCCCTTGTGCCTGTGGACGAACTCGACCGGGTCCTCGATCGTGAGGATGTGCTCGTGGCGCGTGCGGTTGATCTCGTCGATCAGCGCCGCCAGCGTCGTCGACTTGCCCGAGCCGGTCGGCCCGGTCACGAGCACGATCCCGC
>Ga0335069_10008926_pt1 | contig 14301 bp, 15 predicted proteins | sample Lox_Sample_11_FD_206714 | JGI IMG/M metagenome (GOLD analysis project Ga0335069, IMG submission 206714) | Soil microbial communities from Loxahatchee National Wildlife Refuge, Florida, United States - Lox_Sample_1.1 | ecosystem: Environmental > Terrestrial > Soil > Wetlands | place: USA... | reverse complement strand
CTCGACGTCGACGCGAACCTTCTTCTGCTGATCCGGCGTCATCAAATCGTAGCCCGGATCGACGGCGCGCGCGTTGTCCTCGACCGAGATGTCCGACTTGGCTTCCTTGTTGCCGAGAATCCAGCTCTCGCGCTCGGTCACGACCTGCTGGCGATATTCGCGCGTGGCAAGGGCGTAGCCCCAATCGCGGAACGCGCCCTCGGTAAACTTCATGATGTTGCCCTTGTGCACGAAGCTCACGCTGCGGCGCGTGTGCCGCAATGCGTAGTCGATCGCGGCGCGCACCAAGCGCTCTGAGCCCTCGCGCGATACCGGCTTGATGCCGATCGCGCTGGTCTCCGGGAAGCGAATCTTCTTAACCGCCATCTCCTTCTGCAGAAACGCCACCACCTTGCGCGCTTCATCGCTCTCCGCTTGCCACTCGATGCCGGCGTAAATGTCTTCCGTGTTTTCGCGGAAGATCACCATGTCGACCGCTTCCGGGCGCAACACCGGGCTCGGCACGCCGGTGAAGTACCGAACCGGACGCAGACACACGTACAGATCCAACAACTGCCGCAACGCGACGTTGAGCGAACGAATCCCACCACCAATCGGCGTCGTCAGCGGGCCCTTGATGCCGACGATCAACTCCTTGAAGGCCTCGACGGTTTCGTCGGGCAGCCAGTTGCCGGTTTGATTGAACGCCTTCTCGCCCGCGAGCACTTCCATCCACGCGATGCGGCGCTTGCCGCCCGATGCCTTCTGCACGGCGGCGTCGAACACCGCCTGACTCGCGCGCCAGATGTCCGGTCCGGTGCCGTCGCCTTCAATGAACGGAAGGATCGGATTGTCGGGAACTTCGAGTTTGCCGTCACGCAACCGAATGCGCTCGCCGCTGGGAAGTTTCAACTGTGCCATGAATTGGGATGTCCTTTGATCGAAAAGTCGGTCCGTAAACCGCGCGCGAACCCTAGCGCAATCGCGAAGGAAAGTCAGGATGCCGGCGCTTCCGGACGCAGCCGCATCGTCAACGGATGCGAGAAGTAATGAACGAAGATATCGCTGGTGTACTTGGCGGCCATCGCCTGGCTGACGCGCTCGACATAGTCGCGCGCTTCGGTGGCGCGCACCCGATCGAAACGATGCCCGCCGATCTCGACCGGCAGCACCGCGCCTCCGCCGTGCTTCTGCATGCGATCGGCGGCCTTCGTACCGAGCCGCACATAAACGTCGCCGTCGATCACCACGAGCCACACTTTGAAGCAGTACTCCCCTTCACCGGGATCGTTGGTGCAAAGCTTCAACGTCTCTTCTTTCGTCCAATCACTCGGCGTCCACGCCGGAGTCTCGGCCGCAGCGAAACGTGCAATCGCGACACCGCCCAGGACTATTCCCAGCCACCAAGAATGTCTCGACATGCTCCCCTCCTTTGTGCCGTCGCATCCGGCGGATGCGATTAGAGCACGAGGAGTGTGCCGGTCAATGCAGTCGCTTCCAGGCGATCAGCGCTCGCTGATACGCCATTGGCGCCTCATGCCTGCGCCAGCCAATTACGCCAGTCGGGATGGGCGATCGCGATCAATGCGTCGCGGCGCTCGCGCAGGGTTTTGCCGCGCAGGTAGGCCGCGCCGTACTCGGTCACGATGGTATCGGCGCAGAAGCGCGGGATCGTCACCGGCGTCTCGTCGCTCAAGCGCCGGACGATCTTCGAGCGCGTCCCGTCATCGGTCGTCGACGAGAGCGCGATGAGCGAGCGCCCGCCGGGCGAGTGCTCGGTGCCTTCGAGAAAATCGAGACTGCCGCCGACGCCGCTGACCTGCACGCCGTCGATGGTCTCGCCGTTGATTTGCCCGCCGAGGTCCACCTCGATCGCCGAATTGACCGACACCATTCGCAGCCGTTTCGCCAGCTCGACAATGCTGTGCGTCACACTCACCGGCTGAAACTCGACCTGCTCCGAGGCGCCGACGAAGTCGTAGAGCGCCGCCGCGCCACCGGCTTCACCGGTGATGACCTGCATACGGTGGCGACTGCGATGCAGACACTCGATCAGCCCGTCGGTGACGATGCCGGAGAAAATGTTCGCGTCGGGAATCTCATGGAGGCGAGTCAGCACGCCGTCTGGGATCGCACCGATGCCGAACTGCACCCACGCGCCCGTTGGAATCACCCGTAGTACGTTTTCGACAACCTGCTCGTCGCGCACGGTCCAACGCGGGAAACGATACTCACCGAGGGGCCGCGACGACTCGACCGCCAGATGAATCGCCTCGATCGGCACCCGCGTGGGGCCGCGGGTCCACGGCATGTGCGCGTTGATTTCGGCGATCACCAGTGACGCGCTGGCGATGAACTCCAAATAGAAGCTGAGCGCGATCCCGAGGCTGACCTCGCCGCCGCGCGGCGGGCTGACTTGGACCACGACGACATCCGGTCGCACCACCCCATGGCGCGAAATCATGCGCGGCACGTCGCGATAACGGAGCGGGAGGATCTCGACCCGCCCGTCGCGCACATACCCACGCAGCTTCGGTGACGCCTGCCAGGTCGTGTAGCGGAAGTGCGTGCCCAGTCCGGCTTGCAGAAACGGGTAGTCGCCGAATTGCAACCCCGAATACAGTTGGAGGTTGCTGAAGCGCGCATGCTCGGCGACGAAGCCGTCGTAGATCTCCGCCGGCTCGACCGCGCCGTGCGGCAAGATCACCCGCGCCTCGTCGGGAATCGCGCGGATCGCCTCGCGGGCGGACACGAGCTTCATCGCCGGCGGATCATAGCGACCGGCGGGGTCGGCTGAAACTCCGCCGCCATCCGCACCACGCTTTTCCTGGCGGGCGGATTTTGTTAGGTCTTCCGCCTCAGCCGATGAATTGGACCAGCTTGGAACAGGTCGAGAGCGCGGCCGGCGCGCAGTGCGCCGAGTTCGCCGGGGCGCGGCTGCCCCGGGTCTTCAGCTCCGTAGAAACGGAGTGTCGAGCGGTGCGCGACAGCGCGGGACTGCTCGACGCACGCAATCGGAGCGTGCTCTCGCTGGTCGGCAACGACCGCGTCAGCTTTCTGCAAGGCATGGCGACGAACAACGTCGCGGCGCTCGCCGTCGGCGACGGCTGTTATGCGGCACTTCTCACCATTCAAGGTCGGATCGTCTCGGACCTCTACGTCCTTGCGCTGGACAATCGCCTGCTGCTCGACGTGCCGGCGTCGCGCGCCGACGCGGTCCGCGCTGCCCTCGACCGTTTGATCATCGCCGACGATGTCGAGTTCGAAGCCGACGCCATTCAACCACTCGTGAGCATCGAGGGTCCCCGCGCGCCTGCACTGCTCTCCGTGGTCGCAGGCGCTCCGGTCGACGAGCTACAAGCCTTTCAGCATCGCGAAATCACCGTTGATGGTATCGCCCTGCGGTGCGTTGCGATCAGCCAAACCGGCGAGTTGGGTTTCCGCCTGCTCGGCGAGTCCCAGCACGCGGCAACGCTGTGGGAACGCGTGCGCCACGCCGGCGCCGCTCCGGTGGGCCTCGACGCCCTCAACGTGCTGCGACTCGAAGCCGGCATTGCCTGGCACGGCGTCGATATGGATGAGGACACTTTGGTGATGGAGGTTGGACTCGACGACGCGATCAGCTTCAACAAAGGCTGCTACCTCGGCCAAGAAGTCGTCGAGCGCGTCGCCGCCCGTGGCCATGTCAATCGAAAGCTCTGCGGCTTGCTCGTGACCGGCTCGGTAGTGCCGCCGGCGCAAACCGCCCTAACGCACGACAACACAGACGTCGGACACATCACCAGCGCGGCATACTCCCCCACGCTTGGAAAAATCATCGGGCTCGGGTACGTGCATCGGAACGCATGGGAGATCGGCACCGAGCTGCGCGCACGCACGAACGACGCCGAGATCACGATCACCGTGAGCGACCGGCCGGCTTGGCGGTCGACGACGGCAGTAAAGGTTCAACGCGAGGAGGCGAATCATGGCAAACCAACTGGGCAAACGGTACCTCTGTGAGAGCTGCGGCACCGAGGTGCTCTGCAACAAGCCCGGCGGCGGCGCGGTCGAGTGCTGCGGGCAAGAAATGAAGATCAAAGAGGCCAAGCCGCTGCCGTCGAGCGACTGATCGCGCGTGCCGGCCGTTCTCTACGAACTCGACGGGCCGGTGGCGACGATCTCGCTCAACCGGCCCGAGGTGCTCAACGCGTACAACGTCGCGATGCGCGACGCGTTGTTCGGGGCGCTCACCGCCGCGCGCGACGATCCGACGGTCCGCGTGGTCGTGCTGCGCGGCAACGGGCCGGCGTTTTGTAGCGGCGGCGACGTGCGCGAGTTCGGCAGCGCGCCCTCGCCGGTGGTCGCCCGTGCGGTGCGCTTCCAGCGCGACGTGTGGGGCACGTTGAAGGCGTTGTCCAAGCCAACCATCGCCGCCGTCCACGGCTACGCCGTCGGCAGCGGATTCGAGATGGCGATGTTGTGCGACCTCTGCATCGCCGCCAACGACGCACGCTTCGCGCTGCCCGAGACCGGGATGGCTATGATCCCCGGCGTCGCCGGCACGCAAACGGCCACGCGCCTGTTGGGCGTCGGCCGCGCGCTCGATCTTGTACTGACCGGGTGCGCACTCGGCGCGGACGAGGCGCGGGCGATGGGATTGATCATGCGCGTGGTGTCGCGTGACCAGTTGGAATCCGAAGCCCTTGCACTCGCCCGTCGACTCGCCGCGATCGAGTCGGGTTTGTTCACGGACACCAAGCGAGCCGTGACCGACGGACTCGATCTCCCGCTCCCCGCTGCCCTCAATCTGGAAGCGCGGCTGAGCCGTCGTTGGCGAAGCAGGAACCACGCAACCAATTGAATCCGCGTACTGCCTATTTGCTCACTGCAAGGAGGTTCCGTGAACACATCCAACTTCGTCAGCATTCCGGCGATGATGTTTCCCGACCAGGAGATCCTCGTGTTCGAGAATCAGCGTCGGACCTACGGTGAGTTGTGGGAACGGATCCAGCGGTTGGCCAACGCCCTGGAAGCGGTTGGCGTCCGGCGCGGCGATCGCGTCGCGGTGCTGCAAACCAATTCGGCGCAATACGTCGAGACCTACTTCGCCGCCGCCGCGCTCAACGCCGTCTTCATTCCGGTGAATTACCGCGCCAAACTGCCCGAACTCGAATACATGCTGGGCGCGGCGGAAACCAAAGTGCTGCTAGTCGGCGATCGCTATATCGACGCCGTGCGGCAAATCCTCCCCAAGCTGCCGAGCGTTCAAACCCGCGTCGCACTAGAGAGCGAGCACGACGGCTTCGCACACATCGAGCCGCTGATCGCCAAGGCCTCGCCCGACTTTGAAGAGCGCGAGACCGACGACGAGGACACCACCATCTTGATGTACACCAGCGGTACCACCGCGCTGCCCAAAGGGGTGATGCTGCGGTTCAACGACTTCACCGCCTACGTCACCGCCAACGTCGAGTTGGCCGACGGTACGCCGCGCGGCACCTCGCTGTTGTGTGTGCCGCTCTATCACATCGCCGGCGCCACCAACGTAATGACCAACCTCTTCACCGGCCGCAAGCTGGTGCTGACCCGCCAATTCGACGCCGCCGAATGGCTGCGCACGGTCGAACGCGAGCAGGTTACTCACGCGTTCCTCGTCCCGACGATGATGAAGCAGCTCATCGATCATCCCGACTTCAGCAAGCACGACCTGTCCAGCCTGCAGAATCTCTCGTACGGCGGCGCCGCGATGCCGTTCCCGGTGATTCGCCGCGCCCTGGAGATGTTCCCGAAGAGCGTCGGCTTCGTGAACGCGTTCGGCCAGACCGAGACCACCTCGACATTGACCGTCTTGGGACCGGACGATCACCGCCTCGACGGCACGCCGGCTGAAGTCGAGCTGCGACTGAAGCGACTGGTTTCGATCGGCCGGCCGCTGCCCGACGTCGAGGTCAAAGTCGTCGACGACGACGGCAACGCGCTGGCCGCCGGCGACGTCGGTGAGATCTGGGTGCGCACGCCGCGGGTGATGAAGGGCTACGCGGCTAAGGACGGCACCTCGTCTCCGCTGGTGCAAGACGGCTGGCTGCCGACGCGCGACATGGGATGGATCGACGCCGACGGGTACATCTTCCTCGCCGGACGCAAGGACGACATGATCATCCGCGGCGGCGAAAACATCGCGCCGGCGGAGGTTGAGGCTGTGCTCTACTCGCATCCCGGCATCGAGGAAGCCACGGTCATCGGCATGCCCGACGTCGAGTGGGGACAAAAGGTGTGTGCGGTCGTTGCTCCGCGACCCGGCGTGACGTTGACCACGGAGGACGTGATCGAGTTCTGCCGCCAGCGCCTCGCCAGCTTCAAGAAGCCGGAGATCGTGCACTTCGTCGCCGAGTTGCCGAAGAATCCGATGGGCAAGATCCTCAAGAAGGATCTGCGCAAACAGTTCGGCGCCGCATGAAAGCGTCACCCCGGCGGACGAGCGCGACTTCCCCGCTGCGCACTGCCGTGCGCGACGGGGTGGCGTGGCTCACGCTCGACCGTCCGGCGGCGGGCAATGCAATCTCGCAGCCACTGGCGCAGGCACTCTGCACCGTGACCGAGGCACTCGAACTGGATGAGACGATCCATCTGGTCGTCATCGAGGCCGCCGGCAAAGATTTCTGTGTTGGCGTCGAACACCGCGGTGATTGGGAGCATGAGTGCGACGGCATCGCGGCGATCGCACGGCTCACGGTGCCGGTGGTCGCGGCGGTCCACGGCCACGTGATCGACGAAGGCTGCGAACTCGCGCTCGCGTGCGATCTCCGCTTGATGGCGGACGACGCCCGCTGGCAATTCACGCAGATCAGCAACGGCCGCATGCCGGCGCACGGCGCCACGCAGCGATTGCCGCGGATCGTCGGCCGCATGCGCGCGCTCGACCTCCTGCTCACCGGCCGTACGGTCGATTCCACGGAAGCCGAAGCCATCGGACTCGCCACCCGCGTGTTTCCGTCATCGCACTTCGCCGACCGCATGCGCGCGTTCGTTGGCGAGCTGGCAACCCGGGGACCGATCGCGCTGCGGTACGCCAAGGAAGCCGTGCAGCGGGGACTGGATCTGACGCTTGACCATGGCATCCGACTTGAGCACGACCTCTATGTGTTGCTACAGACAACCGCCGATCGCGCCGAAGGCGTGCGCGCTTTCCTCGAAAAGCGGCGGCCGAAATTCACCGGCTCGTGATCGAACAGAGAGGGACCATGGCAAACCAACTGGGCAAAATGTACATCTGCGGCAAGTGCGGCTCGCAAGTGATCGTGACCAAGGCCGGCAACGGCTCGCTCAAGTGCTGCGGGCAAGAGATGGAGCAGAAAAAGTAGCGCCGTGGCGATCGCGACACCATCACCGCCGGCCGATCTGCGCACGTACCGGGTGCGTGCGCACAATATCGCCGCGGATTCGGACAACAAGATTCACGACGACACGGTCGCGCGACGCTACGGTTTCGGCGGCGGGCTGGTGCCGGGTATCGCAGTCTACGGCTACCTGACACACTCGGTGGTGGAGCGCTGTGGCGAAGCGTGGCTCGAACGCGGCGCTGCCACCACGCGCTTCATCAGTCCGTGCTACGAGGGAGAGGTGATCGAGGTGCACGCGACTGCCGGCAGCGGCGCAACATTCGATCTGCTCGCACAGCGCGCCGACGGCACCGCCTGCGCTCGCGGCACCGCCGGATGGCGCGCGCCGGATCTTGCCCAACCGGACATCAGCGAGTATCCGGTAGCGCCACTACCGGACGAGCGACCGCCGGCGTCGGCGCAGTCGTTGGCGCCGGGACGCGTGCTGGGAACATTCTCGCTGCACCTCGACGAACAGCGCGCCGCCGAATTCCTCGACGGCATCCGCGACGACCTTGCGCTCTATCGCGGGCCCTCCGGCATCGCGCATCCTGCGCTGCTTTTGGCGTGTGCGAACTGGTTCCTCGCGCACAACGTCGTGCTCGGGCCATGGATTCACGTCGCGAGCGAGGTCACCCATTTCGGCATCGCACGCTACGGCGACACCGTGTCGCTACGCGGACGGGTCGCCGAACAATTCGAACGCAAAGGCCACGAATTCGTGGTTCTCGACCTACTCGTCGTGGCCGACCGCGACCGCATCATCCAACACCTTCGCCACACCGCGATCTACCGGCCGCGCGCAGCGTCGTGACTGCTGAACGGCGCTCGCAGCACACAATGGATGTACGAATCGCGGCGCTGATTGGCTTCGTCGTCGTGCCGGCCGTTTGCGTCGTGCTCGAACGGCGCTGGCCTGCGATTCCCGCGCGGACGCTCGTGCGGCCGGGCCTGCTGTCCGACGCGGTCTGGTACATCGTCCAATCGTGGGTCGCTCGCAACGTTGCGCCGTGGGCCGTCTACTTTGCGCTCGTGCCGGTGATGGTCGCGCTTGGGAAGAACGCGCCGGAGTTCTTCGGGGGCTTCGGGCCGGCGGCGCGGATTCCGTTCCGGTTTCAAGTGCCGATCGTCTTCGTGTTGGCCGACTTTCTGTCCTACTGGCAACATCGGCTTTTCCACACGCGCAGTCTCTGGCCGGTGCACGCGGTGCACCACTCATCGCGGCAGCTCGATTGGTTGAGTTCCGGCCGCTTTCACCCTCTCAACGAAATCGGCGTACAACTGATCAACGTCGTCCCCATCCTGGCCTGCGGCTTCAATGCGGGAAGCTTTCTCGTCCTTGCTCCGTTCACGACGTGGTACGTCGTCTTCCTTCACGCCAACGTTCCATGGTCGTTTGGACCGCTGCGCTTCCTCATCGCGAGCCCTGCATTTCATCGCTGGCATCACACCGGCGAGGCCGAAGGTCGCGATAAGAATTTCGGCGGCGTGCTCTCGCTGTGGGACGTGCTGCTCGGAACCTTCTACCTCCCGGAGAACCGCACCGCCACATGGTTCGGGATCGACGATCCCATACCCGAGGGGTTCGTCAAGCAGCTCGCGTATCCGCTGCTGCCCACTCGGCTGTGGAGCGCTTCGACTTGGCCGCACACAGCGGCGTGACCGATCAACGCGACGATGAGAATTTGGAGTCTGCATCCGAAGTACCTCGACGCACCCGGCCTGGTCGCGTTGTGGCGCGAGAGCCTGCTGGCTCAGGCAGTGCTCAGAGGCAAGACAAGGGGCTACGTCCGTCACCCTCAACTTGATCGCTTTCGCGCGCAGGCACGTCCCGTCGGATTCCTCGCTGAGTACCTGCGAGGACTGCACGCGGAGGCGCTACGGCGCGGCTACCGTTTCGCCCCTGGAAAGATCAGTCGCTCGCACGTACACACCCGCATGACCGTCACCCGCGCACAACTGCAATTCGAATGCACCACCTGATGGGCAAGTTGGCGCGGCGCAATCCAGCGTGGCTGCGACGTCTCGGTCACGTCGGCACTCCGGACCCGCATCCGCTGTTCCGCGTCGTATCTGGGCGCATCGCCGAATGGGAAAGGGCAGTGGCGCACCCGAGAACAGGAAGGCCGGTTGAATAACCCGCACGCCGAAGTCGTGATCCAGCGATTGCTCGCGGCCTGGAACGCCCGCGACCTCGCCGGCTTCGCGGCATGCCTTGCCGACGACGTCGAATGGTACGACCCGGCGATGCCGGACCCGCCTGCTCGTGGGCGAGCGGCTGCGGTTGCGTTTGCCGAGTCGGTCCTGCGGGCTTTTCCCGATTTCACGTATGAGATCCTGCCGCCGATGTGTTTTGCGACCGATGGGTCTCGTGTCGCGATCAAATGGCGGATCACCGGTTCGCATCTGCATCCGCTCGTGCCACCGGGTTACGCGCCGACGAGTCGTCGCACCGAGTTCGAGGGTGTCGATGTGATCGACATCGACGGCGGCCGCGTGACCTGCATTCTCACCGTCTTCGACGTGCTGCCCGCCGCCGAACAGCTCCTCGGCATGCGCCTCCGGCCGACGCCCGGCACCTGGCGCGGGTGGCTCGCCGTGCGTCTCCAGCGGCTCCTGGCTTGGCGGGCGCGAACGCGACGATGACGCGGCTCAGCCGCGCAGCAACAAGGACACGGTCATCGCGACGCCGATGACCACCACCACGCGGCGAACGGCCTCGCGCCCCATGCGGCGCGCGAGGCCGGCGCCGCCGTAGCCGCCGCTGATCGCAGCGATCGCCATCACGCCGGCGTCGAGCCAGTCGACCGGTCCCCACAACATGAAATACGCGGCGGCGACGAGATTGATGCAGACGGCGAAGAAGTTCTTCAGCCCGTTCATTTGGTGAATGTCCGTGAGACCGAGCAGTCCCAACGCCGCGAGCATCAGAATACCGATGCCGGCGCCGAAGTAGCCGCCGTAAAGTGCGACGAAGAACTGAAACAGCGCGGCGCCCGCCCACCAGCGCGCGTTCGCAACGTGGTCTTCCGGCCGTCCCCGTCGCAGCCAGCGCGCGAGCGGCTCCTGCGCGGCGAACAACACGGTCGCGAACAGAATCAGATACGGCACGAGTGAACCGAACACCCGCGATGGGGTCCGCAACAGCAGCATCGCGCCGATCAGTCCGCCCAGCAGCGACGGCGCGGCCAGCAATGCCATCCAACGGCGGCTGTCGCCCAACTCGCGGCGAAAGCCGAGCATGGCGCCCAGCGATCCCGGCCACAGCGCCACCGTGCTGGTCACGTTGGCGATGATCGGATCGCGTCCGATCCAGAGCAGCGTGGGAAAGCTGACGAGCGTGCCGCCGCCGGCCACCGAGTTGATCATGCCGGCGACAAACGCGGCGGCACACACCGCCCCCTCTTGCCAGAGACTGACCAACATCGGCGCACCCTAGCACAAGCGCCGCAAACGATGCTTCTTTCCCTGTTCGGCAGTGCTGGCACGGCGCGGCGAGCAGCCCGGAAACACGCTCGGAGAGCGCGTTCCACCAGTCCTCCCATCCGAACTCGTTTGCACCGGCTGCGACGATGCGCCATTGATCGCGGCGATCATGAGCGAGCTGCGACGGCGATGGGCAACGGCGGCGGACACCGACGCGCTGGTCGTCTTCACCGCTGACGTCCTCCGTCACCAAGATGCGCCCGCGCCCGACGCGTGCACCGGCGCGTGGACGCGCGACCTGATGACCGGTCGCCATCCGCGCTTCGTACCAAGCGACTTCAGCATCGTTGAAGACGTGGCCAGCGGCGAGATCGTTTCGAGCGCCTGCCTCATCTCGCAAACCTGGTCGTTCGACGGGATTCCCATCGCCGTCGGTCAACCCGAGTTGATCGGCACCCATCCCGACCGCCGGCGCCAAGGCTTGGTACGCGAGCAATTCGAGGCGCTGCATCGACGGAGCGTCGAACGAGGTCAGCAGTTGCTGGCGATCGACGGCGTACCGCACTTCTACCGCCAGTTCGGCTATGAGATGGCGCTGGAACGTTTGGGCGGGGTCGTATTGCAGGCCGGACGCTTGCCGGAAGTCGACTCGCCGATGTTCAGCGTGCGCGAAGCGATCGGAGCCGATCTGCCGTTCATCGCGACGGCGGCGCGGCACGCAGCTCGACGATCGCTGCTGACCTGTGATCGCGATGAAGGGCTGTGGCAGTACGAGCTGTACGGGCGCGATCCGATGAACTTCTACCGCACCGAGTTGCGCACGATCACCACGCGAGACGGTCGCCCCGTCGGATACCTCGCGCACGCGCATCACACCGCGCGCCTCGCCGGCGCAACGCTGGTGCTCTATGCGTGCGAAACCCTCGATGTCGATTGGGCAGACGTCGTTCCGACGTTGCTCGCCTATCTGCGCGCGACCGGACTGCGTTATGCGTCGATTCACGGCGACGACTTCCGCTACGTCGGCCTGTGGATGGGCACGACGCATCCACTCTACGCTGCGCTCGGTCAATTGGCGCCGCAGATGGCGCCGCCGTACGCCTGGTACATTCGCGTGCACGACCTCGCGGCGTTTCTGCGCCACATCGCACCCGTGTTGGAGCGAAGGCTGGCCGAGTCGGCATGGCGGGACTTCTCGGGCGAGCTGCGGTTGGGCTTTTATCGCGGCGGTGTGTCGCTCGTCTTTGCCGACGGCCGACTCGCCAGTGCGGTCCCGTGGCAGCAATCGGAGCGGCTGCTCGGCGTCGAGCGTTTGCAACCGACGACCGCCGAGCGGGCCGATGCGTTTCTGCCCGAATTGACCGTTCTGCAACTGCTCTGTGGCTATCGCTCGCTCGACGAGCTGCAGCACGCGTTTCCGGACTGCCTGGTGCGAACCGATCGGGTGCACGCACTGCTCACCACGTTGTTTCCGAGGCGGCCGTCGAGCGTGTGGCCGGCGGTGTAGGCGGCTTTTGCCGAGCCGCGACAACGTGGTAGGCAAGCGACCGTGGATGCGACGCTGAAGGGTGTGATCGGCCTGGTCGGCGGCCCCGACGTCGAAGCGCGCTGCGCCGCGTTGTTGGTGCTGACCCAGCTCAAGAACGATGAAGATCGAGTCGTCGATGCCGTCGGCACAGCGCTCACCGCCAAGAACGTGGTCGTCCGCGATTTCGCGGTCGGTTATTTCGAGCACGTGCGGCCGCGTCAGGGCGTCGACTTGCTCGTCCCGCTACTCGAAGCCGATGACGAGCCGCTGCGGCACCGCATCGTGAGCATCCTTGCGACCTTCGGTCAGGCCGCCGTCACTGCGGTGAAGAAGCGGGTCAAGGACGCGCCGCGGCGGCGATTGAACGCGATCATCGATCTCTGCGGTCGGGTGCGCACGGCGGCCGCGCTCGATCTGCTCTTCGAGTTGATCGCCGGCGACGATTTCGATGCCAGTCGCGCAGCCTGCGACGTGTTGATCGCCGCCGTGCCGGCGCTCGACACGCGCGAGCGAACCGATCTTTTCGACCGCGCCGATCGTCTGGCATCGACGGCGAAAGGCCACCGCACCGGGCTCGTCGGTGCTGCCAAGCTGTTCGGCGCGCTCGGCGACAGCAAGGCGCGCAAGCGCCTCTTCGCCATGCTCGACGCCGCGGAACAATCGGCGGTGGTACGGACGCATGCGCTCGGCGCGCTGGTCAACTGCTTGCGCGGGCAGACCGTGGGCGCGAAGGAAATCGCGACGCTGTTGCCGCTGCTCGACGAAAGCGACGAGGCCGGGTTCGTGCGGCCGGCGATTCAATTGCTTGAGGACCAATCGCTTGACCGCAGTTATCTGGCCCAGCTCAACCGCCTCGCCGAGAGCCCGCAGCCGCTGGTCAAACGCTTCGCCGTCCACAAGCTCGGCGCGTTCGAGTCCGGTTCGGTGGTGAAGACCCTGATCGGCTATCTCACCGACGACAGCTACGCGCGCCGCGACGAAGCAGCGCAGTCGCTCAAGAAATTGCCCGCCGCTCGCGCCGCATTGATGAAGGAATTTCTCGCCTGCGACGACGAGCGCAAGGCGTGGACGCTCTCGGACGTCTTGCTCGTCCACGAGCGCGACTGGAAGCGCGACACGCTGAGCGCGTTGTGGGCCAAACTCGAAAGCGCGTTGGAGAAGCGCGAAGATCGCCTGTACAGCGCGTACTTCCAATTTCTCAACGCGCTCGATCCCGGCGATCTCGCAGTGCGCGTGCGCGCGCGAGCCGAGCGATTGCGCAAGAGCAAGGGCTACGCGCTCAGCGCCAAGTGGCTCGGCCTGTTGAAGGATTCGCCCGCATTCGACGCCGAGACGAAATTTGCGCTGGCCGTCGCCGAGATCAAGGCGCATCCGCACGCCCGCGCCGGCGCGGTCCGCCGTCACGATCCGGCGCTCGAACGGCTTCGCGAGCTGGCGCACTCGGCGTTTCCAACCGCCGAACGGCTGCGCAAAGAGCGCACGCTCGCGCCCGAGGAATTGTTCTATGTCGCTTTCAACTGTGCCGAAGGTCGCGGCGAAGAGCGCGCTTTGGCGCGCGAGCTGCTCGAACATTTGGTGGCGAAATGCGGCCGAACCAAAGTGGGAAAGGCCGCCAAGAACAAGCTGCAGCTCATGCCCGCGCAATAGACCGGAAAAAAGAGTTGCGCTCGGTTATCCGACGCGCCATACTCCGTCGCACGAAGTTCCGCGAGGATTTGAATGTTCCGATCCTCGATTCCGTCTGTTCACGTACCATTCGCAACGCGACAACACGGACGTCACGTTGTCTCGCTATGCTGTCGGGGGAGAGTTGGAGGACCGTCGTGAAAGGCAAGATATTGGTCGTCGATGACGACGTGAACGCCCAAATCATCACCGAAACTTTGCTTGAAACCCGCGGCTGGCGCGTGCGATCGGTCTGCGACGGCGGCGAGGCGCTCGAAGCATTTCGCCGCGATCCGGCCGACGTGGTGGTGACCGAGTTGCAGTTGCCGGGCATGAACGGAT
>Ga0335069_10008925_pt1 | contig 14302 bp, 10 predicted proteins | sample Lox_Sample_11_FD_206714 | JGI IMG/M metagenome (GOLD analysis project Ga0335069, IMG submission 206714) | Soil microbial communities from Loxahatchee National Wildlife Refuge, Florida, United States - Lox_Sample_1.1 | ecosystem: Environmental > Terrestrial > Soil > Wetlands | place: USA... | reverse complement strand
AGGAGAAATGCGACGCGTTCTGGCGGCAGTGAACCGAAACGCTCCACGAGCGTCTCGAGATCGAATCCCTCCAGGAGCTCCATTACGTAGTAGAACCGGCCGTCCTCGGCCGTGCCATAGTCGTAGACATCAACGGTATGCGGTGACCGCAGCGCCGCAGTTGCGCGCGCTTCCCGCTCGAACCGCTTGACGAGCAGGCCCGAGTCGAAGAGCGGGTCGAAACGAATGAGCTTGATCGCCGCCGGCCGCGCGAGCATCCGATGGCTCGCCTTCCATACCTCGCCCATCCCACCGCTGCCGATCCGCTCCTCCAGTTGATAGCTCCCGACCTCTCGTCCGTGCGCCGCCGCGACGGCGAGCTCATACATCTGTCGCGAGACGACGATAGCGACGGCGGCGGAGATCGCCGTGGGCATGAACGACAGCGCTGCGGCCGCCGCTTCCGGCCGCGGCATGCCCGCCGCGACGCTGATCGCGAGCGAAAAGGGATCCATCAGCGCCGCGACGATCGTCGCGACGAGCGTCCTCCGACGTGTGTTGGGGACGATCAGCGCATAGGCCAGAACCCAGAGAGACACTGGCGAAGAGCCGCGCGAAGGGAGATTCGGCGCGAAAGCCACAGCGTGGAACGTCAGTCCAGCGGTGAGCGCCTGGAGGACTTCGTAGACGAGGCCTACGTCGAGCAGCTTCTCAGAGGAAAGCCACCCGCGGCCGGCGACCAAGGCCATTCCCAAGGAAAGGCAGAGTCCGCCGCCTGCTCCGAAAAGCCAGAGTGCCGCGCCCGGCGAACCCCGGGAGAGCGGGAAGGAGAGGCGGTCGACGACCGACGTGATGACGATGGCGCACGATGCGGCGAGGGCCAGAATGGCCAGCCGATGGCCCCCCGCGATGACCTGGTCCGCCCGCAGGGCACCGCTGACTCGCGGACCGAGACTCTTCGACTGTTCGGGTGGAGGCGTAGCCTTGCGAATCCGACGGCTCATGCGCGGCGCCTCGATTCCCCCGCGACCACGACATGATTCACGGCTCGCCCCCCCCCGTTCAGCGCGCCACGGCGACGGCCACCTTGCCGAGCTTGCCTCCGCTCGAGAAGTCCTTCAGGGCCTGAGGGACCTCGTCGAGAGAACATGTCCGGAGGATCGGCACGCGCAGCTTCCCCTCGACGACGCTCTTCGCCAGTCGATCCAGAAGCTCGGCCGGGGGCATCGCCGCCATGATCGCGGTCGCCTTGAGCGGGAGCCCGGCGAGCTGATCGGGACCGACACCCAGGGTCGAGGCGAACCGTCCGCCCGGGGCCACGAGCGTCGCGAGCTCCCGGGCATCGCCGGCGAGGTGGGCGACCGCCTGCACGCCTCCAGGGGCGAGCTTCCGTACCGCACCCGGGATGCCGGTCGGATCCACGGTCTCCGCCGCGCCGAGGTCGCGCACGTATTCGGCGTGGCCATGCCTCGCCGTCGCGATGACCCGCGCGCCGCGCGCCACCGCCATCTGTACGGCCAGCGAGCCCACTCCGCCGGTCGCCCCGACAATGAGCACCGTCTCGCCCGGAACGAGCGCGAGGGCCTCGACGGTGAGATGGGCCGTCACGCCCGCGAGGCCCAGAGCCCCGGCCTCGGAGAGCGGCAACCGGTCGGCCCGCCGCGTCACGCCGACGCTCTCAGAAACGTTGACGAAGTCGGCAAAGGCGCCTCCACCGAGAAACGGCTTGGAGACGACCCCGAAAACCGGGTCGCCCCTCCTGAAACGCGATACGGCGGGCCCTGCGGCGTCGACAACTCCGGCGAAATCCGAGCCGAGGATCAGCGGGAAGCGATGCTCCATCCTTCCCTTCATGGAGCCGTTTGCGACGAGGACGTCGAACGCGTTGAGCGACGAGGCCTGAACTCGGACCCGCAGCTCACCGGCCGCGGGGTCCGGGACGGGGAGCTCGTGGACGGACGGGGATTTTCCGAAGTTGTCGAATGCGATCGCGCGCATGAGCGTGTCTCCTCTCCTCGATAACCGTCCAGTGGCGGCGAGCGCGGCGAGCTCTTCGCCGCAGACGGTTCACGGTCACGTCGGCACGGAAGACTGGCCGTTCTCCCCGGGCGGCCGGGAATCTTGGAACTCTCGCAGCCAGTCCGGCTCGAGTCCGTTCTGGACCAGGGTGTCGACGACGCGCTGGGGACTTCCGAAGTCGGTCCAGCCGGACGCGCCGTCGCGAAGCACGAGCAGACGATGCGACGTGGAGGTCAGAACGTCCCGTGAGAGGTCGAGGGTCGGCGCAGAGCGGTACACGTCTTCGAGTTCGCCGCGGAAGAGCGCCGAGGCCATTTCTGCGAGCGTCATGGGTGCGACGGGCGTCAGCAGTTCCAGAAAAGCGCCGGCCTGGCCGACGGTGATGAAGGTGTTCCACAGGCTACCCCTCGCCATCAGCTCGCGAGCCTTTTCGAGCCGAGGCTTCTCCCAGAAGCGACGCACCGTCGAGAGCGACGGGTCACCGTTCTCTGCCGGCGGGCCCGCCTCGATCCACCCGTATTCGACCTCGGGGGTTCGGGGCTCGGCGCCCACGAGAACGAGGCGATCCGGGTGCCGTCGCGCGGCGGCGATGGCTCCTCGCACCGTTGCCCGGAAGACTCGGTCGTCGGCGTAGAAATGGTCCGCCGGGAAAACGGCGATGATCGCGTTCGGGTCACGCCAGAACACTCGCAAGAGCCCGAGAATGACGGCCACGCCGGTCCCCCGGTTCATCGGCTGCACCAGCACCTGCGACTCGTCCGTGTCGGCGAGCTGCTGTCGATAGAACGACTCGTGTTCCCGGGTCACGACGAAAAGCGTTCGCTTCTCCGGGAAGAGGGGCCGGAGGCGCTCCCGCGTATGGCCGAGCATGGTCCGCCGGCCGTAGATGCTAGAAAACTGTTTTGGCCTGGAGTCGCCATCGATCCGGAGCGTCAGGGACTGGAGGCGATTCCCGTTCCCTCCGGCGAGAACCAACGACCAGGCATTCGAGGGCCCGCCCTGATTCGCCGCGAGCACCGGCGACTGGAATTTCCTCCCGAACCACCGACCGATACGTCGCATGCCCTCCACCTCCTTGCCGTGGGAAAGGGCAATCGGCGAGCCAACGAGGAAGGAGGCCGGAAGTGCTTGAGCTTCAATGCCCCGGGCGGGTCCACTCGGGATTGCGCGGGGCTGACAATTCGGCACGTGCCGAATCCTCGGCACCGCGTTCGGCACCGCGAAGACCCGGCGCTTCATTCTGCGGACGTTAGTCGGCGCCGTGCTCGGCACGGCTGTTGCCATGAGAGCGCCCAGGAGGCATGTCCATGGCCATCGAATTCTCGCCGGTCGTCGCCGCGCACGAGAAGCGCATCGGCGACGCCTTCTCCGCTCGGAGCGTCGACCTCGGCGCTCTCGGCGACGCGACCTCTCCCGTCCTCGTTCTCGATCACTTCCGCATCGACGCTCCCGTGTTCGGGCCGCACCCGCACGCGGGATTCTCGGCCGTCTCGTACGTGCTCGAGGATTCGCTCGGGGCCCTTCGCAGCCGTGACACGCTCGGCAACGACATCGTCATGGGTCCCGGCGGGATCGTCTGGAGCCAGGCCGGAAAAGGCATGATGCACGAGGAAGTGCCGGAGGTGACCGGCCGCGAGCTGCGGGGGTTCCAGATCTTCGTGAATCTCAGCTCCCGGAACAAATTCCTAGAGCCGCGGGTCTTCTCGCTCGATGCGGGCGAGGTACCCGAGTGGCGGAGCGGCGGAGGAGACCGAGTCCGCGTGGCGGTCGGCTCCTTCGAAGGCGTCGCATCGCCGCTCGTGCCGGTCGAGCCCTTCTCACTGCTCGACGCAGAGGTGCGACGGGAGATCCCATTGGGCCTCCCTCCGTCCCACCGTACGCTCGTGTACGTTCTGTCGGGGACCGTACGGGTGCGTGCCGGCCGCGCCGACACGGACCTCGGTCCGGGACAGGCGCTCGGTATCTCCGGCACGGGCGGCCGTGCGATGCTCGAGTGCGTCCGAACCGCCCGTGTTCTCGTCCTCTCGGGCGCCGACATCCGGGAGCCGGTCGTCGCGAATGGTCCGTTCATCATGAACGATCCATCGCAGATCGAGGCGGCCTTCGCACGGTTCCGCGCCGGGAAAATGGGGCGCCTGGCGCCCCTTTCCGGGAGCTGAGCAAGCTGTCCGCCCCCCCTTCGGGCCAGGCCCCGGCCAGTCACTTGCCGGGCCACATCAGCGCGTGCGAGACTCCGCCCGTTTCCGCGAGGTGGCGTCTGAACGACGAGCACTCTCCCGCGTTGAATGTCGGCGGCTCGACGGAGCTCGCGACCCTCCGCGAGCGCCTTCGAGCCCTCGTGTCCGTGGCCGAATCGATCGCCGTCTGTCGGGAGCCCCAGGAGCTGTTCGGTCGCCTCGCGAGCGAGCTGCAGCGCGTCGTGCGCTTCGAGCGACTCGGGCTGCTCCTCTACGACGCCGAGCGCCAAATCCTGCACCCCCATGTTCTCGAGACCACGTCCATGCTCCTCGCGCCGCGTCCGGAGGTTGCGTCTAAAGATTCGCCGACCGGCTGGGTCATCGAGTCGCAACAGCCGCTGATCATTCCCGACACCTCGGCCGAGACGCGCTGGCCGGCCACCATGTCGTCGCTCGCCAAGCAGGGTGTGGCGAGCTTCTGCGTGTTGCCGCTCACGACGGCTCGCGCACGTATTGGCGCGCTCGCCTTCGGCCGCCACGAACTCGTGACCTACACGGCCGAGGAAGTCGATTTCATGGGCGAGGTCGCGAAGCTCGTCGCCGTGGCGGTCGAGAACGCGACCGCCTTTCACGAGATCGCCCAGCTGAAGAACAAGCTCGCCCAGGAGCGCCTTTATCTCGAGAGCGAAATCCGGAACGAGAATCCCTTCGAGGACGTCATCGGAGACAGTCCCGCGCTGCGCCACGCCCTGCAGCAGGTCGAGGTCGTCGCGGGGACGGACTCGACCGTGCTCCTCCTCGGCGAGACCGGCACCGGCAAGGAGCTCCTTGCCCGCGCGATTCACGACCGGAGCTCGCGGCGCGAGCGCACTTTCGTCAAGATCAACTGCGCCGCGATTCCCTCGGGGCTCCTAGAGAGCGAGCTCTTCGGGCACGAGAAGGGGGCATTCACCGGGGCGATCGCACAGAAGATCGGCCGATTCGAGGTGGCGCATCGGGGGACGCTGTTTCTGGACGAGGTCGGGGAGATACCGCTGGAGCTTCAGCCCAAGTTGCTGCGGGTGCTGCAGGAGCAGGAGTTCGAACGCATCGGCAGCACCCGGACCACAAAGGTGGACGTGCGGCTGATCGCAGCGACGAATCGGGATCTGAACCTCATGGTGGAGGAGCACCGGTTTCGGGATGATCTGTATTACCGGCTGAACGTCTTTCCCATTCGTGTCCCCGCGCTGCGCGAGCGCGTGGAAGACATCCCGGCGCTCGTCCGCTACTTCGTGCAGAAGCTCGCCCGGCCGATGGGCCGGCAGGTGGAGGTCATCCCCCGGGAAACGCTCGAAACGCTGCAGCGGTACCCGTGGCCGGGAAACGTGCGAGAGCTCGCCAATTTGATCGAGCGCGCGATGATCCTCTCGCACGGAAAGACCCTCGAGGTGCCGCTCGACGAACTGAAGTCACGGCACGCTCCCGTCGGGAACGCCCACAAGGAGGAAACGACCCTCCGCGGCGCGGAACGGGCGCAGATCCTCCGCGCGCTCGAGCAGTCCAAGTGGGTGCTCGGCGGCCCGAGGGGAGCCGCCGCACGCCTCGGCATCAAGCGCACGACGCTCCAGTACAAGATGCGCAAGCTCGGCATCGCCCGAGCCGAGTAGTTCCTCCACGCTGCCGGAGGCTTTCGGCACCGCGCCGAATTCCCGGCACGGCGTTCGGCACGCCGGATTTGCGGTCGTTGATTCCGCTCGAGTTGTGGCACCTCCAGAGCGGGCACGCCCGTTGCGATATCGCGCTGCGTGCTCTCAATCGTCAACACGCAAGGAGAGGTGACACCATGAACTCCAAGGCTGCCGCGTTCGCTCGCATCCTTCTCGGCCTCGTGTTCTTCGTCTTCGGCCTGAACGGCTTCCTCCACTTCTACCAGGCGCCCATGAGCCCCTCGGCGGTCGCATTCTTCGGTGGACTCGCCGCCAGCGGATATCTCGTGCCCGTTCTGTTCGGCACGCAGGTGGCCGCCGGCCTCGCGCTCCTCGCCGGCCGCTTCGTGCCGCTCGCACTGGCCGTGCTCGCGCCGATTCTCGTCAACATCATCGGCTTCCACGTCTTCCTGGCGCCGCCGTCGGCCCTGGGGGTCCCGATTCTCGTCCTCGGGCTGGAACTCTTCCTCGTGTGGTGCTACCGCGAGGCGTTCCGCCCCATGCTCCGCGCCCGGGTCGAGATGGCGCACGAGCCGGACCAACCAGTGCGGCGCGCCTCCGTGCCGGCGGCCGCCCGGTGAAGGCCATCACCATGAAGCCCGGAGTCACCGCGGCCGCACGCATCCTCCTGGGGATCGTGTTCTCTGCCTTTGGGCTGAACGGATTCCTGCACTTGTTTCCGCTGCCGTCGATGGACGGCAAGGAAGCTCAATTCATCGGCGGCCTCGTCGCCAGCGGGTACTTCTTCCCCCTGTTGTTCGTCACCTACACGATCACCGGGGCCGCGCTTCTGTCGGGCCGTTTCGTGCCGCTGGCGTTGATCGTGCTCGCTCCGATCATCGTGAACATCGTTTGCATCCACGTCTTTCTCGCTCCGTCTGGATATCCGCTCACGCTGCTGGTTGTCGGCCTCGCGCTATTCCTTGCCTGGGATTACCGCGATGCATTCCGTCCCGTGTTGCGGGCGCACGGCGATGGCGCCTGGGCAGAAACTCCTCGAGTGGGAGGAGCGTCCCGATGATCGAAAGCAAGCCGTACGCGACGCTCAAGCACCGTCCGGTCAAAGGCCGGCGAATGGCTTACATCGACGAGGGGCACGGCGACGCGATCGTCTTTCAGCACGGGCAGCCCACTTCTTCGTACGTGTGGCGAAACGTCATGCCCCATCTGGAAGGGATGGGCCGGCTGATCGCCTGCGACCTCATCGGAATGGGGGGGTCGGACAAGCTCAACTCGGACGATCCCCATCGCTATGACTACTTCGCACATCGAGACTACTTATTCGAGCTCTGGGATGCGCTCGATCTCGGCGACCGCGTCGTGCTCGTCCTGGACGACTGGGGAGCCACCCTCGGGTTCGACTGGGCCAGTCGGCATCGCGAGCGCGTGAGGGGCATCGTTCACATGGAAGGCGTCGTGATGCCCCTGAACTGGTCGGACCTGCTCGAGCAGTACCGGCCATTCTTCCGAGCCCTGCGATCGCCCGAAGGTGAGCGAATGGTCCTGGAGAAGAACATCTTCGTCGAGGAACGATTGCCGGGAGCCGTGCTGCGGCGTTTGACCGGTGAGGAGATGGAGCACTACCGCCGGCCCTTCCGCAACCCGGGGGAAGACCGCCGCCCCACGTTGTCGTTCCCCCGCAACCTCCCGATCGACGGCGAGCCGGCGGAAGTGGTTCGGATGATGAACGACTACGGCCGTTGGCTGGCCCAGAGCGACGTCCCCAAGCTGTTCATCAACGGCGAGCCGGGGGCGATCGCGACGGGACGAGTGCGGGAATTCATCCGCAGCTGGCGCAACCAGACCGAGGTGACCGTCCAAGGCCGGAAGCTCCTGCAAGAAGACAGCCCTCACGAGATCGGGTCCGCGATCGCGGACTTCGTCCGAGAGTTGGGCGAGGCGTCCGGCGCCGCGGCGACGTGCGCCTGAGTCGTCGCCAGTTCAGAGAACAGGAGAAGAGCGATGGGAGTATCGAGATTGGCATACATCGGAGCGGACGCGACCGACCTCGGCGCATGGAAAAACTACGCCACCGAGATCATGGGACTTCAGGTCGCCGCCGACAGCACTGATCGGCGGCTCTACCTGCGCGCCGACGAGCGGCACCACCGGCTCAGCATCCACGCCGGGGGCGACGACGACATCACGTACGTCGGGTGGGACCTCGCCAGCCACGAGGCTCTAGAAGCCGCCGCGAGCTTGCTCGAGCGCAACGGCGTCAAAGTCGTGGCCGGCACGCCCGACGAGTTGGCCGAGCGCCGCGTGCTGGAGCTGGCCTCTTTCACCTGCCCGTACTCGGGCATTCGGATGGAGCTCACTGTCGGCAACGAAGTGGCGTACCTGCCTCGCTTCACGTCCACACGCGACCTGTCCGGCTTCGTCATGGGCGATCAAGGCCTGGGCCACGTCGTCCTGTACACCCAGGACATCCGGGCCGCCGCCGAATTCTACGTTCGCACGCTCGGGTTCGGCATTTCTGACTACGTGCTGCTGCCGGATGGCTCTCCGACCGGGACCCCCATCGGAGCGTTTCTGCACTGCAACCCGCGACACCACTCGCTGGCTTTCTTTGCCCTTCCGATGTCGCCGCGAGGCAAGAAGATGCAGCACCTCATGTTGGAAGCCAACTCGCTCGACGACGTCGGAGCCAGTTATGACCTGTGTCTCGAGCACAAGATCACCAAGTCGTCGCTGGGGCGACATCCGGACGACCGAGGGCTGTCGTATTACTTCCACAGTCCGTCCGGGTGGCTCTTCGAGTACGCGTGGAAGCTCCGCACGATCGATCCGAATCACTGGACGACGGAAAAGTATCTGACCGGAGCCACCAACGGGTGGGGGCACAAGGGCCTCTACGGCCCGGAGCGATAGATCTTCCGTACGATCGGCAAACAGGTAGCGGCGACGCTTCCCGGCCTCGCTATCGGCCCCGGTTGAAGAAACAGGTTTCCGCCATGTCAACGGCCAACGCCTCCGCCGAACTCGCATCGGTGCGGGAGCGTCAGCAGACGCTCCTGTCGGTGGCCGAGTCGATCGCCGCCTGTCGCGAGCCCGAAGAGCTCTTCCGGCGGCTGGCCGGCGAGCTGCAGCGCGTCGTGCGGTTCGAGAACATCGGACTCCTCCTGTACGACGCGGAGCGCGACGTCCTGCGTCCGCAGATCCTCGAAACCAGCGGCATGATCCTCAGCCCGCCCCGGACGGACGTGACGATCCAGGACAACCCGACGCGATGGGTGATGGACTCGCAGGAACCGCTCATCATTCCCGACACATCGGCCGAGACGCGATGGCCGGAGACCATTCGCCGCATTCGCGACGAGGGAGTCATGAGCTTCTGCCTGCTGCCGCTCACGACGCCGCGCCGACGCCTGGGGGCGATCGGGTTCGGGCGCCGCGAGCGCGTCAATGACAAGGCCGCGGATGTCGAATTCCTGTCGCAAGTCGCGAAGCTGGTCGCGATGGCGGTGGAGAATGCGCTGGCGTTCCGCGAGATCGCGCAACTGAAAGACAAGCTCGCGGAGGAGCGTCTCTACCTCGAGACAGAGATCCGGTCCGAGCACCTCTTCGAGGACGTCATCGGAGACAGCCCCGCGCTGCGCCACGCCCTGCAGCAGGTCGAGGTCGTCGCGGGGACCGACTCGACCGTGCTCCTCCTCGGCGAGACCGGCACCGGCAAGGAGCTGATCGCGCGGGCCATCCACGACCGCAGCTACCGGCGCGAGCGCACGCTCGTGAAGATCAACTGCGCCGCCATCCCCTCGGGACTGCTCGAAAGCGAGCTCTTCGGGCACGAAAGGGGGGCCTTCACCGGGGCGATCGCGCAGAAGGTCGGACGCTTCGAGGTTGCCGACCGCGGCACGCTCTTCCTCGACGAAGTCGGCGAGATTCCGCTCGAACTGCAGACGAAGCTACTCCGCGTCCTTCAGGAGCAGGAGTTCGAGCGCATCGGGAGCACGCGGACGATCAAGGTCGATGTTCGCCTCATCGCCGCCACGAACCGGGATCTGCGCGCCATGGTCGAAGAGCATCGCTTCCGGGACGACCTCTATTACCGGTTGAACGTCTTTCCCATCCGCCTTCCCGCCCTCCGCGAGCGGCCAGAGGACGTCCCCGCGCTCGTCCGCTACTTCGTGCAGAAGCTCGCCCGGCCGATGGGCCGGCAGGTGGAAGTCATCCCCCGCAGAGCTCTCGACGCGCTCCAGCGATATCCCTGGCCCGGAAACGTTCGTGAGCTCGCTAACTTCGTCGAGAGAGCCATCGTCTTGTCTCCCGGCCGGAGCCTCGAGGTCCCGCTGAACGAGCTCAAGTCTCGACACGCTCCCCTCACGCAGACCGAGCGGGAAGCGATGACGCTCCGCGGCGCGGAGCGTGCGCACATCCTGCGCGCGCTCGAGGACACCGGCTGGGTCCTCGGCGGCCCCAGGGGAGCGGCGGCGCGTCTCGGCGTCAAGCGGACGACGCTCCAGTACCGAATGCGGCGCCTCGGCATTTCACGCGAGCGATAGCCCGGCACCGCCTGGGCAACCGCGTCGTGATCGCGTTGTCGCCGCCGAAGCAGTCAGTCGGCGCGAATCGAAACGCCATCGCGTGTCGCCTCTCGGCGCAATCGAGCAGAGGCTCGAGAAGCTGGTCCTCGACCGACCGCCTCCTTCGGGGTGTCGCGGTGCTCACGACCTCGCTCACCGGCGGGACGCTCCCGTGGCCGCGATCGCCGAGACGTCGTCGGGACTGCCGGGCGTGTCGCCGGTGCGCTCGATCCAGCCGCCGCCGAGGGCGCGATACAGATCGACGAGGTTGGTCAATCTCGCCAGGCGCGCCTGAACCAGGGATTGCTGCGCGGTGTACAGGTTCGTCTGTGCCGTCAGGACGTTCAGGTAACTGTCGATGCCGGCGCGGAACCGCAGCTGCGCGAGGTCGAGATAGATCTGATAGGCGTCGGCCAGGCGCTCGAGTGCCGCGACCTCCTCGCCATAAGTGCCGCGCGCGGCGAGCCCGTCGGACACTTCGCGGAAGGCCGTCTGGATCGTTTTTTCGTACTGGGCGATCTCGATCTCCTTCCCGATGGTGGCGGCGTCGAGACTAGCTCGAAGCCTTCCTCCCTGGAAGATCGGTAACGTGATCGTCGGCACGAAGCTCCAGGCCAACGAGCCCGGACCGAACAGAGCCGAGAGCGCGAGAGACTGTGTCCCCAACGTCCCCGTCAGCGTGATGCTGGGATAGAAGGCCGCCCTCGCCGCGCCGATGTTGGCGTTGGCCGCCCGCAGATTGTCCTCGGCCTCCATGATGTCCGGCCGACGGGCGAGAAGGTCGGAGGGCAGGCCCGCGGGAATGTCCGTGAGGATTCCCTGCGAGTCGAGCGGGGCGGGCGTGGGCAGGTCCGGCGGAGGCGACTGGCCGAGAAGCAGCACGAGTTCGTTCTCGTCCTGGGCTCGGATCCGCAGCTGAGCCGCGTAGTTCGCCTTTGCTTGCTCCACGACGGTCTGTGCCTGGCGCACGGAGAGCTCGTTGCCGGTGCCGGCCTGGAACTGAATGAGGGTCAGCTCGTAAGACGCCTGGGCCGTCTGGAGTGTCCGCTCGGTGACGGCGAGGAGGGAATCGTCCGCGAGTATGGCCAGGTACTGGTCGGCGACGGCCGCGATCAGCGATATCTGGGCGGCCTTTCGGGCCTGGGCCGTGGCGAAGTACTGCTGCAGCGCCTGCTCGTTCAGGCTCCTCAAACGGCCGAATAAATCGAGCTCCCAGGAGGCCGAGCCGCCCACGAAGTACTCGTGAGTCGTGTAGTTCCGTCCGACGCCGCCCAGCGGTGCGCGCGTCGCGGTCTCGCTGGCCGTCGCGCTGACCTGAGGAAAGATCGCGGAGCGCTGGATACGGTACTGCGCCTGAAACTGTGCCACCGTGAGCGCCGCGACCCGAAGGTCGCGGTTGTTCGCGACGGCGACCTCGACGAGCCGCTGCAGGCGGGGGTCCGCCAGGAAGTCGCGCCAACCGACGTCGGCGGCGGGCTGCGCGCCGCTCGGCGCGGCGGCCGGTTCCGCGTACGCCGGGCCGGTGGGATAGCCCTCCGGCACCGGCATCGCCGGCCGCTGATAGGCGGGCTGCAGCGTGCACCCCGCAGAGAGGCCGACGGCGCCGAGCAGAGAGAGCACGGAGGCTCGCCGCATCGCCCCGCCCCCCCTGCTCGTCGCGGGGAGGTCGTCGCTCACGCCGTCACCCCTTCCGCCGGCTCGGGCTCGTGGCCAGAACCCTGCGGCACCCGGCGATTGGCCGGGAACAGTTTCTCGGTGATCACGAGGAAAAACATCGGGACGAGCAGCGGCGCCAGGAACGTCGCCGTCAACATTCCGCCGATCACACCGCGGCCGACGGCACTCCGGCTCGCCGCGCCCGCTCCGGTTGCCAGCGCGAGCGGCGTAACGCCCAGCACGAACGCCAGCGAGGTCATCAGGATCGGCCGCAGGCGAAGACGGACCGCCTCCAGAGCGGCCTCGGCGGTCCGTTTGCCCTGCTGTTTGAGGTCGCGCGCGAACTCGACGATCAGGATCGCGTTCTTGGCAGACAGGCCGATCGTGGTGAGGAGGCCGACGTGGAAGAAGACGTCGTTTTCGAGGTGCAGCGCCGAGGCGGCGGCGAGCGCACCGAGAACGCCGAGCGGGACGACCATGATGACGGAGATGGGAACCGTCCAGCTCTCGTACAGGGCCGCGAGACTCAGGAACACGACCACGATCGAAAGGGCGTACAGGAGCGGCGCTTGCGCGCCGGACTGCTGTTCCTGCAAAGAGATTCCCGTCCACTCGTGCCCGATTCCCGCGGGCAGCTTCTTTGTCAGACGCTCCATCGCGGCGATCGCCTGTCCTGTGCTGTTCCCCGGCGATGCCTCTCCCTGAATCTCCACCGAGGGCACGCCGTTGTAGCGCTCGAGCTTCGGCGAGCCCCAGCTCCACCGGCCCTGCGCGAACGACGTGAACGGAACGCTGCTCCCGCTGCTGTTGCGGACGTTCAGAGAGCGGAGATCGTCCGGGTTCATCCGGAACGGCGCGTCGGCCTGAACGTACACCTTCTTGATCCGGCCGTCGGTATCGAGGAAGTTGTTGACATAGAGCGATCCCCAGGCGATCGAGAAGGTCTGGTCGACGTCGCTCAACTTGACTCCGAAGGCGCTCACCTTCTCGCGGTCAATCTCGACTTTGTAGGTCGGATTGTCGTCGAGGCCGTTGGGCCGCACGAGGGACAGGATCGGGTCCTTCGCCGCGAGGCCGAGGAGCTGGTCGCGCGCCTGCATGAGCCGGTCGTGCCCCAACCCGCCGCGGTCCTCCAGCTCGAGGTCGAAACCGGATGCGTTCCCGAGTGCGGGAATCGACGGCGGATCAATGGGGATGATCCTCGCGTCCGGGTCGGAGGCGAAACGGCGGGCCATTCTCCCGAGGACGGCCGGGACGCCCAGGTCGGGGCTCTTTCTAACCGACCAGTCCTTGAAGTGGACGAACACCATCCCCTGGTTTTGACCGCTGCCGGCAAAGTTCGTACCGGCGATCTCGAGCGTGGCGTCCACGGCAGCGGCTTCGTCGTGGCGCAGGTAGTTTGCGACGTCGGCCAGCGTGTGCTCGGTGCGGGCAAGGGTCGATCCCGGCAGGCCCTGCGCCATCACGAACGCGACTCCCTGGTCCTCGAGCGGCAGGAATCCGCTCGGCAGCCGCACGAACATCAAACCCACGGCCGCCAGAACGGCTCCGTAGAGGAGGAGCCATCGGCCCGAGCGGTGCATCACCTTTCCGGCGCCGCCGACGTATCGGTCACGCAGCCATTCGAAGCCGCGGTTGAAGAGGCTGAAGAAGCCTCGCTGCGGCTCGCCCGCGGGGTCGGCCCGCGCCTTGAGGAGGAGCGCACACAGGGCGGGCGTCAGCGACATCGCCACGAACACCGAAAGCAACATCGCGGAGACGATCGTCAGCGAAAACTGCCGGTAGATGGCACCGACCGACCCGCCGGAGAAGGCGACCGGAACGAAGACCGCGGAAAGGACGACCGCCACCCCGAGCAAGGCGCCGGTCAGTTCGCCCATCGCCTTCTCGCTCGCCTCGCGAGGGGACAGCTTCTCCTCCGACATGACGCGTTCCACGTTCTCGACGACGACGATCGCATCGTCCACCAGGAGCCCGATGGCCAGGACGAGGCCGAACATCGTCAGCGTGTTGATCGTGAACCCGCCTGCCGCCATGACGCCAAAGGCGCCGAGCAGCACGACGGGAACCGCGATGGTCGGAATCAGCGTCGCACGCCAGCTCTGCAGGAACAGGTACATCACGAGGAACACCAGCGCCACGCCTTCGAAAAGGGTCTTCACGACCTCCGTGATCGAGATCCGCACGAAGGGCGTCGTGTCGTACGGGTAGTAGATCTGCAGTCCCCGCGGGAAGAAGGGCCGGAGCTCCTCGACGC
>Ga0335069_10008924_pt1 | contig 14303 bp, 11 predicted proteins | sample Lox_Sample_11_FD_206714 | JGI IMG/M metagenome (GOLD analysis project Ga0335069, IMG submission 206714) | Soil microbial communities from Loxahatchee National Wildlife Refuge, Florida, United States - Lox_Sample_1.1 | ecosystem: Environmental > Terrestrial > Soil > Wetlands | place: USA... | reverse complement strand
CCGTTCCCCGGTGCTCTGGGGCTTGCTTGGCGGGCTGGCTTCCATTATTCCGCTCGTAGGAGCGTTTATCATCTGGGCACCGGTGGCTATCGCCAAGATTCTGGAGGGCAGCTATTGGCAGGCTTTGTTCCTGGCCCTCTGGGGCTTTCTGGCGGTAGGGTCCATGGACAACGTACTGCGGCCCTGGATTGTCGGCAAGCGCAATAAGCTCCATCCGATTCTCATCGCGCTGTCGGCGATCGGGGGCACATATGCATTCGGTGCGCTGGGTATTCTTGTCGGCCCCCTGCTCGCTTCTCTTGTTTCGGTTTTAGTTCAGGAGATTCAGAGACTGATCCAGCACCAAGAGCCGGAAAAAAACCCGGCGGGGGAGCCTTAGCTCGCACTATTCATGAAGGTTCCTAGCGAGGGGGCGCAGACGGCTAATGCCGCATAATTTGCGCAAGCAAGCTTGCGCTTTTCAAAGTTTAGAGTTCACAGTTCCCAGTTTTTGAGCTGAGTTTAACCGGGAACTGAAAACCGGGAACTCTGGAAAGCGGCAGCTTGCTGGCGCGCTCCCAAATTCGTCAGATGACACACACAATGCGAAAAACCATGATCGTGTTTATGCTGGTGATATGGGCAGCGGCCGGAATAATGCTGGCCGACACCGTCTACATGCGGGACGGGAGATCGATGCAGGGCAGACTCGTCGGCTTCGAGGATGGCTATTTCATATTGGAACTCACCAAAGGGAACCAGGTGAAGTATCTCGCGCGGGATGTATCCAGGGTCGTGCTGGACGGACCAATGCCCGCGGATGATAGCCGCGATCGCCGATTTCCGCGGAAAGATGACAGCGATAAGCCGTCTCCCCCCTCCAGCGCAGGATGGGAAAATTCACTGCCCTTCGATGTCCGGCTGCAGGATCAATGGATCCGCTCCCAGGTTCAGGTCCGCAAAGGGCAACGGGTGCGTGTGGAAGCGACAGGGTTCGTGACGCTGGAAGGTCGATATGCGGTCAATCCTGACGGCCGGCCCAATTCGCGCATTGCTTCTCTGCCGATGCCGGATCAAAACGATGGCGCGCTAATCGCGGTCATTGGAAGAGAGGACGATGCCCCGCAAATTATGGTCGGGCGTAAGCGCGAATTCGTCGCCGATCGCAACGGCATGCTCTATTTCACCATCAACCACTGGGAGACGCGCAATTCCGGAGGCGCATTCCGCGTGACGGTCTCGGTAGATCGCGGCACGGGCGCTTGGTTCGGCAATCAGAGAGGCGGAGTGAAAATGCGCGAGAAAGCCCTCACCGTTTACGGCAATCAACCCTGGGTCGATACCGGCGTCGATCTGAATAGCGATGTGACCGTGGAAATTACTGCTGAAGGGCAGATCACCGTCAGCAAAAACCACCTCGTCGGCCCTGATGGTGATATTCGGCAGAACAACAGGGAAGCGAAATACCCGGTCAACAGCTCTGGTGTCGGCGCACTGATCGCCAAGGTCCGCTATTCCAATGGGGCGGAATCCACTCCCCGGTTCATCGGTATGCACGATTTGAGGCGCATCGGGCCAAGCGACTACGGGCGCCTGTTCCTCGGTATCAACGACGATAATGTGAGCGATAACACCGGATCCTATGCCGTAACCATCCGGTGGTAAGCAAATGGCTTCAAGTGCGCATTGCCTCGCCTGATGCCTTTTCATTTGCATCTGTTGTCTCTGCTGCGGCAGCAGAGGAGAACCGGTTCACCCTGGTTTCCAGATTCTCGATTCCAAATTCTCGATTCCAGGTCATTGCGGCTTATTCTGGAATCTGGAATCGAGAATCAGGACTCCAGGGATTCCTGACCGGCAGCTTTCTCGAAGCTGCACTCCTTCTCGTCCAACATCCGTCAGCGCTAAATTGCAGAGCCTGCAAAGAAAATTGATGAAAAATTCTGCGAAATCCGTAATACCAATATGTGGGATGGAATTTAGCGCATTCCCCTCAATGTGCCGGAGTTCGTAGATTAATATATGGCCATTCCGCTGGCGTCCTGGGACCGCCGTCCTCGGCGGCCCACAGATGTTTAAGCCAAGAGGTGCGGCACAAAGGACTAATTTTTCTGAGAATTTTCTATGTTGCGGCAACAAGCCGGCGAGGATGCCGGCGCTCCCGGCACGCCACTGAAGCAAAAACTATGCGGCATTAGGCGTCTCGCTGGCAGACGTTGTTATTTTGTGTTTTATGAACAAAATATGCAGTGACCGCTTCAGTTATATGATTTATTACTGCTTGCCGCCGAGACGTGGCTCCCAGGGCAAAGTTTTTGAGACATTAGGCCCGCCGATGCCGTCCCTGCGTCATGGGATCGTCGTTGCGTTCGCGGTTTGCGCTGCGTGGATAGCGCTCTTCTTCCTCGATCCTGCCACGCACTCGTTTCTGCCGTCCTGCCTGTTTCACAGGCTTACGGGTCTTTACTGTCCGGGCTGCGGTGCGACCAGGGCCTTGCACCAGCTGGCGCGCGGAAATATTGCGGCGGCACTCCGACTGAATGCGCTGGTTGTTCTGGGATTGCCGCTTGGAGGCCTGATTCCGATATGCCGCAGGAGGCACAATCTGCCGGCCTGGTGCCTGCGGGCCTCGTTGATAGGCATTGCAGTGTTCGGTATTGTGCGCAATATCCCGTTGTTTCCATTTACATTGTTGGTGCCCTGACAAATCGAATATTTTGGAGGTGGGGATCATGTACAAAATCATTGGAGCTGACGGACGGGAGTACGGGCCGGTCAGCGCAGCCCAGCTGCGACAGTGGATCGTGGAAGGCCGTGCGAACTCCCAGACCAGAGTGCAAAAGGAAGGCAATGCGGAATGGATTCTTCTGGAATCGTTGCCGGAGTTCGCTGATGCGTGTGCAACCACGGCGCCGCCTCCGCCCATTGCCGCTATAGACGCGCAGCAACAGGCAAAAGAAATACTCTTGCAGGACTATCGGATCAGCATCGGAGATTGTATCGGCCGCGCGTTCGAGCTGATCCGCCGGGATTTCTGGTTCCTGATTGGAGCCAGCGTCATCGCCGGGCTGATCGGAGCCGGCGGAGTTATTCTCCCATATCTCAGCGCCTTGATAAGTTTCATCATCTATGGGCCCATGATGGGAGGGCTCAATGTGCTTTATTTAAGGAAAATCCGAGGGCAGGCTACGACCTTCGGAGACATATTCCTCGGATTTGGCGTCTCATTCGGGTCTCTGCTTGCGGCCCATCTTGTTTGCACGCTGCTCACAACGGTCGGATTCTTCCTCTGCCTCATCCCCGGAATTTACCTGGCAGTATCGTGGATTTTCACGATACCCCTGGTCATCGACAAGAGAATTGGTTTCTGGGAAGCGATGGAATTAAGCCGCAAGGTCGTCACCAAACACTGGTGGAAAATGTTCGGCCTTGTCCTCGTATTTTTCCTGTTGGGAATAGCCGGAATCCTGGTGTGCTGCGTGGGTATTTTTGTTGCCATTCCACTTTGTCAGATTGCGTTAATGTATGCCTATGAGGATATTTTCCATCCTCGTCCGGGGCCAGCGGTGGTCATACCCTGATTTGACGCCGGACACGATTCATCGGCTGCCGATCTGAAAATCTTTGCGGGCAAAGGGGACAGAGGTATGATGGCGCTCGCAGGAATTTTCGTCCAAGGCAGGGTGAAGGCCAGATGTCCCGTTCCAGTACCGCTGATTTGCATGATGTGAATCCCTGGCTCGTCGGTATTTCCGTCCTGGCCGGCACCTTCATGGTGATCCTCGATTCCACCGTCGTGAACGTGTCCCTGCCGTTCATTGCAGGGAACCTCTCCGCGACGGTCGAGGAAGCCACATGGGTGCTGACGACTTACCTGGCCGCCAACGCCGTCATCATCCCCATCACCGGATGGCTTGCGAATTACTTCGGCCGCAGGCGCCTCCTCCTGATTGCCGTGACCGGTTTCACGGCCGCCTCCTTCTTCTGCGGCTTTGCCCCGGATCTTCACACTCTGATCGCTTTTCGGATCCTCCAGGGCATTTCGGGCGGAGTCATGCAGCCGCTTTCGCAGGCGATCATGCTGGAGTCCTTTCCGCCTCACGAGCGGGGACAGGCGATGGCCCTGTGGGGACTCGGCATCGTCGCGGCCCCCATCTTCGGCCCCGTGCTCGGCGGCTGGCTGACCGACAATTACTCCTGGCGATGGGTTTTTTACATAAATATTCCGATCGGCATCATGGCATTCCTGATGATCCGGCGTTTTGTTTTTGACCCTTCCTACATCCGCCGCGGAACGTCCCGGATCGATTATTGGGGACTCATCCTGATGGTCGTGGGAATCGGGGCGCTTCAGATCGGTCTGGATCAGGGCCAGGAAAAAGACTGGTTTGCATCGGACTGGATCGCTGCGATGTTTGTAGTGGCCGTCGTCGCGCTCATAGCGCTCATCGTCCACGAATGGCTTGCGCGCTCCCCGGTCATCGATTTGCGGACTTTCAGAGAGCTGACATACTCGACCGGCGTCGCGCTCATTACGATGACGGGATTTGTGCTTTATGGCAGCATGGTCATCTTCCCGATTCTGCTGCAAACGCTGCTTGGGTATCCGCCGCTCCAGGCGGGCATCGCTATGGCGCCGCGCGGATTGGGAATGCTGATCATGATGCCGCTGGTCGGGGTCCTGATCAGAAGAGTCGATGCCAGGCGGTTGATTGCCTGCGGGTTCGGTATCGGTGCCACCACGCTCCTCTGGTATTCGACCCTGAATCTTAATGCCGGCTACTGGGACTACTTCTGGCCGCAGTTGATCCAGGGCATGTCCTTTGCGCTTATCTTCGTTCCACTCACGACGACGACGATGGATCCCATACCCAATGAGTCGATGGGAAATGCAACCAGCATCTTTAACCTCATGCGCAACGTCGGCGGCAGCGCTGGAATCGCCGCCACACAGACGCTGCTTTCCCGGGGTCTTCAACGATACCTCAATATCCTGGGCGCACACGTGACTGCCTACGATCCCGCCATGCAGGAACGGCTGCGCCAGCTCCAGTCGGCGTTCACTGCGCGGGGCGCCGATCCTGTCACTGCGGCACAACAGGCCAGGGGAGCTCTCTGGGGCACGGTTCAACGCCAGGCCGCGATCCTGACTTTCAACCGGACCTTCCTGCTCTTCGGCGCGATTATGGCCGTTCTCGTTCCTCTCGGCTTTATGATGCGCAGGCCGCGCAGCGGCCGACAGACCGCGGCATCCGAATAAATGCGGAGCTAAGAAGGACAACAATTAGGCTCGGACCTTGGCTCGCACCCGCCTGTTCTTTGTTTTTGCAGATAAAAACAAAATTTCCCGACCGGATCCTAATTTCTTCGCCTCCAATTAGCATGCAGCTGTTGTACTATGGGCTGGGGGATTTATCCCGATACGAGAGGCACCTATGATCTATTTTACCGAACTTGAAAACCTGCCGGCGCACGATGCCAAAGGGGAATATCTCGGGCATCTGGTCGACCTGGCGATCAATCCGAGCCAGAATTCATTTCAGGTAGCCTACTTTTATGTGATGACTCCCAAGAAGAAGCTCATGTGCATCCCGCATGACCAGATTTCCACGATCTCCGTCCGCGCGGCGCAGACCAGCATCCCGGCCGCCGAAATCAGCTGCGCGGCTCCGGATGAAGGGTTGATCTGCATTAAGAAGGACGTTCTGGACCAACAGATCATCGATGTCAACGACCAGAAGGTTGTCCGCGTCATCGACGTCGATTTTGACATCCAACCCAATCACAAGCACACCGAACTGCGCATCGTGGCTGTCAACGTCGGCGCGGCGGCTGCCGCGCGCAGGTTACTGCAGGGCCTGTTTGCCAAGCACAGGATCCGGACCATCACCTCGGTTCTGCCGACCAAAACGATTCCCTGGGAATTTGTCAGCCTCATCGAGCCCGACCCGGCGAGACGCGTCAAGCTGAGGATTGAATACAACCGGCTTGCGAAAATGCACCCGGCGGACATCGCCGACATCCTCGAAGAGTTGAGCCGTGACGAGCAACGGTCCGTCATCGAGTCGCTTGACGACGAAACGGCGGCCGAAGCCGTCTCCGAAATTCCTACACGCATGCAGGTGGCCTTGTTGAACAGCCTGTCCGCGGGAAGGGCTGCCGATATTGTGGAGGAAATGGCGCCGGATGAGGCGGCGGACGTGCTGCAGGAGCTTCCGCCGGAAACGACAGCGGAAGTGCTTGCGAACATGGACGCGGAGGACGCGGAAGACGTGCGCAAGCTGCTCGGTTTTGAAGAAAACACGGCCGGTGGATTCATGACGAACGAGTTCATCGTGCTGGACGAAACAGCCAGTGTTGAGGCTGCCGTCGAGGCGCTCAAGAACTTTTCAGGTGAGCTGGACACCATCCACGCTCTGTATCTGGTCTCGCAAAACCTTGTCCTGACAAAAGTCGTGCCGCTGGCGCTCCTGCTTATTTCCGACAAAAACGCGCCGCTGAGTTCGCTCGTTTCCGATGAGGCGATTTCGGTCCCCTTCCACGCGGACAAGAAAACCGTGATCAACATGTTTCACAAGTACAACCTGCTCACCCTGCCGGTAGTCGATGACAACGACCGGCTGCTCGGAGTGGTTACTGCCGATGATGTCTTGGAACTGGTTATCAAAGAGAAATGATCCGTCATGTGGAAACTACCTGTTAACCGGGCACGATTAAGACGTTGGCGGATGAGCGCACTCGTGTTCTTGAGTGTTCTCGGACCGGGCATTATTACCTCCAATGTGGATAACGATGCGGGCGGCATTTACACCTATTCGATTGCGGGGGCGCGCTATGGCTATTCGCTGCTCTGGACACTCGTTCCAATCACCATCGCTCTGATTGTCGTCCAGGAAATGGTGGGCCGGATGGGCGTTGTGACCGGCAAGGGATTGGCCGACCTCATCCGGGAGGAATACGGGTTTCGCACCACGTTTATCCTGATGCTGCTGCTGTTGCTGACCAACTGGGGGAATACTGTTTCGGAATTCGCCGGGCTTGCCTCGGGGATGTCCGTGTTCCACGTCAGCCGCTTTATTTCCGTTCCGCTGGGCGCCATGTTTGTCTGGCTCCTCGTCGTACGTGGGACCTACCGCATCGTGGAGAAGGTTTTCCTTTTGGCGTGCTTTTTTTATGTCTCCTACCTCATTTCGGGCTTTATCGCACACCCGACCTGGAAACAGGCAGCCATCGGCACCATCAAGCCTGCGATCGCTTTTGATGCGGACTACCTCTACATGATCATCGGGCTGGTGGGAACCACCATCGCACCCTGGATGCAGTTTTACCTGCAGGCTGCTGTTGTGGAAAAAGGAATCAAGATCAAGCACTACGTCCACTCGCGGCTGGATATCATCATCGGCAGCATCATTGTGGATGTGGTTGCCTTTTTCATCATTCTCGCGTGCGCCGCGACGATCTATATGAGCGGCAACCGGCAGATCGACAACGCCGCGGACGCTGCTCTAGCTCTGAGGCCGTTGGCCGGCAACGCGGCCGCGGCGCTTTTTGCATTCGGATTGGTGAATGCGTCTTTGTTTGCCGCCAGCATTTTGCCCTTGGCCACAGCCTACACGGTCTGCGAAGGGCTGGGTTTCGAATCCGGAATCAACAAGCGGCCGCACGAAGCCCCGGCTTTCTATTCGCTGTACACGGGCCTGATCATCCTGGGAGGGCTCGCCGTACTCATCCTTCCGGAAATCAGACAGGTACCCATCATTCTCTTTTCCCAGGTCGCCAACGGCATTCTTCTTCCCTTCGTGCTGATCTTCATGCTGCGGCTTTGCAATCGCGAAGACCTGATGGGTCCCTACCGCAATACGCGCACATTCAATATCATTGCGTGGACCACGTGCATCATCATCATGCTGCTGACCCTGCTTTGGGTGATCCGTTCCTTCCTGCCCCAGTATCTTCCCTAGAAGAGAAGGCAACGGAAAGAATTCAGAATTCAGGGAGCAGAATTCAGAAACGCCGCCGATTCCTGTATCCAGTTTTGCAGGCTGCCTTCTTCAACCTTGCTTGGCGCCTTTGCCCCAGTTAAAATCTGAGCTTTTCCATTAGAGCGTTATTAATAGTTGGGGGAACACCAGATGACAGTTGCAAAAGGCATCCATCAGCAACTCGAACGATCGTCCTGGATCCGTAAAATGTTTGAGGAAGGGATCCGGTTGAAGGCCGAGCGGGGCGCGGAAAACATTTTTGATTTCACACTCGGCAATCCCAGCGAAGATCCGCCGAAGAGCGTAGTCGAATCCTATCAGCGGCTGGCAGAGAGGAATACGCCCGGATCGCATGGCTATATGCCGAACGCGGGGTTTCCCGCTGTGAGGGCCAAGATTGCGGAGCAGCTGAGGCGGGACACGGGAGTCGAGTTTACGACGGATTCGATCATCATGACGGTCGGCTGCGCGGGGGCCATGAACGCGGCGCTGAAAGCGATTCTCGATCCCGGCGATGAAGTGATGGTTTTAATGCCCTTCTTCCCCGACTATCAGTTTTACATCAGCAATCATGGCGGCCGGATGATTCCCGTCGAGACGAAGAAGGACTTTTCTCTGGATGTGGCGGCCATCGAGTCGAAAATCACCCCGAAGACACGGGTCATTATTCTGAACTCGCCCAATAATCCCACCGGGGCGATCTATTCCGAAACGGAACTGCGGGCGCTGGAAAAAGTGCTCCAGCGGGCGGACCACCCGATCGTGGCCCTGAGCGACGAGCCGTACAAATATTTCGTTTACGATGGCGGCAAAGCGCCTGAAATAGCCTCGATCATTTCCAACTGCATCATCACGACCTCGTACTCCAAGACGTGGGCTTTGGCCGGAGAACGCATCGGGTATCTGGCAATCTCGCCCAGGCTGCCTGAGGCAGAAGCTTTGGGCCACGCGTGCACGTTCACGAATCGCATCCTGGGATTCATCAATGCTCCTGCGATCTGGCAACTGGTGGCGCTCGAATCGCCGGAAACTCTCCCGGATTTGTCCGCGTACCAGGACAAACGCGATCTGATGTGCAGCGGTCTGGCGAAGATCGGGTACGAAGTCCACAAGCCGGAAGGCGCCTTTTACGTTTTCCCGAAAACGCCGATGGCGAATGACGTCGCGTTTGTGCGCATCCTTCAGGAAGAAGGAGTGCTGGCGGTGCCCGGCAGCGGCTTCGGCCGCGCCGGCTATTTCCGCCTGTCTCTCACGGTGCCGCGCGACACGATCGAGCGCTCGATGCCCGGTTTCGCCCGCGCGTTGGCAAAGGCGAAGTAGCGATCAGCTTTCAGCCATCAGCGGTCAGCGCTCAGCCAAGTGTCCTCGGACAACATCGCATAATTTGTGCGCCCGCAGGGCACTGTCGGTGTGCGGCTTCTAGCAGCAGATCTTACGGCAACTCTCCCAAAGCTTCGCCTTTCAAATCCTATGCCGCATTAAATATCTCGAAAGCGTTTCCGGGCGCGGGTTTCCATCCTTTAGAGTCCAACGTCCGTCTGAACATCCTCATCAATTGCAGTATCAAAAATAATATGTAGCACAGTTATAATAATCGTGCTACGATATCGCCTCGAATATTTATCAATCCGTTGATGAGGAGGATATCTTGAAAGAACTCTGTTTCGCTTTCTGGATAGCGACCGTTTTCGTTGTCTCCGCAATGGCTCAACAGAATGACCGGCAGGCCGCTTCTGCGGAGAAGGACAAAACGGTTCCCGGGATCTCCACGGTCGTTATAGTGACAGGCTCGAAGATCGACGAACCGCAGGAAAATATAACGCAGAAGGTCGATTTGATTCCTGAAGCCCAGATCGAGGCCCAGGCCACAAGTTTTAGGAATATAACTGAATTGCTGCAGTATCAGCCCGGCGTCGCGGCCACGGTGCTTTCGCGCAACGATGCAAACTGGGGCTCTTTTGGAGGGCTGGGTCCCAAATACAACAGCTATCTTCTGGATGGCCTGCCAATCGATTCCTTCGTCGACACGATGAGTCTGGATCCCTGGGCGTTTGAGCGGATCGAGACACACCAGGGGCCGGCGTCCGTCCTGTACTCGAATTACCTGAGCGCCGATTTCGCCGGTAATCAGGCGCCGCTGGCCGGCATTACAAATCTGGTTTTGAAAGATTATATCGAAAAACCTTCCACGCACGTGATACTGGACGGCGGTTCATGGAACACGATCGGCACGAGGCTGTATCACGAAGATCAAAAGGGAAATCTGCACTTTTTTTTCGGAGCGAGCTATGAGCAGTCCGATTATACAAACTATGGCGCCCCAAATTCATGGTTGGGGATGCTCGAAGACCCCGCCTATAAAAAAATGAAAGTGTACGGGAAGGCGACCTACTATGTCGGCAAGCATCAGAAGATTTCCTTTTTTGCACAACATACGCTTCATACCGGCTTCACTGGGCGGCCCAATCGCGACTATGACCACAATTACGATACGTTGAACGCCTCCTATTTCAATCAGGTGACAGACCGGTTCAGCTTCCAGCTCAAATCGGGACTCCGCAACTACGACCGCCGATGGGGCGACGACAATTATCCATCCGGCCTTGCGCTCACGGATCACTCCGGCGTTCAGCAGCGGATCGTCCCGACGGATCTTACCTTCAATTTGAAGCACTTCGGCGGGAGTGTGCTGACCGTCGGCACCGACATGCAGTATGCGGAGTACAAAACGTATACTGAAGCGAATGCGCCGAGAGTTACGGAAAACGATGCAACCTCCCTCAGCAACGGTTTTTATTTGCAGGAAAAAGTCATAACAGGGAAATGGGTCCTGAGAGCGGGCGGACGCGTCAACCGGATCGAGGATAATTATGACCTGATCAGTGGCGCCGAACCCGGGGTGAGAAGCAAGTCATGGACCAAGTTTTTATGGAGCGCAGGCGCCCGGTATAATTTCAGCAAAAGGTTTTCCGTGTACTCAAACGCCGGTTCCAGTTTCATTTCCCCGTCTGCGAAGTCGGTCGGAGGCACGCTGCTGGCCGGCGATTTCGGCGTCGAAGGCCGCAACGGACAGTTGCCGAATCCCGACCTGAAGCCGGAAAGCGGCATCGGCACCGATTTCGGCTTCGAGTTTGCCCCGATGGAACGCGTCTCTTTCGGCGTGCGCGGGTTCTACAATCGCATCGACGACGCCATTGTAGATAACGTGGTCAGCGCGAATCCCTCGCAAACCAAATCCGTGAATGCCGGCGACGCCCGGGCCGCTGGTGTGGAGCTGGTCTATAAGCAGCAGGTCAAGGACGGGTTCAGCCTTTTTGCGAACTACACGTACACTGCATCCGAAATCCACAATCCGCTGGATAGGGATCAGGACGGGGCTGCAATCACCTTTGTCCCGAACTATCTGGTCAATGCGGGCCTGGAGTGGAACTATAAAAACGATTTCAAGCTGACGCCCTATTTGCATGCTGTCGGCGAGTATTACGACAGCACATCCAAAAGCGGGCGTTCGGTCTTCGGCCCGTACCAGGTCATTAATCTCAAAGTTGAAAAGAACTTGTATCGCACGGACACCTATTCCGTCGTCCTGTTTTGCGATCTGAATAATCTGACGAATCGCCGTTACCTGATGCCGTGGCAATTCCGGAATCCCGGCATCGATGTTTTGAGCGGCCTGCATTTGGTCTTTTAGCGCATGAGCATGAATTACTTGAAATCTCTTCTAAGGATCGGCTGTTTCGCCGTCCTGGTGCTGATGCAGGGATGCGGCAGGCAGGAAGCCAAAGTCACGCTTGAGCTTTTTATGGTCAATCCGACGGAAGGAGAAACGCTGGCCTACGGCCGACGACTGGCCGATCTTACGCAAGACAGCACCGACCCGGACACGGTAGCCCGCGGCTTGATCGTGTCCGGGTGCACCCCTGCGATTCTACACTCGACCAGCTGGCGCTGGGAAAAAAACGGGACTCTCATTCTTACTTATATCGCTTTTTCCGAGGATTCAAAATGTCTTGCCGCCGAAACGTCACGTCTGTCCTGGGGTGAATTATTCCCGCCTCGGTCGACCGATCCGTTGAGGCCGAGACCGGCTGAAATTCGCGAAGAGGATGTGCTGTCGCACGGAATCAGGCATCTGACGTTCCTCGTTCGTTATTCGCAGGATAGGCGCATTGCCGAGGCGCTATCGCCGCAAAGCCGACAGTTCTTCTTGCGCATGTGCGGTCAGCTCGCCGGACGTTTCGAGACAGCGCGCGAATTTGCTGATTGTTCCGATCCGGTGATCAATAATTCCGGAAAGAACTGAAGAAGCCGTCCATACAATTTTGCGCCCGCAGGGCGCTGCCGGTGTGCGGCGGGTTGCTGCCGCTTTTAAGAACAGCTAGTGAAGACGACTCTCCAGAGACTGTCTCAAAACTCAAGTCTTAGGACTAGTTCTCGGCATCGCTGGGAGCGCTACCGTCCTCGCCGGCTTGCTGCCGCAAAATAGAAAATTCTCAACAAAATTAGCTCTGTGTGCCGCCGAGGACGGCGGAGCTCCCAGGGCGAAAACCATGCGGCATGGGCTGAAACGGCGGGGCTGTTGGGGATGGTTTCTGGCGGCCAAAGAAACCGCGCACGCGATCAAGCAGCCGGGGAAGCGGCAGTGAGGACCAGCTTGCCGTGCTTTACGCCCTTCGTTGCGATCAGGGCGTCTGCAATCCTCTTGATTTCCTTTGCTTTTCCCTTCAGAAGCATCACCTCCAGGCAAAGATGGTGCGTGAGGTGGATGTGAACGGTTGAGATAATCGAGTGCAGGTGCTGATGCTGGTATTCCGTCAGTTTCTCTTCCAGTTCTCTCTGGTGATGGTTGTAAACAAGAGTCAGGGTTCCAACGCCGTCCGTGTTCTCATTCCCCAGCTGTTTCTCAACCAACATGTTGCGAATCATGTCGCGAATGGCTTCTGATCGGGTTTCATATCCTTTTTCCTCACAGAGCAGATCGAATTCCCTCAGCAGGCTTTTTTCCATCGAAACGCCGAAACGAATCAGGGGGTCGGATTTAGCCATTGGAAACTCCTCATTTGAGAGCAACTGTCATAACAGCGCCGATTATTTCGTTCCGCACACCGGACACGAAGGATCTTTGTTGATCTTGAACTCCTTGAAGGTCATGTCGTATCCGCAGAAGCACAGCAGTCGTCCGGTCAGATTTCCCTCTAATCCAAGGATGAGCTTCAGCGTCTCGATGGATTGAATGCAGGAAATCAACCCCGGCACTGGTCCCAGTATGCCCGGAGGTCCCGAAGCGACTTCGGTATCGTGACTGGGGAATATGCATTCGAGGCAGGCAGTTTTGCCTGGAATCACAACGGTGGCAAGGCCATCCAGCTGATATACGCCGCCATAGACATACGGGATTCCCATTTTTATCGCCGTGGCATTCAGGACTCTTCTGCCCTTCATGTTATCCATGGCATCCACAATAATGGAGCAATCCCCGACCAGTTCCCGGCAATTATCTTCGATAATCTCGGCCTGAATCGCCTGGATCGTGGTGTGGGGATTGAGACTTCCAAGCTTGCGCATCCCCGATTGAACTTTCCATTCTCCGATATTGTCGGTCCAGTGGATGATCTGCCGGTTTAAATTGCTGCATTCGACTTTGTCTCTGTCCACGATAGTCAGATGACCCACTCCGGCAGCCGTCAGGTAATAGGCGGAGATGGATCCCAGCCCACCGACTCCGGCTACAAATACTTTTGCATTTTTGATCTTTTGCTGTCCCTCTTGCCCGATTTCGGGAATCATTATTTGCCGGGTATATCGGAGAAGTTCATTCTCTGTGAATTCCATGGTTCACCTCAAAAGTGAGGAAATGGTAGCGTGTCCCGAATTTCATGTATAGAGAAATGTTACCGGCTTTGGGCTCGATTCCTGTAACATTGGAGCATCGCCGCTAGCGGAAGGAGGAATTCCATGCAGAATCGTTCCACAAATGCACCATCTGAAACAGATTTAACCCGAAGGGAATTCGTAGCAACGACACTCTCGGCAGGAATCGCGCTGGCCGCAAGCCCGGTTTCGGCGCAAACGATCACCACCGGTTCGAGCGGAATGGTGGCTGGGGACGTGAAGATCCCCGTTCCCGACGGAGAGATCTCCGGGTATCGTGCCCGGCCGGATTCCGGCGGGCCTTTTCCAATTGTCCTCATTGCCTACGAAGTGTTCGGATTGCAGGAGCACATCAAGGATATCTGTCGCCGGTTTGCCAGGGAGGGATACCTGGCGATTGCTCCGGATCTGTATTATCGCCAGGGAGATGTTTCGAAACTGGAAAATTTCGACGAGATCTTCAAAATCGTT
>Ga0335069_10008923_pt1 | contig 14303 bp, 15 predicted proteins | sample Lox_Sample_11_FD_206714 | JGI IMG/M metagenome (GOLD analysis project Ga0335069, IMG submission 206714) | Soil microbial communities from Loxahatchee National Wildlife Refuge, Florida, United States - Lox_Sample_1.1 | ecosystem: Environmental > Terrestrial > Soil > Wetlands | place: USA... | reverse complement strand
ACCTGGTGCCGGAGCCGGATGACGTCCTGCACGGCCACCCACGGGGGGGTCGCTTCAGCCAGGTCCCCCAGATGCACCGACAGCTCACCGGCGAGGTAATCCTGGATCATGCCGAGGTCCCTTCACCGATGTCACAGCGCGCCCACCAGGTAGGCCAGCAGGATCATCAGGAAGACATAGAACAGGTACAGGCTGACATCCCCGGACTGCAGCGGCCGGACCACATCGGCGAGCCATTCCACCGCGCGGATGACCGGCCGGTACAGGTACCGCAGGAAGAGCGGCGCCACCGCGGACTCGTAGTGCACCGGCCCGGACCGGCCCGCCGGGTCGTCGGAGGCGCGGCGCACCGACACCGACGGCCGGTACAGCGCGTCGAAGGTGACCCGGGTGGGCGCCGAGAAGGTCATGGCGGAGTACTGCATCCGCGGCTTGAACGCGACCATCCCGCCGTCCCAGACCGGCACGGTAACGCTGTCCGCGCGCGGCCGGCCCGCCAGGTAGATGAGCAGCGGGACGGCCGTCACGGCGACCAGGAAGACAGCCAGCCAGGTAGGCGAGAAGGCGGAGAAGTCGGTGTGCGCGGGGAGCACGGTCAGGTTCCCCGGCAGCAGCACGGGCCGCAGCCCGACCCCGGTCACGGTGCGCATCGCCCGGGACAGGACCAGCAGCACGACCGGGGCGCCCACGGCCAGCGCCACGCAGGCGACGGCGAGCAGGGCCGGGCCGGTGACCGGCTGGCCGCGCTCGGTGGCCGCGGCGGCGGGCCGGGTCCGCGGCATGCCGAGGAACGGGATGCCGTACCCGCGGACGAACGCGTAGATGGCCAGCCCGCCGGTCAGGCCGAGGGTGGCCGCGGCCGTGACGATCAGGATGCCGAGCAGGTGGCTGCCGGTCCGGAAGCCCTGGAACAGGCCCTGGAAGATCAGCCATTCGCTGACGAACCCGTTCAGCGGCGGCAGCGCGGCGATGCCGAGCGTCCCGGCCAGGCTGATGACCGCGGTGCGCGGCAGCCGGTGGATCAGCCCGCCGAGCCGGTCCATGTCCCGGGTGCCGGCCGCGTGCTCGATCACCCCGGTCTCCAGGAACAGCAGGGTCTTGTACGTGCCGTGGTTGGCTACGTGGTAGAGGCCGGCCAGCAGCAGGAACGCCGCCAGCGCCCGCTGCTGGTAAGCGCCGAAGATCATCGCGGCGCCGAACGCGGTGACGATGATGCCGATGTTCTCGATCGTGGAGTAGGCCAGGAACCGCTTGAGGTCCCGCTCGTTCATCGCGTAGAGGATGCCGATGGCGGCGGTGAGCGCCCCGGCGGCCATGGTGACCAGCCCAGTCCAGGCCGGCTGGGCGGGCAGCAGGCGGAACGCGAACAGCGCGATGCCGTAGGCGCCCAGCTTCACGATGAGGCCGGACAGGAACGCCGACCCGTCGGCGGGGGCGACCGGGTGGGCTTCCGGCAGCCAGACGTGCAGCGGGACGAGCCCGGCCTTGAAGCCGAACCCGGCCAGCGCGAGCAGGAAGGCGGTGTCCCGCCAGGCCGGGCTGACCAGGTGCGCCCGCGCCGCGATCACGCTCAGCTCCATCGAGTGGGTCTTCGTGGCCAGGATCACGAACGCGGCGATGATCAGCACGAACCCGGTCTCGGACAGGGCCAGGAACCAGAACGCGCCACCCGCCACCGCGTCCCGGCTGGGATGGCGCAGGATCAGCAGGTAGCACAGCAGGGCCATGGATTCCCAGGCCACCAGGAAGGTGACCACCCCGCCGGCCGCGAGCACGGCCACCGACGCGACCAGCGCGAGGTTGTACACCGCCAGGTACAGCGCGGTGCCCGGGCCAGGTTCGTGGTAGCGGGGGATGTAGGCGGCGATGGCCACCGCGACCAGGCCGAGCAGCGCGGCGAACACCCCGGCCAGGCTGGTCGCCTGCAGCTGCAGCGACCCGGCCACCTCGGCCGGGCCCACGGTGACGACCGGCCCGTTGCCCCACAGCAGCGCCGACACCCCGCCGGCCATGGCGGCCGCACCGCCCAGCCCGGACAGCGCGCAGCACAACCGGATCGCGCCCGCGCGGCCGCCCCCGGCCAGCGCCGCGAGCACGGCCAGCCCCCACCCGCCCGCGGCCACCGCCAGCCAGCCGAGCGCGCTCACCTTTCTGCCTCCCTCGCGGGAGGTTCCGCGTCCCCGCCGGCCGTGAAGGTGAGGCCGGACACCTTCTCGGCCAGCCGGTCCACGGCCACCAGCAGGCCCTGAAGCAGGGCGAGCGGGCTGGGCGGGCAGCCGGGGATCCACACGTCCACGGGCAGGATCTCGCCGACCGCGCCGTACACGAAGGCGTCCGCCGGGTACACCCCGCCCAGCGCGCAGGCCCCGGTCGCGACGACGAGCTTGGGCCCGGGCATCGCCTCGTACGTCTTGCGCGCGGCCACGTCGAACGCCCGGATCATCGGCCCGGTCACCAGCAGCAGGTCGGCGTGCCGCGGCGCGGGCGTGAAGAAGAAGCCGAGCCGGTGCAGGTCGTAATGCGGGGCGGCGAGCAGCCGGATCTCCTGCTCGCACACCGCGCAGGATCCGGTGTCGAGGGTGCGGATGTGCAGGCTGCGCCCGAACTGGCTGGCGACCCGCTGCCGCAGCCGCGCCGCGAGCACGTCCCCTTCTGGGGCGCGCGCGGCCGGGGAAGCAGCTACCGCGCGGGCCCGGGACCCGCCGCTCACTGGCCGACCTCCTGGACCAGGCCAATTTGCTTAACGAACTGTGCGGGACTGGTGCCGGCCAGCTCAAACTCGCCGCTCGGGGTGACAGCCCAGGGCGCCGCTTCCTGGCACCGGCCGCAGGCGGTGCACCGGCCCACGTCGAACACCAGCACGCCGCCGTCCCGGTGCAGGGCCCGGCTCGGGCACACCGCAACCAGCCGGTCGGCCAGCCGGCGATCGATCACCCCAGCGCGGAACGCGGGCGGCGTGGGCAGGCCGGCCGCCGAGCGGTCCGGCCGCGCCGGGTAGCGGGTGGTGACGATGCCCCGGCGCAGGCCCCGGGCGAACCACAACGGCATGAGTGCCTCCGTTCAGCGCGCGGTCCCGGCCACGGTGAGCCAGAAGCTGGCCTCGATGATCGGGATGTCGGTGAACACGTTCTGCGATCGCGCGGCGTCGTCGAAGCCGCGCCAGTTCCGCACCGACGCGGGCCGCAGCCGGGCGCGGGTGATCCGGCCGTCAGCGTCCAGGCTGACCCAGGCCAGCGCCTCGCCGCGGGGCGATTCCGCCCAGCCGAGCCCGGCCCCGCCGCCGCCAGGGAGCGGAGCCGCGCCGGTACCCGGCCCGGCCGCCGCCAGGTCGCCGATCAGCCGCACCGACTCGGCCGCCTCGTCGAGCATGACCTGGAACCGGGCCAGCACGTCGCCGGTGCCGCGGACGGCGATGGCGGGCGGGTGCCCGAAGTAGGGGGCGGCGGGCTGGTCCACCCGGCTGTCCACCGCGACCCCGGACGCCCGGGCGACCGGCCCGACCAGGCCGAGGCGGCGGGCCTGCTCGGTGGTGACGATGCCGGTGGCTTCCAGCCGGTCCATGAACGAGTTGGTGGCCAGCAGCGCGTCGGCGGCCCGGCGCAGCTCGCCGTAGCCGCCGGGCAGGCCGACCTGCAGGGCGGCCAGGTCCGGGCCGCGCCGCACTCCCCCGGCTTCGACCACGCCGAACAGGTACCGGTGCCCGAAGACGGCGGCGTTCACCCGCAGCAGGCGTTCCAACGCGATCTCGGCGGCGGCCTGGCCGACGGACAGGCCGGTGGACTGGCACAGCGCGGCCATCGCGGCCGCGTGGTTGTACAGCCGTTCCAGTTCCAGTGCGATGCCGCGGGTGAGCAGCGCGGCGGGTGGCGGCTCGGCGCCGAGGGCGGACTCCACCGCGGCCGCCACCGACCAGGCGACCGCGGTCGCGCTCAGCCCTTCGGCCCGCTCGGCCAGGAACAGCGCCTCGGCCGGGCGGCGGCCACGCAGCCGCCACTCCAGGCCACGGTGCTTGTGCCAGGTGAACAGGTACAGGTCGACGATCTCCTCGCCGCTGGTCACCAGGCCGTAGTACAGCGACTCCACGCCGACCTGGCGGACCGGGCCGAACGGGAACTCGAACGCCTGCCCGCCGACCGTGTGCGGCGCGTGCACCTCCGCCGGGGGCTGTGCTGGCTGATGCCCCAGCCGGGGGAAGTCCGGCCCGGCGTGCGGCGGCAGGGCTACCCGGTTCAGCGGCTTTCCGCCGGCTGGCCGCACGCCGAACTGCTCGTAGATCTCGCACTCCTCCGCGAACGCGGCGGGCGCGATATCGGACAGTGGCGGGTACTCCAGGTCATCGATCGCCGTCTCCGTGATCAGGTACTGGCGTTCTGTATCAAGGCCCCAGACCAGGCGGAGCGTGACCTGGTCGCCGTCCGTCGCGAACAGGTCGGCCAGCCGGGCCCCGGCGCCGGCCAGGTGATGCACGGCCGTCTCCAGCCGGGCGGCGGGCACGGGCACGGTCACCGCGCCGCCGCCGTCCCGGACGGACGCGCTGCCGATCGCGGTGAGCAGGCTGGCCAGGGTCCCCGCGGGTACTGGCTGCAGCGCGGTCACGAGATCACCGCCACCGAGTGCAGGATCACCGTGTTCAGGCCGGCCGGGATCCACAAGCCCAGCACCAGCAGCGCGGCCAGCCCGATGATGAGCGGCGCCATCGCCGCCACCCGGGCTGACCGTCGCGGGTACGGGTCCGGGTCCGGGACGGTGGGCGGCGGCGGCCCGGTGACCATCCCGGTGGTGGTCCGGGCGAAGGCGATGAACGCCACCGCCAGCAGGGCTAGCAGCAGGAGCGGCAGCACGGGGCTGACCTGCGCGAAGCCAGCCCGGACGATGGTCAGCTCGGACAGGAACAGCCCGAATGGCGGCGAGCCCAGCACTGCCATCGAGCCCAGCAGGACCGCCCCGCCGGTGACCGGCACGGCGGTCAGCAGTCCGCGCACGCCCGCCGCCTCGCGGGTCCCGTAGCGCAGCGCGACGTCGCCGCTGCCGAGGAACAGGACCGCCTTGGCCACCGCGTGGTTGATCGTGTGCAGCAGCGCACCGTACAGGCCGAGCACGCCGCCGAAGCCGAGCGCGATCGCGATGATGCCCATGTGCTCGACCGAGGAGTAGGCGAAAAGCCGCTTGAAGTTCCCCTTGCGCACCATGAACAGCACGCCGATGACGACCGAGGCGAACCCGAAGGCGAGCAGGACGGTGCGCGGGAAGGTCGCACCGAGCCGGGCCTGCGCGATGGCCAGGAACCGGATGATCGCGTACATGCCGGTGTTGAGCAGCGCGGCCGACAGCATCGCGCTGGCCGGGCTGGGCGCCTCGGCGTGCGCGTCGGGCAGCCAGGTGTGCATGGGCGCGAGCCCGACCTTGGTTCCGTAGCCGACGACCGCGAGCATGAAGGCCAGCCGCAGCGGCGCGGGCGCCAGCAGGGCCGCGTGCGCGAACAGGTAAGGCCAGGTCAGCCGCTGGCTGGAGGTGAGGTGCAGGGTGCTCGCCGCGTAGAACAGGTACAGCGTCCCGGCGAGCGCGATCGTCACCCCGAGCGAGCTGATGATCACGTACTTCCAGGCCGCCTCCAGCGAGCGCGCCTTCCCCTCCAGCCCGACCAGCGCGGCGCTGGCCAGCGTGCTGGCCTCGATCAGGACAAACAGCAGGCCGAGGTTGCCGGTCTCCAGCGAGGCCAGCATCAAGGACGCGAACAGGCCGAAGAACACGAAGTACAGCCGGACCTGGAAGCGGCTGAAGGCGCCGGCATCCTCCTCCGCGGACAGGTAGGCGATGGAGCCCACCGCGGCCAGCAGCGTCACGCCGCTGACCGTGAGCAGGAAGAAGCCGCTGAGCGTGTCGACGTACAGGAACCCGCCGCCAGCCTGCAGCGGCGGCCGGTGCACCTGGCGGGCCAGCAACACGATCGCCGCGATCAGCGAGATCGCCGCCCCGGCCGCGCCGGCGATCCCGGCCAGCCGGGCCCGCGCCCCGGCCAGCGCGGCTACCAGGCCGGCCAGCGGGCCGGCCACCACCAGGATGGCCAGGGCAATCATCCGCGCAGCCCTCTCAGCTCGCCGGCGCTGGCCTGCGCCAGCTCACGGGTCAGGCCGGACACGAACACGAGCATGATCAGCACGCCGGCGGCGACGTCGAGGAAGATGCCTGCTTCGACGATGAACGGGAAGGTCGCCACCAGCGTGATCGCGCCCAGGAAGACGCCGTTCTCCACGATGAGCCAGCCGATCAGCTGCGCGACGGTGTGCCGCCGCACCACCATGGCCAGCGCCCCCAGCAGGATCACCGCCGTGGACAGCGGCACCACCGCCGCCGCGACCAGGCCGTGCGGCAGCAACTGCGGCCGGGTCACCAGGTACGCGAACGCGGTGAGCGCGCCACCAGCGATCAGCGAGGTGGACAGGCCGGTGGACAGGGCTGTGTCCCGGTTGAGCTCCAGCCGGCGCTCCAGCAGCCGCCGGGTGGCCAGCGGAATCCCGATTCCCTTGACGGCCAGGGTGAGGACGGCGAGGATCCACAGCTCGATGCTGTCGAAGGTCCACGCGGCGACCGCCGCCGCGAACGACAGCACCACCGACTGGGCCCCGTAGTAGGCGACGTACCGGTTGAACAGCTTGGACCCCAGGCAGGCAAACGCCAGCAGCAGGATCAGCACCCCGGACAGGTCCAGCAGCACCCCGGCCGGGCTGGTCGCCGCCAGGTTTTCCATGCCTCACGCTCCGATCACATACGAGGTCGCGATGCCGACGAGGGCCAGCAGGAAGGACGCGCCCAGGAACTCGGCGATCCGGAAGAACCGCAGCTTGGCGAACGAGGTGTCGATCACGACGATGGCCAGGCCGCACAGCGCGAGCTTGCCGAACAGGACGGGGATGGCGAGCAGGGCGCTGGGCAGGTCGGTGGACGTGCCCAGCCCCCAGGGCAGCACGAAGACGTTCATGAGGATCGACGACATCAGGAACAGCTTCATCCAGCTGCCCCACTTGACCAGGGCATACTCCCGGCCGGAGTACTCCAGGACGCGGCTTTCCTCGATCATCGAGATCTCGGTCGTGCCGCCGGGGTTGTCGATCGGGATCCGGCCGTTCTCCACCAGGACGATCATGAAGAACGCGACCAGCCCGAGCAGGTGGGTGGGCAGCACCAGGACGTAGGGCGAGCCGGCGATGGCGTGGTTCATCAGGTAGGGGTTGTCGGACGCGGACACCGCGCCGACGGTGAAGAACACCAGGATGAGCGCGGGCTCGGCCATGCTGCCGATCCAGCTGGCCCGGCTCGCGCCGAGCCCGCCGTACGGGCTGGCCGTGTCCAGCCCGGCCAGCGAGATCACGAAGCTGGCCAGCGCCAGCACGAACGCGCCGCCGATCAGGTCGGCGAGGAAGGCCAGCGGAAGCGGCGTGTCCGTGATCACCGGGACGATCACGGACACGGTCAGGTAACACGCGAAGGCCACGAAGGGCGCACCGCGGAACACCCACGACGCCTGATTGCTGACCGCGCTGCCCTTGCGCAGCAGCTTGCGCAGGTCCCGGTAGGGCTGCAGCACGCTCGGGCCGCGCCGGGAGGTGACGACGGCCTCGGCCCGGGTGATCACCCCCGAGTACAGCGGGGCAGCCAGCAGGACGACCAGGCTCTGCAGAACCTGAATGAGGAAGGACACCACCAGCCTCCACCTGTCATCCCGACGTGCATCACGCCTGTGCAGGTAGAGGCCATCAGCCGGGTTACTGCTGGGTCCGGCGGTACGCGAGCCTCATCGCGTTAACGAGATTTACGGTACACCGCTGGTGTCGGGGGCACCAGGCAACACGGCCCGGCCCGCGGCCCCGTGCTCCTGGCTCAGCGCCCGCCGACCAGCAGCACGGGTACCGCGCTGGCCTTGACGGCCGCCTCCGCGACCCGGCCGAGCCGGGGATGCAGCACCCCGCCGTCGCCGTGCCGGCCGAGCACCAGCAGGTCGAAGCCGTGCTCGGAGGCGTAGGCGCACAGCGACCGGGCCACCTGGCGGCTCGCGGCGGTATGCAGGTCGATCCGGGCCCGCGAGGTTTCCTGGAGGGCGGCCCGGGCCTGGACGAAGTTCTCCCGCAGCCGGGCGGCGTCCCCGGACTCCGCGTCCGGCTGGCTGCCGCCGCCTTCGACACGGGCGCGCTCCGGCAGCACGGTGAGCGCCACCACGTGCCCCCGGCTGCCGCTGACCAGGGCGGCCGCTGTGCTCAGCGCGGCGACCGAGTCCGGCGAGCCGTCCCACGCGACGAGCACCCGGCGGAATGGGCCGCCGGCCGCACCTGCCTGGTCATAGCCATCCGCGGCTGGGGTCATCGCGGCCCTCCTCTCATCCCGGCCACCGGGGGCAAGAGCCTGCGTTCCCCGGGGCACCGGGCACTGTCCTCGCGACGCATTGTGATCCGCGCCGCACCCCAGGGCAAGGGCCTACCGGCCACACAGTCCCGCTCCCTCCCGTCCCCGGCCGGTCTCTACCAAGCCGCCGGCACCGCGCCCGCCGGGCACATCCCGCCGACCCCTGACGCCTGGTATGCCGTGCACCGAAGCGTCGCCGAAGCGCAGATCCACCGGGACACCCACATCGGCGCCGAGCACTTGGCGCTCGCCTTCTCCGCCATGGACACCGGGCTGGTGCCGCTCATCCTGTCCGCCCTCGGCACGTCAGCACCGAAGTTGCGGGCCGCGATCCTCCGGCACTACCAGCAGGCCAGTTGATCCGTGCACATCGCTTGGATAGGCCCCACAACATTGCCGTGCAGATCGACGGCCGACACCGCACATCAGCGGCGAAGACCTCGCGGCGGATCTCCGCCGGCTTATGTCTTGAACGTTCCCCACCGTGGCACGACACGAATCAGGCCGTCGTTGGCGAGTGTCCGTAGTGCTCGGGCGACGGTTCCGCGGGCCACGTCGTAATGCTCGGCCAGCTCGGCCACGGTCGGGAGTGCGTCACCGCTACCCCACTCATCCGACTCCACGCGGCGGCGCAAGTCCGCCAGGACGCGCTGTCCCGGTGGCTCCGCTGATCGTGGCTGACGTGGCACAAGATCATGCTTACACGCCTGGTCACCGTGAGTATTTTGTCCACGTTGACTACTGTGATCACTCTGTCTACTGTGTCTATTATGAGCGAGGACACAGTCAGTCAAGGGAGAGGAAGCGTGAACTTAGACCCCACAGCCGCCCCCGGCCGACGGGCCGACCTGGACGCTATGCGGCAGGACTTCCCCCGCTACCTGATCGAGGTCGAACCCATCCCCGGTGGCCGCCGCTACATCGCCCGCCGGACGCAGCCCGGCCCCGGCCAGGACGGCACCCATGGGTGATCCCACCCCGTGCTCCCCGCGACCGTGCTGGACAACCGCATTGGACGGCGTGCGTCTGCGACAGGTACGCCACCAACACGGCATGTCCCAGGAGCAACTCGCCGGCCAGGCCGGGATCAGCCTGACCACCGTCATCAGGCTGGAACGCCAGCCCCACGCCTCCTGCCGCAGTCGCACCCTCGCCCGCCTCGCCGCCGCGCTCGGCGAAGATCCCGCCGCCCTCACCCCGGCGGGGCGGAACTGAACGCCGAGGATTCCCCGGCCTGGCGCACGGATGGCGGGTCAAGGTGGCGCTGACCTGGCAGGCAAGACTTCCGTCAAGAAACCATGCACAGGGGGCAAGCTGCGGACGGCCATGAAGATCTGCCCGCGGGCAGCCCCGAGGAAGGCCCCCATGGCCACCATGCGCAAGCGCGTGTGCAGGATTGGGACGGGAAGCTCACCCTTGGCGCCTATTGAGGCAGGCCAACTCGTATCGTGACCGGCGTCGCTGGCAGATGCCGTGGTCGGGCCGTGACCGTCGAGGAGGTGTTCGACACCTCTAACGCTGGGCTGCTCCGTGATCTCGCCCCGGCCGGTGACCCAGATCGGCTCATTCCTGCCTGAGGAAGCTGGAACTCGTGCACTACTGCTTGTAATCCGGCCGCGCTGCTCCGGCGTCGCCATAACGTACCGGGCATTCCGGCGTGGCGTGCTGGCGTCTTGGGGGATGACAATTGAGTGAGGCGGAGTGGGAGCGGGCGAGGCTGTTTCCGGTGTCAGGGATCGGCGGCGCGGATGAGCAGGAACGCCGGGCCGCATCAGCCTTACTGGCCGTGATCCAGTCCGTTCGGGAGTTCGGGCGGTCGATCACCGTGCCGATGAGCGCGCCGGCAGGGCGACTGTCGGCGTTCATTGAGGTGCCGTTCACCGACGGAGACAAGCACCTGCGCCCGGATGGGCTGATCCAGGTGGCGCTTGGGAGGCGGACCTGGACGGCACTGGTGGAGGTGAAGACCGGCCGGCACGACCTGATTCCCGGCCAGATCGAGTCGTACCTGGACCTCGTGCGTAAGTACAAGTTCGATGCGCTGCTGACGGTCTCCCACCAGTTGACCGCTACACCCGGTGTGCACCCTTGCCAGGCACGTCTGCTCAAGGGAAGGTTCGCCGCGGCGCGGCTTTACCATCTGTCGTGGAGCCAGATCCGTACCCAGGCGCTGCTCCAGCACGCTGATAAGGGCGTCAGCGATCCCGACCAAGCGTGGATCCTGGCCGAGTTCATCCGCTACCTGGAGCATCCGCGATCGGGAGCGCTCGACTTCGAGGACATGGGACCCGCCTGGGTGCATGTTCGCGACCGGGCCCGCACGGCGACACTGCACGTGCAAGACAAGGGCGCAGCGGAAGTCACCGACCGGTTCGGCTGGCTGGCCTCCTTTGCAGCAATACACCTGTCCCGGGAGCTCGGCACCAAAGTCAGGCAAATGGTTCCGCCTTCCCAGCTTCGGGACCCTGCCAAGCACCTGCAAGAGGCGGTGGCCGAACTGGCCAACAGCGGGCGGCTGGCGGCCTCTCTACGGGTCCCGGCCACCGTAGCTCCGATCACCATCACCGCTGACCTGCGGGCTGGCCTCATCCACTGCGCCGTGACCGTACCTGCTCCCCGGGAAGGACGGCCGACTACCCGGGTGAACTGGCTGCTGCGCCAGCTCAAGAACGCCCCGTCGCAGCTGTGCATCGAGGGCACCTATGCCTGGCAGCGCGGCCGCGGGCCAGCCAGATCCCTAGCTGAGGCCCGTGGCAACCCCAGAGCACTTCTCGACGATTCGGGGCACGAACTTCGGGCGTTCACGCTGACGTTGTCCAGCAACGCGGGCACCGCCCGGAGCTTGGGGCATGGGTCGTTTATCAATTCCGTGCTGGCCGCGGTCGACAAGTTCTACACCGAGGTAGTCCAGCACCTCAAACCTTGGGCACCCGCGCCTCCGAAGGTCAGAGATGAGGTGACGGCCAGCCCGGATGAATCCGGATCCTCCCTGGAAGTCGGGCAAACGCAGCCCGCTGAAGAGGGGCACATCGATCACTACGCGGCGGTTTCCTGAAATCGACGGAGTCGCCGCAGCACAAGCCAGCCGACGCTCCTCATCGCGGTAGATGAGTATGTTCTGACAGCCTCCGATCGGATGCTGAGAGCGGTATCAGACGAGTAATAGCAGACTACTCACGGTTTCAGTACTCATCGCTTCAGCGGCCTGCAATCAGGCAGAGTGGAAGATTTGAAGGCGTTTACCTATTATGATCCCTCCTATGTCGTGTAGCGTTGCCTTCGCTCCTTTCACAGATTACGCATTGTCGGGTCGCGGCGGGCTGTCTGGATGGCGAGGATCTGGCATGCTCAACAATAGTTAGATCCCAGGCAGCCAGGACGGTGAGTGACTTCCAGGTGCCAGAGCCCTGGAGCGGCCATATTGAGCGCGCTCCCATCCTCTTCGTCAGCAGTAACCCATCCATTGACCGCGCGGAAGCATATCCGGTCGGCGACTGGGAGGACTCCCGGCGCGTAGACTTCTTCGCCGGTCGCTTTGATCCGCGGCCGGTCCCCTGGATCGACGACAGGATGCGCTCGCTGCTGGTCACAACCCCACAGCGGCATGTCCGCGGCGTAGCCTTCTGGTTCGCCGCTAGGGCCCGTGCGACTGAGCTGCTCGAACACCCGGCCCGGGCTGGCATGGACTTCGCGCTCACCGAAGTCGTCCACTGTAAGTCAGAATCCGAGCACGGAGTGGCCGAGGCGTTCACGCCGTGCGTTGAAAGATGGCTGCGGCCGGTTATCCAAGCCGCGGCCGGCCGGGTGATCGTCCTGTTCGGCACCTATGCGCGGACGGCCTTCAACGAGGTCTACGGGATTCCCCGCAAGACGGCGGTAAGCGGGCCAAGCAACCTGGAGGGTTTTGAGCGGATCGTTCTCCAGCTACCCCACCCGAACGCTCGTGGACAACGCGCCAACTGCCATCCGCTCACTTCAAGCCAGCTCGAAACGGTCAGATCACATCTACGGGCAAACGCATAGCCACCGATGCGCCAGTAGGACGCGCAGCGCCATCGCCGCCGTCCTCAACGACCACACCGGACCCCACCCAGCAGCTACCAGCAGCCAGGCCGGGACCAGCGCCGAGTTTTCGGTATCCCCACATCCACCTATACGTGGCACAACGGACCGCATAGTGGCGGTCACACCATGCCGGGCGTGGACTGCTTCCCCAACGGGTGCGCCCCGGCGGGTTGCCGATACGATCCGGGCGCACGGCAAGGACGCGGGCTAGGGGGCCGACATGGCGTGGCACGGACCGCCGGGCCGGCAGCTCTATTACGAGGACAGCGGCCGCGGCGACGCCGTCGTGCTGATGCCGGGCTGGGGCGGCAGCATCGCCGACCTGGGCCGGCTCCGGCGCGACCTGGCTGACGGGTTCCGCGTCGTAGTCGTCGACCTGCCTGGCTCGGGCAGGTCGCAACCCCAGCCGCGCCATTACACACCCGGCTACTACCACGAGGACGCCGCGGTCCTACTGGGCCTGCTCGACGCGCTCGGCATCGGTGCCGCACACCTGGCCGGTTTCAGCGACGGCGGAGAGGAGGCCCTGCTCATGGCCGCCCTGCGACCCGGCTGTGCGCTGTCCGTCTTCACCTGGGGAGCGATCGGGCAGATCGTGGCCTCGCACGCGGACCTCGATGAGCTCGCCACGGCGATCACCAGTCCAAGCGACGCGCTGGCACCGCTCGCTGGCTACCTGACGGCCGCGTATGGGACGGCCAACGCCACGATCATGACGCAAACGTGGTCGTCGGCGATGCGCGGCATCCTCGACGCTGGCGGCGATATCAGCCGGTCCCTGGCGGCGCGGATCCGCTGCCCGGCGCTGCTGGTGGCAGGCACGTACGACAAGTTCTGCTCGCCGGAGAAGACCAGGGAACTGGCGGAAATCATCCCGCGCGGTCAGTTCGCGGAAGCGCGCGGCGCCGGTCACGACATTCACATCTCACACGGCGACTGGCTCTCGGCCACGGCGCTGCGCTGGCTGGCTGAGCACTAGCGACGCGGGCCGCACGCCGCGACCGCTGTCATTGCCAGCCCGCTCCCAGGCGCTGGCCCGCGAGCTGTTCCTGGTCGCCGCCCGTCCCCAGCCTGGCCAGCGGAGTGTGCCCTTCCGGCATCCGCGCCGCCTCCTGCCCGCGATCAGGAGCCGATCCTGGTCAGGTCGGGCGAGAGCAGCTCCAGCAGCCTGGAGCACGGCCAGGTGGACCGCCGGCGTTCCGTTTCCGCCGTGGTTTCCTCCATGCTGGCCAGCCGGTCATCGGGCTGACCGCGCCAGCGCGGGCAGCCGTCGTAGAGCGGGCACTCGCTGGTGCGTGGCCGGCCGTGCGGCGCGCATGCGGGGCGGCCGCCGGAGCGGAACGTGCGCAGCGCACGCCACAGCAGCAGGACTTCGTCTTGGCTCACCTGGCACATGGGACCGCCCTCATCCTCGGGTACCGGATGCAGGGACCGTCAGCGGCGTCTGCCGCGGTCTGGGCGAGCCCCTTCGCCAGGCAGCAAGTCTGGCGAGTCAGCCGGCGCGCAGTCAAGGATCACGCCGGCCGGCGCGTGAGCCCCGCCGGTAAAATGGGCCCGCCGGATGAGGCTCCGGCTGGGCATCTGCCCTGAACCGCCGCCGCGGCTAATGGCCTCTGCTCCGCAGAGGTAACTGGCCGACTGGGTGGTGTGTTTATCGATGACCGGGAATCGCCTCCGGCAGGCCTCGCCGGCCTTGAAGTTCGTGCTGCTGGTCGGCGTCATGAGCTTCTTCGCCGACTTCTGCTACGAAGGATCCCGGTCGATCATCGGCCCTTACCTCGGCACGCTCGGCGCCGGTGCGCTGGGGATCGCGGTGATCACCGGGATCGGCGAGTTTCTCG
>Ga0335069_10008922_pt1 | contig 14304 bp, 11 predicted proteins | sample Lox_Sample_11_FD_206714 | JGI IMG/M metagenome (GOLD analysis project Ga0335069, IMG submission 206714) | Soil microbial communities from Loxahatchee National Wildlife Refuge, Florida, United States - Lox_Sample_1.1 | ecosystem: Environmental > Terrestrial > Soil > Wetlands | place: USA... | reverse complement strand
GCAGAGGTTGATCTTGCCGCCGACAAACCACTTTGCCCAGGGCAGGTTCCACTCGAGCACCTTGTCCCAGGGCTTGAACCAGTGCAGGTCCTTTGCAGCCTCGGCCCAGAACGTTTCAGGATCCTCGATGGAGCGCTTGTACATCGCCTCATACTCGTTGAGGCTCTTGATATATGCCTTGGCGCTGAACTCTTCCGGCGGTGGAAACACTCGATCTTCACGAAGGATGGAATCCAGGTCTTGCGATGAAACAGCCGAAACGGGAATAGATGACATGAGGACGTCCTTTGGGGGATGGGAAAATCGAACCGGGCCCATCCGCTGAGAATGGGCACACAATTCCGCAGCGCTCAATGACCGGGGTCCCCAAGAAGCGTGTTTGCTTCTTGGGGTGGAACGAGCTAACCGTGCCTGTCACTTTATCGAGGCAGACGCACGGACGGCAAGTGACCGATGCGGACGCCTCAGGGCGCGCCGCGCGAGGTCTGACTGTCCGTGCTACCATGGCGCGCATGCAAAAAACCATCGTCTTTCTGCTGTTTCTTGCCGGTGTTTCTTTGGCCTGTGCGCAAAACGATGGGAGCAAGACGCCGCCTCCCGTCATCGATATCCACGTGCACGCCATGGACGGCTTTCCTGGCGTTCCGCCGCTGTGCCCGTGGCCGCCGCAGTTCCTGGCCTCCGACCCCAAATCAAAGGAGGCGCCCTTCGGCTGGTCGCAACAGGACTGTTCGCCTGCCCTCGACGTACCGAAGAATCCCGCCGATTACATGAAGGAACTGCTGGCCGAGTGGGAGAAGTACAACGTGACTGCTGTCGTTATGGGCGATCCCAAGTCGGTGCAGAAATGGAAAGATGCGGCGCCGAGCCGCGTCATCATGGGCACGTCTTTCGACAACGGGCCCGCTCCTGGCAAGTACGTGCCCGTTGACCAGTTGCGGCCGCTGTTCACCACCGGAGGCTTCAAGATCATGGGCGAGATCGGCCTGCAGTACCAGGGAATGTCGCCCAGCGATATGTCCGTCGATCAATATTTCGCGCTGGCCGAAGAACTCGACATCCCGGTCGGTATTCACATGGGCACCGGCGGATCGGGCCGCGCCAATGTCGCGATGCCAAAATTTCGCGGCTCCATGGGCAATCCGCTTCTGCTCGAGGAACTGCTGGCACGCCATCCCAAGTTGCGCATCTGGATCATGCATGCCGGCTACCCGATGATCGACAACCTGCTCACGCTGCTGCAGGCCAATTCGCATGTCTACGTCGATGTTGCCGGCCTCATCTGGAGCTATCCGATCAAGGAAGTGAACACCTACATCCAGCGCATCGTTGAAGCAGGTTTCGAGGAACGCGTGATGTTCGGGACCGACCAGATGATCTGGCCTAAGCTGATGGCGACGTCGATCAGCGTGATCCAGAATGCGGACTACCTGACGCCCGAACAGAAGCGCGACATCCTGTACAACAATGCCGCGCGGTTCCTGCGGCTGGATAAGGAGATGAAGTGAGGGTCAACCACCGGGTGGCGTAAGGAACGGGCGCTTCTATTGCTAGAATCTTCTTAGCGCCGTTCTGACGTTTGCGATTTCGGCAGCTTGTTCGTTTGTCCTGCGGCGGTGCAGGAGCGGATCACCCAAACACCCCAGCTGCAAAAGGATTAAAAGCATGTTCCATCGGAAATGGATATTGGCCGCCGCGATGGCGCTTCTGACGACGATCGCGTCGGTGGCTCAGGATGCTGTTCCCGAGTTCAAGACGGATAAAGACAAGTTCAGCTATGCATTGGGCATGAACTTCGGCGAGAACTTCCGCAAGCAGGGGTTGGATGTGGACCCTGCCGTGTTTGCCAAAGCGTTCGCGGAGGCCTTCAACTCCGGCAAGACCGCGATGAGCGAGGAAGACATGAGGACCGTGCTGACGGCCGCGGCCCAGGAGATCCGGGAGAAACAGGCGGCGCTGCAGGCGGAGAAGGCTGAGCAGGCGCAGAAGGAAGGCGAGAAGTTCCTGGCGGAGAACAAGACCAGGGAAGGCGTGGTCACGCTCCCCAGCGGACTGCAATACAAGATCCTGAAGCCGGGGACGGGCGAGAAGCCAACGCTGGAAGACACGGTCGTCTGCAACTACAAGGGCGCGCTGATCAATGGGACGGAATTTGACGCGTCGGAAAAGCACGGCGGACCCGCCACATTCCCGGTAAAGGGCGTGATTGCAGGCTGGACCGAAGCGCTGCAGCTGATGCCGGTGGGGTCGAAATGGCAGCTGTTTGTTCCGTCGAACCTGGCGTACGGGGAGCAGGGGCCCCCGGATATCGGGCCGAACTCGACGCTGATTTTCGAGGTGGAGCTGGTGACGATCCAAAAGGCTGCGGCTCCGGCAGCCGGTGAAAAAACGGGGTCGAACTAGCCGGGCCCGACGAACAGCGCGTGATGCGTTGATTCAGTGGTAACAAGATGACAAAGGGCCGGTGCGATCTGCTGGCCCTTCTGCTTTGATGGCGACATTGGAAGGCGTCCGATCAACTCGCTTCCCCGTGCTATTCCGCATACCGCTTCTGGTGCCACTCCCACGCGGTCCGCACGATGTCGTCGAGTTGCGTATAGCGCGGCTTCCAGCCCAGTTCCTGGATCGCCTTCTCCGAGCTTGCAACCAGCACTGCGGGATCGCCCGGCCGGCGGGGGTGCACTTCCACCGGGATCGGGTGGCCGGTCACGCGCCGCGCTGACTCAATCACCTCGCGCACGCTGAATCCCTGCCCGTTCCCGAGGTTGTAGATCAGGCGGCTCTCGGTCTCGAGTTTCTCGAGCGCAAGCAGATGCGCGTCGGCCAGGTCCGAAACGTGGATGTAGTCGCGGATGCAGGTCCCGTCCGGAGTCGGATAGTCGTCCCCGTAAATCCGGATCGAGGCGCGCCGCCCCAATGCCACGTCGAGCACCAGGGGTATCAAGTGTGATTCCGGCTCGTGGGCCTCGCCCCGGATAATTCCGCCCGGCCCCTCCGGCGCCCCCGCGACATTGAAATATCGCAGAGAAGCGTAGCGCAACCCGTGGATTTGGTTCATCCAGCGAAGCATGTGCTCGACCAGCAGCTTGGATTCACCGTACGCGTTGGTCGGCTGAAGGCGAGCATCCTCCAGGATAGGCACGCGGTCCGGCTCCCCGTAGACCGCGGCGGTCGACGAGAACACCATGCGCCGGGGACCGGTCCCGAGCATGGCTTCCAGAAGCGCGAGAGTAGAGGCGGCATTGTTACGAAAGTACCACTCAGGATGGACCATCGATTCGCCCGCCTCAATGAGCGCCGCGAAATGCAATACCCCATTGAAGGGATTGCCTTCCGATTTTGCGTAAGAGAAAATCTCCTCCAGTAACCGCCGATCCGCCAGATCCCCTTCGATAAACTCAACTTCGGCAGGAATCAAGTCGCGGCGGCCGTGACACAGATTGTCGAAGACCACAGTTTCGTGGCCACGCGAGGCCAGCAAGCCGGCCACTGTACCGCCGATGTAACCAGCACCACCGGTAACCAGTAATTTCACAAAAAGTAATTCCTTTCCTCAAAACTTTGGATTATTGTGAGTCTATAGCAACAACACGAGCTACGTTTCGCGCCACCCGGGAGTAGCCTTAATCGCGTATGCGGTATGCGTGTCTCCCGGGGCGACTTGATTGTCGCGGGCCAGGGGTGAAGTCGAGGTAGAATTCAATTCCCAGGTACTTTTTCCCGGTTGCGTTGAAATGGAACCGGAGTCATTATGCATAACAGACATGCGGCCGCAGAACACGCTCAAAAAGGAGGAGTGGGCCGCGCAGTTTGCTTGTACGCAAGGTCCTTTTTTCATGCGTCTACTACAATAATGGCAACAATTCGGGAGTTTTCTCCATCCCAATGGTTGGGGGAGTTTCTCCTGGGCAGGCGTCCATTCTCTGCCCTTTCCGTCCACAGTCAGAAAACGAGGTTATCGATAAGCATATTTTGGGGTTGGTGTTTCATGCACCTTGCTTGCTCAAAGTCGGTCTTCCTCGATTCAAAACAGGCTGGGCGCCAGCGAGTTCAGGGAGCCTTTGCTTCACAGGTGAAGATGGTTTACTTCGCGGCGGCTTGCTAGAACAGGACGCGCGAAACCGCAAGCGTAAGTCATTGGCCCATTCGAGGGAAAAGACTATGTCGGCAAATCGCTATCCAGTCAGGACGAATTTTGATCTGCCCATCGACCCGAACCGGCCCGTGGCTATTAATTGCAATGAGGTGCGCGTGAACTTCGGGCTTCTCCCCGAGCCGGAGAAAAGTCCGGCGTCGTTCATCACCAGCGGCGTGATCAACCTGACCGCGCTGGCGTTGGTCATCTACATCGGAATGACGGCGAAGCACGTAATCCAGCAGCACCGGTACGAGCAGACGGAATTGATCTTCCCCACGACGCCTCCGCCTCCCCCGATGAAGATGAAGATGCCCCCGCCGCCCAAGGTGGAGCCCAAACTGCCGGAAGTGAAGCTGGAGCAGCCCAAGATCAACATGCCCAGGATCGAGCAGAAGCCCGACCTGAAGCCGATCCAGATGGAGGCCAAGCAGGCCCTGCCGTCAGTGAAGGCTGCCAAACCGTCCATCATCCTCGCTCCGCAACCTAAGGCCGCTCTGACGGCCGCCGCCCCGGCACAGGTTCCGCAGGCTCATCCCTCCACGGCCCCGGTGCATTTCGGTGAAACCTTCGGCGTCACTCCCAATCCCAATGCCGGAAAGCCCGCGACCGTTGCGGCCATTGGCAATCCGTATGGGGGAATGGAAGGACCTGCTGTGGCCCCGCGCGGAGTGGTAGGATCCGCAGGCATCGGCAACGGAACCAGGGCCGGCTCCAATGCGGGCACGGTCGGCAAAGTCGCCTCGGCCGGCATTCCTGCCGGGACCGCAGCGCCGGCCAGTTATGGCGGCGGCAAGGTCGCATCGGCCGGCATCCCGAAGATGCAGGTGGCAGTCGCCCCTGCTCCAGCCGCTCCCCAGGTGGTCAAGTCGACCAATCTTGAGGTCATCTCCAAACCTCCAGTGCAGTACACCAGTGAAGCCCGCGCGCTGCGCGTTCAGGGCGATGTGGTGCTGCGAGTGACATTTACCGCCACCGGACAGGTGCTGGTTCAGAGCGTAATCAAGAGTCTGGGGCACGGGCTGGACGAGGAAGCCAGGCGGGTTGCGGCGCAGATACGCTTCCACCCTGCTACACGCAACGGCCAGGCGGTTGACACCACAACAAATATTACGATTACGTTTCAATTGGCTTAGGAGTAAAACATCACCAACGAAGTATCACAACCGCCGGGTAGCGCTTCAGATTTGAAGAGATTCGGCGTTATGCAGTTATCGAAAATACGAGAGATGCTCTTTCCAGATGTCTTACGTTTCTCGGGGGAGAAACGCCTTTCTGGCTGGAACATATGGATTAGAAGAGGAGTCAACATGAACTTCCGGAAGATTTCGACCAACTTGCTGCTCATCGCTCTCAGTGCGACGTGTGCGTATGCCAAGAAGCAACCCAAGTACGAGCCCGTCCACCAGCTTACGCCCGAGCAGCACGCGCTGGTCGTGAAGGCCATCGGACGCGAGAAGGTGCTGATCAAGGCAATTCAGCAACGTACACCATTGGTCGAGACCTACATACAGGACATCCGCCCCGACGTGAAGCTCTACCAGGTTCCGGTATCGGACCAGTACATGCTCAGCCGCGTGGATTTCGGCAAGGGCTTCTTCGACAAGACGTTCGAGCCCCGCAGCGCATCCAAGAAGGGCGGCTGGTTCAAAGGATCGCTGGCGTCCATCACAGGCCTGACCAAAGCGCTCGGCCTCGACACAAGATTTACTTACAATCCGCTTGGCTTCACCGAGATGATGTTCCTCGATCCTTCGGGATTCGATGAGCAGCATTACGTGTTCAGCTATGTCCGCCGCGAATTCCTCGGCTCCGTACGCACCTGGGTATATGACGTGCATCCCAAGGTCAATGGCATGGGCCGCTTCTATGGCCGCATCTGGATCGAGGATCAGGACGGCAACATCGTGCGCTTCAACGGCACGTTTACCCCGCCAACCAATGAAGATTCCTCGAAGTACTACTTCCACTTCGACAGCTGGCGCATGAACGTGCAGCCCGAAATCTGGCTGCCGGTGGCCGTGTACGTGGAAGAGACCCAGCGCACCGAAGGCGATAAGACCACCGGACTGAAGGCCCAAACCCATTTCTGGGGCTACTCGCTCAAGCTCCCCACACGCGACAGCGAGAACGTCAGCGTGAAGGTGGATGACGCCGAGGACAAGAGCGATGACTCGCAGGACGTGAGCCCGCTGCAAGCCTCTCGCGAATGGGTAACCCAGGCCGAGAATAACGTGATTGACCGCCTGGTGGAAGCCGGTCTCGTGGCCCCGCTGACGCCCAATGGCTTTGAGACCACGGTGCTCGAACAGATCGTCACCAACCTGGTGGTTCCCAACAATATAGCATTACCGAGTCCCGTCCACTGCCGCATCATGCTTACCAACACCGTGGAAAGCACCACAGTGGGCAACACCATCCTCGTCAGCAAGGGCCTGATCGACACCATGCCGCGCAACGAGGCCACCATCGCCTCGGTAATCTCCATGCAACTGGCCAACATTGCATTGGGGCACCACATCGACACGCGCTACGCGTTCAATGACCGGCTGCTCTTTCCGGATGAAGCTACTTTTCAGCGCATAAACATGTACCACAGCGACCACGACAACGAGGATGCGGTGAAGAAGGCGCAGGAATACCTGCAGGCCTCGATGTACAAGGACCAGTTGCCCACGGCCGGCCTCTTCTGGGCGCAGCTCGCCGATCGCGGAAAGGTGCTGAAGGCGCTCAACACGCCCAAGCTCGGCGATTCGCTGCTGCGGCCTGACGGCACTCCCTGGATGCTGGCGCTGTCACGCTCGGCGCCCAAGCTCAACTGGGACGATCTCACGCAGATCCCCGCCTTGCCGCTGGGAAGCTGGCTCAAGACCGATCCTTGGGACGACCGCGTGCACCAGTTGAACGCGAAACTGTATGCTCCCCTGAACCCGCGTGACAAGATGCCGCTGGAAGTGACCCCGGTTTACTTCAAGCTGCAGCGCTACGGCACCGCCAACCAGCCCGCTAACAGCAACTCGACCCAACAGGAGCAACCGGCGAACGGCGGCGATCCGAATGCGGCTCCCACGTCGAGCCCTGGGCAGTCCACCACTCCCCCGACCGCGTCGCAGCCGGTGCCCGCCGACTCATCGGCTCAGCAACAGCAGCCGCCGGCTCCCGCTCCCCAGACCCGTTAGAACCACTGGGCCATCCATTTCAGGCCGGGATGAGGTACACTCATCCCGGCCAGGTTTTTTTGGTCTCCCCCAAAATTGCGGGCTAACTCTGATCACGTGCGGGCGTGCTGATTTCGCAATTATCTGTCTTCTGATTCGGCGCTCAATCGCAGGTGGCAGAGCAACCAGCATTCAGACTGGAACCGGATTTCTGTGTATGAAGCGATCGACGGCTGTCCTGTTCGTTCTTTGGTTCGCGGTGGCGGCGGCTGCGAAGGCACAGGTGGTGGAATCAGCCAACGCGCGCCAGTTCGCCATCAATGTCGGTGGCATGGGCTCGGCCGTCTGGCCCAATGACGGGAACCATCCCCCCTACGGCAACAGCGCCGATTATCTGCTCGGCGTGGGAACCTATGTCGACCTGCACTTCACCCACTGGTTCCAGGTGGAAGGAGAAGCACGCTGGCTGTATTTCCACCAATATGCCGGCGAACACCAGGACACCTATCTGATCGGTCCCAAAGTCCCGATCAAGCGGTTCGGCAGCGCCCAGATCTACGGCAAGGCCTTGATTGGCCTCGGGCGAATGACGTTTCCCAACAATTATGGGAATGGAAGCTTCACGGCCCTCGCTTTCGGAGGCGGCATGGATTACAGGGTGTCGCGCAAGGTCACGTTCAGGGCAGTAGATTTCGAATTCCAGGACTGGCCGGATTTCCTGCCGGATTTCAATATCCATCCGTACGGCGTGAGCGTGGGTATGTCCTACCGCGTGTTCTGAACGGCGCGGACCATCCGCTCAGAAAGAGAGTCCTGCAATGCAGAGTGTCATTGTGCCGGCTGCATGCTGTATTTCTTACAAGCTCCATGAGGCCAATTAAATTCAGTTATCGGACCATCCTGCAGAATAGTCCGGGCAGGTTGGGTACTCGGGCCGGTGCAGATCCGGCAGACCCCTTGCATTTTGAAGACTCCGGTCAGGGCGCATGGGTCTCATGCCGCACTTTCCCGGTGTCTGCAGTCATTCTGGTCCAGGACCGGATCATTCCCCGCCACGGTCTATCACATGCTCAAAAACGGAACCTTCTACCAGGACCTCGGCCAAAACCACTTCGATCAAAAAGCCAAGGAAAAGCTCATCCTGCGCCTAGGCTGCTAGGTGGAAACCTGTACTTTTTGACAGTGGCATAAGTCCCTTGTCTGAAGGAAAGTGATTGGTGGCGTAACACCGGAAGGTGCGCCTTCCCCACGTCATCTTTGGGCGCACCCAATTCGAGCAGCCTGCCGGTTCCGGTTTTGCTCAACGGCTTCAACTTCCACGGCTAGGGCCTACTGCAATCCATGCGATGGATCCCTGAGCCAAAAGGAGCGCACCCATGTCGATGGATAAGCCCGGGGACGGACTCTTCAGTTCCCTCAAGTACGACGGTCCCTCAGGGGCTGTCGTCTTCCTGGTTGCCCTTCCTTTGTGCCTGGGGATCGCCTTGGCGTCCGGCGCGCCGCTCTTTGCCGGAATCATTTCCGGAATTGTGGGTGGAATCGTGATCGGCGCGCTCTCCGGATCGCACGTGAGCGTAAGCGGTCCGGCAGCCGGACTTGCCGTAATCATGCTTTCCGGTATTCAAACCATCGGCTCCTACAAAGGCTTGCTCGTTGCCGTGGTGCTCTCCGGTGTGCTCCAGCTCGTCTTCGGCATGCTCAAGTTCGGCATCATCGCCGACTACATTCCAATTTCCGTCATCCACGGGATGCTCGCCGGAATCGGCGCCCTTATCATTCTCAAGCAGATTCCGCATGCCCTCGGCTCGGATACGGACTACGAAGGGGACTTCCGATTCCTTGAGATCGGGGGAAATAACACCCTGAGCCATGTAGCGCGGGCCGTGGCGAGCGCCCAAATGGGTGCCGTGATTGTTTTTGCGGTGGGTCTGGTGCTGCTTCTCCTTTGGGAGAGGCTGGCCAAGGAATCGCGCTTCTTCCAAGTTGTCCCCGGTCAACTGGCCGTCGTGGTGGTTGGCATTACTCTCAACCAGCTGTTCGCAAGGTTCGTTCCTCCCATCCATCTGACGACTTCTGAGCATTTGGTGAATCTACCTGTCCCATCGAGCCTCTCCGATTTCCTGAATCAGTTCACGTTCCCCGATTTCTCAGCGATTGCAAGCATTGCGGCGTGGAAAGTGGCTGCAACGATCGCCGTCGTCGGGAGTGTGGAGACACTGCTTTCCCTCGAGGCAGCCGACAAGCTTGACCCCTACAAGCGAATGTCATCCTCGAATCGCGAGTTGCGAGCTCAGGGTATCGGCAACATCATCTCGGGTCTGCTCGGCGGGTTGCCCGCCACTTCGGTGGTCGTACGAACCGCGGCAAATGTCGATGCCGGATCCCGCACCCGGATGAGCGCCATCATCCATGGCGTGCTCCTGCTGGGCTCAGTGATCATGCTGGCACGAATCCTGAGCCTGACTCCGCTTGCCAGTCTGGCGGCCATCCTCATCATGGTGGGGTACAAGCTCACGAAACCAGCGCTTTATCGCACGGTCTATTCCCAGGGATTGAGCCAGTTTCTTCCCTTCATCGTAACCGTACTCGCGGTTGTCTTCACTGATCTGCTCACAGGCGTAATGATTGGTCTGATCTGTGGAATATTCTTCGTCATCCGCACGAACCACCATGAGGCTATCACGGTGGTTAATCAGGATCTGAACTACTTGTTCCGCTTCACCAAGGACGCCAGCTTCATCAATAAAAACGAGTTCCGGCGCAAGCTGCGCGAACTGCCCGACGGCGCGCACGTGTTGATCGACGGTACACGCGCCCTGTTCATTGACCACGACATCATGGAGATCGTGTCGGACTTCAAGGAATTGGCGCCCCACAAGAACATACAGATCGAATTGAAGCACTGGGAAACCTACCAGCCCCGAGGAGAAGAGTATGGAATCGCACAAGAGGCTACTGCTGGCAAATAAGGCGTGGGTAGAAGAGAAGCTGAAGATGCGGCCGGATTTCTTTGCGCGCCAGGTGGCGACACAGACCCCCGAGTTTCTGTGGATCGGATGCTCGGACTCCCGGGTGCCGGCGGAAGAAATCACCGGTACCGAACCAGGCGAGCTGTTCGTGCACCGCAATATCGCCAACATGGTCGTGCACACCGATTTCAACATGCTCAGCGTGCTGCAGTACGCGGTGGAGGTCCTCAAAGTAAAACACGTGATCGTGTGCGGTCATTACAACTGTGGCGGCATCAAGAACGCCATGAAGAGACACGATTTCGGCCTCATAAACAAATGGCTGCGGCATATCAAGGACGTGTACCGGATTTACAAGGATCAGATCGAATCTATCGCCGACCCCATTGCGCGATGGGACCGTCTCGTGGAAATCAATGTCATTGAGCAAGTGCAGAACCTCGCAAAGACCTCCATCGTCCAGCGGGCCTGGCATTTGGAGAATCGTCCCACCTTGTACGGCTGGGTATATGACCTGCGCTGCGGCTATTTGAAAGAGTTTGCCGAAATGCCGCCGGGATCGCGGATCGACGACATCTATCGCTTTGAATGGGAGGACGAACAGCCGGCCATCCCCGAGCCCGCTGAGCCAAGGGCGACCTGGGATCTACCTGCCAAGCGCGAGAAAGCGCCCGCCGATCCGGCCAAAGCCTTTCATTAGTCGCGGTCGTGGCGCATGTTCAGCCAACTCGATCGAAAATACGAATTGTCCTTGCCGAATCGAGATCAGCAGGGATGAAAGCCCTCTAGAGTTTGCCATCTTCGGCACGATTGAAGCCGCGCCCTGATACAAACCGCCATCACTTTCGCCACAACTGAAACTGAAGAGATTGCAGCGAAATGGTGACAGAAGCCTCATGGGGTACTCTTCTTGTCGGGGGAGAGCGTGCCCGCAACCGACCGACAATGCGATGTAGCCATCATCGGCGCCGGGATTGTCGGCCTTGCAGTGGGGCTCCATCTCGTCCGCCGAATCCCGGGCATTAAGCTGCTGGTCCTCGACAAGGAAGCGGAAGTCGCCGCGCACCAGACCGGGCACAACAGCGGCGTGATCCACTCCGGCCTCTACTACAAACCCGGTTCTCTCAAGGCGCGGCTATGCGTAGAAGGAGCGGCCGCCCTGGTGCGCTTCTGCCGCGAGTACGGCATTCCGCACGAGGTGTGCGGCAAGCTGGTGGTGGCAGCGAAAGAAGACGAAATTCCCCGCCTGATCGAGTTGCTGCGCCGCGGCCAAGCCAATGGCCTGACCGGCCTGCGCGAGCTTGACGGAAATGAGATTCGCGAAATTGAGCCGTATTGCGCAGGCGTTCGCGGACTCCACGTGCCCTCGACCGGCATCACCGATTTCAAGCTGGTTGCCCAGAAATATGCCGAGCTGATCGAGAACGCCGGCGGCGAGATCCTCCTCAATCACGCAGTGGAGGGCATTGCCTGCGAGGCGGGCGGGGTGACTCTCGAAACACCATCGGGCACGGTCCGCACGCGTTTCGCGATCAACTGCGCCGGCCTGCACAGCGATCGCATTGCGCGCATGGCGGGAGCGCGTCTGGGCCTGCGCATCATTCCGTTTCGCGGCGAGTATTACATGGTGGCGCCCGCCAGGCACCACCTCGTCAAAGGGCTCATCTATCCCGTCCCCGATCCGCGCTTCCCCTTCCTCGGCGTGCATTTCACGCGGCGTATCGCGGGCGGGGTGGAGGCCGGCCCCAACGCGGTGTTCTCATTCAAGCGCGAAGGGTACTCGCGCACGGCATTCAACCTCGGTGACACAGTCTCAACCGCGATGTTCCCGGGGTTCTGGAAGATGGCGGCCCTCTACTGGAAGAGCGGTCTCGCCGAGATGTACCGCTCGTGGAGCAAGCCGGCGTTCGCCGCCGCGGCCCGCGAACTGGTTCCCTCGCTCGAAAAGAACGACCTCGAGCCGGGAGGATCGGGAGTACGGGCCCAGGCCCTCGACTCGTCCGGCCGGCTGCTCGATGATTTCTATTTCGTCTACCACGACCGCGTCCTGCACGTGTGCAATGTCCCTTCGCCCGCGGCCACGGCGTCGCTGGTGATCGGGCGGGAAATCGTGAACAAGCTGACGGAGTATGCGGATTTGAGCAAAGTGCTGGTCGTTGCGGGATAGTGGTTCCTTCTGTCCCCCGATCACAAGATCCAGAAGATGGCGAGACGAATTCGACGCAAGACGGTTCTGTAATCAGTTTTTATGCGCAAGGACTGAATTGATCGCGGTCATCAGGCCGGACACGCCACCCATCACTGCGACGGCTGACGCGATGATCTCCTTGTGGCGCTCATACCAGGGGGACAGGCGGACAGCCAGCTTCTCGGAAAGCGCGACCACATTCATCAACGCGGCCTGGCGGTCCCTGGTGTCGGTGGCGCTGCCGTACTCATTGAGCATGAGGGCGACAGAACCGGCAAGGATGCGCTCATCGAGCCGGCGCAGTTTCGAGACGAGATCGTCCAGTTGCAGCGCGATGGTGGCAGTCAGATCGGGGCGGACTCGGGCGCCGAAGACTATTTCGTAGGCCTGCGATCTGACCTGCGAACGGCTGCCCAGCCATGTCCGCAACCAGAATCCGATGGCGAGACTCGCCCCCATCAGCAACAGGCCGGCGGCGAATCGAATACTGCGAACGACGGTTTCATTCGGACCGCCCGGCGCGGGGTTGGCCGGGGTCGGTGCGGCAGTGGACTCGCCGCGACTGATCTTTGAGTCATGCTGCGGAGGACTCTGTGCGGTGGGATGGAAGTAGAGAATGAGCACGACCGAGAGGATGGCTGCTCCCACGGCAAGCGCTGTCCAAATGGCCCATCGACGAGGCCCAGAAGCAGCGAGTGCAGGTTCGGATGGGACGGACGATGAACCGGGCGGCAAAGCGGACGCTGTGGGGCGCTCCGGGTTTGCGCTCATGACGAGAGTAGTCTCGGTCAGTCTCTGAGCCGGGCTGGGCGCCGCGGCAGCCGGTGCAGGCGGAATCGCCGGGGCGGGTGCGGTGGCCGCCGGCACGTCAGAAAAGACCGGTTCCGGCCCCATGCACCCACCGCCGACATAGGATTCGCCCCCCAGGAGCGCCTGGACTTCCCACATCGGCGGCCGTCGCTCCGGATCAGGCTGCACACATCTCGTAATCAAGTCGGCGAACCTGGCGTCGAGGCCATTCAATTCTTCAGCCGGAATGCCGTCGCGGATGGCAATAAGGAGTGAAGTCAGATCGCCCGACCGGCCGGCGGGCGGGTGGCCAGTTACCATCTCGAACAGCAGCAGACCAAACCCGTATACGTCGGTGGCAGGGGACTGCGGCTGTCCGTTTACCTGTTCGGGCGACATGTATCGCAGGGTTCCGAAGATCATGCCGGCCTGTGTGAGGCCGCGTTCTTCCAGGCGGCCGGCGATGCCGAAGTCGACGAGCTTGGGATGGGAGTATTGCGGCGCGTCCGGCCATCCGGGGATGAGGATGTTCGATGGCTTGAGATCGCGGTGGACCAGCCCTGAATGGTGCACGCAGGCCAGGGCGTCGGCGATTCCGCGCGCGACCTGGACCGCCTGGTCCGTGTTCAGCGGACCCATCTCCTTCAGAACCGCCGCCAGGCTGCGCCCGGCGATCCACTCGGTGACGAGATACGGGCGATGGTCCATGGTGATCCCATCGCCGAGCATCCTGACGATATTCGGATGCTCCAGCCGCCGGGTGGCCGACACCTCTGCGCGGAAGAGGTTCGTATCCGTCTGAGATTCGTGGTTGAAGCTGAGCAGCTTGATTACGACCGGATGGCCCTCGTCGAGATCGTCCGCAAGATAGACGGTCGAGAACGCGCCGCGCCCCAGGATGGATCGGATCACATAACGGTCCGATAGCGAGCCAAGAGAGCGGGCGTCCCTTTCCGAAATCTGCTCGGCGGCCATGGCGCGAATACCTGCGACCTCTCCCATTGGGAATAGTGACCGGCGTGGACCTAAGGTATCACGGTTTTTGCGGGGTTGGGGAGGGATGAG
>Ga0335069_10008921_pt1 | contig 14306 bp, 15 predicted proteins | sample Lox_Sample_11_FD_206714 | JGI IMG/M metagenome (GOLD analysis project Ga0335069, IMG submission 206714) | Soil microbial communities from Loxahatchee National Wildlife Refuge, Florida, United States - Lox_Sample_1.1 | ecosystem: Environmental > Terrestrial > Soil > Wetlands | place: USA... | reverse complement strand
GTTCGGGCTTGTTGCCGAAGGTTGGGATCTGGAAGACACAACCGGCAAGGGCTCACGGGGACCGTTACCCGAAGAAGCCGGAGTGGTCGAGCATATCGTTGGAATGCTGGACAACGAACCAGCCAGCGGTGCGATCTGGACGGCGGAAGAGTTCCATCAGCATTTCGCGCACCCGGCGGCGCCTCGCCTTACCGACGAGGATCTCGCCCGCGTCCGCGCCCGCCGCGCGGAGCTGTTCCGGCAATGGTCGGAGATCGCCCCCGGCGCCACGTTGGAGCTCCTGTTTGATCGAGAAGAATCACGTGTTGGCTGATTGGTATCAGGCCGAGTGGCTCGTCCTTTTCGCCGTGTGGCTCATCGGCGCCGCCGGCAGCAAACCAACCGTCCGCCGCGAGTCAGCCCTGCTGCGGATCCGCCACGTCGGACTGCTGGCGCTGGCGGCTTTGTTGCTGTTTCGCCCGGCGATATGGGGTCCGCTGGACGTCCGCTTCCTGCCGGAATCCTGGGCCGTCGGCATCTTCGGGCTGGTCCTCAGTTCCTTGGGCAGCGGCTTTGCCATTTGGGCCCGCCTGATCTTGGGCCGCAACTGGAGCGGAACTGTGACGGTCAAAGCAGATCACCAACTGATTTGCCGCGGCCCGTACCGGTTGGTCCGGCATCCGATTTACTCGGGTGTCCTGTTGGCGATGTTAGGTAACGCCATCGGGTATGGTAGACTGCCATGCCTGCTCAGCGTACCCATCGCTTTCCTGGCGCTTTGGGTCAAGTCGCGAACCGAGGAGCAGTTCATGCGGGAGCAATTCGGCGCGCAATACCAGCAATATCAGCAGACGGTAAACGCGATCATTCCTGGTCTACTGTGATCAGAACAGCTTCTTAAACGCCCGGCCGACGCCGTGCACTACTTTGGCGGTGCCTTTGGTGGTGCCCACCGTGACGTCCTTGCCCGCGACTACGGCGCCCTTGCCGACCGATTCGCCCGCCTTTATCGGGTGCAGTGTGACCAGATCGCCGGCGCCCTTGGCAGTTCCTTTGGCTGCGTTCCCGACGCCCTTCGCCGCGCCGGTCCCGATATCACCGGCCCCGCTGCCAATCTCTTTGCCCGGGCTGCGTTGCGTCTTTTCTTCACTCCGAACCGGTTGATCCTGGGGCTGCTGCGATTGCGCCCAGGCGGGAATCGCCAGCACCAACCCAAGAACCATAGCAGCAGTTCGCATACTTTTTGGACGCGTGGGCCGCGGCAAAGGCTTCATCAACCCTTTTTCCCGGGCTGTTTCCCGCTTGATACGCTAGACTTCTGGCTCACGAAAGGAGCAGACCATGCGACTCCACCCCATGCGACTCCCAGTTGTTTGCGCCGGCATTCTCGGTATTCTAGGCATTGTGAACGCACAAGCTCCCTCGCCCCGGGACATCCACCTGCGCGGCGACCGATTCGCCGGCCTGACCTACGACACCATGACGCCCGAGCAAAGGACCATGGTGGAACACGTCCTGGCCGGAGAGCGCACCTCGCTCGACGGACCGTTCAACGTACTGCTCCGCAGCCCTGAGATGGGCGACCTGGCGCAGAAGTTCGGCGCGCAGATGCGTTTTCATTCCTCGCTGCCGCGGCGCCTGAACGAGTTCGCTATTCTCATCACGGGCCGACATTGGACGGCGCAATATGAATGGTGGGCGCATCACCGCGCCGCGCTCACGGCTGGCTTGAATCCTGCGTTGATCGATGCACTGGCCGCCGGGCAGCGGCCCACGTCCATGCAGCCCGACGAAGAAGCAGTCTACAACTTCTGCACCGAACTGCTGAATACCAAGCAAGTCAGCGATGCATCGTTCCAGGCCGTCAAGGAAAAGTTCGGCGAGCGCGGCGTAGTGGACCTGACCGGCGTGGTCGGCTATTATCAGCTCGTTTCGATGTTGTTGAATGTCGATCGTTACCCGATGCCGGCCGGAGTCCAGCCGGAGTTGAAGCCGCTGCGATAGATCAGGATCAGGACGCCGGCGCGGCGGCTCCGCTGTCGACGTTCATTTGCAGACTTCGCATCCGTGCAAAGTCAACCACCTGCGTCACCATGATGGCCATTTGCTGCGCGGCATGCTCGTGAGACAGCGCTCCCCTCTCGTCGAACTTTTCTACGAGCGTGTTGAGCGCGACTCCCATCGGTGTCGGCCATCCACGCAAAGCATGCACGATGGAGCGGAACGCAGAAAGCGTCACGCCCGTCGACTGCCAGCCGTTCCCGCACACAATCAGGCCCACCGCGCGGCCGTCCAGGTAGGGATACGGATCGTGCGCCATATCCTCTGTGTAATCCAGAGCGTTCTTGATTAAGCCCGAGACGGAGCCGTGATAGCACGGCGTGGCCAGGATCACTCCATGGGCTCGGCGCAAAGCCGCCAGCATGCTCCGCGCATCATGGGTCCGGACCAGCGACTCCGGAGCGTACATCGGAAGATTGACGCTCGCGCCCACGAACAACCTTGTGTCGGCGCCCTGAGCATCGGCGAGCGATAGAGCGTAGCGCAGCGCTTTCTCGGACGATGAACCCGCTCTGGTCGTGCCACCGATCCCGACGATCAACGGACGAAAACTGCTACTCATCGTGATCCCGTTCGAGCATCCTAAGCTACAATGATACCTTTGGTTACACTGCGATGAAATTTGGCGGTTTCTACGAACATCAACTTCCACGGCCCTGGGTCGCGGAATCTGAGCACACCCTCATTAAGAACGCCCTGGAGCAGGCTGTGCTGTCCGACGAGTGCGGTTACGACTATGTTTGGGCTACCGAGCATCACTTTCTGGAAGAGTATGCTCATTCCTCCGCACCAGAGATCTTCCTGGCAGCCTGCAGCCAGCGCACCAGAAACATTCGAATCGGGCACGGTATAGTGCAGACGCCGCCGCACATCAATCATCCGGCCCGCGTGGCGGAGCGGATCGCCACACTCGACCTGATCAGCGACGGCCGGTGCGAGTTCGGCACCGGCGCCGGGGCCACCGAAACGGAACTGGGCGGATTTTACGTCCCTCAGGCCGAGAAGAAGGACATGCAACTGGAAGGCATGCGCGTCGCGCTGCGGTTGCTCGTCGAAGACCCGTTCACGGGATATGAAGGCAAATACGTCAAGGTGCCGCCGCGGAATCTGGTCCCCAAGCCTCTTCAGAAGCCCCATCCGCCCCTCTGGATGGCCTGTTCCAATCGCAACTCCATCCTGCAAGCCGCCAGGCTCGGCATGGGCGCGCTGACGTTTTCCTTCGTCAGCCCGGACGAGGCGCAACACTGGGTGAAGGACTATTACGAGATCATCGAGAACGAATGCGATCCGATCGGCTACGCCGTGAACCCCAACTTCGCGGTAGCCGCGCCGTTCCTGTGCGACCGCGACGAAAAGCGCGTGGGGCAGATCGGCATGGAGAGCTATGGCTTTTTCATCTACGGGCTCGGCCACTACAGTTTTTTTGGAGAGCACCGGCCGGGCCATACCGACATCTGGAATGAATATAAGACCAACCCGCATGAGTTTGCGCCGCCCGAGGGCCGCATTCAGGACTGCGTGGGTACGCCGGAAATGCTGCGCCAGCGCTTGCGCGACTTCGAGGCCGCGGGTATCGATCAGGTGCTGTGCATCTCACAGGCGGGAGCAATCTCGCACGATCTGTTGTGCTCCTCCATCCGGCTCTTCTCGAAAGAAGTTCTGCCCGAGTTCAAGGAACGCGATCTGGCGAACGCGCGCAAGAAGGCCGAGCAGCGCGCGCGCATCAACGAGCGGGCGCTGGCAAGGAAGCGGCCTGTTCAGCCCGCTGAAGGCGACATTGTCATTCGGGCCGCCGGCCACCATTAGACTAAATCACGGTGTAACTCGCGGCGAGCCCAAGCTGTATCTTGGAGTGTTCCTCATCGAAGGCGGCGCGTGTCTCCGGCTCCAGATAGTAACCCTCGTTGACCTTGCTTAGAACGAAGCGGCAAAACCGGTCGCATTCCAGATAGAAATGAACGTTGGTATGCGGATAGGAAAGCGAATACTCCGTCAACAGCGGGCCCAACCGCGTCCCGAGCAAAACGCAAAATTCGTGCAGGTTGAGCGCAATGGGAGCCAGGCGATTGGCGCGATATAACATGCAGTTCAACGCCATCGCCCGGTGGTTCACCATCTTCACCAAGCGTTCGTACTCACGCTCGGAGAGGTGATAGCGTTCCCGCAGAATGCCGGGGTCCATCCGGACCTGCCGGCATAATTCCGGCGAAGATACCAAGTCGGCCAGCGCCTGTTGAAATTCAACTAACATGGGCGGCCGCCGCGCTCTCTGAAACGCCGGAAGCGACATGCTCCGCTAAATCCCGGATACGTTCTAACTCACCCGCGATGCCTTGCAATCCGAGCTTCTCGAGATACGACTCGTGAAATTCGAAAACGATGGCGCGCAGATTCCGGAAACGAGGCCCGTAATGATACGCCCAACTCCACACTTCCTGGGGTGTGAGGTTGGAGTGTGAATCCGTGTAGAAACCGGCCAGCTCGTGGCCGCCCGCCAAGTGGATTTCCTGAACGCACTCGGGATTGAGCTGCTCCAGATACTCGACGGGCGACAGCACCCCATTGACCAGTCCGACGTAAAGGTTGTGAAGATCGAGAAGCGTTCCGCAGCCGGCTTCGGCATGCAGACGGTTTAAAAACTCCGGCTCGCTCATTTCGGTATCCGGAACCGGCGTGAAAACCGCTCCGTTTTCCAGCAGCAAGTCGCAGCCTAGTGCGTTTTTCAAGATGGCCAGCTTGGATTTAATGATCTGCAGAGTCTCTTCGTCGTAGGGCACAGGCAAGCCCAAGCCGGCCTGGCTGTTCGGCACGCTGCCATGAGAAACCAGAAACGTGCTGAGGTGTTCGCTGAACCATTGCAGATTGAGTTCGTGCGCGATCGAAGCCACCTCGGCAACCATCGCCATGTCGATGGGAATGGCGCTGGGAAGAGAGAGGCCGATTCCATGCCCGCCGAGCACTCTTCCCACCGCGCATTCCTTCAGCTCTTCGATCGCGCCCGTCACGCGATGGAAGCGCGAACCGATCGCCTCGCCATGCTCGAAGTCGTACCACAGGCGATCGGGAATGACGTCGATATACTCCACCAGCTCCGGCGCGTACCGGATGACCGATGGAACCACCGGATTGTTCAGCAATCCGGCAAGCGGCCGTCCACGGTGCATGCCTTAACGGCCGGAAGCACCGGCGGCGTGCGCAAGGTCAACTTGCACAGCTTCTTGAAACACGCTCTCGATGAGCACGTTGATGGTGCCGGAGAGACACGTGCAACCAGTGTGCCGGGCGACAATGTCGTTCACAATCGACTCATTGATCAGATGGGAAAGCTCGGCCCGCGTGATTTTGGGAGGAAGTTGAACACGCACGACTGTGGGACTCTGGGCATTGTTCAAGTGAATTGTCGCGACTCGTCCTGCTGCTGTTGCCATAATCGTGATTCCTTTCCGAGGGGCTGATATTTACCGGCGCACATCCCGATGCGCGTCGGATTGGCACGATTATGCTGTTTTTCTAATGCGGAAGCAAGGGTTTTGTGTCGCGTTTTCCGGGCTTTTCTGCTAGAAACAGTTAGAAAACGTTATAGGCGCGATGTAACAAAGCCGGACGAGTTACTTTCCCGGATCACCAGGACCGCCGTCGCCTGGAGAGCCGCTGTAGAATGTGCGGCCATCGCTCAGCGTGAGCCGTCGCGCATCCATCAAGCGTGATCCATCTTTCGCCGCATAACCGTCCACCGTCATCGTGTCGCCGACCTTGATATCCGCGCGCTTGAAGCCGCGCCGCGACAACGTATTCGGCGCGCCGCCCTCCAGAGCCCAGTTCACCACGCTGCCCTGCTCATCCTTCACGTCCAGGTAGAAATACGCGTGGGGATTGGTCCATTCGACTTTGGTCAGGACGCCGGTGATCCGCACCGCCTTCGTGGGGTCAAATTCCGCAGCGAACGAATGGTGCGCACGGGCCGGCAGAACGGCGAGCACAACCGGAACGGCAAGCATCAAGAGTCTGGCTTTCACATCACCCTCCATGCATTACTATATCCTGAAGTAGAAATGCCTATCCGAGAGCTTGCGACGAAGACCACGCTGGCGATTCTATTGGTGCAAGTGCTGGCCACGGCCCAGTCGCCGAAGACCGCACCGCGGACCCCCGACGGCCATCCCGACTTGAACGGCTACTGGAAAGGCATGCGCAATACCGTTCCCGTGGGCAACATCGCCAAGGATCTGCCCGGGCTCAAGTTGCCTCTCACTCCCGCGGGCGACACCGCCTGGAAACATAACGTGACGGCGACAATCGATCCGGAGAGTCTGTGCATTATCGGTGGCATCCCCCGCCACAACGCCAGCGGACTGCCGTTCATGGTGATGCAGACGCCAAAATACGTCGCGTTCCTCTACTTCTACAGCTACTACCGGCTGATTCCCACCGACGGGCGAAAGCACGAGGAAGATCCCGACCCGTCGTTCTTCGGCGACGAGGTCGGCCACTGGGATGGCGATGCGTTCGTCATCGATTCCACTGGATTCAAGGACGACAAGGTATGGGCCGACGAGAACGGCAGCCCGCATAGCGACGCGCTGCACGTCGTCGAGCGCTGGACGCGGCCCGATCCCGACCACATCCACGTCGACACTACCATTGAGGACCCAAAGTTTTACACACGCACTTTCACCTACTCGCGAACCTGGGAGTCCGGAAAGCCGGACGACAAGCTCCAGGAATATTCGTGCGCGGAAAACAACGTCGATCGCGAACATTTGGGCTTCGGCCCGGGTCCCATCCGGCCCGACGGAACTCGCGGCTACATCGACGCGGCCCCACTTCCGCCGCCTCCACCCCCACCCCCGCCCGCGAAGAAGTAAGCGCTAGTTAGTGTGCGCCAGCCTGATATTGCTCGCCGGCCGTGATCGCGAGCGCCAGCCGGTTCTGCGGCGGCGGTAATGGACACGTCGCGAATGCCGTGAAAGCGCAGGGAGGATTCTCGGCCTGATTGAAGTCCAGCCAAACCAAGCCGTTCTTCGGCATCTCCGCGTAGAGGAATCGCGATGCGGGATAGGTGGTCTTGCCGCTGGTCCGGTCGCGAAATACAAAGAACAGCTTGCCCTCGTCGATCACCGGCTCCAGCTTGAACTCGCGACCATCTTTGGTAAACGTCACGTAACCCGGACTCTCGTCCATTTCCTTCTCGCCGATCGCCGTGTCAAATGTCAGCGCGTGCGGCTTGTCCCAAGCCGTGAATCTGGCCTCAAGCCGCCATTGTGGGTCGATCGCAAACCACCGCAGTCCGCGAAACTCACGTCTGGCTGCGCTTGCCTGGTCCTTTAAGCGAATGCCCGCGCGTTCGCCCCGCCGGATCAGGTAAAACGTCAGCTTATTGATCGTGAAGACGTCCTTGTCCTCGCGCAGTACGGTGTCCTTGGCCGGCTGACCGTTGAGTCGCAGATCCACGCCTGCCGCCGGATGCAATACAGCTTTGCCGGAGTGATAAGAGATGGTCGCCACCAAGGCGGGTGCGGAACCGGGCGGTAACGGGATTTCGCTCGAGGACGCCGTGCCGACGAGATTCCTTCCCTCCTTCAGCCAGTCCAAGCCGACGACGGTGAGCCATCCGTCCGAAGCTGCCAGCTCGGACTGGTGCCGCGCGCGCCAGCCTTCCACCTGAGCCACATAACCGTCGGCTGCGAAAAGAGCAACCGCCAAGCCAACGAGGAAGGTGCGCCGCATCGTCATCCATTCTATTGTCCCTTTCCTCGCCGCTTCGCGACAGGCGGGAGTCCAAGCCATGCTATACTCGACTCCTCAATCGAGGAGGCTTCGGATGCGGTTCGCCTGCCTGCACTTACTTTTCGCCGTCGCCGCGATGGCGCAATTCGATCCCGAGTACGTAGTCCCCAAAGAAAATCCGCATGCAACTCCTGCCGATTTGAAGAACGGCCAGCAGTTGTTTATGGGGCAGTGCGCTCGTTGTCACGGCCCCAAGGGCGAGGGAGGACGGGGTCCCGTTCTGGCTCAGCCACGGCTGCGTCGCGCGCCGGACGACGAGTCCCTATTCCTCGTGATTCGCGACGGAATCAGGGGGACGGAGATGCCCTCCGGCGATTCGCTCGACACGCTGGAGACCTGGCAGCTAGCCGCCTATATTCGCAGCATTGGCCGGATTGCTTCGGAGTCCGTGCCGGGTGATCCGAAGCACGGCCAGGACCTGTTTCAGAACAAGGCGCATTGTTCGCAATGCCATATTGTGAACGGCCAGGGCGGAAGCCTCGGCCCGGAGCTCACCGAAATCGCAACGCTCCGTGGCGCGGCCCATCTGCGAGCGACGGTTCTGGATCCAACTTCGACGCTGTCTCAGGGATTCTTGCAAGTCCGTTTGGTGGGCAAGGATGGCCGGCGGATTACCGGAGTGCGAGTCAACGAAGATACATTCACCATCCAGGTGCGCGACCTCAAGGGCGGGCTTCATTCGTTCCAGAAAGACGATTTGAAGGAATTACATAGAGATGCAGGCAAGACTCCGATGCCCGCGTTCAGCACTGTGCTTTCACCGGCCGAAGTGGACGACGTGATCGCCTACCTGGCGACCTTGCGGGGGAATCAATGAGAATCGCACTTTGTGTCTGGGCCGCTGTGCTGCCGCTCGCCGCGCAGGTTTCCTATGAGCGGTTGCGCCAGGCCGAAGCCAATCCGGGCGACTGGCTCACGTATCCCGGCAGCTACAACGCGCAGCGCTATTCGGCTTTGAACCAGATCACGGCGGCCAATGTCCGCGGTCTGCGGCCCGTCTGGGTGTACCAGATGAATACGACCGAACGAGTGGAAGCCTCTCCCCTGGTGGCCGGCGGCGTCATGTACGTGAGTGAGCCCGGCGGAAGCGTGACCGCGCTCGATACAGCCACGGGTCGCCCGTTTTGGAGGTACGTCCGAACGCTCCCGAAGGTCGCCCGCGGCTGCTGCGGCCAGGTGAACCGTGGCGTCGCGATCCTGAACGACATGGTTTATGTCGGCACGTTCGACTCGCACCTTGTCGCTTTGGACATTAACTCCGGAATTGTGCGTTGGGACACTGAAGTGGCCGACCCCAAGCTCGGCTACTCGATTACGGGCGCGCCGCTCGCGCTCAAAGACAAGGTCGTCGTGGGCGTGGCGGGCGGCGAATACGGCGTTCGCGGCCTGATCGATGCTTACGACGCCAGAACCGGCCAGCGAGCTTGGCGTTTCTGGACCGTGCCCGCAGCAGGTGAGCCTGGCAGTGAAACGTGGGCCGGAGATACGAACAAAACGGGCGCCGCCCCTACCTGGGTGACCGGAGCTTACGACCCGGAGCAGAACACCGTTTTCTGGGGCACCGGCAATCCGGGGCCGGACTGGAACGGCGACGCGCGGGCCGGCGACAATCTCTACTCGGATTCGCTGGTTGCGCTCGACGGCGACAGCGGCAAACTGAAATGGTATTTCCAGTTCACCCCGCATGACACGCACGATTGGGATTCGACCGAGGTCCCGGTGCTGGCCGATGCCGTGGTGCGAGGCGAGAAGCATAAAGCCGTACTTTTCGGCAATCGCAACGCGTTTTACTACGTCTTAGACCGCACCAACGGCAAATTCCTGGCCGGCAAGCCGTTCGCCAAACAAAGCTGGGCGAAGGGATTGGACGACTCCGGCCGGCCGATTGTTCTTCCTAATACAGAACCGACCGTGCAAGGAGCCAGAGTGTACCCCGACTTGACCGGCGGCACCAACTGGTTCAGTCCTTCCTTCAGCCCACAAGCCAACTTGTTCTACGTGGCGTCGCGCGACGGTGGCGGCATGTACCTGAAAGGCAACGCCGTGTACAAGCCCGGCGCCCAATTCAACGGCGGCGGGCAAGGGCCTATCCTCGGCGAGGAGATGCAGGGCATCATCCGTGCGCTGGACCCGAATACCGGCAACCTGAAGTGGGAATTCAAGCTTCGCTCCGACGCGGAGGCGGGCATTTTGTCCACCGCCGGCAACCTGGTGTTCGCAGGCGCGAACGAGGGTGACTTCTTCGCGCTCGATGCCTCTACAGGCCACGCGCTTTGGCACTTTCAGACCGGCGGACTGATTAACGCCAACCCAGTCACGTACTTGAGCGGCGGCAAGCAGCAGGTGGCCATCGCAACGGGTAACTCGATCTTCGCCTTCGGGTTAGGCGAGTAGCCAGCATCGTCCAGCGTAACCCCGCAGCCTTCCGCTTACGCCTTTGAATGATATACATTACTAGCGGAGGTGCCCATGCGGCGCGCGTGTCTACTCGTGGGTTTAGCCTTAGCAGCCCCCTCGATGTACCCTGCGGACGCGCATGTCTTTACCCCCGCCCAGAGGAGCTGGTGGGCCTTCCAGCCGGTGAAGAAGTCCGGGGCGCCCGTGGTCAAGAACCAGAAGTGGGTTAAGACGCCGATCGACTCCTTCATCCTGGCCAAGCTCGAAGAGAAGAACGTCCAGCCGAACGCACGCGCCGATAAGCTTACCCTCTTTCGCCGAGCCACCGTCGATATCACCGGCTTGCCGCCCACGCAGGAGGAAATCCAAGCTTTTTTGAACGACCATTCGCCCAACGCCTGGGAAAAAGTGGTCGACCGGCTACTGGCATCCCCCGCGTACGGAGAACGATGGGGTCGACATTGGCTGGATGTCGTGCGCTACGCCGACAGTAACGGCTTTAAAGCCGACGAAACACGGCCGAACATCTGGCGCTATCGCGACTACGTCATCAAAGCTTTCAACGACGACAAGCCTTACGACCGATTCGTGAAGGAACAGATCGCTGGCGACGAGCTTTATCCGGGTAATACCGAAGCATTGATTGCGATGGGCTTCAACCGGCATTGGATCGATGAAACCAATGCGCCGGACCTGTTCGAACGCCGCCACCAGACGCTGGACGACATGACCACGGTGACCGGCGTGGCTTTCCTGGGCATGACGTTTGGCTGCGCTAAGTGCCACGATCACAAGTTCGATCCGATTCTGACGAAGGATTACTATCGCCTCCAGGCGTTCTTCGCCAACACCGCGTTCGGCGACGGGCCGCTGCCGCCGGCCGATCCCGAAGCAAAGCGCGCATACGACGAGCAATATGCGGCCTGGGACGCCAAAACGAAAGACATTCGCGTGGAGATGGATCGCATCATGGCGCCGATCCTGGAACAGCACAAGAAACGGTCGGCCACCGTCATGACGGACGAAGTACAGGCCGTGATTGCAAAGCCCGCCGGCGAACGCACTCCGCTCGAACAGCAGGTCTACCACATTGCGGAAACGCGCTTTGGAGGCCTGGGTGATCCGGTGAAGTCGCTCAAGGGCGATGAGGCGAAGCGCTACGCCGATCTCAAGGCCCAATTGGCTTCATTCGACTCTCTGAAGCCCCCGTCGCTACCCGAAGGTCAGTTCATGAAGGACCTCACCGGCACCGCCCCACCGACCTACATACTGCGCGGCGGAAGCCGGCTGGCCGAGGGCGAGGAAGTGCAACCGGGGTTCCTTTCGATCCTCGATCCGTCCGACGCCAAAATCACGCCGCTCCCGCAATTGAACTCCACCGGCCGCCGCAGTGCGCTGGCCGCGTGGCTCACCGATCCTTCGAACCCGCTGCCGGCCCGTGTGATGGTGAATCGCATCTGGCACTATCATTTCGGACGCGGCATCGTGGCCACGCCGGGCGATTTCGGGCGCATGGGCGCTAGGCCGACACATCCCGAGCTGCTGGATTATCTCGCGGCGAGCTTCGTCGAGAATGGCTGGAGCATCAAGAAGCTGCAGCGCGAAATCCTGCTGTCGAACACCTACCAGCAGGCGTCCGATTTTCAGACCCAATCCGCGCAAGCCGACCCCGACGACAAGCTGCTGTGGCGCTATCCGCGGCATCGCATGGAAGCCGAGGCCATTCGCGATTCCATGTTGGCCACCGCCGGCCGCCTGAATGCGCAGATGGGCGGCCCGGGCGTCTTCCCTCCGGTTCCGGAGGGCTTCGTCTCGGACCTTTCCGCTACAGCCGTCGCAGGTGGTTGGCGCGCGGAAAAAGATCCGGAGCAGAACGATCGCCGCAGTGTCTACATTTTCGTTCGGCGCAACCTGATTTATCCTCTGCTTCAGGAGTTCGACACCGCCAATACGTTCGAGAGCTGCGACTATCGGAAGAACACGGTAACGCCTGCGCAATCGCTCGACATGCTGAATAGCGACCTGGTAGAAGGCTTCGCGCAGTCCTTCGCGGGCCGCGTGCTCAACGACAGCGGCCTGAAACCGGATGCACAGGTGGATCGGGCGTTCAAGCTGGCCTTCGGTCGCGCGGCCACGCCGGAAGAGCAGAAGATCGCTGTCGACTTCCTGGCCAGGCAGACGCCCATCATGCAGGCGCGTCTGGCCAGCAACGGCTCGAAGCCTCCGATGCCGGCAGTTCTCCCGAACGGCTTGGATCCGGCCCGGGCGGCGGCGTTCGTCGACCTGTGCCACATGCTGCTCGATTCCAACGAGTACCTGTACATCAATTGAGGCTGATGCCAAATGCTAGATAAACTCCGACATCACTGGAACGTTTCCAGCCGGCGCGAGTTCTTCACACATGCGGGCAGTGGCCTGGCTGCCATTGCTCTGGCCGCGATGTTGGATGAGAGCGGCTACGGCGCTACCATCGCCGTCGATCCGCTGGCGCCCAAGAAGCCTCATTTCCCGCCCAAGGCCAAATCCGTCATTTGGTGCTTCATGGAAGGCGCGCCCAGCCATGTCGATCTGTTCGATCCGAAGCCCGCGCTCGAGAAATATGCCGGGCAGCCGGTGCCGCCGTCCTACCATCCGGAGACGCTGCAGAGCGCTTTCGGCACCACTCACAACGGGCTTTATCCTTCGCGTCACAGCTTTAAACAGTACGGCCAGAGCGGCCTCTGGGTGTCCGACTGGCTTCCTCATATCAGCCAGCACGTCGACGACATCGCCGTGCTTCGCTCCTGCTATGCCGACGGTGTGAATCACGTCGGTGCGGTCTGCCAGATGAATACCGGCGAGATTCTCGCCGGCCGGCCGTCGATGGGCGCTTGGGTCACGTATGGGTTGGGCAGCGCGAACCAGAACCTGCCGACGTTCGTGGTGATGCAGGACGATAAGGAAATTCTCGGCGGCGTCCAGAACTACAGCTCCGGCTTTCTGCCGGCCACGTTTCAGGGCACGCTGTTCCGCAAGGGCGACACGCCCATTCTGAACCTGAAACCGCCCGCCGGCATGACCGACGAAGAGGAGCGCAACGCGCTGGAGTTCCTGCGCAAGATCAACGATCGTTGGGCGCGCGATAAACAGGACGATACGGAGCTGGATGCACGCACGCGATCGTACGAACTGGCATATCGCATGCAATCCGCCGCGCCGGAAGCCGTCGATTTGAGCAAGGAATCCGAGGAAACCAAGAAACTCTACGGCCTGGACGATCCGGCCACGTCGGTCTACGGAACGAGTCTCCTGCTCGCGCGGCGTCTCGTGGAGCGCGGCGTCCGGTTCGTCGAGTGCTACAGCGGGTCCGGCTCTCGCTGGGACGCACACAGCAGCCTGGAAGCGAATCACACGGAGAACTGCAAGTCATCCGACAAACCCGTGGCGGGTTTGCTCACCGACCTAAAGGCGCGCGGCATGCTGAACGACACGCTGGTAGTTTGGGGCGGCGAATTCGGACGCACTCCGTTCGTCCAGGGCAGCCCCAACGATGAGAAGGCCGGGCGTGACCACAACCCCTGGGGGTTCACCATCTGGATGGCCGGCGGCGGCGTGAGGGGCGGACAAGTGATCGGTAGCACCGACGAAATCGGCCTGCGCGCGCTGGACGAGCCGCATCACGTGCACGATGTCCACGCTTCCATCCTTTATCTGCTGGGCCTGGATCATTTGCGCACGACCTTCCTCCACAATGGGCGCGCCGAGCGTCCCACGGGAACCGCCGGAGCGTTGATTCCGAAGCTGTGGGCCTGAAGCTCCTCGTCATCGCGTTAGCTGCGTGCGGCGCGACCGCTCAAACTCTGCCGGACGGCTCCGGCAAAGATTTGGTCGAAACCGTGTGCGGCACCTGCCACGCGCCGACGCGTGCGGCCACGCAGCATCTGACGAAGAAACAATGGCAGTCCAAAGTGACAGAGATGCTGCAGGAAGAAACCGATGTTCCCGATTCTGACGTCGCCGCCATCGTCAACTACCTGGCTGCGAATTTTCCGCCCATCAAGGTCAATGTCAACAAAGCCGCGGCCAAAGAGATCGCCGAAGGG
>Ga0335069_10008920_pt1 | contig 14306 bp, 22 predicted proteins | sample Lox_Sample_11_FD_206714 | JGI IMG/M metagenome (GOLD analysis project Ga0335069, IMG submission 206714) | Soil microbial communities from Loxahatchee National Wildlife Refuge, Florida, United States - Lox_Sample_1.1 | ecosystem: Environmental > Terrestrial > Soil > Wetlands | place: USA... | reverse complement strand
GGCCTCCTGCTCGACATCGGCATCGGCGCTCCCGTGGAGTCAGAAGTGGGCGCGGCGGTGGAGGCGGCGGCGCGTGCCTTCGCGGCCGCGGGCGCGGTCGTCGAGCCGATGCGGCCCTTCCTCACGCGCGCCATGCTCGACGGCGTCGACAAGTTCTGGCGCATCCGCGCCTGGTCCGACATCTCCGCGCTTCCCGCGGAGCGGCGCGCGAAGATCCTGCCCTTCATCGCGCGATGGGCGGAAGGCGGCGCGAGGCTCACGGGCATGGAGGTATTCCGGGGCGTGAGCGAGATCATGGCGATGCGCGCGGCGGCGGTGGCGGCGTCCCGGCCCTTCGACTACGTGCTCTCGCCCACCGCGCCGATGCCGGCCTTTCCCGCGGAGCTGCCGTGCCCGACCAACGATCCCGCGCGGCCCTTCGAGCACATCGGCTTCACCGTCGCCTTCAACATGTCGGAGCAGCCGGCGGCCTCGATCAATTGCGGCTACACGGCCTCGGGCCTGCCGGTCGGCTTGCAGATCGTGGGCCAGCGCTTCGACGATCTCGGCGTGCTGCAGATGGCGCGCGCCTGGGAGAAGCTGCGCCCGCCGCAGCGCCCCTGGCCCGAGCCGCCGGAGGGGTGAGCCCATGAGCAATGGGTTCATGCCTCTGTCTTCGCAAGAAATTCCCGTTTAAAGCCAAGCAGTTAGTTTCGAGAATCATTCTCGCGTCCAACATCTGCTCAATATCTCCCCATGAGCGCCCATGCACGGCTGTGCATACCGGAGTCCGCAATTGGATAGGGCCTAGAGGGCATTAGTGCGCGCCGACGCCGTATCCGCCCCGAATCCGCTAGGGGAGGGCTACAGCGACCTCCCCCCAGGGGGCGCCACCTCGACTCAATGGCACTCCTGATCGCCTCCCCTTGCCGCCCCTAGCGGGGCACCTACCGTTGTTGCCGAGTATGTTTCCTCAGGTGCCACGCAATGGGTGACAGGATGAGGCCGACAAACCTTGCTTCCGAAATTGCACGCGGGTTGATCCGTACCGGGCGCGCAACGCGCTCGGAACGCATCGGCGACCTGCTCAAGCTAGATCGCGTCAACGGCGGTTCCTACTGGCTGGACTTCCTGGGTGCGGAGCTCAAGCAGGGGCCGACGCTGCTCGACGCCGAACCCCTGCAAGACTCCTTCAGGCTTGCGATGGCGCTTGCGGGTCGAGGACCGCGACCCGCGGTCCCTGAGACCCGATCCGAACCTACTCCGATGTTTCACCGCTCAGGGCGTGATGTGGTTTTCGAGCGATAGGTCACGGTTGCGTTTGATTCAGATCAAAGCGGTCGCCAGCAAAGCGGGCATAGTTGCCGCGTGATCTGGAGACGAGGACTCCCCTCCCGGACAGCCCTCCGGATCACTAGCTCAGAGACGCAATCCAGTCGTCCGAGCTAGATGGAGGCATAGACCGGCTCGGGACCAATCCCCATACGAGCCGGAAGATGACAAGAGCCCCACCCGCGCATGGGTGGGGTTTTTGTTATCAAAAGCGAAGGCCCCGCTCCCGGGTGGACGTGAGCGGGGCCTTCTGTCACCACGTGGAGCGCGCGACACACCGCTGCCAGGAGAAGTAGCGGGCCGCGCGACCACAACCTTAGAGGGCGAGCGTTAAGTCGGTGTTAAGGGCCCGGGCATCGGCGCGGGTGCCGCCGCCTTTGCGCGCTCGCGGCGGCATGCTATTGCCTAGCCGGGAGGGGCGGCGATGAACTGGCGCCGGGGCTTATTTCGACTTTGGATCATCTTCTCGATCATTTGGATCGGCTACGCAGGCTGGGATTTTTCGGAATCGTGTACCCGTAATGCCTCAGGCGAACTTTACTGCCCGACAGGGTATAGCGATTGGATTCAGCAGCTTCAGTATTTCGGTCTAGCCGCATACGCTCGGCTCGCACTTCGCCTGTTCGGCGTGCCAATGGTCTTGCTAATCGTCGGGTTGGCTGCTTGGTGGATCATGATCGGATTTCGGCGCCGTTAGGATTAGGACACCGAGTAGATAGCTGTGGGCCGCAACCAATTGCCACAGGGGCAAAATAGAGATCGCCGAGCACTTAGACGACGGGCACCGCGGAATGAAAATTGCGCCAGCCATCATCGTGCTTTTAATAGCGGGCGTGCTTGTGCTCGGCTGGCAGCTACGCCAGGAAATCGATGCCAACCGGAAGCTCACCGCGCAGGTCGCGGAGCGCCAGGCGGCGGACGCATCGAAGCGGCAGAACTTCGAGCTTCAGGCGAAGTGTGGCGAGCGGGCGCAGACCGTGTTTCATCAATTGGGCTACAAGGAGAACGGCGCGACGGACCACACCACTGCGACCTACCAGAGCCATTACAATCCAAGCATCAACAAATGCCTTATGGTTTTGACGACATACACCATCAACACCGGGACCGACGCAGGCTCAACGGAGAGCCGATTCCTGTTTGACGCCTACGAGAACCGGGAATACGCGGAAATCTTCGTCGCTACCTACGTCACGAACGGGAAAGTCACCAAAATCCCGTCCGGCTGCATACTGAAGCCCACGGCAAGCACCGAGCGGACGTGCCAGTCAGAAGCCGAGTACGAGGCGTTCGTGGCGGGTTATATGGAGTGATGCGCAGCATCGGAATGTGGCTTTACGACAACTGGGCAACCGTGATCACCGCGCTTGTCGCCGTCTACGGCGCAGGGCTCAGCACGGTGACTTTTCGAGCGCAGCGGCGGCGGGACCGGGTGTCCCTCAAGGTGTCTCTAAGCGAGGCTGGCGTGGATGGAATGTTCCAGCCAACGCTCCAGCTCCGGGCGGTAAATGTCGGCCTCAGGCCAATCCATCTAGAGGAAGCGGCAATCATCTTACCGAACGGAGAGGAGCTAATCTGGGGCTCGCGGTTTGCGTCCCACGGCGATCTTCCGTGCACACTCGTTGGGGGCCGTAAATATACCGCGACAGCGATGGTCAATGACGTTTCGCTGGCGCTAATGAAAAAGGAATTAGGCGGGTCCGTAAAACTGAGAGGTCGAATCATTGACGAGACGGGCACGGCGTACACAAGCGAGCCCTTTAGATTCCGGATCAGGGAATGGGTGAGTAAGATTTAAGGCCCAACGACGGCGCGGTATGGATGCAACCCGCACCGTCGCCCGGCCCCGCGCCGCCATCAACACCGGCGCCCCGACTTCAGGTTCCTGGCGGCTGGCTGCATGGCAGGTTCCAGCGCAGACTGAGTTGCTGGTTGTCGCTGCACGAGACGACCGCCTGTAATTGGTAGAGCACGCCGGCGAGCATGTTGCCGACCAATTGCTCGACGGCGACCTTGGCGGCACCGGTCGTCGGACTCGCGACGATAGACGGCGGCCCGAGCACGCGGCTTTGCGGATTGGGGTCGGTACCCGAGACGACGGCGCAGGAGACCGCGACCACGCGATTGACGATCACGCCCGAGGAGAGGCCCGGCGCGAAATCGAAAGTGATCAACTCCTGCTCTTGCGGATCGATGGGGGTGCGGCTGGTCCGCGGCATCGGTCACACCCGCGTACACCCGGCGCGGAGCAGAATGCCGTGGTGCTCGGGGGCTGCGAGAATGATTCCTTCGGCGTCGGCGGTATAACGCCGCCCCTCGGGTGTCGCGAACACGGCGTGCGGGCGCGCCCTGACCTTGACCTTCGGCGGTTCGGGTCTCGGTGAGGGCGGAGGTGCCGACTGTTGTACGGGTGCCTGCCAAGGCTCGACCACGATGCACCCCGAGTTCAGGAGCGCGCCAACGTGATCGGGATCGACATTGGCGATGACGCCGTCTCGGTCCGCTATGTAGCGGCGACCCCCGACCGCGAATTGGGAACAGGGTAGGGCTTTGAGGGTGGGCATTACGGGGCCTCCTGTATGGGCCAGCATCCGGCGTTGATGAGAATTTCGACGTGCTCGGGGGCGACGTTGGCAACGAGACCGGTGGCGTCGCTGCAATAGAGAACACCCTTCGGCGTCTTGAACGATCGGTGGGGCTCCGCGCGTAAGGTCACGGTCTTGACCTCCGGTGGTGCCTTGGGCGCCGCGAGACCAGCCCAGGCAGCAGCGATGCTGGTCGGTATCGGTTTGGACTCAGGCATCTGGATCGCCCCCTTGTTCTCGGCCATGGACTGGAAGTGATCCACCCAGGGCTGGAGGTTCGGACCCTGCAGCAGTTCCGTGAGCGCCCAGCACAGCGCGTCTACCCGATCCGGTGAGTAGCCCGCGGAGGAACGCGAGAAGTCGGGCCCGAAGGCCGCCATCTGATCTTCTAGATTGGGGAAGGCCCCGACGTGGCTGATTTTGCCCTGCTCATAGAGTGCTGCCACGGGCTCCGCGCGGACCACCTTGCCCCGCGATGCCGACACCGCCTTGAAGCTCACGGTCGGATCGACGGTGCGTAGGGTCGCTTCCACCATCTGACCGCCGAAATTGGTTTCGGCGACGATCCGATCCGCGTTGAACCGCTTGTAGGCACCGATTGCCTTACGAGCCCACTCCTCGACGCGATAGCGGCCCGACAGATCGTCGAGGACGAATCCGTGACCGCGTGCGTCGATACCCGCGACGATGATACCGGTCTCATCGTTCCCCGGTTCGGAGCCGCCCGCAGGGTCAATGGCGACGACGACCCGCGCCAGTTCCTCGGGCCTGCTCTCGATGCGGCAGCGCTCCAACTGCTCGCGGTTCCAGAACGCGCCCGGCGTGTCTTCCAGTAGCTCGGCCTCGAGTTCCTGTCGCCCTAGTCTCGTACCTTCGTATCGGCCCATGATCTCCGCGAGAAAGGCGGGGGCGAGGTTTTCGGCGTTCTCGCGGGTGCTACCGCGCCTGACGACCACGTCCTTGCCGTCGCGTTTGAGCAGGTCGCGCAAGAGCCGGACGGGCTTGGGCGTCGTCGTCACGGCAACTCGGGGGTGGCGGCCGAGGCGAAGTGCCAGCATCAAATTGTCCCAGGCCGACGGGTATCGCCACGCACAGAGCTCATCGCACCAGGCGAAGTCGAATTGCGGACCACGCAAGCGTTCGGGTTCGTCGGCCGAAAAGGCATGGGCGACGGCACCGGAAGGCCACGTCAATCTCCGTTTGCTGGGCTCGTATTGCGGGCGATCCCACTTGGGCGCGATTGACAGCAGCCCGCTCTCGCCCTCGATCATCACGTCCCGTGCATCGGCGGCGGTCGGAGCGACAAGGGCGACCCGTTTTGCGGCCCCTGTCTCGACCAGGGTCCGAATCCACTCGGCACCGGCACGGGTCTTGCCGAAACCGCGGCCGGCCAACAACAGCCATATCGTCCAATTGCCCGGTGGTGGACGCTGGGAGGGGCGGCAGATCGCGGTCCAATCTCGTTCGAGGGCATCGGCAATCCGACCGAAGACCTCGCGTGCACCCTGCTCCCCGACGGACTTGTGCAGTCGCACGCGCTCGGTCATGCGGCCCGATCCTGTTCGGGTTCCGCCGCGACCTCGATCATAGGCGGCGATTTTGCCTCCAAATCACGAAACTCGCGGATCACCGCCGCCCTTGCCTCCGGATGCTCCGCCAATACGCGCAGGAGCGTGGACTGAAGATCGGCGAAGGCCGGATGCACGAAGATGTTGGAGATCACCGTCGAGGAGGCGGGTGCCAACTCCCTGGAGATTTTCGCCCGCATGTCGAGCACTCGGAGCATCTCGCGGCTCAGGGGCACGAGTGCCTCGTCGCAACCCGCTTCGAAATTCACAAGCCACCGCGAGGTCAGGCCGCCGTAGAGCGCCATGAGGTTCTCGACGACCGAGGAGGAGTTCTCGGCCAACAACCGACGAAGTTCGTCCTCGGACTTGAACGGGCCGAGCACGACGCTCTTCTTGTACTGGTCGGAGACGTGCTTCAGGTTGTGACGCCGCAGCCCCTCATACTTGACGCCGAACTTCTGCGCGATGGCACGGAGCGAACCTCCGCGGGCACACAGGAACTCGAGGCGATTCCGTTCGGGATGACGGCATACGGCGCACTTCCCGTTCGGCACTCCTGGGCGTTTGCGTCCTCGCGGTCCCATTTCGGGCACCTCTATTGCTCGACTACAGGCGCGCTGGGGTGGCGATATCCCCGAGCGCCACCCATGGTCCTGAAATTCCGACAACGGCACCCAGGCGCGCCCCTAGCGGATGCGGGCGGGGGCTGCCGGGAGTGGGAAGGTGGCGGGCGCCAGGCCTTGGCCCCAGCGCCCGCCGGTCCACCGTCACGATCCGGCGGACGCGCGCGCGTTGACGACGGCGGTCGCAGGACGCGCGCATCGGTGTCACAAGCCCCCTCGACGAACGGCCTCGCGGAACTGCTTGCGCATCTCTGCCTGGGAAGCCGCCGAATGGGTGAGTACCGGATGCGCGGGTACGTGACTACCGCGAGCGATCTCCAACTTGGTAATGCGGTGATCGTGCTCGCCCGCGACGCGACTATGGCTGGCGTGCGCCTTGTCGTGCCCGGCGAGACGGGCGGCGTGTGCAGAGTGCGTGCGCTCGTGGGTGTCATGCTTCATCGCGTGCGAGGCCAACCGCTGCTCATGGGCGTCGAGACGCTTGTGGAGGGCGGCGATGTGATCGGAGAGCGTCTTGATCATCGCGTGCGCGTGTTCGAGCGAGGCGGCATGTTCGTGGTCACTCATGGTCGTCTCCCTCGCCGTCCTCGGTCGAGCCGGGGAGCGGGCGGTGCAAGTTTGCGAAGGCGTCCGCGATGGAATTGAAGCGGCGAGCGGCAGTGCCGTCGGTGCGGAGCGGCGCCTCGGTGGGGTGCGGACCGGCGGGCGGGTTCAAGCCGCTGCCTTGACCGGTGGGCGTGGCGCGGGGCGCGGGCGCCATAGGGTCGTAGCCGTCAGACTTGCGCATCGTGATTCCTTTCATTGCAACAGAGGTGGTGGGTCGAAGATGAAGGTGTCGGCTTGCAGCGGTGGCGGCTCTTCGGTGGAGGTGGCGTTGCGTTCGAGCTTCTCGATGCGCTTCTCAATGCGGTCGAGCTGGTCGCGTAGAGGGCCTTCAGATTTCCGGAGGCCGTCAGGACCAACGCCGTGGATTTCGCGGCGGGTGGCATTCAAATCCGAACGGACCTGCGAGATCATCCCCGCGATGGCTTTCTCGAGGTCCTCGATCTTCTTGCTCATGCACTTTTGGCCTTTCCGTTGCGGATCGTTCGCTTCGCCACCGCGCTTACGTCCCGTAGGATCTGGTCGCGTCGCTCTATGGCGGCACTGAGGGTTGCCTCCTCGGTGGCGGCCTTGCGGACCTTGCATTCGAGCATCGCGGGAGCAGGCGCGACGCCGTACTCGCGTAGCAGATGGAGCATCCGGTCGATGGCCTCGTCGAGGGCACTGATGAGGCCGGTCTGCATTTCGACGTAGGACCTCATGCCGCGCTCTCCGTCGTGGGCGGCGCGCGTGTGTCGATATCGACAGTGGCGGCGGGATCGGCCCGGAGCTTGTCGAGCAACCCCAGGGCCAGGACGCGATGGGCCTCGGCGGTGTCGAGTTCGCATTGTCGGAAGGCTTGCTCATCGAGCAGAGTCCCCTGGCCACCCCTCCACGCGTGAACGGCACCGACAGCGGCAGCGGTGCGCTTATTCAGCAAGGCGGAGTGCTCGATGCCCTTCACGAGCCCGATCAGTGCGGCCACCCGCAACTTTGCAGCGCGAAGGCGATCCGCGAGGGCATTGACCTCCTCGACCAGAACCGCGTCGATCAGGGCGGGCGTCTCCCGGTTAAGCCCGAACAATTTCTCTTCCTCGACGCGGAATGCTGGGTCCGAACCGGCAGCACGACGCTGCGCAACGTCATGCGCCTGGGTGGCGCTGGCAAGTTCTGCCAACGCCTCTGCGCGCTGCTCCGACAGCGGCGGCGGCAACGCACCACGAGGCTCCCGCATCCATTCGTCAAGCTGACGCCGCTCTAGGGTCGCGATGTCGTCTAACGCTTGCTCCGCCTGCTTCAGGCGTTGCTCTGTGGCCTGGGCCTCGCGTACAGGAGCGCCCATCACGCGGAGCTTCTCTAGCTGCTCGCCCTGACGGCGGTAATGCTGGCGTAGGGCTTCGCGTGCAGGGGAAAGCGGTGGCGATGGCTCCGGGGGGCTGTCATCCGCGAACAGGGGCACAAGCCTCATGATTCGACCTCTATACGCCGTTGCGAATACTGTCATTCCGCAGTGTTACGACACGGCATATGTTAGAGACATTTGACGAAATCGCCAAACCTGCACATTTTAAGCTGGCATTACTGGTGGTTAGTGGTTTTTGTCTGCGTATATAAACGCACTGATAGTGCGTTATACTGGGGTTCGGGGGTATAGATTCGGACTGATGCTGGTGCGTTGGCTTGGGGGTGATCGCTACCGGTTTGCGGGACTGCCGCGTATAGATCTCAATCCATGCCGGCTCTGACCACCCGATACGCACACATGATCTCCCGATCCGTCGGACGCCACCCGTATGTGTCGCGCCACAATTCGAGCGCGGTGATCAGCAGTTCGGGATTGCAGCCGCGAGCCAGCAGCCGATCCCACTGCTCCCTGATCCCACGCTCCGATATCTGCTCCTGAGTTCGTTTCCCGGCCGCTTTCATTCCGCTCTCCGTCAGTGTGGTCAATCACACATACTCTGGATCGGGAGTACCGGGATTGAGTTCCAGGTCGCGCTTGTACTGCGGATCGTAGTCGTCCTCGGTTAGCAGCTTCTCCAGATCGCGCTCGGTCGGCTGCACGTCGTGCTCCTTCCGCCATTCCTTGGTGGCCCGCATCAGGGCTGCATGGCGGTAGCGCTCGCGGAAGTCTCCGTACATCTCTCGGAGCTTCTTCTCGATCTCCCGCTTCGAGAGTTTTCGCCAACGGTGACAGGGGTCCATCGCCAGCATCAGGGCCACCCAACGACTCAACATACGCTCGGCTTCTTCTTGGCCGTCCTTCTCGATCTCCTCTTGCAGGGCCTTGCGGGTGGCGTCTTTTGCCTTCTGCCTCGTCTCCCGTCTGATCGTGTCGCAACAGTCTGCGACGGCGTCGACAGTCGGGAACCAGGCAAACTCTCCTGACTGCTTCCATTCAAACTCGGCATCCTTCGCCAGCCGACTGGCAGCCTTCAGGATCTCCTCGTCCGCGTACTCGTTTTCGTGGCGCCGCAATTTCTTCACCTGCGATCGCAACACGGCATCCAAGTTCTCGAACCTCTTCAGGGATGCAGGGTTCCAGAAGCTGCCACTCAGGAGGCGCTGCTTATACTGGGGGAACAACTCGTCCCCTCCCCCATGCTTCTCCTGTGCATTTCCGAAGGAAGATCGAGGAGGCGGCTCTGCCGCCTCCTCCGCACGCGCGAAGCGCGTGCGAGACGGACTCCGATCGGTTGGAGGTGGGTTCTGGATTTCTTTCTCTGGGTGGATAGGGGGGTTGTCCAGTGATTTCACTGGACGTGGTGCAGTGATATCACGGGACTTGGCCGAGGGAATCACTGGACATGGTGTCGTGAAATCACTGGACATGAGGCCCTGAACTTGGCGTAGGTCGTGCAGTGAAATCACATGACGTGGCAGCCGTTCGTCAGGCCATTTGTCGAAGCAAGACTTCGTAAGTTTCTGCTCCGCCTTTACCCTCCACGGCTCACAGCATCTGTACGGCACCCCACGCCCTCTGATCGGGATGCCGTGCTTGCTCAGGTTGGCCACTTCTACCTTCGTCAACGGCTCGATCACTCCACGAGACGCCAGTTCTTTCAGGGCATCGGCCGCCGTATGCTCATGCCGACCGCGATTGGCGGCGAGTGTTCGGGCACTCACCCAGAACGCCAGGGCGCCGAATAGATGGAAAGCACCGGCGTTGGCGTAGTGACGGACTGCGAAGGAACCATAGCCTGCGGCGGCCTTTGCCTTCCTTAGCGACGGCGACCCTTCTAACGCTCGTTCCCAGCAACTCTTGGCGACCGCGAAACTCAATCGCTCCTCATCGCTATACTCGTGCCTGCCGCGGGTCTTGCGGCTCTCGGTGGCGGTGTCTACATTGTGCTCGATCACATTGCGTTCCTTTCAGCATGTGGTTACCTCCTAATCGGCGCTCCGGCCCATACCGGGGCGCCTCTTTGTTTGAATCATACTGAGCGGCCTCGCGTATTGGGCTTGCGAGGGAGAAACGATGCATGAGAGGCGATGCGGACTAGTTCGGTTTGAGCCTTGCATCCGCCTCTTCCCTCAACGTCTGTATCAAAACTTCGATGGACTGAAGTTCGCGCTGCATGATCTGCCACACGTCATCGGTCCATACCCTCTCGGAGGGCGGGGTTGCCCAAAACTCCTTCAACTCCGGTACGTCCGCGAAAAACTCTTCCAAAGTCGTGCTCATGGGATCCTCCTTTCAGGTGCGCGATTGCGCGGGTCAAAAACGCAAATCCGCGAGGCTTCGCGGATTTCACGGATTCGATGGCGACGTTATTCAACGTCTTTGTTCTCGGACGGTTCGTCCTCTGACGGTTCGTCCTCTGACGGTTCGTCCTCTGACGGTTCGTCCTCCGACAGATCGTTCCCTTCCCACGGATCCTCATCTTTCGGCAGCGGCAGCAAATAGAGGGGCGGCCGCCCCTTTTCGTTTTCGTACAACATCCCCTCGATAATGAGCTCCCCGGCTTTGAGGAACGCGCGTGCGCTCTTGGGATCTAACTCCATGTCAGAGAGCCACTCTTCCCACTTCTTCTCGCCCAGGACGTCCAGTGCGGCCTGCAGTTCATCTTGAGTTCGACAGACGTGGTCGCGCAGCGATTTTGTGATCTCAACGATCGTGCGTGCCCGGGAGTTGGACCGTTTTTCGAACGCGTCCTTCAAGAAGCGGTGAGCCGTTCCCAGAGGAAGCCCGGTGAGCTGATCCTCGAGATCGGGCATCATTTGGACGTAGTACGCCATCGACATATAGGTCTGCGCGGTGCGTTCGGAGAACTCGCAGTTGGCCTTCAGCCAGGGCAAGAATTGCCCGTGAGGAAGGTACGGCTTGACTTTATTGTTGAGGCGCAGCCCGGCCTGGATCGCATAGTGCACAGCGCTGCCGAGATGGAACCTCACACTGCGATGGTCCTCGTTGGATAGTTGTGCCTCCTTGGCGAGTCCGGCATCGTCGGCCGTGCCCGGGAGTATGATGCCTTTGCCGCGCTTCTTTGCCGCCTCGCGCTCGCGGACCCAATCGACCGCGATCGCCTCCGAGTCCCTTTCACGGAAGGTCATGGGTGGCCTCCTGAGGTACAGAACTCGATTACTTCCTCAGCCGTCATGTCGTACCGGCTGCCGCCGACAACGGTGTTTGTTTCGTCAACGAGCTGGAACTGTCCGTAGTTATCGCAGGTGTGACGCCGCCAACGTGATTTGGTCGCGCGTAGACCCGCACGGTTTGCAGCACGGCGAGCACGAGATTCGAGTGCCACCGGGGTGAGATGGGCGTCGTACATTTTGTCCTCCATTGGATTTCGGGGATTACGCGACCTTGGCTGCCTCGGCTTCACGCGCGCGGACCCACTCAGCCGCGGCCTCGGCACTGATCAGGCGTCGGGCACCCGCGCGGAAGAACCTCGGCCCCTTGCCCTCCTTCCACAGCAGGTAAAGCAGGCCGCGGCTGATCCTGTGAACTTCGCAGAAGGTGTCGAGATCAAAGGCCGCGAGAGCAAGTGCCGCTGCGGGTGCTGCGGTCCTGGCCGCCGGCGAATGTTTGGCGTTCCTAATCTTCGGCTTCGAGCGCTTCGGCATGTGTCACCTCCATCCGATACATACCCGCACGCGTCACGCTGAACGGGCATGCACCGAAATTAACGAGGTGAGAGAGTTAATGGGCCGAATACGTCATGAACTCGTAGCCCGCAAATCCTGAGATCGATTTACGGAACCTCACTCAATATCTTCGAGGTCCATGAATAAAGGGTCCTCGACGAGGTCGACACCGAGGATCCTCTCGTCCTCCGGCACCTTGCTTTCGTCCTTCTTCGCCTTGCTGGTGACCACAAACTCCCAGAAACCTGGGTACCGGCTCCATTGCGAGACTGCGGCCCTTGTCACCTTGGCGCGAGCGGCAATTACACTTGGTTTGGCGTCGGGATCCTTTGCGTATTCCCGCACTACCCGGTTAAAGCCACGATATCCCTCTGCCTGTTTGCCCCCGGCTCCATCCGTATCGTCCAATACGCGAAGTAGCTCGGGAAGGTTCTTAGGGGGTGGTTGTCGATATCGGGCGCACAACTCAATAATTTTCCAGATTAGAAGGCGGACAACGGATGGCGGCAGCTTGCCCTGCACGCGGACGGCGGATTTCGAGGACTCTTCCTTATCCTTTGCCCGCTTTGCCTTCTTATATGACGTGACAGCCACCAGCAGCTGATCCACCAAGGCGGCTCGCGCTGCCACGTCGCCCAACCACATACGTTTCACCAGCTCGCCTTCGAGCCTGTGCCGTTCGAAAACCATCATCGCGTATAGGAGTTGCCCTCGGTTTAGGGACGCGCGGTCAGAACTCATTTCTTGGTCCTGCGCTCCAGTCGCGCGACCTTGGGATCAGGTTTGAAGCCGAACGTCGCCGCTCCCTGCCGGATCGCCTCTTTGATAAAGTCCTCGGCCAAGTGCGCGTAATGTTTTTCCGCCATCCGCGTATCTTTATGGCCGAGTGCCTTTGCGACGACCATAAGTGGGGTTCCGTTCATCACCGCCAAAGAGGCGAACGTGTGCCGCAGTTCATGAAAAACGACCCTGGGTTCGATCTTGGCGGCCTTGACCGCGTCCGCCATCGGTCTCCACACATCAGAGGGACCCCAGGGCTCGCCGTTGGCGCGCAAGAACATGCGCTCCGAACCCGCACGTCCCGTAGTCCACGATGCAAACATTGCCGCAGCTTCGGGGGTCAACGCGACGTGCCGAGACTTGCCCGCTTTGCTCTTGCGAACATGCACCGTGCGGGCGTCGCGATGGAAGTCGGAGACCTCTAGCGCGCATAGCTCCCCATACCGGCAGCCCGTCACCAGTGCCGCCTGCACGAGCCGACGAAAATCAGGTGCAGCAGCGTTCGTCAACCGTTGGGCCTCCGCCACAGACAAGTAACGCACCCGCGCCTTGTCGACCTCGCGGAACGGTCGGATACGACGCCACGCGACATCCGTGCTGATCTTGCCAGTACGGAAGGCATGGTTGAGGCTCGCTCGCAAGACGGCCCATATTCGGTTCGCCGTCACCTTTCGGCGTCTCTGCGTCTCCTCGTCCTCCATATCGACGGACTTGCGGAGGGTCGGCGATGCAGTTCGGTCTGTGGTGCGGGCGCGCGGTCGCGATGTTGCAAGACCCTCGAGCCATTGACTCAGCTTCACGGCCGTCAGTTTCTCGCACTCGATCTCACCGAGATCGGGGATGATGCGGCCTTCGATCGTGTTGCGGAAACCGCGACCGGTCTTGCGGGTGCGCTCGAACTCGGTGGCATACTCCCGACAGGCATCGGCGACGGTGAACGGCCCGACCTCGCGACGTAGCCCCAACGCCTCGCGTTTATTTCCGATGTAGAGGTTGCGGACACGTTCCTGCGCTTGATGGAAATTGAGAACGACCGCACCGTCGGCGTCGATCACGTCATCTGCAGGGGCGACGGTTTCGACCTTATACTTGCCGCCACCGTTGTAGATCCTCGCGACCCATTTGCCTCCGCGTTGAGTCCGGCGATAACCGATGTGAACTCCTTCGGTGATGGAACGCCACGACGTCCGGTCGAAAGGGAGTTTGGACCGTGCGTTACGGGTTGCGAGATTGGCGTCTCTGACACTCTTGGGCATGTCAGGTCCTCCGCCGCGCGATGCGTGCAAGCTCGCGCTCGTACTGCTCGACGATCAGTCGGAAGACGACCGCGTCAACCGCGCGTCCTTGACGTTGGGCTTCCTGCACCCTACGTCGCCAGTGTCGGACCAGTTGCTGCATCTGCTGTCGTTCAAGATTAAGATTGCGATTAGCCTTTGGCATGATGCTTCACCATCTGCTGAAGGTTAGGTCCGGGAGGCGGCTCCACCCGCTTCCCGGGCCGCATTGGACGGATTGTCCAAAACTCAGCAAATATATTGGTGTGAACCGGCATGGACAAGCATTAACCGATATGAACGTAAGCCCCGGAGTATAAATGCCTTTTGTGAACCCCCATAAACGCCCATGAACGGGTGCTACGCATGAGCAAGGCCTTCACGCGCGAATCCGACGGGGACGAGGAGGAGGCGCTGCCGGAGGAGCCGCAAGCGCTGCCGGCCGGCACGAAGAACTACATGACGCCCGCGGGCTTCGAGCGGCTGCAGGAG
>Ga0335069_10008919_pt1 | contig 14307 bp, 12 predicted proteins | sample Lox_Sample_11_FD_206714 | JGI IMG/M metagenome (GOLD analysis project Ga0335069, IMG submission 206714) | Soil microbial communities from Loxahatchee National Wildlife Refuge, Florida, United States - Lox_Sample_1.1 | ecosystem: Environmental > Terrestrial > Soil > Wetlands | place: USA... | reverse complement strand
CCGCCCGTCGCGTCGCAGATCTGGTCGGCGAGGTTCGTCTGGAGCCGGGCGACCCGCGCCGCGTCCAGGCCCTTGAAGCGCCCGTTGACGCGCGGGTCGGCGGCCATGTTCGCGACGAAGTCGTCCACCACGAGCTTGATGGCCTCGCGGCCGCCCAGGCGCTGGTACAGCGTGGGCCCGCTCGATGCCGTGTCGGGCGGGGCGGAGGCGCAGGCGGTGAGGACCAGGGCAGCCATCGCGATGAGGATGGCTCGGGGCAGGGATCGCATCAGGACTCCTCCTTGGGCGAATGTGTGTTAGCTCAGCCAGCGTTTGCGGCGCTTGTAGTGCTTGACGTCCCGGTACGACTTCCGGGCGCCCACCTCGGTGAGGCCCAGGTAGAACTCCTTGATGTCGGCGTTGCCGCGGAGCTGGTCGGCGCTGCCGTCGAGCACGATGCGGCCGTTCTCCATCACGTAGCCGTGGTCGGCGATGGCCAGGGCCAGCGTGGCGTTCTGCTCCACGAGGAGCACGGTCAGCTTCTGCTCCCGGTTGAGGCGCTGGACGATCTGGAAGATCTCCTCCACCAGCATGGGGGCCAGGCCCAGCGACGGCTCGTCGAGCAGGATGACGCGGGGATCGGACATGAGGGCGCGCCCGATCACGAGCATCTGCTGCTCGCCGCCCGAGAGGTAGCCCGCCTGCACCGAGCGCCGCTCCCGGAGGCGCGGAAAGTAGTCGTACACGCGCTCGATTCCGCCCGCCATGCGCCCGCGGTCGGCCTGGATGTGGGCGCCCACGACGAGGTTCTCCTCCGTGGTGAGGTGCTCGAACACGCGGCGGCCTTCGAAGACCTGCACGACGCCCCGCCGGACCACCTCGTAGGGCGGCAGCCGGTCGATGCGCTGGCCGGCCAGCTCGATGTGCCCCTTGGTGACCTCACCGCGCTCGCTCCGTAGCACGCCCGACACGGCCTTGAGGGTCGTGGTCTTGCCGGCGCCGTTGGCGCCCAGGAGCGTGGTGATCCCACCCTCGCGGACCTCGAGCGACACCCCCTTCAGCACGAGGATGACGCCGTCGTAGATGACCTCGACGTTGTTCAGGTTCAGCATAGGGTGTTGCCGCGGAGAGGGCTCGCACCCTCTCCGCGGCGCTCCTCCGGCGCCGCTACTTCGCGGCCGCCTCCTTGGTGTGCTTGGCGATCACGTCCGGATAGGCCGAGAACCAGTCCGTGACCCGCTCGAACTTGCCGCCCTTGACCTGCCAGATCTGCACGAGGCCACCGCCTTCGTGGTCCGTCGAGGTGATCTTGAGCGGCGGCACCAGCCCGCCCAGGGTGAAGTTGGCGATCTTCTCGAACCCGGCCTTGGTATCCACGCCGGTGATCTTCCCATCGGGCTTGGCCTTGAGCGCGTTGCGGATGGCCTCCACGTGGACGGCCGCCTGGAACACCCCGCGGTTGTAGTACACGGAGGAGGCCATCTCCTTGGGCTCGGGCTTGCCCTGCTTCTTGTACATCTCGCGGATCTCGTTGAGCACCGGGTAGTCGTGGCCGACACCTGCGAACTGCATCGTGTAGTAGCCCTCGGCGGCCGCGAAGCCGCCCGCGGCCTCGATGTTGACCTCGGCCGAGCCCCACACGAGCGCGATCACCTTGCGCAGCGGATAGCCCTTGCTCTTGAGCTCCTTGATGGACACCGCGGGCGCGCCGCCGAAGAGATGCGCGATCACGAAGTCGGGACGGTAGCGCTGGGCGATATCGAGCACCTGGGCACCCATCTCCACGCCGGGCGGCGGGACGGCGAACGTCTTGAGCTGGAAGCCCTCGCGGCCCGAGAGATCTTCCAGGATCTCGATGGGCTCGCGGCCGGCGGGATTGTCGTAGAAGAGGTAGGCGATCTTCTTGCCCTTGAGGCTGCCGCCGAGCTGCTTCTTCGCGAAGTCCGTGGCCGCCGCCGCCTGCGACCAGTAGGTGGCGGCGATGGGGAAGATGTACGGATAGCGGATGCCGTCGGCGGCCGCGGCGCTGCCGAAGCCGGGGGACGTCCCGGGAATGCGGTCCTCGTTGAGCTTGGCGGCGAGAGCGTAGACCTGGGGCGTGCCGTACACGGCGATGGTGACCGCCCCCTCCTTCTTGTGGCGCTCGTAGGATTCCACGGCGGGCGGCACCTTGTACTCGTTGTCGACCTCGGGGGCCCGGACCTTGTGCCCCTCGATGCCGCCCTTGCTGTTGATGAGGGCGATGTAGTCGTGGAAGCCGGGGCAGAGGACGGTGCCCACGATCTGGGTCGCTCCCGTCCGGTCGCACTGCATGCCGATGACGACCTCGCTCTTGGCCTGGGCGAGCGATGGCGTCGGATCGGCGAGGCTCACCGCCAGCACGAGCCCGAACACGATGGCCAGGATCCTTTTCATGGGATGTGCTCCTTTCCTCGCGTACCTCAGTACGCGAATGGCCAGATGCGGAAGTAGTTCCGGATGTTCCGCCACAGGCGGTTCAGCCCCTCGGGCTCCACGATCAGGAAAAAGATGATGAGGGCGCCGAACATCATGAGGCGGAGGTTGGGAATGAGGTTGAGGACGGTCTGCGGCGCGAAGAAGAGGCCACCGAACGCCTCCATCGCGTAGCGGATCCCGATGGGCAGGAGCGTGACGAAGATGGCGCCGAAGATCGAGCCCAGGACGGATCCCAGGCCCCCGATGATGATCATGGCGAGGTAGTCGATGGAGACGCCGATCTGGAACTGCTCGTAGTTGGCGATGCCGAGGTAGTACGTGTAGAGGACGCCGGTGACGCCGGCGTAGAAGGAGGAGATGGCGAAGGCCAGCAGCTTGTAGCGGAAGATGTCGATCCCGATGATCTCCGCTGCGATGTCCTGGTCGCGGATGGCGATGAACGCCCGCCCTACGCGGCTCCGGACCAGGTTGAGGGTGCCCACGATGGCCAGCACGACGAAGACGAGGAGGAAGAAGTACATCTGGCGCTGGCTCGAGAGCACGAGGGGGCCCAGCCGCGGGCGCGGCACGTCGATAGAGGCCTGGACCCCACCGCTGATGAAGGTCACGTGGTTGATGGTCCACTCGATGATGAGCTGACCGGCGAGGGTGGCGATCGCCAGATAGAGGCCTTTGATGCGGACGGAGGGAATGCCGACCACGGCGCCGACGAGAGCGGCCATGAGACCGCCGGCGACGAGGTTGACCGGCCACGGCGACCCCAGTCGTATGGCCAGGTTCGCCGCGGTGTAGGCCCCCACGGACATGAAGGCCCCATGGCCAATGGACACCTGCCCCGTATAGCCGACCAGGATGTTGAGGCCAAGGGCGCCGATGACGGCGATCCAGACGAGGTTGGCGAGGGAGAGGTAGTACTGATCGAGCGCGAGGGGAAGGACACCGAAGAAGAGCACCGCCAGGGCCCCGACCGTCCAGCGCGCGATGGGCAGCGGATAGAGCGCCATGTCCGCTTCGTACGTGGTCTTCAGCACTCCCGACTCACGATGGAACATGCACTCCCTTCCTAGATTCTCTCGATGATCTTCTTGCCGAAGATGCCGTAGGGTCTGACCATGAGGGCCACGATCATCAGGACGTAGGGCGCGAAGTCCTTGGTGCCGCCGCCCACGTAGGGATCGAGGTAGCCGGCGGCGATGTTCTCCACGATGCCGACGATGAGCCCGCCCACCACCGCGCCGGGAATCGAGTCGAGCCCGCCCAGGATCACGACCGGAAACACCTTGAAGCCGACGAGGGAGAGATTCACGTCGACGCCCACCAGGTTGCCCCAGATGACGCCGCCCAGAGCCGAGACGATGCCGGTCATCGCCCAGGCGAGGCCGAAGTAGCGCTCCACGTTGATGCCCATGGCCATGGCGACCTGCTGGTTGTCCGCCACCGCGCGCATGGCAATGCCCTTGCGGGACCAGAGGAAGAACCCGCCGAAGCCCGCAATGAACACGATGCTCACCGCCGCGCCCAGGAGCTGGATGGGCGGGAGGAAGAGAGGCCCGATCACGAACGGCTCGTCGCTGATGGGCAAGGGCAGCGACTTCGTCCCCGCTCCGAAGAAGGTGGGGCCCACGCCGCGCAGGATCGACGCGAGCCCGATCGTGGCCATGACCACCGCGATCACGGGCCGGCCGATGAGCTTGCGGAGGACCACGCGCTCGAGGGCGAAGCCGAAGGCGATCATGCTGGCGAGCCCCAGCACGATGGCGACCCAGAGCGGTGCGCCCGCCGCGCCCAGAGCCAGCGCCACGACGAGCCCGGCGATCATCACGAACTCGCCCTGGGCGAAGTTCACCGCATCCGTGGCCTTGTACACGAGCACGAACCCCAGGGCGATCAGGGCATACATGAGCCCGTAGAGCACGCCGTTCGACAGCAGGAGGAAAAAGAATCCGAGCTCTTCAGGCATGAACGGGCGCCTTGTCCACGTCCTCGATGCGGGCACGCGACTGGATCGACGCCTGGCGCCCGTCCTCGTAGGTGATGATGGTGGTGAGCTCGACCTCGGTGCCCCCGCTGTAGAACGCGTCGATCACCGAGGCGTACTTTTCGGCCACGAAGCGCCGCCGCACCTTCCGGGTGCGCGTCATCTCGGCGTCGTCGGCCTCCAGGTCCTTCGTGAGGAGCAGGAAGCGCCGGATCTTCGAGGCGTCCGGCAGCGTCTCGTTGCCATTCCGGATCTCGCCCGCGATCAGCTCGCTCACTTCCGGCTTCTGCGAGAGGTCCATGTAGGACGTGTAGGGCAACCCGCGACGCTCCGCCCAGTTGCCGACCGTGTTCAGATCGATGGCGACCATGGCCGCCACGAACGGCTTCTCGTTGCCGAAGGCCACCGCCTCGCGGATGTACGGGCTGAACTTGAGCTTGTTCTCGATGAACTGCGGCGCGAAGGGAGTGCCGTCGGCCAGCGCGCCCACGTCCTTGGCCCGGTCGATGATGACGAGGTGCCCGCGCGGGTCCATGAAGCCGGCGTCACCGGTGTGAAACCAGCCGTCGGAATCGATGACCTCGCGCGTCGCCTCGTCGTTCTTGAGATAGCCTTTGAATACCGAGCTCCCGCGCACCAGCACCTCGCCGCGGTCGCCGATCTTCACCTCCATGCCGGGCACGGGACGGCCGGCGCTGGTCGGATTCGCCTCCGTGTCTGGCTGCAGCGAGACCAGGCCGCTCGTCTCCGTCGATCCGTAGACCTGCTTGAGGTTGACCCCGATCGAGCGGAAGAAGCGGAAGGTGTCCGGGCCGAGGGGCGCCCCCCCGGTGAGCGCCCACTTCGCCTGGCGGAGGCCCAGCTGGTCGCGCACGGGGCCGTACACGAAGAACTCGCCGAGCGCGGTCGCCATGCGCAGCGTGGCCGGCACGGGCTTGCCGTCCGCACGCAGGATCTCGGCGCGCTCGGCGACCGAGCGGAAGAAGTTGAACGTGTGGCGCTTCACCGGCGAGGAGTCGGCGGCGCGCACCTGTATCCCCGTGAGCATGTTCTCCCAGATGCGCGGCGGCGCGAGCACGGTGGTCGGGCCCAGCTCGCGGAGGTCCCGCTGCACGGTCTCGGGGCTCTCCGGGCAGTTCGCGCAGAACCCGGCCACCAGGCTCGCGAACAGCGTGTACGTCGAGTCGCCGGCCCAGGCCATGGGCAGGTAGGCGAGACACGTGTCCTCGGGCTTGACGCCGGCCTCGCGGCAGAACACCTCGGCCACCCCGATCGCGTTGGCGTGTGTGATCATGGCGCCCTTGGGATGGCCCGTGGTGCCGGACGTGTAGCAGAAGATCGCCACGTCCTCCGGCTTGCCCTTGTCGATCTCGGCCTCGAAGTAGCCCGCGTGCGCAGCCGCGAACTGCCGTCCGGCCTCCTGGACGTCCTGGTAGGACTTGAGCCAGTCGTGCCGGTAGTTGCTCATGCCGCGAGCATCGTCGTAGATGACGATGCGGAGCGCCGGCAGCTCGGAGCGCAGGGCGAGCACCTTGTCCACCTGCTCCTGGTCCTCGGCCACGATCACGCTCACTTCGGCGTTGTCCCAGACATAGGCGAGCTCGTTGGCGATGGAATCCTGGTACACCGCCACCGAGACGCCGCCCAGGCTCTGCGCGGCGAGCTGGGCTGCATAGAGGCGCGGCCGGTTGTCGCCGATGACGGACAGCCGGTCGCCGCGGCGAAATCCCAGGGAGGCCAGGCCCAGGGCGAAGTCCCGCACCTGGTCGTGGTACTGGCGCCAGGTCCATGTCTGCCAGATGCCGCGGTCCTTCTCCCGGATGGCCGGCCGGTTCGTGTAGTCGCGCGCATTGCGTGCGAGGAGGCGGGGAAGCGTCGTCAGGTCAGCCACGTCGCCCTCCGTTGTTGGCACCCTTGGCGTCGCCGAGATAGGCCTTGATCACCTGCGGATTCGTCCGCACCTCGTCGGGCGTGCCCTCGGCGATCTTCTGTCCCATGTCGAGCACGGCAACCCGATCCGAGATGTCCATCACCACGCCCATGTCGTGCTCGATCAGGATGATGGTCGTGCCCCATTCCTGATTCACGTCCAGCACGAAGCGGGCCATGTCCTCCTTCTCTTCGTGGTTGCAGCCGCCCATCGGCTCGTCGAGGAGAAGGATCTTGGGGTCCAGGGCGAGCGCCCGGCCCAGCTCCACGCGCTTCTGCAGCCCGTACGCGAGCGAGCCCGTGGGCAGACGCCGGAGGTCCTGGATCTTCAGGAAATCGATGATGTCCTCCACGCGCTGCCGGTGGGCGACCTCCTCCCGCTGCGCCAGTCCCCAGTAGAGGAATGACGCGAGCACCCCCGACTTCATTCGCACGTGCCGTCCCAGCATGAGGTTGTCGAGCACGGTCATGCCGCGGAAGAGGGCGATGTTCTGGAAGGTGCGCGCCACGCCCATCTCCGCGATCTGGCTGGGCTTGGCGTGGGTGAGGTCCTTCTCCTCGAGCGTGATCCGGCCCGTATCGGGATGGTAGAAGCCGCTGATCATGTTGAGCAGCGTGGTCTTGCCGGCCCCGTTGGGGCCGATCACGGACAGGATCCCGCCCTGGCGCACGTCCAGGCTCACCCGGGTCACGGCCTGGACACCGCCGAAGGCCTTGGAGACCTCGCTGATCGAGAGCTGCCCGCTCAGGACAGCCACCGCTTCCGCCGCTTGTAGTGCTTCACGTCGCGGTAACTCTTCCGCTCCCCGACCCCGGACAGCCCCAGGTAGAACTCCTTGACGTCCTCGTTCTCGCTGATGGTCTTGCGGTCGCCGTCGAGCACCATCCGGCCGTTCTCCATCACGTACGCATAGTCGGCGAAGCGGAGCGCGATGGAGGCATTCTGCTCGGCCAGGAGCACCGACACGCCCTGGTCGCGGTTCAGCCGGCTCACGATCTCGAAGATCTCCTGCACCAGCATGGGTGCCAGGCCCATGGACGGCTCGTCCAGCAGCATGAGCTTGGGCTGCGCCATGAGAGCGCGGCCGATGGCCACCATCTGCTGCTCGCCGCCCGAGACGTACCCCGCGCCGACCCCCCGGCGCTCGCGCAGGCGCGGGAAGTACGAATACACCATCTCGAGATCCCGCGCCACGGCCCGCCCGTCGCGCCGCGTGTAGCCGCCCGTGAGGAGGTTTTCCTCCACGGTCAGGTGCTCGAAGACGTGGCGCCCCTCCATGACCTGCACGATCCCGAGCCGCACCACCTCGGAGGGGTCCTTGCGGCGAAGCGGGGCGCCCTGGAACTCCATGCCACCTTTCGTCACCTCGCCGCGCTCGGTGCGGAGCAGGCCCGAGATGGCCTTGAGGGTGGTGCTCTTGCCGGCGCCGTTGGCGCCCAGGAGCGCCACGACGCCGCCCGCGGGCACTTTGAGCGACACGCCCTTCAGGACGAGGATGACGTGATCGTAGATCACCTCGACGTTGTTCACCGCCAGGAGCGGCGCGGGCGTGTCGCTCACTGCCACCTCTCTACTTCTCCTTCGAGCAGTCGCGCATCGTGTAGTTGAGCTTCTTGCCCTCTTCGACGGCCGCCGCCTCGATCTTCGGGCGCACGACGTCGCGCAGGGGCTCGATCCACGAGGAGATCACGTTCCACTTCTTGCCGTCCCACTGCTGGATGAGCAGGGGGCCGTTGCCCTCGTGATCCTCGCAGGAGACCTTGACGGGGTGCGTGAAGCCCTTCATCCCGAGCTGCTCCAGCCGCTGCTCGGTGAGGTTGAAGTTCTCGAAGCCCCACCGCACCTGCTCGCCCGTGAGCGGCTTGTTGCCGTACTTGCCCATGGCGGTGCGGATCGCTTCCACCATGAACATGGCATTGACCACCCCGCGGTTGTAGAGGGGCGCGCCCATCTCCTCTTTCTTGGCCGCCCCCTTGCCCTTGTCATAGACGTACTTCTCGATCTCCTGGAAGACCTTGAAGCTCGTCCCCGGCGCGTGGAAGGTCGAGCCCTTGTAGCCCTTGGCGCCCTCGCCCGCGGGCACCACGTCGGAGTCGTTGGCCGACCACCAGTTGCCGACGATGCGATCCATCTTGACGCCGGTGGCGGCCGCTTCCTTCACCGCCACCTGGTTCATGACGCCCCAGCCCGAGAGGAAGATCCAGTCCGGGTTGATCTTCCGCACTTGCAGCCACGTGGCCTTCTGCTCTTGCCCGGGATGGTCCACGGCGAGGAGCGTCAGCTCGAAGCCGTACTTCCGCGCCAGCTCCTCGAGCGTCGGATTGGCTTCCTTGCCGTAGGGGCTGTTGTGATAGATGTGCACGATCTTCTTGCCCTTGAGCTTCTCGAGTCCGCCTTCCTGCTGGCCCATGTAGCGGATGACGGCGGAGGCCTGGCTCCAGTACGTGGTGGGGAAGCTGAACACCCACGGGAACCAGCGGCCGTCGGCGGCCGCGGTCATGCCGTAGCCCATCGAGAAGACCACGATCTTGTCCACCGCCGCCTTGGGGATCAGCGTGTAGGTGATGCCGGTGCTGTAGGGGTTGACGACCACGGGGTTCTTCGCCTTCAGGCGCTCGTAGCACTCCACGCCCTGCTTGGTGTCGTACTGGGTCTCGCACTCCTCCCAGACGAGCTTGACGCCGTTGATGCCGCCGTCCCGCTCGTTGACCAGGTTCAGGTAGTCGTTGAGCCCGTTGGCGATGGGGATGCCGCTCGGCGCGTAGGGACCCGTCCGGTACACGAGAAGGGGAATGAAGATCGACTGCTGAGCGGACGCGGGCCCGGCCAGGGGTCCGAGTGCGACGGCCAGCGCGGCCAGACCGATCAGCGCTGCTCTGAGTCTCGACATGGGCATCCTCCTTGATGCGAGTGGCATGAGGCTAGTGGGGAAACGGCCATAGCCGGAGCTTCTCCTTGGACACCTGCCATAGCCGGGCGAGCCCGTTGGGCTCGACGATCAGGAAGAAGATGATGAGGGCGCCGAAGACCATCAGCTCGATCTGCTTCTGGAGCGCCACGGGCAGCGGCAGACCGATCAGGTGCGGCACGTTCGTGAGAAAGATGGGCACGAGCACGATGAAGGCCGCGCCCAGGAACGATCCCAGCACGCTCCCCAGGCCGCCGATGATGACCATGAAGAGCACGAGGAACGACAGGTTGATGTCGAAGGCCAGCGTCTCGGCGCTGCCCAGATAGAGGAAGACCAGCTCCGCCCCCGCCACCCCGCAGTAGAAGGAGCTGATGGCGAAGGCGAGGAGCTTGGTGCGCATGGGCCGCACGCCGATGATCTCGGCGGCGATGTCCCGATCCCGGATCGCCATCCAGGCGCGCCCGACGCGCCCGCGCACGAGGTTCTTGGCGACGAGCGCAAAGATGGTGACGAGCCCGATGGCCACCAGGTAGCGCGCCCCCGCCGTGGCCTGGGGTCCGCTCACCGTGACCCCGAAGAGCGTGCGGGTGGGCGCGGTGATGGTACCGGAGGAGGAGTAGTTCACGAACCACGGCATCTTGTTGAAGAGCCAGAGGAGGAAGAACTGCGCCGCCAGCGTGGCCACGGCCAGGTAGAAGCCCTTGATCCGAAGGCTGGGCATGCCGAAGACGAGGCCGACCAGCGCCGCGAGAACGCCGGAGAGCAGGAACACGAGGATGACGTTGACCTGCGGGAAGGCCGTCGAGAGCTTGAAGGCCGAGTACGCGCCGACCGCCATGAAGCCGCCCGTGCCCAGCGACACCTGCCCCGCATAGCCCGTCAGGAGGTTCAGGCCCAGCGCGGCCAGCGCGTACACGAGGAGCGGGATCAGCACGGCCTGCAGCCAGTACTCGCTGGCCACGAGCGGCGGCACCACGAACGCCGCGGCCACCACGAGCAGGACGAACACCCGGTCCTGCACGATCGGGAAGATAGCCTGATCGCTCGCGTAGCTCGTCTTGAACTGACCCGTCTCCCGGTAGATCATCCCTAGACCCGCTCGATGATCTTCTCGCCGAAGAGGCCCTGCGGACGGATCAGCAGGAAGGCCAGGGCGAGGACGTAGGCAAACCAGTTCTCGATGGCGCCCCCCACGAGCGGCCCCCAGTACACCTCGCCGAGCTTCTCCCCCACCCCGATGATGAGGCCGCCCACGATGGCGCCGGGCACGGAGGTGAAGCCGCCCAGGATCAGCACGGGCAGCGCCTTGAGGGCGATCAGCGAGAGGCTGAACTGCACGCCGCTCTTGGCCCCCCACATGACACCGGCCACGATGGCCACGAGGCCCGCCACCGACCACACCACCACCCAGATGGTCTTGAGGGGAATGCCCACGCTCAGCGCCGCCTCGTGATCGTCCGCCACCGCCCGGAGCGCCCGGCCGATCTTCGTGCGCTGGAAGAACACGGCCAGCACGGTGACGAGGGCGGCGGCGGTCAGGGCCGCGGTCAGCTCGAGCCGGTTGATCTGCACGCCGCGCACGAGGAACGAGGTGTCCGGGATCCCCACGTCGAGCTTCTTGACGTTGGCCCCCCACGCCATCTCGCCGAAGCCCTCCAGGAAGAAGTTGAGCCCGATGGTGGCCATGAACAGGATGATGTGCTCCTGGTTCACGAGCGGGCGCAGCACCACCCGCTCGATGGCGAAGGCCAGCGCGATCATGACGATGACGGTGAGGCCGAGCGCGACGGGCACCGGGGCGCCCTTCTCCATGAGCCCCACGAGGGTCAGGGCCGCGAAGAGGACCATCACGCCCTGCGCGAAGTTGAAGACGCCCGAGGCCTTGAAGATGAGCACGAAGCCCAGCGCGACCAGGGAGTACATGAGCCCCGCCGCGATCCCGCCGATCAGCACCTCCACGAGGAAGGTGGGGTTGCCGACCATGTCGGCGAACGGCGCCACGAAGACGGCGCGGAGGAGCTCAATCATGCGCCACGCCCAGGTAGGCATCCATCACGACCTGATCCTTGCGCACGATCTCCGGCGGGCCGTCCGCGATCTTCCGGCCGTAGTCGAGGACGACCACACGGTCGGAGATGTCCATGACCACGCTCATGTCGTGCTCGATGAGGACGATGGTCGTGCCGAACTCGTCGTGGACGTCGAGGATGAAGCGCGACATGTCCTCCTTCTCCTCCACGTTCATGCCCGCCATGGGCTCGTCGAGGAGGAGGAGATGCGGCTCCGCGGCGAGGGCCCGCGCCAGCTCCACGCGCTTCTGCAGCCCGTAGGGCAGCCGCCCCGCCGGCGTCTTGCGGATGGCCTGGATCTCGAGGAAGTCGATGACGCGCTCCACGGCGGCGCGGTGCTCGAGCTCCTGGCGGCGCGCGGGCCCCCAGTAGACGGCCTCGAGGAGGAAGCTCCCGCGCATCTTGAGGAGCCGGCCCGTCATGATGTTGTCGAGCACGCTCATGCCCTTGAAGAGGGCCACGTTCTGGAAGGTGCGCGCGATGCCGAGGGCGGCCACGTCGAAGGGCTTGAGATGGGTGCGATCCCGTCCCTGGAAGAGGATGCGTCCCGATCGAGGATGGTAGAAGCCGCTGATCACGTTGAGGAGGGTCGTCTTCCCGGCCCCGTTCGGCCCGATGATGGCGACGATCTCACCGCGGTGGACGTCGACGCTCACGCCGCTCAGCGCGGCGACCGCTCCGAAGCGGACGGTGACGTCCTCCACGCTGAGGAGCGCCGGTCCGCTCGCACCGCCGGCCGGGGTCCCGAGGGCAGTGGCCATCATGCCCCGGCCACGTCCATGATCCGCACCTGGCGCTCCGTCTCCGACGTCCGGCCGTCCTCGTAGGTCACGGTGGCCCGCACCGCCACCGTGGCGGCGCCGGGCTCGTACAGCGCGGCGATGATGGACGCATACCTTTCATTGATGAACCCGCGACGCAGCTTGCGGGTTCTCGTGATCTCGGCGTCGTCGGGATCGAGCTCCTTGTGGAGGATGGCGAAGCGCTTGACGCGTTGCGACGGAGCCAGGGTCGCGTTCGTGCGCTGGATCTCGTCGTGAACGAGCCGGTAGGTGGCCGGGTTCTGGGCGAGATCGGTGTATCCCGTGTAGGCGAGCCCCTGACGCTCGGCCCAGTTGGCCAGGACCTCCATGTCGATGTTGATCATGACGGCCACGTAGGGCCGGTCGTGCCCCACGGCCACCGCCTCGCGAATGTAGACGCTGAACTTGAGCTTGTTCTCGATGTACTGGGGGGCGAACACGGTGCCGTCGTGGAGCTTCGCCACGTCCTTGACGCGATCGATGATCACGAGATGGCCGTCGGGATCGAAGAGCCCCGCATCGCCCGTATGGAGCCACCCGTCCCGGAGCGCCTCCGCTGTCTGCTCCGGACTCTTGTAGTAGCCCGAGAAGAGCCCTCCGCACCGGATCAGGACCTCCCCCCGGGGTGAGAGCTTCACCTCCACCCCCGGAAGCGGCGGCCCCACGGTCTCCAGCCTCACCTGGCCGTCCCGGTGCAGGGTCGCCGGCGCGCAGCATTCGGTGGCGCCGTAGAGCTGCTTGAGGTTGACGCCCAGCGCGCGGAAGAACTGCATCATCTCGGGCCCGAGCGCGGCGCCGCCGGTGATGGCCGAGCGGATGCGCCGGAACCCGAGCTGATCACGCAATGGCTCGAACACGAGCCATCGCCCGATCCCGCACGCCACGTGGAGCCCCGCCGGGACCGGCTTGCCTTCGAGCTCGAGCTTGGCCCTCTGCATGCCGCGCGGAAGGAAGAACCTGGTCAGCGTCCGCTGCAGCCAGTTGGCGTCCTCGATGCGCACCTGGGCCTGGGACAGGATGTTCTCCCAGATCCGCGGGGGCGCGAACGTCATGGTGGGACCGATCTCGCGAAAGTCCTGGCGGACCGTCGAGGCATCCTCCGGGCAGTTCACGGTGCAGCCCGCGAGGAAAGCCACCGCCACGGAGAAGAAGCTGTCGCCGATCCACGCCATGGGCAGGTAGGCCATGATCTCGTCGCGCTCGCCCAGCGTCTCCACCTCGAGGAAGCTCCGGGCCGTGCTGATGAACGCATCGTGCGAGAGCATCACGCCCTTGGGGAAGCCCGTCGTGCCCGAGGTGTAGTTGATGATGGCCAGATCGCCGCCGCCCCCCCGCGCCACTTCGGCTCCCCAGTACTCGGGATGCTCGCGAGCGAAGGCGGTCCCCATCTCCTGTATCCGCTCGAGGCTCACGAGGAAGGGATAGTCGTAGTGCCGCATGCCCTTGGGATCGTCGTAGACGACCGTCTCGATCAGCGGCAGCTTGTCCTTCATCTCGAGGATCTTGTCCACCTGCTCCTGGTCCTCGCAGAGGACCATGCGGGACTCGGAGTGATCGATGACGTAGTGCATCTCCGCGGCGATCGAATCCTGGTACACGGGCACCGGCACGCCGCCGAGAGCCTGGGCCGCCAGCATGGTCCAGTAGAGCTGCGGGCGGTTGTCGCCGATGAGCGCGATCTTGTCTCCGCGTCGGAAGCCGCGGCTGGCGAGCCCCAGGGCGATGCGCTCGACGTGATCGGCGGCGTCGCGCCACGAGTACGACTGCCAGATGCCGAACTCCTTCTCGCGGATGGCGACGCGGCGGGAGTCCCAGCGGGCAGCCTGGGCCAGCAGGAGCTTCGGGAGAGTGTCGGGCGTCTCCGGCTGGTGTGCGGACATCGTCAGGAGGCGGGCGGCGCCTCGGCGGATTTCTTGCGACGGCGGTCGCGCGCCACCGCGCGAGTCACCGGCCACTCGGTCGGGATCCTCATGCACGCATCCCTGCGAAGCCTCTCATGCTCTGTCCCAGGCGCCGAGCACGACCGCGGTTCGGAAGAGCCTCTGGAGTGTCGCTACGCGTTACGGAGCGCTGGAGTTGCGGGATTCTAGCCGAGGGGCTTGGTGGTGTCAAGCATTGGCGTGCTGTGACAAGGGTTTACAAAGCCCCTCTGATAAGATGGCTGACGCCCTGCCGGGCTC
>Ga0335069_10008918_pt1 | contig 14308 bp, 14 predicted proteins | sample Lox_Sample_11_FD_206714 | JGI IMG/M metagenome (GOLD analysis project Ga0335069, IMG submission 206714) | Soil microbial communities from Loxahatchee National Wildlife Refuge, Florida, United States - Lox_Sample_1.1 | ecosystem: Environmental > Terrestrial > Soil > Wetlands | place: USA... | reverse complement strand
TAAGGGAAAATGTTACTCCTGTTACTCGTGTGTTACCTTTTTCCGACGCAATAATTCCGTTAGAGGTAAGGAATTAACCGATGTTACCCGTGTTACCCTACTTTTCATTTCTTTATATATGTGCGCGTATGTGTGCGCTGTGCGTAATTTTTCCTTACCCATTTTGTATTCAAATTAAGAGTAACAAAGGTAACAAGATAGTTAAATTGTTTTCAGGCCTGGAATTGTTTTGTTACTCTTGTTACTCATTTTTGTGTAAAGTTGACTTTACATTTTTGTAAGTACTTGTACTGTAAGGATTTAGACTTGTGGAAAAGTTGTGGATAACTTTCCACAGGGTAACATTCTTGCTTTTCTGACGTTTTTGTAGTAAAATGGGCGGTATGAGAGACCCTGACGTGCCGCCGCCCATGACTTACGAGGACTGGGCAAAACGGTCGGCGAAAATGGCTCGCCCGGAGGACATGGGGCCACCGGGCTGGCGACCTGCGGAGAAAGAAGACCTGCCCTCCCTCTACTCGCGGTACTACTCGCATATGGCGCGTTTGACGAAGGAATGCGCGGCCATGGACAAGGAACTGCTGCGCATCGCCAAGGGCGGCCCAGGGATCAAGCCGGAGACGCAGCTCAAGGCTATTGAGCGGTTTTCGGACGAGGTTTACGGCAAGCCTTTGCAGCGGCTCGTTGTTTCGGATGGCAGTGGACAGAACCCGGAGCGGCTGGTGCAGCCGGAGGCCATGGACCCGGAGGACGCCATTCTTTTTGGCAAGTTCCTGGCCCGGGGCGGCGTCAAGCAATACGAGACGGTGAACGGAGAAGCACAAGTTGTCAACCCTGACGGCACCTCTACCACTGAATGAAATCGAAAAAGCCCGGCAAAGCTTCATAGCACGTGCTAAAATCGACTTCTATACCTTTTGTGTCGCCAAGCACCCGACATTCTACAGACCGGAAAAGAAGCACCTCTACGTTGTTTGTAGGGCACTTGATGATTTTCACCGTGGGCGCTTGCGCTCCCCCGAAGGGGCGGAGTACCGGGGCGTTGTGATCAATATGCCGCCCCGGCACGGGAAAAGCCTCACCCTGGAGCTTTTTTGCCAATGGGTCCTTGGTGATGCGCCCCGGACGGCGATTGCCGCCGCTTCGTACAACGAAGAGCTTTCCACGGACTTCGCTCGACACGTTCGGGATGGCATTCAGGAAGATTTCCGGGCGGAGAATCGGATTACGACGAATGAGGTGTTTCCTGACTTGCGAATCAAACGCGGTGATTCCAGCGTCTCAAAATGGGCGCTTGAGGATGCGCCGTTTTCGTTTCTGGCGACGTCACCGCGCGGCACGTTCACCGGCAAGGGCGTTCACTACCTCTTGATTGACGATCTGGTCAAGTCGGCTGTCGAGGCACATAACGAGCGCATTCTTGAGGAGCTTTGGTCGTGGTACACCGATACCGCGCTCTCCAGGCTTGAGGAACCGGCCCGGCAAATCGTGCTCATGACTCGGTGGAATAAACGGGACTTGACTGGGCGATTACTTGAGAAAGAGCGCGAGAAGTGGCACGTTTTGAGCTTCCCGGCGGAAGACGACGATGGGATGCTTGACGCCAGTGTTTTGAGCAAGGAGCGATTCATGGACATTCGGAGCAAGACGAGCAATTTTATCGTGCAGGCCAACTATCAGCAGTCGCCGATTGACTTAGAGGGCTTGCTTTATGGGCCGTTCGATGTGTTTTACCCGGACTCACCGCCTAAGTTTATCGCAGTTCACGCTTTTACGGACACTGCGGACAAGGGAAGCGATTACTTTTCCGGGGGAATCTATGGGGTATTCGAGCGACGTGCATATCTTTTGGACGTTTTGTATACAGATCGACCGATGAGCTACACAGAGCCGGAGTGGGCACGGCGGCTTGCTTTTTGGCGTGTCAGGAAGAACCACATCGAAAGCAACAACGGCGGTGAGGGATTCGCCCGGGCGGTCAAAAACGAACTTTTGCGGCTCGATTATCACGATTGCCTGCTTGCTACCTTCGCTCAGACGGCAAACAAAGAAGCGCGGATACGCAGCCAGGCTACCCAGGTCAACAACCAAATTGTCATGCCGCACGATTGGGCGCAGCGCTGGCCAGAGTTTCATCGCGCGGTAACGGAGCTACCCGCGACAGGCCGGTGGATTCACGACGATGCCCCGGATATGCTTACCGGGATCGTCGAGAAATCTTTGCGAAAAACGTGGGCTTTTGCTTGACAGTTTTCGACTACGGGTCTATGATTGCTTCGGACGCTTCTTTGGGAATCTCTTCTATCCCTCCTTTTCCACCCTGCCGATCACAGGGTGGTTTTTTATTTCTTGACGAATTCATGAAAATGTGGTATAATCCGCCCCATGGGATTCCTGTGGTGGGGCAACAAAGCGAATAGCCAGCAGAAAAAAAGTACGCAAGCCACTGCGGGGACCATCGCGGCCAAATGGGCGCGGCCTCCGGACATCACGACGCTGGACTGGCTGAACCTTTTCCAGTCTTCACCCCGGCTTGCCGCGCTTCACCGCCAGGCAATGGACGTAGCCAACGCTGAATTCAAGATTTTCTTGCGCGCCGACCTGCGGAAAGACGCAGACAGCGCAAAGCCTATCGTTGATCATCCCCTTTACAACATTCTTGAGGACCCCATGCCGCGAAACCCGGAAATGGACGGGTTTACGCTCCGGTACCTGACCGAGGTTTACCTTGCCGAGGTCGGGAATGGTTTTTGGCTGAAAGACGGGTGGCTGGGCGGCTATCAGAAAGGCTACCCGACGGAATTTTACATTATCGCGCCGCACTGGGTTCAGCGGACGCCAACGATTAGCTACCCGTTCTTTCTCGTCAATCCGTTTGGTGCCGCTGCCGGAACTCTTCTTGAGATTCCGCAAGCTGACGTGGTCTGGTTCAAGGAGCCGAACGTGGTGGACCCATACGGGCGCGGCGTGGGCCGGGCGCAGGCCATCAGGCATGAGATTTCCGCCGACAAGTCAGCAGCGGAGTTCCAGGCCCGGCAGTTTTACAACGATGGGATCACGCCTTTCATCGCTTACCTTGAGGGCGGCGACGAGGTGAGCGTACGCCTGGCTAAAGAGGCCTGGCGCCGCCACGCGACCGGATCGATGCGCAGCCGTGATCCATTTTTCACGTCTGACAAAATGGAAATCGAGAAGCTGAACGACTCAAACCGGGAGATGGACTTTAACGAGTCCAGGCGACTGCTTCGCGATTTTTCGAACCAGTTTTTCAACCTTCCCCCGGAGCTGTCCGGGATTAACGAGTCTTCCAACCGCTCGACGATTGACGCGGCGGACTACATTTGGAGCAAAGGCACGATCACCCGGCGGCTCCAGCGGTGGGAGAACATCTTCGACAAGCAAATCTTGCCGGATTTTGTGGGAGGCCAGAAAGGCGTCCAGGCCATGAAGTTCGATTCCGTGGTGCCGGAGGACGACGAGTTTGACCTAGCGAAAAGCTCGCAGGGTGTCCAACTCGGGCTTCTGACGGAGAACGAATGGCGCAAGGTCAACGGCTACAAAGAGCAGCCCGACGGCAACACGCGCCGTGTGGCCTTCTCGACACTCATTTTGCCCGTGGGACAAAGGCAGCCCGTCAAGCCTGCGAGCGGGTCCGGTGGTAGTGGAACGGCGCCTTTGGCGGAGCAATTCCCGGAAGGGGCGGACGACGACACGCAAGACAGTGGCCAAAACCAGCAGGACGGCAAGGGGCTGTTGAAAAGCCTGACCATGAACGACGCCCGGAAGATTCTTAGCCAGGAGTACCGCAAAGCGATTCAGAAAGCGGTTGACGAGACCGCGGTTTCTCAGGAGCCTCTTTTCCATTCCGGCGTGAAGCTCTTCGCTACGAAGCAAGAGGCGAAGGTCACCCGGACCTTCAACGCCCGGATCAAGGACGGTTGGGACCCGGAGTCGGCGCTCGACGCCGCTCTCAAGGCGACATATGGTGATCAAGCGGATGCGGCTGTCCGCGATGCACTGGCGCCTGCCTGGGCGTCGTCCATGAAAGCCGGGTTCGACCATGCATCGGACCTTCTTGGCGGCGGTCTTGACTTCAAACTCTACCAACCGGCACACGTTCAGTGGATCGACGAGCAAGGACTCGCACACGCCGGGCAAATCAACGACACGACTAAAGAGCAGCTCTCAGATTCTCTTTCCGAAGGAATCACGGCAGGTCTGTCGAACGAAGACCTGGCGCAGGGCCTCAAGGACGTGTTCGGTGAGCTGACGGATGCGCGCGCCGATTTGATTGCCCGGACTGAGTCTATTGCTTCGGTAAATTACGGGCAAACGGCAACGTACAAGCAAGCGGGCGTGAAGCAAAAAGAATGGCTGGCGACGGACGACTCCGCCACGCGGCAGACGCATCTTGACGCCCAGGATGCGGGGCCGGTCGGGATCGACGAGTCTTTCAAGGTCGGGGACTCCGAGATGGATTTTCCTGGCGACAGTTCCAAAGGTGCAGGACCCGACGAGGTTTGTAACTGCTTCGTTCCTTCCACTCGTGTCGAGGGTGTCTTTGTTGCTGGATCAAAATTCTTCTATTCGGGGAATGTTCGGGAGATCAAAACGAGGAGCGGCAAGTCTTTGACCGTGACCGTCAATCACCCCATACTGACCTCGGATGGATGGGTTCCGGCGGCAGAACTCCAGGAAGGACAGTATGCCGTGAGCTACTCCGGGGATGTCGGGGATAGTTCTTTGCTTGATGCAGACCGCCAGAATATTCCACCCATGATTAGCGATGTTTTCGAGTCTCTCCGGACGGAGGGAAGAGCCTTTACTGCGAAAGTTGTGCCTCTGTATTTCCACGGCGACGGAGAGCGCGGGAATGGCGAGATCGAGACTATACTTTTCAAGGGGGTACTGCCACTCCACGACAAGTTCTTGTCTCTCCGAGAGCAAGGTGAGCACGTCGAGTTCGTAAAGACCGGTTCTGGTCTTCTTGGAGTAAGCAAGGAGGGCACGTTTGACCAGCTCCTCGTGACTTCTCTTCTTTCCTCTGACGGCGTCGTGAGCCGCTCTGACTTGAGCAGCGACTCTCTCGGGACTCTTCTTGATTTCGGCCCACTTAAGGCGCTCGGCGTCGGAAGACCCGCGCAGTGGAATACCTTCGCGCATAAAGTGGCGCATGAGCGTGATTCTGACGATTCCGGTTTCTTTGGAAAGTTGATTGAGGCTAGTGCCGGACAGGTAGCGTTCGACGAGATTATCAAAATTCGGGAATATGAGTTTTCTGATTTTGTATACGACCTCCAGACCGTTGATCACTATATACTGTCCAACGGCATAGTGTCAAGCAACTGCCGGTGCACCGTTTTACCAGTGCTTGACGAGGGGAACAGCGATGATTAGTGTAACAGACATGGCCTCGTGGGCCGGTGTTCTTTTGGCTCTGGGAACTTTGCTCGCGGTGGCCTACGCCGCTGGACGCATTTTCCAGCGGTTTGAGCAGGTCAAACGGGACGTGGACGCGCTCGGTCAGAAGGTCCGAGAAATAAGTGACAAAAACGAACGCGAGCACGACGAGTTCCAGGAGATCAGCGCGGACCTCAAGAGCGGTATCAAGGAGATCGGTGCAAAAGTCGAGATCGTGGTGGCGCTCTTGACGAAACTGACCGGTAACGGGAATGGCACAGGCCATGGGGGCAAGGCATGAGTAACAAAGAGCTTCTCAAGAAGGAAGTCGTCGCGAAAGGCACCCCTGTGGGGGATCGGACGATCCGTTTCATTATTTCTGATGAAACGGTTGACCGGGTTGGGGACGTGATCATGGCCGACGGCTGGGATTTTACGGACTACGCGAAGAACGCCGTATTCCTAGGATTCCACGACTACAGCTCTTTCCCGCTCGGTGTTGGCAAGGCCTGGGGAATTGACTCTCCGAAGAAGCAAGCGTGGCTTGATGTTTATTTCCCGACCATTGAGGAAATGTCCACGAATCCTGAAATGGCTGCCGAGGCGGCAAAGAACGTGGACTTCACTTACAACGCTTACAAGATCGGCCTGCTGAACGCGGTTTCTGTGGGCTTCACGCCGACCGAGTATACCAAGATGGAAAATCCCGATCAACCGGAATGGATGTGGGGAAACAAGTTCATCAAGCAAAGTCTCTTGGAAGTCTCTGCGGTGCCGGTGCCATGCAATCCGAATGCCCTGGCGGCGGCGCGCACGGCGAAGGCTTTTGATCCGAAATTCCTTGACCTTTTGGAGGCAAGAAAAATGTTGAATACGGAAAAGGGTGTGCTGCCCTACAAAAAGTACCCGCTGGCTGACGAAGGCACGAGCTGGGACGCCGGCCAGGTGGTCAAGGATTCCTCGACCGACGACCTTAAGAAAATCTGCGCGTGGGTTGATTCTGATGCGGAGGACGTGAAGACTTCGTACAAGCTCCCGCACCACCTGACGGCGGACGACGGGTACAAGACCGTTTGGCGCGGTGTGTCGGCGGCTATGGCGGCGCTTCTTGGCGCCCGGGGCGGAGCGGCGATTCCCGAAGCCGACCGCGAGGGGGTGTATAATCACCTGGCGAAGCACTACAAAGAATTCGACAAGGACGTTCCGGAGTTCAAAAAGTACGAGGAAGTTGAGCTTAAGGCAATCTTCCCGGAGTTCTTCGGAGTCCCGAAGGCAGGCGCCAGGCTCTCGCAGGCGTCCAAGGATTCCCTCGCGGCAATTCACAAATCCCTCACCGACGTGCACAAATCGATGTCTGACGTTATGGACTCCCTGAAGGACTTCATGGCGGGCGGGGATACGGAAGTGACCGATGAGGACGAGAATATTGATAAGAAAGACCTTGCGAAACTGACGATCTCGCAAGTTGCTGAGCTTTTACGTTAACAGACAAGGAGACAATTATGGCTACCACTACTGATCTTGAAAAGTTCGTTGATGGGCGCATTGAGGACAAGCTCAAGGCTCTCGACGAGCGGGTTTCGAAACAAATCGGGGAGTCCCTGGCAAAGGGCATTCCGGCGGCGCAGGCTGAAGTTGAGCGCAAATATGCGGACATCTTCATGAAGGCGCGGGAAGACGAGTTCAAGCGCGGGAAAAAAGAACGGCCTGTGAGCTTGATCTTCGGGAAAATGATGCGCATGAAGGCATTGTCTGAGAGCCCGTCTCTGCGCCAGCGGGGACTTGATACCCTGGCTTTGGCTCGGAAGATCGTGGACAACGACCCCGAAGTCAAGGGCTACCTGGACGTTATGACCAAGGCGAACATCATGGACGGCACCACGCCGACCGCCGGGGAATTCCTGATTCCCGCCGTTATGGGTCCCGAGGTTATCGAGCTGCTTTATGCTCATACCGTTATGGACAAGGTGGGCGTTCGCAAATACCCCATGGAGAACGGGAACCTGGAGCTGCCCCGTGTGGACACGGGCGCGACCGTTGCCTACTCCGGTGAGACGTCGAAAGGTACCCCTACGAATCAAGTTCTTGGCCGGATCAAGCTGTCCGCCAAGAAAATCAACGGGTTCATCGTTATGAGCAACTCGCTCCTGCGGAGCAGTTCTTTCAATGCGGATCAGATTTTCGTCACGGATCTCCAGCGTCAATTCGCACTGAAAGTGGACTACACGCAGCTCTACGGAACCGGCACGGAATACGTGCCCAGGGGAATCGCAAACTTCCCCGGGATTCAAACCGCCGGGTCTTCTTCGACGGCTTTCCCCGTGACGCAGCCCGGGGACTTGGTGGCGCTCCTGGAGACCGCGAACGTCTTGGGTCTGAACAATGCGTGGATCATGCACCCCATGATGAAGAACTACATCATGAACCTCACGTTCAATTCGATGTTCGCCTTCCGCGACGAAATGACCCGTGACAAAACGCTGTTCGGTATTCCGTTCTTCACCAGTACTCAAGTGGGATTCACGAACAACGCGACGCCCGGCCTTCGGTATGGCGACATCTTCCTGGCCGACTTTTCGGAGTTCGCGTGGGGAGAGCAGCTTGCCCCATCCATTCGGGTCAGCCAGGAAGCGACGGTTACGGTCAACAGCACAGCTGTGAACACGTTCGAACAGGACCTGACGGTGACACAGATTCTCGCCGAGCACGATTTCCAGCTTCGGCATCCTGCGGCTTTCGTCAAGGGAACTTACAAGTTTGCCTCCAGCTAATTTTTAGCTGGCACAAGGAGAAAAATTATGCAGAACAACATTCTTCAGCAGGTCAAGGCTGTCGGCGGCCACGATCCTCAGCAGCTTTCCGGGTCCTCGGCAGTGGATTCCGGGTATGTGGATCGGACCGGCTACCGGGCCGGCAACGTGACTATTCAGTCGGGAGCCGTGACAGGAACCCCGGACGCGATCACCGTCGCCGTTTACCTCCTGCACTGCGACACGTCCGGCGGTACCTACGCGGTGTTCGCCACGTTTGAAACTGCGCTGGACTTGTCCACGGCGGGAGTGCGGAAGACCTACCCGGTGAATCTGAATGGTGCGAAACAGTACCTCGAGGTACGGGCGACCCCCACGTTCACTAACGGGACGAGTCCCAAGGTCTTTTGGTCTTCTCAGATCATGCTGGGCGACGGGGACATCGAACCGACGAACAACGTCGCGGTGCTTCCGTAAAGTAGGGATTGCATGGCGCTTACGGCTTACGCACTGACTACGGTGGACCTGGCAAAGGCTGCCGCCGGGGTGACGTCGAGTAGCTACGACACTCTTTTTGAATCCCTGGTGAACAGGGTCAGCGCCGCTGTAAGCGCCCATTGCAATCGGATTTTCTTGAGGCAGATGTACGACGAGTGGTATTCACCTACCCCTCGTCAGTACCTGCTTTTACGGCAGGCGCCGATCTGGACGGTAACGTCTATCGCCCGGGATGGGACGCTTTTGGTGCAGGACACGGATTACCAGCTCTTTGACAACGACCTGACTGCCGGAATGATTTTCTCGGAGTTTGCTTGGCCCGGCACAGTGCTAGTGCACGGCGTCGGGAATGATCCGGTGGCGACGACACGGAATTACGAGGTGGTCTACGAAGCTGGTTGGTACTTGCCGCAGAATGCCGGGATGTATGTCGCGGGGAATCCGGACTCTCTGCCGCTTGAGGTCTCCGACGTGGTTGAGCAGATTGTTTTTCAGAGGTACTTGCGCGTGATTGGTGAGTCTATCGGAGCTGACAGTACGAGCGAAGGTCAGGAGTCCACGACTTGGGCGTCAGACGGGTCCATGCAGGCGTTGATTCGCCAGCACGCGGCGGACCTTAAGCGGTTCGTCAGGCCGGTGATTTTGTGAACCGCCGCGATTCTGTGGACATTTACAGCCGAACGGTCACGACGGGAGGCCAGGGGCAACGGGTTTCGACCTATGCTTATCTGAAAACGGTCATGGGAAACATTCAGCCTTACCGGTTGAACGAACTCCAGGCGAAAATCTGGGGTGTCACTAGTGAGCGCCAGGACACGCGGGTTCTACGCATCAGGCCGGACACGGACATTGTGGCATTGGACCGGGCGCTGTTCAATGGTCAGTATTTTGAGATTTTGGCGATAAACCAGTGGCCGCATCACACGGTCGCGGTGCTTGTGCCGACGCAGGGGCTTTGACGTGGGAATGAGTGAGGAATTCAAAGCGGAGATTGCCTCCATGAAGCAAGAGTTTGCGGACCTGGGTGACGAGATTGACACGAAGTCCAGGCGCAACGTTGAAAAAGCTTGCCTGGTGGTCGAGCGCGCCGCGAAGCTCAAGTTTCTCGGTCGGCGCCCGAAGGGCAAGGAAATCTGGGGGAATCCCGGGGGCGGCCCTCCGCACGTGGATACCGGACGGCTCCGGGCCTCGATTACGCACCGGGTTGAGAAGACCACCGGAGAGATTGCCGGGTATGTGGGGACAAACGTGGAGTACGCGGCGGCGGTTGAGTTTGGAACGTCGAAATCTGCACCGTACCCGTACCTTTTTCCGGCACTCGATGAGTCTTCGGCGGAGATCGACGCGGCCCTGGAGGATTTTTCTTGATCGACGTCAAGACTTGGTTGTACACGCAGCTCTCAGGGGACGCAGGCCTACAGGAAGCTCTAGGGAGCAGCGGGAGGATTCTAGAGCAGTACCCGTACGAGTTTAAACAGCTCCCGATTCTGACCTATAGCGAAGCCAATGACGTGGCGACGATTTTCCGGGACGACAAGGAAGCGGTGGCGGACCTGACGTACGACTTTGACATTTGGATTCGGCTATCGGATACGACGCCGAGCACCACGCCGATTGCTGCGGCCCTGGACACACTCATGAACAGCCTCTTGTTTACTCGGGGCTTTTCATCGGATGTCCCGGACCCTGAACAGGACATCCGGCACAAGCATTTGCAGTACACGCGCCGTATGACGGCGCTGGACATACTTTGACAAGGAGTTTGAAATGAGCATGACCAACCGCGCATACATTGGCGCAAGAGACATTGTTTACGCTGTCCTCACGGACGGCACGGACGTGAGCGGCGGGACCCCGACCTGGGGCACGATCTACTCTCTTCCCGAATCGGTGGAGATCAATTTCGATCAGGCTGCGAGCCAGGTGACCAAGTATGCCGACGATGGCCCGGCGCACGTCGGGACCACGACCGGCGACATGAAAATCACCCTAGACCTGGCCGGGGCTACGCCCGACCATCAAGCCCGGATTTTGGGGTACACATACTCCAGCGGCCAGCTCGTCGGGAATACCGCGGACGTTCCGGTGTGGATCGCCTTGGGATTCAAGACTCTCATGGACGGCACGTATTCGGGCTCTCCGGTCTACGAATACACGTGGATTTACAAATGCCAATTCGGTAAGCCCTCGTACGACCACAAGACCAAAGGAGCTACCATCGAGTTTCAGGACACGAAGCTTATGGGTCGCCCCGTCAAGCTCCTCTCCACGGGAAACTACTTTATTTCCGTGAGAACCGACGACACGAACGTGGCAAGTAGCTTCCTGTCCGGCTTTTTCTCGTCCGTGGCTCTCCCGGCCACCGATCTGACGGCGCTGTCTGCGGTGATCGCCAAGTCGAGCGGCAACATTACGGTCACCTTCTCCAAAGGCTCCGGCTCTTCGTTCAGCATGAATGCAGCCACGATCAATGCGGCTACGGTCGTCATTACGGATGCGACGAGCGAGCGCGCGGGTACCTGGGTAGTCGGAAGCGCGGGAACAACGGTTGTCGCGACGTTCACTCCCACGGTGGCGTTCTCTGCCGAGACCATCGGCGTGGCGGTCCTCACGACCGTCGCCGACACGGCAGGTGTACACCCGGCGTTGACTACCAAAACGCTGGCCTGGTCTTAACGATTTCCGGCGGGGGAACGATGCTTAATCCCCCGCCTTTTTCTAGGAGGTTTCTAACGTGAGTCTAAAAGAGCGCTATCAAGTTCCCATTACCCTGGACAAAGAGCGCAACTTCTTTTTCCCGAATGCGGCCTACCGCTACGTCGGGGAGCGGCACGGGTCCATGAGCCAGGCCCTGGCGAAACTGACTCCCTCACAGGGGGGCTCTCTGGACTTGACGCCCGACTTGTTGGATGCTTTCCGGGACTTGGTTTTCGCCGGTCTCATGCATGAGGACCCGGAACTGAAACCGGAGGATGTCGAGCAGTGGCTCGGCGTCTTCAATATGCGCGAGGTGACGGGCCAGATCATAAAGGCAGTGGTCGGGGAGCAGACGAAGGCAGTCGTAAACCCTTCCGAGCAAACCTAGGCGACGATACCGTCCCGTGGGCCTACTTTTACACAATGGCCCGCGGGTACCTAGGTTTATCAGACGGCGAATTCTGGTGGGAGTTCACTCCCCTTCAGGTGGCGGAAATGATCCTGGCATGGAAAGACGCTGAACGTCAAAAGGCGATTTTCCTTGCGCAGATTTTTGGATCGGTTCCCGGAGAGCCGCCAAAAAAGCAAGATTTCAGGAGCGGGTTCTCCGCGTTCAAGAGGGCATATGGGTGATACGAAAGAGCACAAAGTCAAAATCACAGCCGAGACGGCGGACGCTCGGGAGAACATCGAGAAACTCGGGAAAGTGACCGACGAGTTTGGAATTTCTCTTGAGGGTTTGTCGAAAGCTCTTACTGGCCCGCTGGGCCTGACTGTGGCTCTTGCTGCCCTTGCTGCGGAACTTACTGAGGTTGGGGTTCAATTCGACGAAGCAAGTTCGACTATCGCCCGGGCTACGGGCGCCACGGGCGACAATCTCAAGAGCCTTAATCAATCCTTGGTGGACGTGACAGCTTCTGGCGCAGATGAGAAGTTGAACGACATTGCCACGGCAATCGGCGCGGTGAACGTCCGGTTCGGCCTGACTGGCACAGAGCTTGACGAGACAACCAAGAATTTCCTTGAGTTCTCCAAAGTGACTGGCGGCCCAGTGAAAGAGGCCGTGGACGACACCTCCCGGCTCATGCAGAAATGGGGACAGGACTCCGAGGCGCTGCCCGGGATTCTGGATATGCTGGCCAAATCTGGCCAGCTCACGGGAGTGTCCGTCTCTGGCTTGACGCAGTCACTAGTCCAGTCCGCCGCGCAATTCCAGGCCGTAGGCCTGGATCTCACGGATGCCATTGGACTTCTAGACGGATTCGAGAAAGGCGGCGTGCGGACTGAAGCGGTCACGGCGGCTTTGAACACGGCGCTTTCCAAGTTCAAAGCATCGGGCGTGGACGCTAAGACCGGGTTTGACGCCGTTGTCCAGAGCATAAAATCCGCTCAGAACCCAACGGACGCCCTGAACCTGGCGCTTGAGACTTTTGGTACCCGGGGCGGCGCCGAGATGGCCAAGGCTATCCGATCCGGCGCGGTGGACCTTGAGAAATGGCGCTCTACGCTTGAGGATTCTGCTGGGACAGTGAAATCCACGGCGGAAGCCTCGCAGACCATGGGAGAGAAGTTCCAGGCGGCAAGTAATCGGATGCTCGGGGCTTTAAAGCCTGTGGGGGATATGCTCCTGTGGCTCGGGACCGCGGTGGCAAACGTGATTTCAGAGATTGCGGAAGGTCCCTCAACGAACCTAAAGAAGATTGCCACAGATCAAGTTGAGTTCATGCTCCGCACTGGGAAGCAGGTGACTGACTCACAAAAAGCCTTCCTTGCGCAGGTGGGTGTTAGTTACGACGATCTCGTGAAGAAAGTCCAAAATACCTCCTTCATGGCGGATATGCAGCGCCGGTACTCGGCCATGATGAAGACGGTTAACGACGAGAAGGCCCGGGCTGACGCGCAGGCTAAAGAAGATCAAGTTGCTGCTCTTGCTGAACTCAAGACCACACTCGCCGATCGCCAGAAAGCCGCCGAGGAGACCGCCAAGTACGAGACGGATTGGTCCACAAAGGCCCTCGACGCGAAGGTCAAGAATCTTGAGGAAGAGAAGCAAAACGTGCTCGACCTGGCGAAGCTGCGCGGAGCTACAGCACAAGAGCAGGCAGCCATTTCCAAGAAATACGACGACCAGATTCTTGCCGCAGAGAAAGCCGCGCTTGATGCACAGCTCGCCGCCGAACTGGATCACGCAAAGAAAGTTATTGCCTCAGCGGCGACGGTGGCCGCGATCAAAGAGGCATACGAGCAGCAGTACACGGCGCTGAAAGAGAAAATGCTCGTCCAGCAGGCCCAGGACGAGGACAAGGCGCAGAAAGACAGCGCGAAAGGATGGACGACCTACTTTGACGGGCTCAAGGCCAAGGCCGCCGATTGGTCGGCGACGTTTGCCACGTCAACGGCGGACATGACTAAAGCCGCCGGGAACGAATTCGAGGAGCTGGGTGCCCAGATCGCCAACGCCCTGAAAGGCGCGACGGTGGACTGGACCAACATGAAGCAAATTGCGCTTGACGCTTTGTCTTCCGTGGTGCAGGGAATCGCCGAGCAGCTCGCCGCCATGGCGGCAGTCGCCTATGCCACACTGAACTTCCCCCTAGCTGTGGCGGATACGGCGGCCTCGGCTGCGGCGTTCGTTGCGGCTGGTGCAATCAAGGCGTTCAAGACTGGTACGAATAGCTCGCCCGCAGGGCTGGCTGCCCTAGCCGAGGATGGGCGCCCAGAGCTGGTCATGGGTCCGACGGGGGCGAACCTCAAGGGCGGCTCCCGGGTGCTGAACGCGGACGATACGGCGAAGGCATTCGGTGGACGATCGACGGTAATCCATCAGCATTTTGCCAAGGCGGCGGACCCGCTGGCACACCGCCGGGAGCTTGAGGCCCTGGCGCGAAAAATGGCACACGCAGGAGTGTTTTGAATGAGAAAGCTTGAGTACACGAATCCGTTGGGGACGTCGATCACCCTTT
>Ga0335069_10008916_pt1 | contig 14308 bp, 10 predicted proteins | sample Lox_Sample_11_FD_206714 | JGI IMG/M metagenome (GOLD analysis project Ga0335069, IMG submission 206714) | Soil microbial communities from Loxahatchee National Wildlife Refuge, Florida, United States - Lox_Sample_1.1 | ecosystem: Environmental > Terrestrial > Soil > Wetlands | place: USA... | reverse complement strand
AGGCATCGACCCCTTCAGGGTCGGCTGTGCCGGGGGACGATCTTCCGGGGGCGTTGCCCCCGGCTACTTTATGCGTCCCCTGCGGGGACAAAGGCTACGGCTTTTGTCGGGTTTTTCCGCAGCCTCTAAAGCCCTGCCCTTCCACTAACGTCCAAAAGTGGTGAGAAATCCAGGCTAAAACTTCACCCCGCCTACCCATTTTGTCCGCTATCCCATTACCACGTTGACATCAACAAGGGTGAAGGGTATACCGGCGGCATGTTCGCACACTCCACTTCCCGCCGCCTCGGCGTGGCGGCCGCGCTGCTGAGTCTCGTCGCTCCCCACTTCTTGCTGGCTGCCAAGCCGGACACGTGGACCAAGCTGCGCAGCCCGAATTTCATTGTGGTCACGGATGCCGGTGAAAAGTCCGCGCGCCGTGTGGCTTACCAATTCGAGACCATTCGCGCCGTGTTCCGCCAGTTCTTCAACATGCAAGGTTCCTCGAGCACCCCTCCGGTGACCATCATTGCCGTGAAAGACGAGGCCGGGATGAAGCCGCTGCTGCCGGAGTACTTCGAGACGAAGGGATCCATGCACCCCGCCGGCGTGTACATTGGGGGCGCTGAGAAGAACTACGTGGTGCTCCGCCTCGACGTCAGCCTCGACCGGGAGGCGTACGAACCTTTCGAGCCCGTGTATCATGAATACGTCCATTATCTTATGCGGCATATGCTGTCACAGTTGCCGATCTGGCTGACGGAGGGGCTGGCGGAGTTTTACGGCAACACGCGGCTGGAGGGCAAGACGGTGGTCGTGGGCGCACCGAGCGGGTCGAACCTGATGGTGCTCCGGCAGCACCCGCTGTTGCCGCTCCCCACGCTTTATGCGGTAAACGCCGCCTCGCCCTACTATCACGAGAACAACAAAGCCTCAATCTTCTACGCCGAATCCTGGGTACTGACTCATTACTTGATCACGCGCGACTGGCACGAGAGAACCCGCCGCCTGGCGCAATTTGTGTCCCAGCTTGAGCATGGCGTGGCGGCGGAGGAAGCGGCCAAGCAAACGATTGGAGATGCCGCCGCATTGGACGCAGCGCTCGAAACCTACATCGGGCATTTCTCCTTTACGGCCGCGCGCCTCGATGCGCCGCCCGAGGTTGACCAGGCTTCCTTCACGCCCGAGCCCCTATCCTCCGCCGAAGTTCTGGCTCTCCAGGCTGATTTCCTCATGCACGACCGTCATTACGCCGAAGCCCGGCCGATGCTCGAAGAGGCGCTGAAGCAGGACCCCAAGTTGGCCGCAGCGTATGAGAGCATGGGCCAACTGTACGCATTGCAGAGTAAGTTCGATGAAGCAACGCGCTGGTATTCCCAGGCGGTTGCGTTCAATTCACAGAGCTATCTGGCGCATTACTATTACGCTTCGAACTTGCTGAAGGGCAAGCTGGATGACGAGTTGGCCGCCAAAGCCGAGGTAAGCTTGCGCACCGCACTCAAGATCAACCCCGGGTTTGCGCCCAGCTACGAGGCCTTGGCTTTCTTGTTGGCCAGCCGGAATCGCCAACTGCAGGAGGCCCGCACGCTGCTCTTGCAGGCGGTGGCGCTTGAGCCCGGAAATCTCCATTACCGGATCAGCATGGTGCACGTGCTGATGCAACTGGACCGAGCTGATGACGCCCTGCGCGTTGCCAACCTCACGGCCTCCCTCGCGAAGACTCCCGAAGAGTTCGGAGACGCACAGACGACCGTCGCGGGCGCGCGGCAGTTCCAGGAGTACAAACAAGAACTGCAGCGCCAGGAACAGAAGCGGGCGGAGGAGGCCGCCCGAGAGCACACGGCGGCGGAGTCTCAGCCGGCCCCCGCTGAGACGGCATCCGTGGGTGAAGAAGCGGCGGGTGGCAGCGACACGCCTCCGCGCCTCCAACATCGTGACGGGAAGACGGACAGTGGCCCCTACGACGTATCGATGTCGCCGCTGCCGCGCCCGCCCGCGCGGCCGGAGGTCCTGGCCCGCCGCGCCGAGGTCGACGGCAAAATTGTGCGCGCCCAGTGCGAGGGCTCCACCTCGCTGGACCTGACGCTGACGTCGCCAAGGGCGACTCAGCATCTCTATAGTGACAACTATTTCAAGGTCGTCTACAGCGCCTTGAACTACACGCCGCACGGCATCCTGAATCCGTGCACCGACCTCCAGGGCACGCGCGCCCACATCGTCTACCATCCTGCCAAGGACGAAGCCGGCGAAGGCGAACTGATCGAAGTGCAACTGGTGAAGTAGCACGGAACGGGGCAGTACCGGCCTCTGCTGCTGGGGCGTCCGTTCCAGCGGACGCACCGGCAGAGCCCTTTCTGGTGGTTACCTCTTGAACTGTTGAAGCGGCCGCTCTCTTATAACTTGTCTTCTTGCAACTTGCGATAACTCGTGATATATCGTTGTATATGATATATCGAGAGACAGTCGGAGGAAACGATGACGACTTTAGAGACCCGCCCGAGTTACGCTTCGGGCCCGCAGTACTGCCCAGACGATGAATGGCAGCGGCGCTTTATTGGGCGTACCTTCCACGCCCTGATCCGCGGCACCGCGGTCACCTTGCTGATGCCCATCGAAGCTCTTGAGCATCTTCGTTGGAGCCGCTCCATCCGTTGGCAGACGATGCTGTTTTGGACACTTTCCGTGGTGTTTTACATCTGCGGCGCCGTCATCTGGATGGGAAGAGCGGTGCCGGCTGGACGCCACCCAGCCCTGCCATCCGTCCTATGCTGGGCCGGGATGCTCCTGATCGCGGTGGCGAATGATAAACTTCGCTCCCGGGAGAGGACGCGCTGGCACGCAGACCAACACTGCCGGGCATACCATCATCGCAGCCATTGGCATCACCGGCACCATGACAGAAGGCGTTGGCAGACGGCGTTCAGCGCCGAGAGGGAAAACGTCAGCGCTTCCGGAAGAACCCGGCCAGCAGGCGTTTGCTGTGGAAACTGCCGCGAGTGCAAGGAGGAGATATGTTTGAAGACAGGTTTGCCAAAGAAGAAGAGTACGGCCACAGGCACTGGCGTGGCAGGGAGCGGCATCCGCACGGCCTAGAATTCTGGAAAGAGGCTGCCGAACGGCGCTTTGGAGGCCGACACCTTGGCCACCGCCTTTTCGACCACGGTGACCTCCGGTTCGTGATCCTGAAGCTCATCGCCGATAAGCCCTCGTATGGATATGAACTTATCAAGGTGATCGAGGAGAGCCTGGGAGGCGCTTACTCGCCAAGCCCCGGCATCGTGTACCCGACGCTGACCATGCTTGAGGAGATGGGCTTCGCAGCCGTCGCCGCGGATGAGAGCGGCAAGAAGTTATACTCCATTACGCCGGAGGGCCGCTCGTTCCTTCAGAAGAACAAAGGGATCGTGGATGCCATCTTTTCCAGGATGAACGAAGCCGCTGCTGTCCACAGGCGCGGGCGAGCCCCGCAAATCGAGCGCGCGATTCAGAACTTGCGGTTCACGATGAAGCTCAAGACTTCGAGTGGCGCTCTTACCGGCAAACAGGTCCGTGAAATCGCGGAGGCCATCGACGAGGCCGCGAGGAAGATCGAACAGTGCTGACCCAGGGGTGGGTCAGCATGCATAAGAGAATCCGCCCCGAAGCACGTGAACAGAGGGTCCCCTCCCCCACTGAGGAGGGGGTGGGAGCGTGGCGGGAAAGGGAATGCTAACGGGTCGGCAGGTAGTCGGGTACGGGTAGGCTATTGAGGGAGTCGGAACTCATACGTTCGCCCAGAACGTTGGCGAAGTATTGCAGAATCGCCGCTAGCTCCAGGACCGCGGGTTTTTCACGCAGTCGCAGCCAGTGCCGGACGATCAAGGCCGTGTGAACCAGCCGGAAGTAAACCATCAACAGCCGTTCTTTCCGCGAGTAAGGCTGGCTCAGATTTTTGGTGTTCTTAAGCAGGTAAGTAAGCGCCCGGAAGTCACATTTGATAATCGACCGCAAACGAGCATAGTCGGTCGCTGTGTGCAGTCCGTCAAAAGCTTCACGCAGCAAGGGAAACTCCAGGCCACTGGCCGCCACGATGTTCTGAAAGTATTCCTGATCAAAGGTCCCGCGCAGAATCTTCTGGATAGTGACCTGCCAGTAGAAGAAGAACATGGCTACCGACAAGATCAGGATCAGGCTGGCCATCACCATTTATTTCCCTCCGTCAACTACCCAAATCTTGCTGGGATTTCGCTAATACGCTGAAAGACCTTGCCCCGGCCCGGGTATCTTTGTGGGCCTCAGGTTTCATGAGCAGCTTATACGTCGCGGCCAAGACCAACAATAGCCCGCGGGTACTAGATACGCCTCGTACACGGCACGCCGGCAGGGGGTAAGTTCGATGTAAACGCTTCCTGCCGCCACATGACGAGGCAAACCCGCTGTTAGAGCAACAAGTTACCCGCTGCCGGCGCGCACCTCGCTTTACACCGTCGCGGGCGTGTGTGAAGATAGCGCGGGAGTTACTCCATGACAAAAAACCGCCGTGCTCGCATCCTGCTCGCCCTGATTCTCTTCTTCCTTGTGGTCCTGCCATTTTTGACCAACGGCGTCGGTCTGATCGTGGACTGGCTGTGGTTCAGGCAGGAAGGCTACCGCATTATCTTTATCAACATCCTGCGGGCGCAAATCGCCCTTAGCGGGATTGCCGGCATGGGATTCATGCTGGTGGTCGGCGCGAACCTTCTAATTGCCCACGCCCTGGCCGCACGCGAGGGAGATCGAGTTTATGAACAGTCGATTGACTTCGCTCCGCTACAGCGCTTTGGCGCCGCCTTCCGTTGGGCGATTTGGGTAGGGGTTCTCTTCTTAGGATACGTGGTGAGTCATTGGGGGATGGACCATTGGCTTACCTACTTGCGCGCCCGGCACGTGCCCGTGGTGGGGCAAATCGATCCTCTGTTTGGCAAGGACCTGGGGTTTTACCTTTTCCAGTTGCCTTACACGTGGTTCCTTTACCATCTCGCGCTGGTCACACTGATCTGCTGCCTGCTCAGCGCTACGTTCCTCTATCTTGTAGAAGGGGGCGTTTGGATGACGCAGCGCGGCCCGGTGGTGGGGCGCACCGCTCGAGGACACCTGATGGCGCTGGGTGGAGTCCTTTTCCTGCTGATCGCTTACCGGATGCGCCTGGGCATGTACGACTTGTTGTATTCCCCGCGCGGCGTGGTGTTCGGACCCGGCTACACGGACGTCCACGCCACCTTGCCGGTGCTGAAGCTGCTGCTGATTCTCTCCCTCGTGACTGCGGCGGCTTTCTTCTACGGCGCGCGCCAGGGGAAGATCCGCATGCCGGTGTTCGCGATCGGGTTGCTGGTGGCGGTGGCGATCGTGGGCGGCTCGATTTATCCCGAGATCATGCAGCGCCTCAGCGTCTCTCCCAACGAAATCGACAAAGAGCGGCCCTACATTGCGAACGGCATCGAATTCACACGCAAGGCCTATGCGCTTGATCGCTTCGAGGAGAAGAGCTTTTCCGCCGTCGAGGACTTAAGCCTGGACGACATTCGCGAGAACCAGCCCACGTTCCGCAACGTGCGCATGTGGGACCACAAGCCGCTGCTGACCACCTTCGCGCAGTTACAGGAGATCCGCACGTACTACGATTTCGTGCGCATCGACAACGACCGCTATTGGATCAACGGGGTCTACCGCCAGGTGTCGCTTTCGCCGCGCGAGTTGAATTCCGAGAGCCTGCCCGGCCGAAGCTGGATCAACGAACACCTGACCTACACGCACGGTTACGGATTGTGTCTAGGCCCGGTCAATGAGTTCACCAGCGAGGGTTTACCGCAGCTCTTCATCAAGGATATCCCGCCGGCTTCGAACTTTGCGCTCACCGTGCGCCGCCCGGAAATCTATTTCGGTGAGATGGGGAACGATTACTGCTTCGTCAAGACGCGCGCGCAGGAGTTTGACTACCCTCGCGGTGACCAGAACGTCTACACCAACTATCAAGGTGCGGGCGGAATCCCCGTCAGCAGCTTCTGGCGGCGCCTGCTGTTTACCCTGGCCTTTGGCGAGAAGAACATTCTTTTCTCTTCGGACATCCAGCCGGAAAGCCGCCTGATGGTCTATCGCCGGGTGCTGGACCGCGCCCAGCGGTTGTTGCCCTTCATCCATTTCGACCATGACCCGTACATGGTCATCGCGGACGACGGCTCGCTCTACTGGATGCTCGACGGCTACACGCTCTCGACGCGCTATCCTTATTCCGAACCCACGGCCGACGGCCCGAACTACATCCGCAACTCCGTTAAGGCGACCATCAGCGCCTACACGGGCGAGGTGCGGTTCTATATCAGTGATCCGGGGGACCCCTTCATTCAAACTTACGCTCGCCTGTTCCCGGGTGTCTTCCGTCCGCTCGCCGACATGCCCAAGGACCTGCGCGCCCATATCCGTTACCCCGAAGAACTCTTCTCGATCCAGGCCGGCAAGTACGCCTTGTTCCATATGACCGACCCGCGCGTGTTTTATAACAAGGAGGATTTGTGGCGCGTCGCCCAGACCTCCGCGGCCGGCCCTGCCGCGCCCATGACACCCTACTACAACATCATGAAGCTCGCGGAAGTGGGCACGCGTGAAGAGTTCATTTTGATGGTGCCCTTCACACCCGCGCGCAAGGACAACATGATTGCCTGGATGGCCGCGCGCTGCGACGATCCGAATTACGGCAAGGTGCTGGTCTTCACCTTCCCGAAGCAGAAACTGGTTTACGGCCCTCAGCAGATCGAATCGCGCATCGACCAGGACCCGGGCATTTCGCAACAACTGACCCTGTGGGGACAGGGTGGCTCGAAAGTGATTCGAGGCACACTGCTGGTGACTCCGGTGATGAATTCCGTGCTGTACGTCGAGCCACTTTACCTCGCGGCAGAAGCCGGGGGCGGGTTGCCGCAACTGCAACGCGTGCTGGTGGCGTACTCGGACCACGTGGTGATGGAGGCCACGCTCGATGCAGCCCTCACCAAGATCTTCGGCGGAACCGTGACCACCACCGAGGCACAACCTGGCGCCACTCCGGCCAGCCAGCCGGCCACCGCGCCGCAAACCGCTGCGAAGCCGGGCCAGACCGTCCCGGAAATCCAGGCACTCATCCACGACGCCAATCAACACTACGAGCGAGCCCTGGAACTTCAGCGCCAGGGCGATTGGGCAGGCTACGGAGAAGAAGTCAAGAAACTGGGTGAGGTATTGAGAAAGCTCCGGACACACTAAGCGCAGACGAGGGGAATCGTACGGGGCATCGGACTCGGCTGGAAGGTAGTGGTGTCATTTGGGAACAACCCACGCTCGAAACGAGGTCATTCCCGCGAAGGCGAAGGGGGGAATCCCGTTGTCTGAAACTGGCCCCCCGCCTGCGCGGGGGCGACAGAGGGCGAGGTCTTCATAGCGCTCGGTGCGACGGAGGCCCACGAGATACTCAGGTTGCCAGTGAATGAGTGTCCATTTCTCAGCAGTCCGTTAGAGGTACCCCAGCTCTTTGCCCAGCGTGCGAACCTCCGGCGTGCCCAGGTGAAGTTCCGCCTGCACGGCGTCGTAGCCCCGCTCGAGCGTACGCCGCAGAGCCAGCGCGGCAATATCAGCCAGTTGTTGATCCTTCAAGGGCTTTCCTTCTTTCTCACGCAGCTCTGTCAGTGCAGCACAGGAGATTGCAACGGTCGTGTGCCGTCCTTCCACCAGGAAGACGCAGTCGATCGTGTCGCTGTGCCGCGTGGCGATGGCGGAGAACAGATGCACAAACCGGACTTTGACGGGCGCCGCCAGTCCGCGCGAACTGACCTCGAAGGGTGTCACCAGATAGCTCATCGTGATGTGTCCTTGTGGGCCGAGACCCGGGTTAGCGTTAGACTTGAGACAACTATTATACTGAGGATCGCAGCACAGAGTGGCGATCAATACTGTAGCGGCGCTCTACGAGCGCCGAAGCCGTTGATTGTCAACGACGACGGCCATAGAGCGCCGCTACAGTGCGCCGCCGTCACCATATTCTGTAATCCGCAAAGGTCCCGCTTCCGGACATTCCGCCGCTTCCTGCCACGGCAGGCGAGACACTCGCGCTATCAATGCCGCTGTCACCCTATGTCTGGTTCCCGACTGCTACCAATCGTTCCATACACCTCCCCGTTACCATCCTGCATCTAGGTTATACTGAACCAAGAGGAGATTGCGATTTCAGTGAAGCTCCCGGCCCCTTTCTTGCGTACGACGCTCTGCGCCGCATTGCTGCTTGGTCCTAGCCTCCGCTCTTCTGCGCAGACTCCCGTGGCGCCTCTGGATGACGTTGCTGCGCAGGCCCTGAAGTTCAGCGCACTGATCGGAGCCCTGGAGGAGCATTACGTCGATCCCATCGATCCCGACCACGCGATTTTCGACGGTGGGATCCGCGGCATGCTTGCTGCCCTCGATCCCTTCTGCGCTTTCCTCGACCGCGACCAATTCGAGCTGTTACAGCAGCAGGCGCGCGGTGAAGCCATGGGTTTTGGGTCCATTCTCTACGTGACGCCGGGCAAGGTGATGGTCTTGCAAGCGGCCCAGGGTTCTCCCTCGGCACGTGCGGGACTTGCTCCCGGTGATGAGATCGCGGAGATCAACGGTGAGCACGTGGCGCGGTTGAGCTTCGAGTCGCTCGTTGACCTCCTGAAGAGCTCTCGTTCGCATCCGGTACGCCTGGGTGTGATTCATCCGGGCAAACTGGTGGCTGAGGACATGGACCTGAAGCCTGCCGAGGTGGCCCTGCCTTCGGTGGACAAGGCTTTCGTTTGGTCGGCGGGAATAGCCTACGTGCACATCAGTAGTTTCGAAGGGAAGACTCCGCAGGAGGTCGCCGAGGCGCTTAATCGCTTGGACGGCTCGCGACTGCGAGGTTTGCTGCTTGACCTGCGCGACAACCACGGCGGCATGGTGGATTCCGCCGTCGGTGTAGCCAGCCTATTTCTTAAACCCCAGACGCTGGTGCTGACCACGCGCGGCCGTGCCACGCCCGAGAAGGCGTACCACACGGCGGAACTGCCTGCACATTTTGATCTGCCGATTGTGGTACTCGTAAACGGCAACACCGCCAGTGCCGCGGAAGTGCTGGCCGCGGCGCTCCAGGAGCACGACCGTGCCCTCATCGCCGGCGAATCGACCTTTGGAAAGGGCGTCGTGCAGACCGTGATGAGCCTCAGTGAGCAGACCGGCCTGGCGCTGACGGCGGGCCAGTATTTCACGCCCAGCGGCCGCTCGATCCAGCGGCCCATCGCCGGCACCTCGCTCACGTTCGCTTCTTTGGACCAGGCCGCCACTCCCAGCGCAAAGCCTGCTGCGGGGGAAAACGCTGCTCCTGGCGCGCGCACGTTTCGCACCGACCACGGCCGCGCAGTGACCGCCGGAGGGGGCGTGACCCCGGATGTGCCCATACCCGGACGCAGCCTCGATCCCTGGCTCACCTTTGTCAACCAGCGCGGCTACCTAACGAGCTTCGCGGAACAGTACCTGAGCACCCACGGACGGATCGCCGAGTCGTTCGAGCCCCCGCCGGAGATGCTCACGGACTTCAAGGATAACCTCCAGCGCAACGGCGTCCGCGTCCCGGAAGAGTATTGGTCGCGGGACCAGGATTATCTGAAGCTGCACCTGAAGGTCGAGCTGACCAATCTCGTCTTCGGCCTCGCCCGCGGCGACGAGATCGAAACCAAAGGCGACGCCCAAGCCCAAGAGGCCGCTGCCCTTTTCCCCCGTGTCCCCGAAATCCTCAAGGCCCGATAGTGCCGGCCAGTTTTCAAGGGCGATCGCTCTCGCCGAACTTTGTGCGCCGGGCATGACCACTCGCACGAGGGTAACGTGCAAGCTGCATGGAAATCTGAGGGGCTACTGCAAGTGACAGCCCGTTAGCGTTATATTGGTGGGAAGTCAAAACAGAAACTTGGCCCAATCCCCATCAGGTAATCAGTCAGGATTGGCGCCAAGCAATGCCAATTGCGGAATGTTGAGGAGGAGGCGCGGATGAACGTTGGGCTACCGAAAGAGATCAAGGACAACGAGTACCGGGTGGGGTTGGTTCCCTCGGGGGTTCACGCACTGGTTGAAGACGGAAACCACGTCTGGGTGGAAAAGGGAGCGGGGAACGGTTCGGGCTTTTCCAATGAGGAATATGCTGCGGCCGGCGCGACACTCACGGAAAGCGCCGCCGACGTTTACAAGCGGAGCGAGATGATCGTGAAAGTGAAGGAGCCCGTTCCTTCAGAGTATCCACTCTTGAAGAAGGGGCAGATTATTTTCAGCTATCTGCACCTGGCTCCTTTGCCGGAGCTGGTGCAAGCGCTGCTGAAATCCGAAGCGGCCGGCGTGGCGTATGAGACGATTCGGGACAAGCGCGGCACCTTGCCGCTGCTCACGCCGATGAGCGAGATCGCGGGACGTATGTCGGTGGTCGTGGGAAGCTACTATCTTCAAAAAGGACTGGGCGGCCGTGGCGTGCTGCTGGGCGGCGTCCCCGGAGTTGCCCCGGCGCGGGTGGTGATCATTGGCGCCGGTACGGTTGGAATCAACGCGGCGAAAATGGCCATCGGAATGGGCGCGCAGGTCCTGATTCTTGATGTCGACCTCGACCGGTTGCGGCACCTGGATGACATTTTCTTTGGCCGCGTCGAGACGCAGCTTTCCAATGCGTACTACGTTGGGGAAGCGGTAAAGAAAGCTGACCTGCTGGTGGGGGCCGTCTTGCTACCCGGCGCCGCCGCTCCCAAGGTCGTTACTCGCAAAATGATCTCGACGATGCAGCGAGGCGCAGTGGTTGTCGACGTGGCCGTCGATCAAGGAGGATGCATCGAGACCACGCGGCCGACCTCGCACAGCGACCCCGTCTACGTGGTGGACGGCGTTGTGCACTACTGCGTCACCAATATGCCGGGGGCCATGCCGCGCTCATCCACGATAGCGCTGACGAATGCGACCATCCCCTATGTGAGAAGAATTGCGGCGCTGGGTCTCAAAGGAGCTATCAACGAGAACCCGTTGCTCGCCGGCGGCGTGAACACTTACGCCGGACACATCGTGTGCAAGCCGGTGGCGGAATCACTGGGATTGCCCTGTGCGGAGCTGGCGAAGTTGGCTGCGAAAGAAAACGCCTAGCAGGAATCTCAGACCCCTTGGATGGCGCCGGCCTCACGCGACACGCCGGCGCCACTCCGTAACAAACCTCAGATCCACTTCCAACCTGGACAGATAATCGGGTGGCGCATACAAAGAGCCAGTACATGCGCCACCTGCATTCCTCGCGCGCCGGGTCCGCACAGCCAGCTCAGAGAAGTTTGACCTGGAGGGTATTCCTGGTGACCACAAAAATGCGAGTGTTATTGCTCTTGGGGTCGACAGGGAACATAAAGAAGCCGAGCTTCTGCGGGTTGTATCCCTCTGTTCTCCCAACGAGCTTTTCTCCGTCGCGGAAGGTCACCTCAATCTTACGGCCGTGCATGGGCGCGTCCGAATGCGGGGATTCGCGGTATTGGGCGTCGCCGCTGAAGTCCCACACAAAGAAAACCGCCTTGAGGTCCTTCATCTCGACCTTTGTTGCCTTGCCTTGAAGGCGGTCTTCCTGCGGAAGAAGATTGAACGTGTCCTTCATAGGGGAGAAATCGTAAGCGAACCCCTTAATGCGCTCTCCGTTCAAAAAGCCGATGACTACCTTGTTGCCGTGATCTGTTGTCTTCGGGGGTGTTCCCATGAGAGAAGTCCTGGCCACGAGTTTGTGATTGGTGACCTTATACCAGACAAACCCTCAAGAATGAAACCCTTTTCCACAGGGCTGCGCCAAAGTTGATTTGTTTTGACAACCCCCTCACCCGGCTCGCTCTTCTTGCCCCCCGCCCCCACGAGGGGAGAGGACGGTTGTCCGTTTCTGGCCTAACCATCCCCCCTCGCGGGGGAGGGTGTACGTGTGCGCCCCACGAACCCGGGCAACGTCTCTTTCGCCACGTTCTATCCGTGGCCGGCCCAAGCCTCCCGATGGTGGCGCCCCGGTGCGCCGGGGTGCTACCCGCGTTGTGTTTTACGTCGTTGCCCCCACCAGGATTTTCCCGTATCCTGAAGGTGACGAAAGCGAAAGGCGGGACGGCATGGCAATTCAGCTCACCCCCGAGCAAGAGCGGCGGGTTCAGGATGTCATAAGCCGCGGTGCCTACGAGTCGGTGGAGGAGGTTGTGGATGCAGCCTTGGCCGCCGTCGAACAGCGCACCGTACCGGGCTTCGCCGGGACGCAGGAAGAACTGGACGCCCTGCTGGCGGAAGGTCTGGCATCGAAGGAACTGACTGAAGTCGAATTCTGGGGTTCGGTAAACGGCCAGACGAACGCCCTGCTCGCCGAGCATAAAGCGGGCCCGCGTTCGTGAAGGTTTCCTACCGGCAAGCCGCTAGCGACGATGTGGTGCGCCAGTTTCGCTATTACCTTGCAACCCTGAATCTCCCCGAAGTGGCCGTTCGTTTCCGAACCGCCGTCCGGCGGACTATTCAATTGTTGCAGCAGCACCCCTCGGTGGGCCCGCACTATCGTTCCCCGAACCCGCAACTTCAAACTCTCCGAACGTGGGCGGTCGCGGGATTCGAGGCCATCCGCATTTATTACCTTGTAGACGACGACACCCTCCGCGTCATTCGCATTCTGCATGGCAAGCGGGATGTCAAACGCCTTCTTGAACGTGGGGGAGGCATTTGAAGCGAAGGTGGCGTCCAGATGTATTGGGGCGCCCCACGAACACGGGCGACACGCGTTCCATCTGTGGCCTGTTCCAGCTTCTTAACGCGCGCCGACATAACACACGATATCGGCTGGCCCCGACGGCAAAAGTAGCGCATGGCCGCTGGTCACGCAGGGCGAGGACGCACGCGCCGGCACCCTCACAATGGGGACTTCCTCCCTAGGGGCGGACCCATGATGTGCTATTGGGATTGGCAGGCTCGGCAGGACGCGGAGCCGGCAAAGGACCTCACGGTTGTTTCAAAACCCCAAAGGCAGAGGTCCTTCGCGTTGCTCACAATGACAGGAGCGTAGGCTTCTTCTTGCAGCCTCGTTATCCCGAATACCGCTTCAGAAGAAGCGCGGCATTCGTGCCGCCGAACCCGAAGGAGGTCGACAGCGCATACTCGGCGTCGGCCTTGCGCGCCTGGTTAGGCACGTAGTCGAGGTCGCAATCCGGATCGGGATTTTCCAGGTTGATGGTTGGGGGCAGCATCTGCTCGTGGAGAGCCAGAGTGGTGATGCCGGCTTCGAGCCCGCCCGCGCCTCCCAGCAAGTGTCCCGTCATTGACTTGGTGGAACTCACTGGGATCTTGTAGGCATAGTCGCCGAAAACCTTCTTGATGGCCAAGGTCTCCAGGCGGTCATTGTATTGGGTCGAGGTCCCGTGGGCGTTGATGTACCCGACCAGCTCGGGAGCGATTTCCGCATCGGCAAGCGCCGAACGCATGGCGCGCACGGCACCGTCGGCAGTCTCATCAGGCTGAGTGATATGAAAGGCGTCGCCGGACATGCCGTAACCGACGACCTCGCCCAGAATCGGCGCGCCGCGTTTCACGGCGAAATCCAAGCCTTCCAGGATGAGGATTCCCGAGCCCTCGCCGATCACGAAACCGTCGCGCAACCGGTCAAAGGGGCGGCTGGCCCGCTCGGGTTCGTGGTTGCGCGTGGAGAGAGCGCGCATCGAAGCGAACCCGCCTACTCCCATAGGCGTGATCGCCGCTTCCGCACCACCGCAGATCATCACGTCGGCGGCACAGCGCTGAATGATCTTGAAGGAATCACCCACGGCGTGGGCGCTGGAAGAGCAGGCCGTGCAAGTGGCCGAGTTTGGCCCTTTAGCGCCGTAGCGAATGGAAACGTGGCCGGCCGCCAGATTCACGATGGCGGCCGGAATGAAGAAGGGAGAAATCCGGCGTGGTCCACCCTGCATGAGCGCTGTATGTTCACGCTCAATGACGTCGAACCCGCCGATTCCAGAACCGATATAAACACCGACACGCTCAGCGCAATCGGGTGTGATCTTAAGTCCTGACTGCGTCATGGCCTGCTGGCTGGCTGCCAGAGCAAACTGAATGAACAGGCCCATCTTCTTCAGTTCTTTTTTCTCGATGTACTGGAACGGGTCGAACCCTTTCACTTCCGCCGCGATGGTGGCGGAGAAGCCCGTGGTATCGAAATGGGTGATGGGCGCGACCCCGCTCTTTCCGGCCAACAGGTTCCGCCACGACTCAGCCGTGTCGAGGCCAACGGCGGTAACCAAGCCAACGCCGGTCACGACAACTCTACGCGTCAAGC